>JAEEGL015547844.1_pt1 | contig 107834 bp, 87 predicted proteins | sample 9134231 | NCBI WGS metagenome assembly JAEEGL01 (sample SAMN16246548, study PRJNA631951) | gut metagenome | biome: gut microbiome; feature: rumen; material: fiber-attached | host: Bos | place: Iran: Karaj | collected 2018-10
GCGCTTTGTATGAACCTCTTGTGTTAACATATATTTCTATATGTCCCGTTCTTCCTCGTAAATTGCAAATGTTTTCAAAGATCTCTATCTTCTGGCGTCGTACCCTCTCTCGGGCCGCTTATTTTCTCGCTTTCTTTCAGGCTTCGTTGTCGTTCCTTCCCGAAAGCGAGTGCAAAAGTATAGCAGATTTTGATTCTGTGGAAGCGTTTTAGGAATTATTTTTCAAGTTTCTTTATAAATGGCTGATTCTACGGAAGATAATTTTTGAGGGATTTTTGCCGTGGAGACGTCGTATTGCATAGTCTCCGACATCTGGACGTGGAATTTATTTTTTTAGCACGCATGAAATAAGCAGAATTTTATGGAATATCATACCATATGCATTACAAATTGCGAATTAAATCCTCACATCAATGCGAAATCATAAACGAAAATGCGAAATAAATCGGTCCACGGTATATCATATACCCCCCTAAACGGGGCAATGTGGGGAATCCGTCATCATGTTTTTTTCTACCAACATTTAACGCCTAAAGGCGTAATTGGTGAATATATCATATTTTTTCTACCGATATGCAACGCCTGACGGCGTAATTGGGGGATTCATCATCTCTGTTGAAATTCCGACCGATGGATAATATCCCAACAATTATGAATTATGAATTATCCGGGCGACCACAAGGGTCCGCCCCTACAGGCAAATTCAATTCCTCAGATGTATTTCCCAACAATTATGAATTGTGAATTACGAATTATGAATTGACCAAGACACGCACGTCCGTGCGTCTCTACGAGGGTTGGATTCTCCAGATGCGTGGATTTTCCCAACAATTACGAATTATGCATTATGAATTATGAATTCATAATGCCTTCAGACATTCGTCGTCATCATCAAAATCTCCAAGGATGACATCTGTGATTGTGTTTATTTTTGAGGCGTCATATGGAGCGGACACACGGATGTAGTTCTCAGTGAATCCATGCATAACATTACTGTCTGTATCTTCCCAAAGGACTTTGGCTTTCTTGCCAATCTGATTTTTCATGAATTCATGCAATCGCTTCTCTGAAAAATCCATTAGGATATCCGTGCGACGCTTCTTCTCTCCATTCTGAACATATGGTTTGATTGACAACGCAGCTGTGTTTGGCCTTGGCGAATATGGGAAGACGTGTAGTCTTGTGACATCAAGGCTCTGCAAAAACTCATACGAATCGTTAAAATGCTCCTCCGTCTCGCCATTGAATCCGACAATCACGTCGACACCTATAAAGGCATCAGGCATACATTTTTTTATCTCGGCAATCTTATGAGCGAAGACATCTCTCTTATATCGACGGTGCATCAACGCTAATATCTCATCGTTTCCACACTGCAATGGTATATGGAAATGCGGCATAAACGACCGGCTGTTCGCACAAAATTCAATAATCTCGTCTGTCAGAAGATTAGGTTCGATGCTGGATATTCTGTATCGCTCAATTCCGTCGACTTTATCCAACTCTCTGACTAAGTCGATAAATTTCTCTCCCGTCGACTTTCCGAAATCTCCAATATTGACACCTGATATGACAATCTCCTTCGCCCCCTCCGCAGCCGCTTTCTTTGCCTCCTCAACAGTCAGCGCCACCGAAGCATTACGGCTTTTTCCTCTTGCGATCGGCACTGTACAATATGTGCAAAAATAGTCGCATCCATCCTGCACTTTCAACAGATAGCGTGTGCGGCAACCGGCAGTACAGAATGGGAAGAAGACATCCACCTTGCTACGTTCCGTATGATAGATCTTCGTACCAGGCTCCTCATCATTGAGCATTTTCACAAATGAAGCCATGTCGAACTTATGCTGAGCACCAAGCACAATGTCAACACCATCTATATGTCCGACTTCATCCGGCTTGATCTGCGAATAACAACCAGTGACAACGACTTTCGCATTCGGATGCTGACGTTTCAGCTGATTGATCACTGCCCTGCCCTTCCTTTCCGCAGCCTGTGTCACAGCACATGTATTGACCACGATCAGATCCGCAGTCTCTCCATCCTTCGCAGTGACATAGCCGATAGACTCAAGATCGAATGAAAGTTTGGACGTTTCAGCAAAATTCAATTTACAGCCCAGAGTATGGTATACGACCTTCATGACCTATTAATCTATATCAGACAATTTTTCTGGTTTGCCAAAAACCACAAACAACAAAAGTGAAGCTATCGCAGCATACAGCATCGACTCTGTAGGCTGAATGATGAAAAGGATGGCTGTCAGTCCTGATGGGATATGAACCAACGTCATCTTCTTCATCGTTATTTTCTCAAACAATTTTTCGGCAGTCTTCAAATCGTCGCACTCAGCCACAATCTTTCTGTCCTTTTTATATTGCCAGACTGCGTATGGCACGAGTATGACAATAAGGAGATATGCGATTGTAGAGACATAATATGGAATCACAGTTCCTGTGTTTTGAAGGAAACTCGAAATTAGGATCAGAAGTGCGGAAATCGCGATTCTGGAATAATACTTGAAATTTAAATTCATATTTGTCAAATTAGAAATTCGCTCCTGTTGAATATGGACGTCTTTCGACGATGCTTCGTCCGAGCGTCACCTCATCTGCGTAATGAAGTTCATCCCCCGTCGCAACACCTCTTGCGAGAGTCGTGATATTGATTCCAAGATTCTCAAGTCGACGGTAGATATAATATGCTGTGGTATCGCCCTCCATCGTCGTCGACAAAGCAAGGACAACCTCATCTATCGGCTCGTTATGCACACGCTGCACAAGGCTTTCGATAGTGAGATCGTTTGGACCAATTCCGTCGATAGGAGAGATCACACCTCCAAGCACATGGTATAGCCCACGAAACTGCTGAGTCGCCTCTATGCTCATCACATCTTTCAGATCCTGCACCACACAGATGATCTTCGGATTACGGCTTTTATCCGAACAGATCTCACATATGTCGGAATCGGAGATATTATGGCAGCATCGGCAAAACTTCACCTCTTTCTTCAGACGGATAAAAGAATTCGCGAAACGTTCCACATCCTCCTCCGAACGATTCAGAAGATGAAGCACAAGACGCAAAGCGCTCTTTTTTCCTACACCTGGAAGAGAAGAGATCTGATGTACAGCCTCCTCAAGAAGTTTGGAAGAAAACTGATCAGTCATTATTCATACCACTTTTCATCCGCAGCACCGTCTTCAGTGCCAGCCGAAGGATCGACCATATTATTCAAAGGATTAATCATATCATTTGAAGACGACGGTTCGATAATCTTCTCAATCTTATATACGACATAATTGCTGTTGCCACGCCACCATAGAGCATGGTTAAACTCTTTATAGCGGACTGTGACGATAGACTCGCCGACAAGTTCAAGAGTGCGAGCAAGAGAGTCGTCCTCGACAGAGAAATCGAACTCATTGCTACCAAGGCCCTGCTGACCTTTAGATTTGATTCCCTGCTGGATCAATCTGCCCTCGTAAGTTTTCCAGATATATCCCTTACGTGTGACGAAATTGACCTGACCAGTCTTAATTCCATCAGCGAACTCCCAATAAAACGAGATGTAACCTACCGCAAGAAGGATCACACCAAGAACAGCAGTGATAATGCAACCTATTTTCATATTCTCAAAATTTATCTTCAATTTTCTGCAAATATACCATAACTAAATGAAAAAGATGAACAAAAACGATGTTTAAAGAAAAAAATCAAAAAAACATTCAAATTTCCGCGTAAAAGATTTGCAATAATGAAAAAAACATCTACCTTTGCAGTGCTTTTGAAAAACAAGCGTTCTAAGACATAACGACAAAGCAGATTTGCGGAAATAGCTCAGTTGGTAGAGCACGACCTTGCCAAGGTCGGGGTCGCGGGTTCGAGTCCCGTTTTCCGCTCTCAAATGCTCAGGTGGTGAAATTGGTAGACACGCTACTTTGAGGGGGTAGTGCCGATTACGGCGTGTGAGTTCGAATCTCATCTTGAGCACGTAAGTAAAGATATTCTGCGGAAATAGCTCAGTTGGTAGAGCACGACCTTGCCAAGGTCGGGGTCGCGGGTTCGAGTCCCGTTTTCCGCTCAAGAGAAGCAGCAAGAAATTGCGCTTTTTTGTTTTATTTCTGTCCAAAGAGTAGCAAACCTAACAATTATAATTAAATTTGCCAATAATAAATTCTATGCAATAGGCATTCTAAAATCAAAAGAAATGGATGAAAAAGATCAATATTACATTCAGCTTTACGTTTATGCAGGAGTACTTATTGCAGCAGCTATCTACCTGCTGTTCAAATCAATATACGAAACTGGCATTATCCAATATTTAGCAAAGAAAATAATAGGAGAATCTTCAGTAGAAAAAATAAAACAGCAACTATATAATATAAATGATGAAACAACAATATATAGGAAGAAAAAAAAGAATGTTGACATTCAAAAGGAGATGGAACTGACAAATAAAGTTCTAGCCCAGATGGATAAGGAGACTGCAAAACCAGTTCTGCGTCTGAAACTCACAAATGAACAAGTTTCGATTTTCGGAAGCAAAGTTGGCGGAATTCCATATATTCCTTCAAAAGACGCGATTCCTTTCGACTCAGAAGGTTTGCCATTGCGTATGCTTGCCCAGATAGACTGCAGAGAGCTTTCCGCCCTACCCGATTTTCCACAAGTCGGCCTATTACAATTCTGGATAGACCAGTTTGACGACAGTTTAGGGCTCTTTACAGAAGGAGGTTCACGAGTTGTCTGGCATGAGACTGTCGACGATAAAATAACAGAAGAACAGGTTCGTTCTTGGTTGGCGGATTTTCCACAACCAGATGGAAACGAATATTGGTTTCCAGTGACAGGTGAGTTTGGTTTGTCATTTATAAAAGAAGAAGAGCCAATGCCTATGAGCGATGCTCATTTCGGACCGATTTTTGTCAAGAAGTACAATGAATTAACGGAAGACGACAACATAGAAGACATGTACGATCTTTCAGATGATACCAATGAAATGATTTGGGACCACCATACTGGAGATGGCCATAAAATAGGCGGTTATCCTGCATTCTCACAAGAAGATCCACGAAAGAGCGATTCCGATCAAACGGTTTTGCTGTTGCAGATCGACAGTGAAGATGATGAATCCATCATGTGGGGAGATGGTGGAGTATGCGGATTCTTCTGCACTCCCGATGATTTGAAGCGACGCGATTTCTCTAAAGTTCTCTACAATTGGGATTGCAGTTAAACAAACTATTACAACGCCAACGGAGATTGTATCAAATATTGTGAATATAGCACTGACGGAACAATGAAAGGTGTTTCGAAAAATACTTATATCATTGAATACCAATATTAGGTTGATGCGGAATTGGTAATGTCATCACAATATCCACATATTGGTTTTCACACAATTACGTATTATGAATTCAAGTTTTGCAAGTAGGTTTCATATTCATTTTGTGTAAAAATTGAGGATTACAAAGGGCGGAACGCCCTTGTCCCTCCCTTTATCGCGAGCACGTAAGTGCGAGCGACAATAAAAGACATTGAATATGGAAGTCATCATACAAACTTTTATTAAAGTGCTCGCCTACGGCTCGCACTGCAAAGAAGAAGGTTAGGGCGTTCCGCCCTTAACAATCCTCTATTATATACCAACTTCAAATTAAATCCACTTGCAAAATTTGAGTTATGAATTACAAATCAACAGATTCAAAACCTTATCAAGATATACGTTTCATAGACCCCAATAGTGTTTCCCTCTTGATTCTGGTATGTAAGCGGGAAAACTCCCTTGGAACTGGTCAACACGTATCCCATCCGTTTTAGATCATTTATAATCTTTACACGAGTAACTGCCATTTCGTTAGGCAAAGGCTTAAATGATCCTGTAGATATTTTTAATGTAGAGCCTGTGGTTGATTCCGTCCATACTTCATGACAAAGAGGGAAAAATATTTTTCTCATATCAGAATCAATAACAGAAGGTGAAATAGTCTTGTCTTTTACATATTCAAGTCTGCCGGATATAGATGAAACCTGTTTTCCATTGTGGAAAGTAGAATTTGGAAAATTGCCAACAGACTTGAAAGTCATAACCGTTCGGTTATTAGAAGTCGACTCTTTTGAATCAATAATAATATCTTGAGGCAAAGTATTGCCCATCGAATTAAAAAAACGAGGAAACTGAATGGCATTAGGTTTTGAATCCTGAAACAGAATTATCAATCTATGGTCAACTCTATTTGGAATAGGAGAATTAGGTCTTGCAAACACCGAGTCGAATACAAAATCAATATTTATAGACGTCATGCTATACACGTCATTCCATAAAGATCGCTTATATACAATCAGGTTGGGATCTAAAGCCTCTCTTTCCTTCGTTCCATCAACATATCCATACTCAAGATATTGGTTTTGAGCATTTAGATGAAAAATAAAAGCAAATAAGAATAGTATTATATACGTCACCCGATATTTCATAAACTAATATATTTTAAGAATCACACAAAACATTACAAGTCACTTTCAATCCTTGACTTTTACCATAATACTAGTTTCATACATCAAGATAGTGTTTCCATTTTGATTCTGGTATGTAAGTGGAAAAACTCCTTTCTGGCTGGTCAACGTATATCCCATCCGCTTTAGATTATTTATTACCGTTACGCGAGCTACCGCCAATTCGTTAGACGAAGACGGAAAAACGAAATTTATATATGAAGCATCTGAGATATCCGATGTTCCTTTCAACGATATTGGAGCTAAATAAAAAGGGTTAAGATTATCTGCTAAATCGTCATTTAATATCGTCGACCTAATGGTTTTAAATTTGAAATAAGAGATACGACCAGAAATGGATGAAATCTGTTTTCCATTATGGTATGCAAAATCAGGAAGTTCATAAGAATAAAATGATATAGACATAATTCCGTTATCAGCATCTTTTTTATCTAATTTAAATCCATAACTAAATAATATACGCATAGTATTTCCCATAGAAGAAGACATTTCATAAGGGCCTGACACTTCAGATGGTTCTCCTTCATTAAAAGAAACAATCAATTTGTCAGAACAACTCGCTCTCAATGCATTTTGTTCTATATCCATAGGAGTCAATGTATCAAAAACATTATCTATATAAATGTTCCTAATTCTATATGTTAATCCTTCATTATGATAATACTGGAAAGACATTCTTTCAAACTCTATTGTATTTTTTTCCTTCGTTCCATCAACATATTGATACTCTATAAATGAAATTTGAGCACTCAATTGAAAAATGATAGCAAATAGAAACAGTATTATATATGTTACCCGATATTTCATAAACTAATATATTTTAAGAATCACACAAAGCTTAAATATCATTTTCAATCCTTGACTTTCACCATAATACTAGTTTCATACATCAGAATAGTATTTCCGTCTTGATTTTGGTAAGTAAGTGGGAACACTCCTTTCTGGCTGGCCAACGTATATCCCATTCGCTTTAGATTATTTATTACATTCACACGCTCTAATGACAAGCCATTTAGCTTTGTATTTTTTTCATCCTCATTATACGACGGAGAAACGAAGTCTAAATATGAGCCATCTGATTTTTCAATAAACGATTTCGGATAGAAAGGTTTTAGATTCTCTTTCAATTCATCATTTAACATCTTCGACGGAATGGTTTTGACTTTGAAATAAGAGATACGACCTGAAATGGATGAAATCTGTTTCCCATTATGGTATGCAAAATTAGGTAGCTTATTAGAATTAAATGATACAGCCATAATTCCAGCTTTAGGATTTATTTTATCTGAATTATAAACATAATTATCTAAACGATCTCCCATAGAATAAATATATCTAGGACCAGTCAAATAGGACAGCTCTCCATCATTAAATCCAAAAATCAATTTGTCAAAAATTTGAGAACCTATATTGGGAATTAATGTATCAAAGACATTATCTATATAAATGGTCTTTATTCTATATGACGATCCTTCATTTTGATAATAACGGCAATAGAATCTTTCCGTACCAATTGTATTTCTTTCCTTCGTTCCATCAACATATTCATAATCTATATATGAATTTTGAGCGACAGACGGGAATATAAATGTTGTCAGAAATAATATTATGTAAGCGATGCGACTTTTCATAGGCAATGTATTATTTAGTGAGAAAAGAAAACAAATAATGTTAAGATATGATATATCAATCAATTATCAAATCAACTTCAATATAAGTTTCATACATTTTAACGGTACTTGCGTTGTCCTTTTTATAAATCAGGGGGAACTCCCCTTTCTGACTAGTCAACCTATATCCCATTCGCTTCAGATTATTTATGACATTTATACGTTCTAAAGACAAATCATTCCAATTAGCTTTTTTTGTGTTTATATCATACGACGGTGAAACAAATTTTAATAAATATGAGGCACCTAATGTTCTATTCGAGAATGTTGAATCTAAGTAAAAAGGTTTTAGACTTTCTACCAATTCTTCTTTCAAATTTGACGAAGTAAGGATCTTGTATTTTGAATAAGTGATGGAACCTGAAATTGACTTTATTAGTTTTCCATTATGACGTGATGTTCTCGGATTAGTATCTTTAGACTTAAACAAAACAGTCGTAATTCCATTATTTGCTACTGTTTTTCCAGAACACAAATCATATTGAAATAAAGTATAATAATTACCCATAGATGTGTAGCTACGTGGACCAATGGCATTAAACGGTTCTCCATTTTTAAAACTTATCCATAAACAAGAAATATAAGGGTCTCCTTTTTTAGGTTCGAAAACATTAAAAATAAAGATAGAACTAATTATGTAAGATGAGCCTTTATCAAAAGTATATCTACACTCCATTCTATCAGAACTAATTGCTTCTCTTTCTTTAGTACCGTCTACATACTCATAATATATATATGAATCTTGAGCGATAGACGGGAAAACAAACGTCATCAAAAGTAAAATTATGTAGGCGATGCGACTTTTCATAACCGTAGATGATTCTTGGTAAATATTATTTAAATCTGAGTATCTTTTTCACAAATGTAACAAAATATTGTAGTATGTAAAATCTTGAACAAATAAAATTGGTTCTGTCCTAATTCATGACTGACATTTTCATTTTTTTCGTCTGAAAGACGCTACCGAGCAAAGCGTGAGTAACCCAATGACGAAGTCTCGGAATAATGTAACGATGATACGAAAAAATTGTCTGAAAGGCAATACCATAATTACAGCATTTTCGTCTCTTTCATCAAAAAAAGTCTAAGACTTACTCTTAAAACTCCGAGTCTCTGTATTTTTCTATATGTGCTCGCCTACGGCTCGCACTAGAAAGGAATGGTTAGGTCGTTCCGCCCTTAACAATCCTCATATTAATTATCGTATTATCAATATCTATTATTCCTTAGAACAATGCATTCATCTTGTTTTAAATCATAATCCATGACTAACATATTATTTATAGAAACCATTTGGACTCATACTTGACCATTTTATGTACATTTCCTTATAGTTTTCTTTGATAAATTCTCTGATAATACGGAGTTCCTTGTCTGTTAACATTCCTCTTTCTTTAACTTCTGTATCTCCATTTCCCCTAACGAATAATTTTGCCGAACCTGCTTCTGTCATTCGTCTGTCACTTGCATGTACATGCATAGCCTCAATAACACAGTGTGATGTGAAATACAAATGTATCCACAAATCATAAATTCATAATACTTAGGCATATGATTCCTCCATAAATTTATGATTTTTCTTCCAGTATTCCTTCACAATACTAATTTCAACATCATTCATTGTTGTCTCCAAAACATCACCATCTGTAGTCATGACAGAAGCATGGTGTGGCTCATTTAAATCGACTACTCTCACATTAGAGTTGTCTGTGCGAGAGAATGCATAACCACAGACAATCATGTCTGAACCATTGCATATCTTTTCTATTTCTTCACTGCTCATAATTTCCTATTTTTACTGTTTTTATATCCTTTAAGAAAATGTTTGGATTAATATAAAGATTATTGAGAATAGGAACAAGATCAATATATTCTTCTATGATTCCAATTCCCTCATAATCAGCCATAACAACCAAATATCCATTATCCCATTCTTTAATTTCAGTATATTTATTTAAAACAGGAGATGTACGGAAACGAATGTTATAATCCCCGTATCTAAAAGATGTCATATTGCCAAAATTTGACAATATTGCTTGGTTGTCAATCTCTTTACTCATTCTAAATATTTGTCGCTAAATTAGTATTTTTCATGGCTATGTCCTAATTTATAGATGACAAATTATATGGTTCTGTCCTAATTTAACGAGAATTCGATGAATTGTAATCTACGAATCATTATTCACTTTCTTATTGAATTCTCACCTCTTTTTCTCAGGAAAGGAGTAGTCTTTCTCTATGGACTTTGTGTATCTTTGGTTTTATTTAATTCTATATGCTCGCCTACGGCTCGCACTTGGGGAGGTGGAAGGGCGTTCCGCCCTTTGGAATCCTCATTTAAGACACTCCAACTATCACTTTTTCCCTACTATAATATTCTTTCACGTTAGTTAGGGCGTTCCGCCCTTAACAATCATCAAATATCAGCAACAAAACGAGAATGAACTAAACAAAAAAAGAGCCGATCCAATCGAACCGGCTCTCTATATAAACCTTTAATAAGGATTACTTGTCACCACGGATTGCAGCGATACCTGGAAGAACCTTACCCTCCATGTACTCAAGCATTGCACCACCACCTGTTGACACGTAAGAAACCTTGTCAGCCAAGTTGTTCTTGTTGATTGCAGCAACTGAGTCACCACCACCGATCAAAGAGTAAGCACCCTTAGCAGTTGCAGCAGCAACAGCCTTAGCGATAGCAGTTGTACCAGCAGCGAACTTGTCGAACTCGAATACACCCATAGGTCCGTTCCAGATCAAAGTCTTAGAGTTCTCGATAACCTTCTGGAAGTTAGCGATAGACTTAGAAGCGATATCAAGACCCATCCATCCGTCTGGAGTCTGGTCGATAGCTGTCTCCTTAGTGTTAGCGTCCTTGTCGAACTTATCTGCGTTCAAAGCGTCAACTGGAAGAAGTAGGTTAACACCCTTAGCCTTAGCCTTAGCGATGATATCAAGAGCAAGGTCAAGCTTATCCTCCTCACAAAGTGAGTTACCGATCTTACCACCCTGAGCCTTAACGAATGTGTAAGCCATACCACCGCCGATGATAAGGTTCTCTACACGGTCAAGAAGGTTAGTGATGATGTTGATCTTATCAGAAACCTTTGAACCACCCATGATAGCTGTGAAGCCTTCCTTCTTAGCAGCAAGAACACCGTCCATTGCCTTAAGCTCCTTGTTGATAAGGAAACCAAACATCTTCTTATCATCAGCGAACTCGTCAGCGATAACAGCTGTTGAAGCGTGCTTTCTGTGAGCTGTACCGAATGCGTCGTTAACATAAACCTCAGCGTAAGAAGCCAAAGTCTTAGCGAACTTCTTCTGAGAATCCTTCATAGCCTTCTTAGCCTCGTCGTACTTAGGATCTTCCTTCTCGATGCCACGTGGCTTACCCTCTTCCTCAGCGTAGTAACGAAGGTTCTGAAGCAATAGGATCTCACCCATCTTCAAATCCTTAGCAGCCTGAGCAGCGTTAGCAGCGTCATCAGCAAACTTGATAGATGCTACACCGAACTCCTTTGTATACTTCTCAATAGCTGAAATGATCTGCTTTAGAGAGAACTTAGGATCACCCTCCTGTGGGTTAACATTTTTTGGCTTACCCATGTGAGACATCAAGATAGCTGCACCACCGTCAGCGATGATCTTCTTGATTGTAGGTAGAGCACCACGAATACGTGTGTCGTCACTTACTGCACCTGTCTCTTTGTTCAATGGAACGTTGAAGTCCACACGAACGATTGCCTTCTTACCAGCAAAGTTAAAATTGTCAATTAATTGCATACTTGTAAAAATATGAACTTGTTTAATAATTTGCTACAAAGATAATATAAAATTCGAAATGCTAAATGCTAAATGTCAAATTAAACATGACCCATTATGCATTTCTAATCACATTTTTTTGCAGCGTTTTACTCTTTATTTTGCGAATCCATAAAGATGGTGGTCGGACCATCGTTAAGAAGAGAAACTTTCATGTCCGCACCAAACTCTCCTGTCCCCACCGTCTTACCTAAATCAGCGCTGACTTTCGCACAGAATTTTTCATACATAGGTATTGCGAAATCATGTTTGGATGCCTTGATATATGAAGGTCTGTTTCCTTTCTTCGTTGACGCCTGTAATGTGAACTGGCTGACAATCAATATTTCACCGTCGACATCCTTCACCGAAAGATTCATCACATTATTCGCGTCTTCAAAGATACGCATATTCACGATCTTGTTAGACAACCACTCTATATCAGCGTCGGTGTCTCTATCTTCCACACCGACAAGCACAAGCAAACCTCTGCCGATCGACGACTTGATTTTGCCTTCAATCTCCACTGAGCAATGCGTCACTTTTTGAATTACAACTCTCATATCAAAATAGGAAAGTCACAACAGGACAATCTGCTGTGACTATATAATTAATCAATAATTTCTGTGTTGATAGCGATCAAGAAATCAGGGCGTGACGGATCAAAATTCGGAATAGCCTTGATATCAAAGTATACCTCACACTCATCATACAATTCCGGATTCTCCTCTACAGGCACCTGATAGCGTTTGCCTCCCTCTGTCTGGATCTCTCCCTTATATTGGCAACGATATTTCTTAAACATATAGTTGTTGTGCTCGTAATATGTGCCATGATTCTCCTCTTCCGCATCATCATCCTGATCATCGATGACGGGACGTGGACGATAAGCCGGTTTTGGACGTGAGATATACGGACGATAATTCTGAAGATTACGTTTGATCATGTCCTCCTGATTTTCGTTGACGCTGACAACATTAAGCTGAATATCGCTCTCTGTATTTTTCACATCATACTCAGGCTCAATCTCTGGATAAGGCACATCAGGCACGTAATTAAATGGCAGACGGTCTGGTACCGGTTCTTCCTCAGGCTCACCACTCTGCTCCATCTTAGGAACATCAGCCTGCTGACGGTCGATATAATCATCCTGCGATTCAGTTTCACGAATGACCTTGGCTGAAGCAGCTGTATATGAAATCGGACGAACAATCTCCTTACTTGGATCTGGATAAGTGATAGAGACATCCACCGTCAACTGCGGACACATCAAAAGTATTTTCTTTCCATCCTCAGGAAGGAAACGAGTCACCAAATCTATAAAATTGTTTGTGCCGACCAAGCACTCAGAAACCATATTCTTATCAAACGACAAAAATGACTTCGGATCAGTGAAGCTATGACACGCGCAACTTGCAAAATGATAATCTCTAATCAAAGTGAAATAAGCAAGTTGCATGTGAGAAATAACAAGTTTATTCGCTTTCTCATCAGACAATTGCTTCAACATCGCCATTTTCGCTAAATCTATCAGGAATCTTCCAGTTCGAGGTTTCGCACTGCACGGAGCAACAACAAAAGCTTTGCCGTCTTTACTAAAACCTTTTGTTCCATTCAATATTTCCTCAACCTCATCTTTATGCAACGCAGTAAGTATTCCTATACACAAACTTTCAATTGATGGTCTATAGTTTCTAAAAAAAGCTTTATAATTTCCCCTTTCAAAACTTTCCACTGCAGCGGTATAATCATCTACAAAACTTCGCAAATGGAATTCATAATTCATTTCGTTTTCCATATAAAATCAAAACAACTAAAACAAGTCAATATAAATAAAAAAGCAAATATAACAAATTCCAACGAATTCTCGTCTATTTATCTAAATATATACAATAAAGAGACTCCCAGTATGACACCGCAAAGCAATATCGATTTTATCTTGATGTTCTTTTCCTTCAAGGCCACAGCGCCATACATAAATGGCACGATTGCACCAGAACGACGTATTGTAGAAACGATGGATATATAAGCGTCATCATAAGAGAGAGCCCAATAATAGACATAATCCGCCATCATAAGGAAAACAGAAATTCCAAGTATTGTCCATCGCCATTGGAATGGCGTTGATTTGCGACGGTGGGGATACCACAATGCGAACATCACAATCAGCATCAGAATCGACTGATACATGGTACTGTATACCTGCACAGCCATACGTGGATAACCACTATGCATAAGATGTTTGTCGTAGAGTCCGCTTGCCGAACCAAACACAGTGGCTGCGATCACAAGCCAAATCCATCTGTTGGATTTCCAAGAAACTCCCTCTCTCTTCCCCACTTGAGAAAATGCGAAGAAAGAGATCAGAGTAATTGCGATAGCCAATGATTGAATCCAAGACAAACTTTCATTGAAAATCACCACAGCCACAAGCACTGTCCATATCGGCTGTGTAGCCCTGATAGGAGAAAAAATCGTTATCGGGATATGTTTCATTCCAAAATAGGCGCAAATCCACGAACAAAGCACAATGACAGACTTCAAGAAGATTGCGAAGTGAGTAGCACCGTCAACAGATGGAATATAAAAAACACAAAGATTATCTTTTGCACCGTCTAATCCAGAAGCGATAAGCAACGGAAGAAATAAGACGAAAGAGAAGAAAATAGAAATCGAAAGCACCGGAATGACAGCATTGTCGGAAAGCGATTTCTTTTTGAACACATCATAGATGCCAAGCAAAAATGCCGACATCATGGCAAGCAAGATCCACATATCAATATTCCAAAATACCCTTTCCTTGACGAACAATCACCGGCTCATCACCAGTACAATCAACAACAGTGGAAGGCTCAAGACTTCCATATCCAGAATTAATAACACAATCGACAAAGTGAGAGAGTTTTTCATCCATCAATTCAGGATCAGTGTAATACTCAAGCACATCATCATTGTCGTCGCGGACAGAAGTAGAAAGGATAGGATTACCAAGAGTTCTGACAATCTCACGGATGACATTATTGTCTGGGACGCGGATACCTACCGTCTTCTTATTTCTGAACAACTTAGGAAGGTTACTGGTCGCATTCAAGATAAAAGTGAACGGACCAGGAAGATTCTTCTTCATCAGTTTGAACACATCATTGTTCACCTTCGCATATTCAGCGATATGGCTCAAATCATAACAGATGAAAGAAAGATTAGCTTTCTTCGGATCAATTTTCTTATACTGGCAAACTCTTTCCACCGCTCTTGCATTAAAGATGTCGCAACCCATACCATAAATTGTATCTGTAGGATATACAATTATTCCGCCATCCTGCAGAAACTGGACAACCTTATCAATCTCTTTTTGATTCGGATTCTCCGGATAAATTCTGTAAATCATAATATATGACGTAAATTCAAACAAAAGGGAGGAAGAGAGAACTCTTCCACCCTTGTAATATTCAATTAAAATTGACGCTACTTAAAGTAAACAACCTCAATAGAACCCTTATGTTTCTCACCTTCATTGATGATAACCTCATAGAAGTAAACACCTGGATCTACAAGATCACCACGGCAAGTTCCATCCCAACCATTATCACTTTCAACCATCTTCTGTCCATATCGGTTGAAGATAACAACCTTATGGCCTTCCATAAAGATATCATTCAAGCCTTTAGAATTGTGAGGAGTGAATGCTGTAGGAAGTTTCTTGACTACATCAATTGCTACAATATTTGATGGGACAGCTGGACATACACTGTCTACCAACAGAACATAGTATTGAGCACTATCTCTTAGCTGAGTCAAATTCATAACCTTACTTCCAGGAGCTCCATAATTAGTGATAGCAAGTAAAGTATCCTGTTCAAAGTCAAAATCCTTGTACTCTTCACGAACATCGCCATACTTATCAAACATAGCGTCTGATGTTCCATCAGCGACACCCTTGACACGATACCACATGTACACGTCTGGTTTGTACTTAGTGACAAGACTTAACTTAGCCGACTCACCTGAATATACTCTAGAAGGATTATTAGGTTCAGTAGTCAACATCAGATTGTCAGGGGACATTCTTTGTTTCATACTTAAAGAAACCCAATCGCTAGAAGTACCCATATTACACCTGTTGATTGCATAATACTGTAGTTTACCAACTGCATTAGTATACTCTAGTAAAGTACCAGGTTCATACTTAACACCATTAATCATCCAACCTTCCTCAGTTATTTCCTCACCATTGTCATTGACATCCAACTTGTACTTTTCATAAAGTGTCTCATTGTCCGATACCAAATGAATTGAGTCTTTCTCACAGACAACAAGAGGAGCACTATAAAGCCAAATTGAAGGAGCACCGTGAATTGTAACGTAGGCGCTTGCTGTATCAAAACACTGGCGAATAGTATCCATTACAACAATTGAATACAAACCTTCCTTAGACATTGAATTCATAACGATATTTTTCGAGTCGTCCGAACCAAAGAGGTGAGCATAAGTTTTCTTATTATTTGAATAAATCAAATTTTCTCTTTTCACATCACCTTTATAGAAATCATATTCAAATGCTTTATTTGAAACATATCCCCACTTACCTGGGCTGAACCACAACTCCTCAAACACAAATCCCGTATCCTTTTTCACATCCATAAGGGTTGCATTGAAATTTGCGCATAATGTAGTATCAAACATTTTGATATTTACAATCTCCTTTCTATCCTGTACCAATATAGGTTTCATAACAGTATCCTCAAGTCCACAAGGATCAGTTATATGAAGAGTCACAAAATGAATCTCTTTTGTGTTTTCTATCACAGTACCAGCAGCTGGAGTCTGAGTAATCTTAAAATACTTTGTCGCTGCAGGATCACAAACATCACTGATCGAATCCTTAGGGAACGACGATACCAAATCCGGATACAAGAACTTACAACCACTGCGAGCATACACAGCAGGCACAGTATCCAAACGCCATTTTGCAGTGTCAGGCATATTTATAATAGGAACAAATGTATCCTGAACCTGTGCTATAAATTTCAAGACATCCGAATAATTGCGGCATCTGTCGACAGCGACATACTCGCGGACTTCTCTATAATTATAGTATTCACAATCTTCCGGATTCGGAGATTTGTTAGAAGACACAGTATAGAATAATCCATCTACGACTCCATCTAAACTATTTACCTTATGGTACTCTGAGAAAATATCATTTGAGCACTCATCTTTAGCTTTCAAGTCAGTAGGGAAGAAATCCTCTGCCTCACAGTCGAATACCTTTGTCAAAGACTCAACACCATCCAACCAAACTGGAGGAACTGTATCTTTAATATGAATATTTTGTTCACACTCAGAAATCTGATTTCTCAAATTTGCTATCGAATACTTTCTTATAAATGTAAAATCACATTTGTCTCCCAAAGACATAGTATCACACTTGAACGACGAATGATCAACAAACTCAGAAACATCGACTCCATTTGATATCAGCATACCTCCAGCAGCCTTGAATTCCTCAAAGTTGGCAAATTTAGCAGGAAGAGCGTCCAAACAAGTAAATGTTGCGTCAAGCTTTGGACAAACCATGATTGGAGTATCACCATCCTCGACATCCACGATAGTTTGACATTCCTTTTTCTTCTCAGCTTTTGGTGTTGTATCCCTGAATAGCCATGTGATAGTAACTCTTTTTCCTACAGGATAATAATCAGCATAAATAGACTTATCATCGTCTCTAGTATATAGTGTATCCAAAACTTTACAAACATCGAAATCAAGATTTGGCAAAATCAATCCAGAGTCTCTAACCTCTTCAAAAGTAGCTCCCAGACCTTGTCTACGCATAGTAACATGAACATAATCAGCCAACTTAGAACAGTCAATCTTATTAATAGCATCACTATTTGCCAGTACAGTCTGTACACACGGTTTTTCCTTCACAGAGAATGGGCTCTTAAATATCCATTTTACCTTGTGCCCTCCTAAAGGAAGATCCATCAGATAAACAGCCTTGTTATTTTCTCTATCAAAGTAGCACAACTCAACATATTCACCCTCCTCAAATAACTGTACATATCCATGTCCATATACATCATATTCTTGTTTACAAGAATCATACGCAACAGGGATTGGTAACTTATCAGGATTTAATACAATCTTACATATACCAGCAGTATCAAGCAACTGTAAAGGAGAAGTCAAAGTGCTACAGTCAAAGATTGGAGCTCCATCATGCAACAAATACAATGTCTTCTCACATGAATCTATTTCTGTAGTCAAACTATCGTTAGCAAATATCCATCGAATTGGATAAATACCTACACTGACCTCTGAAGGGAATTCCATTCTTTCTCCTTTATCATTGATCAAATATGGCACACCCCAAATTGTATCTCTTGTACAATATTCTAAAGCAACCTTTTTTCCAAGGGAATCTCTCAAATCCTCAAACGGTATTGAGCATTTACCATGAAGTATAACTGAATCATCCTTCATAGTATCACAGTCAACAACCGGAGGCTCTGTATCTATCAAATGTATAGACTGGATACAAGAATCAACAGCAGACTTCGTATAATCCCAGAATTTCCAAGTGACGAAAGACTCTCCGATTGGGAATTTATGTTTCAATTCAATCTTCTCACCATTCATATATGGTATACCTTCAGACATAAATCCTGCAACACATGGATCTGCAACTTTTTTCGTCTCCAAAGTGATTTCCATCGAATCACAATTTGGCATTTCATACCATGTCTTTGGGAACAACAGATCACAATCAAGAACAGGTGGGACAACACCATGAACAAATACATGAGTTTCACATGTTACCGGTTCCGAATTTTTACCATCAAATAGCCAAGTAATATAAGTGTCTCCAGCAGGATAAGGATCATTCAAAGACTTTCCATCACTACGAGTACCGACACCTTCCACATCGATTGAATCCCCGTTCGCACCCAAACAATATTCCTTTCCATATGGAGGATTTGGAATATTTAACTCCGCTGCATCCACGAAACATGTGCTATCTTTTGCTGTTCCTTCAAAATACTTAAGTGTATTACAATCAATCACAACTAGTTGCTCCGTCCTTGGATTAATAACCTGCGGACAATACTTTAAATTATCGTGTCGATCTCTGAACTGCCAATATAAAGTATCTGATATTCCAACATAGAATACTTTTGAATCATCTACCTTGCTTATCTTAACTGAATCTTCATGCAACTCACCTGGAATTGGAGTCACAGGCTCTGGACATGAATCATACGCTGTATATCCTAGACCATACAAAAAATTCTTGAAATCCTTAAATTCGATTTCACATGTTTTAGTTCTAGGACGATATTCAAACGGAATAATTGTAGCACAGTCAAAAAATGGTACTCCCGTGTCACGCACAACTACTTCCTGCACACAATATGAAGATTTATCTCCATTTGTGAATTTCCAAAGAATATAAGTATAATCAATATCATACTCATCATACAAACCTATAGTTGTATCAAACTTTGCAATAGAAGAAGATACCTTCAAATCATTCTTGTCTTGCTGATCAATAAAATGTCTACGACCGGCATATTTACCTACCAACATAGTGTCATTCTCTGAATTTCTATCAAGCAACACAGGAATTTTGATGTCATCTACACCAAACTTAACAGCACACTTGCTACTATATATAGAATCACGACCGTTGATTACATCCAAATCTATAATTTCATCACAAGGAACATCTGGATAACCTTTTTCAACAACTATCAAATGATCACAAGACTTTGTTCTTCCACAACCATCCTGAAGTGTGTAATAAAAATCATACTGACCCCAAGGAAGACTCATATTATTAAGAATTGGTGAATCCTTAATCTCAGACTTTCTCACAACAATTTTTTTCACACCCATTGTATCTCTCACTTCATTTCGTCTAGGAGAGATTTCAATTATTAGATCAGGATCTGAGTCACAACTAGAGTCAAACTCTGGGATTGGGAATGGTGTGATAGCAGCAGTTTCTTTCTTTGAATCACAATAAAAAGTATCTTTACCAGACAAAGATTCACACTTGATTTTTAGTTCTCCAAGAGCTTCAATTCCATATTTGTTTTTATCTGTACTAGAACATCCTTTTATATCTGCACGTACAGAAATCTCAACACTATCAATATCACCATTACAAATACCAGGGATTGCATCAATATGTACATCTGCAGAATCAGCATGACTTCTAGGCATCAATACACCAGCTGCATTTGGATCAGATATCCAAAAATATTTATATTGAGAAATTGCTTCTGTCTCGAAAGCATTTTTCGCAACAGCTACAATCTCACGACGTTTATCCGATGGACAAAATGTCTTATCCGTCTCATCATCCAATCCATAATATTTATCACTTGCCAAATACATAGAAACATTTGGTGTACGATATACTGACAATGGCAAATATATAGGAGTACCCTGCTCCATATTACTACTGAAGGTATGTACCTCCAACTTATATTCTCCTTCTCTTGCCGTTTCATCCAAACTGATTATCAAATAATCTCCTTTTGACGAAGATACCTTAAAATGAGGATCATTATCTGTTGATTTATATAAAGCATTACCATCAGGATCCAACAATACCCACTGATAAGTAACATCTACATCATCATCTATAAGATTTGGCTTATATCCTAATACGTTTGGCAAACAGAATACGCCAGATCCATCTATACCAGTAGGTGTCTGAGCACTACAGTTCTTACCACCTACCGCAAATTCCATTTCTCTATAATAAGGTTTTTGACTACCACCTTCTGAATATGTAAAACCAGTAACAACTAACTTATATAATTGTTTTCCTGCTTTTGTAACCAACAAATTAACCTTGGCTTTTGATGAATCACCTTCTTCAACCAAAGACCATTCTCCAGAAGACTGTTGTTTATACCACTGATAATGAGAATCCTTAGGGAAACCAGCAGCATTGGCGGTTGTATAATCTCCTATACAAACAACATTAGGAGACAAACATACATTCTCAATCTCCGCCGAAATATAATCGATTGCTAATTTCGCACAATCAAACTGTTGGAAACGTGGTTCGAACACAAAATAATCCAAACTGTTTTGCGTCATAGGGAAGCTTCCATAAAAGACAACTTCGAAACGAATCAAATCCCATTCTTTCAAGTTTTTAATTCTCTCTTCTCCTATAACATCCTTCAACAATACGGCATCATTAGGACCATAGATTGTTTTAGTTCCCAACAAACTTGAAGTAGCATTATCATATGCGGAAACTTCCGTAATATCCCAAGACTGATTACCATGCTGAGTACGTGCCAAGAACTGTGCACTAGCCCACTTTTCACCTGTACATCCCTCATTCAACTGAATGTAAGCACGCATTTTATACTGGTAAGATTTACCTCTCACACCCTTCCATTTTGGATTAGGTCTATAATCCCAAACCTGAAATTTTAGATTGACAAGGTTTGTATTAATATCACCTTGTGCAAACATATAGTTATTTTTTCCTACTACATCAGCACTGACATCTTTGTCAGGTTTTTGTCCGAAAAATTCTTCTGCGTCACAACCTAACCAATAATTAGTAAAACTTGGGTTTTCCTCAAAAATAATCTCATAGTCCTCAAAGAAATGGTTGACATCCTTCGGAATTCTACCGCCTGGATGACACTCTCCATTGACTGGGTCAAAAGTAGTTCCGACATAATATTCTCCTGTTGTAGTACTTTGACATTCTGCCTTACAATTTGTCTCTACTCCAACCGTTATATTGTCTGTTTTGAATCGAGGCGATTCTGCTGACCTTGAACAATTAAACTCATCATATTTCAACACAATATGAGCATTCAAAGGAGAAGTCGACGCATTTATCGCATATGTAGTGGTACCATCCGCATACTCTTTTGCCTTTATTTTGGGTTCATCACCATATCCTATCCACCATTCTGATCTATATGCAAACTCTCCACCTTTAATGTCAAATTCAACTGCTTCACTCGGACAAGCAACAGGTATATCTGAAATCAAACTACCAGTTACAAGCACAGCTCTTTGATCTGAGCCTCCCGCTAGTCCATTATCAAAAGTCGCTCTATACAAAACATCCGACTGGATATCAGTTACTTCCAATGGTTCATCACTCTGCTTGGTTTCAACAAATTCCCAATCAGAAGACATATTTGTCTTTCTCTCCCATTTAACACTAACAGGCCACATTGAAAATGAAGATACTGTAAGAGAAACGCTTCCTCCTTTCTTTACATGATAAACATAATCTTCATTTTTCATACTTAACTTGGTGACATCCACACCTGTAACATTTAAAGATGTCACATTAGGATCACAATATTTAGCGGTTGCAGATCCTGCAGGAATACCCGGATCAGGAGTTCCCGGCTGAGCAAAAGCTACTCCCTGCACACCTATCAGCATACAGAAAGCTATCAGATATTTTTCAAATCCAGATCCATTTTTAGAAATGGATTTACTAAGCATTTGTAAAAATTTTTTCATATAAAAAAATGTGTCTACGTTCAATAAATTAAACGGTGTTATCTTGTAGCAGTCCATATATTCTTCTACGCTATCCACCAAACAATGCAAAAATAAAAAAATTAAATTTCATTATGCAAAATCATGGTGTTTTTTTATAATAAAGTATTATTTGTCTATGTAAAAATGTACGATAGACAACAGAAATCATAAAAATACAAACAAGCAATAATTATTTTTTTCATTTCAAAACCTTTCGTTCAGAAACAATCCGGATATTTTGTTCTCATCTGTTTCTTGTTCTATTGTCTCTTATTCAAAATCGGCAATAAGACATAGGCCAACAATCCACATCCTATGTACACGACTATTGTCTGCACAGAATGGACTACCAACGCAAATGCCTTTGCCTCTGGTTCTATAGAGGCTCCTAGATAAAACACTAATGCCTGTATAGTCATGAAATGCCATGCTCCGACGCCACCCTGTACCGGTGCTATTATACCTAAGGCTCCCATTACATAAATCACCAAGCCTTGTGAAACTGTTATGTCTTTTGTGAAATCGAATGCCCAAAAACTGAAATGGAGCATCAAATAATAGCATGCAAATATTAAGACGGTGTATAATCCAAACATAAATTTGTTGTCTACGTCTTTCGCAGACATCATACCTACCTTGAACTTTCTTAGGCTCTCTCGTCCTTTGGCATACAATTTGCTTTTGTTTCGTAGTTTGAAACAGAAAACAAAACCTACTGCGAGAATAAGTATAATCACTATGACAAATGGATTCGTAAAAATAGATAATATCTTCGACGGGAGATTCGCGTCTTCAACCAACGACGAAAGCATTCCAAACTCCAATACGAAAGCGAGCATCATGATAATCGCAGTCATTATGACATCAAAGATTCGCTCCGTCACAACTGTTCCAAGCACCGTCGTAAACGATAATCCTGTATATTTTTTTAACACACCGCATCTTGCCACCTCTCCTGCTCGAGGCAACAGAAAATTAGCGAAATATCCTACCAATACGGCTAAGAAAGAGTTAAGAAGCGACACTTCCAATCCTGACGCCTTTATCAACATCTTCCATCTTAGAGCTCTGAACAGATTGCTGAACAAAGCAACCAATACAGGCAAAAAGAGCCAGAAAAAATTTGCATTCTTGATATAGGCGATCTGCTCATCCCAGTTTTCTCCCGAATAAATATAATAAAGGAGAGCGACACTTAATAATAAAGGGACTACAAATCCTAATATGCTTTTTAACTTTTTCACTGTAATACATATAAAAAGTGACACTTGCTTTTTATGCAAGTGTCACTGAATGGAAAATATTTCTAATTAGTTTGCAAAACCGTCACTGATATTATAAATGTTCATATAAATTGAACTTATAAATCCAATCACAAGAATTGCAACAACACAAACCAATAGGGCTACACGAGACATTGTATCAATCTTGATTGTCTCAATTGGAGATTCACTCTTGTTGATGAACATAGCCTTTACAACTAACAAGTAGTAGTAAAGAGAAATGATTGTGTTAAGCAATGCCAAGAACACCAATACATAATCACCATACACTTTCGAAGAAGCTACAGCAGCGAAAATGAAGAACTTGCTGAAGAATCCTGCAAATGGAGGAATACCACCAAGAGAGAACATTGCAAGTGTCATTGCAAAAGCAAGCTTTGGATTAGTTGAGTATAGGCCATTGTAATCATCCATACCTACCTTGCCAGTCTTGTTCTCAATAGCTGAAATGATACCGAACGCTGCAAGGTTAGTGAACATGTAGATCAAGATGTAATAGATTGTACTTGACATACCTGTCTGTGAAGACGCATAAACACCCAACATGATGTAACCAGCCTGAGAGATTGATGAGAATGCCAAGAATCTCTTCAAGTTCTTCTGACGGATAGCGAACAAGTTACCGATTGTAATTGTGATGACAATCAACCACCATAGTATATTCTGCCATACATCAGGCTCGTTAGCGAACGCCTTGTAAAGGATGGACATGAACGCAAATACTGCGGCACCCTTTGAAATCACTGACAAATAAGCGGTAATACCTGTAGGCGCACCCTGATATGTATCTGCTGTCCAGAAGTGGAATGGCACAAGTGAAATCTTGAAACCTACACCTGCGATGAAACATACCAAAGCAAAGATATGCAATGCTGTGATGTTAGTGAACGCTGCCTGAACCTCGTCGAAATAAAGAGATCCGCACGCACCATAAATCAAAGAGATACCAAACAGCATGACTCCTGAAGAGAACGATGCTGTCAAAATATACTTGGCTGCTGCTTCTGCTCCCTCTGTACCCTTCTTATTCATAGCCACCAAAGCAGCCATTGGAATAGAAGCAGTCTCAAGACCAATATAGAAGAACAAGAAGTCTCCTGCAGAAACCATAAAGTACATTCCGATTAGAGTAGACAATGTCAAAAAGAAGAACTCTCCTACTCCACTCTTATTCTCATTGTTGTTCCACTCAAAAGAGAAGAAGAACACAATCAAAGTACCGACATTAAGAATATTCTTAACAAACGACTGAGCCGCACCTGAAACATACATGCCAGCGAAAGCGTCTCCTGCCAAATCTGTGTAGCTATAGAAACCAGCAACAGTGTGCAAAGCAAAAGCCGCAATAGCCAAGTATTGGAACGCCTTTTTATTCTTGATCAAAAGATCAGCAAGCAAAAGGACAATCAATACAACGACGAGGGAAACCTCGTGGCTCATCGATAAAAACTGACTATAATCTAAATCCATAGTTGTATTCTTTTATTAGTTAAGCATTGCAGCAACTGCCTCCAAACTTTCACTGATCATATCTGATATCCAAACTGGATATAGACCGATAATCGCAATTGAAACGATCAATCCAATTGTAGCAATCTTCTCGTACCAGATTGCATCGCGAAGTGGATAGTGATGAACCTCGCCATGGTGCTCTGACACATAATTGTATTGGTCACCGACCTTCTCAATCTTATAAAGTGGTCCGAACAAGATCTTGCCCACAACACGAAGGATATATACAGCTGTAATCACAATTGATGTACAACCACCGATCACCAAAACTCTGTGGAACAAATCCTCATGTGCGAATGAACCAACAAAAATTGTCATCTCAGCAACGAATCCTGACAAACCTGGAAGTCCAAGTGAAGCCATACCTGCGATTACGTAGCAAACACACAAGAATGGCATAACCTGCATCAAACCTCCCAAGTAACGGATGTCACGAGTATGTGTCTGACCATAAATCATACCGATTAGGGCAAAGAACAAAGCTGTCATCAAACCGTGTGAAAGCATCTGAAGGATTGCTCCTGTCATCGCTGTCTGGTTCATCATCAAAAGTGCGAATAGCACCAAACCACAGTGGCTTACTGATGAATATGCGTTGATATACTTCAAGTCGTTCTGTACACAAGCTGAGAATGCTCCGTAAACAACTGAAATACCAGTCAACACGATGAAGATCCATGCCTGCTCCTTGCAAGCCTCTGGCATAAGTGTCATAGCAACGCGGAAACATCCGTAACCTCCAAGTTTCATCAACACTCCTGCGTGAAGCATAGACACTGCTGTAGGGGCTGATGCGTGACCGTCTGGCGACCATGTGTGGAATGGGAACATAGCACCAAGAACTCCGAATCCTACAAACGTAAGTGGGAAGAACCTTCTCTGCCACTCGATTGGCATCGCAGCATTTGCAGCAATCTCCTCAAGGTTGAATGTAAGAGCACCACTGTCTTCAGCAGAGAAGTAATAGATACCGAAGATGCCGACCATCAAGAATGCCGAACCTCCCATCAACATCAATGTAAGCTTCATCGCAGCGTACTCCTTGTCTCCACTTCCCCATACTCCAATCAACAAATACATTGGAATCAAGGCAACCTCGTAGAACAAGAACATTGTGAACAAGTCTACTGAGATAAAGAAACCGAACACACCGATCGAAAGCATGATAAACCACAAGAAATACTCTTTTGCTTTATCCTCTACCGCCCATGATGCGAAAACACCTGTGATAACAACAATTGCAGACAACATGATCATCGCAACCGATACTCCGTCAACACCAACAGAATAGCTGATATTGATCACTCCCTCATACCAAACTGTTGAATCCGCAAAAAGGAATTTGTCTGTTGCTCCAGCCTCTCGCTGTGCAAGGAAATCCCAAACCAAGTAGCCCGCCAAGCCAAGGATCACCATTGATCCCGCTGCCATCGTCCATCTGATCGCATTCTTCTTTTCTCCTGGGATCAAGAAGACAGCCACCAACATGACTAGCAATACGACTACAAAAGCTGATAATATATTCATAGTATATTACTTACTTTATTAATACTCCGTTTAATAATTAATCGCAAACATCGCAATTGCAAGGACACCTACCAAGAAGCCCCAAGCGTATTGCTGAAGATTTCCACTCTGTACGTCACGAATGTCGTATGACAACTCACGTGAGATCCATGCCAAAAGATTCATAAATCCGTCAATGATGTGACGGTCGAACCAAGCGATTGCCACACAGATGCCTCCGAAGATAATCTTACGTGTGATGAACAAGTAGATCTCATCGATATAGAATCTGTGGCTTGCTGAAATATACAAGCATTTAAGTTTTCCGGCAATCATATCTGGCTTGTCGTTCTTCTTCAAGTATAGTACCCAAGCTATAGCGATACCAACAACTGCGACAAGAATACTTGCGATAGCGATTATCCAGTTTGTCTCAAGTTCATAGCCGACACGGTCTGCTGTGATCTTCTCTGGAAAGAATGGGAACACCTTATCCAACCAAGTGAAGCAAGTGAATACTGAAAGAACAATCAAAGGAATGTTCATATTCATAGGTGCCTCATGTGGAGTGTGGTGAGCGTGAGCTGGATTCTCTGAATACCAGAAGATGCGGAAATACAAACGGAACATGTAGAATGCTGTAAGACCAGCAACGAATGCCTGACATGCATACAACACTTTGTCGTGCTCGAACGCCGCAACCAAAATCTCATCCTTCGAGAAGAATCCTGAGAATGGAGGAATACCTGCGATTGCCAAACATGAAACCAAGAATGTGATGTGTGCGATAGGCATGAACTTACGTAGGTTACCCATAGCATTCATCTCGTTAGAATGAACTGCATGGATAATACAACCAGCACCCAAGAACAAACATGCCTTGAACATAGCGTGAGTGAACAAATGCCACATAGACGCTGTGTAGCCCAAACATGCCTCATGCTCACTTGTATAACCCGACACTGCAAGAGCGACGAACATATATGCGATCTGTGAGATTGTAGAGAATGCAAGAACACGTTTGATATCTGTCTGTGTACATGCGATGATAGCAGCGAACAATGATGTGAATGCTCCGATATATCCGATAATTGTCAAAACATCGTGAGCCTCAAAGAAGTATACAGGGAACATTCTTGCAACCAAGAACACACCTGCAACGACCATTGTAGCGGCATGGATAAGTGCAGAAGCAGGAGTTGGACCTTCCATAGCATCTGGCAACCAGATGTGGAATGGGAACATCGCCGACTTACCAGCACCTCCTAAGAAAATCAAGAACATCGCGATAGATGTCACAGACAAGCCCATGAACATTTCACCACACATTTTGGTGTTGACCAAAGTAGCGTGGCCGTCAGACACTGCAGTCAACTTCAAGAAGTCGAATGTGTTTGTGTAGTAAGACAAAATCAAAATACCGATCAAGAAGAACATATCCGCAAAACGAGTCACGATAAACGCCTTCTTTGCGGCTGCCACAGCTGATGGCTTGATGAAATAGAAGCTGATCAATAGGAATGATGACACACCCACAAGCTCCCAGAAGATATACATCTGGAAAATATTGGTTGCGACAACCAATCCCATCATCGCAAATGTAAACAATGAAAGCACAGCATAATAACGCTGGAATCCTTCCTCCCCGTGCATATAGCCCAATGAATAGATATGAACCATAAGAGAAACGGTAGAGATAACAACCAACATCATTGCTGATATTGGATCAAGCATGAAACCGATTGAGATAACCAAGTTATCAGTCATCTTCAACCACTCATGATTGAACAACACAAACTGCTGATAAGCGTCAGCACCCTTACCCTCAACCCAGAAATACTGGATTGCGATATAATAAGATACAATTGCCACTACAGACAAACCTGCTGTACCAATCCATCCTGCAATGTTTGGATTAGACTTAAACAGTTTGTTGCCACAAAGTCCAAGGAATAGGAACATCAAAAATGGCAACGCCAAAATTATCGGAGATAAATTAGTAATCGTTTCCATATCTGATTAATTCTTTAATTCGTTGATACTATCCACACGAACGTCCTTCAACTTTCTGTAGACATTAATAATGATTGAGATAGCGATCGCAGTCTCAGCAGCAGCCACAACTATCACGAACAAACTATAGATATATCCTTCAAGATGATCAGGATATAGGAATCTGTTGAACACGACGAAGTTGATGTTAACTGCGTTTAGAATAAGTTCAACCGCCATCAAAATTCCGATAAGATTCTTTCTTACCAAAAAGCCATACACACCGATAAAGAACAGAAGTGTGCTGACCACCAAATATGCTTCTACTGGTATCATCTTAATCCTCCTTTGATTTAGTTGCGATTACAATTGAACCTACGATACATGCCAAAAGCAAGATGCTGACTGCCTCGAACGCCAACAAATACTGGTATCTGTCTGTTCCCATAAGAGTCTGGCCGACCATCTCCATATCTACCTTTGCAGCGGCATCGTTTGCTCCCTCACTGGAAATGAATCTGAACTTGCTCATTGTAATGAAAGCAAACACTGTGCCTGCCAAAGCAGAAAGTCCTGCGATTGTCTTGTTTACATAAGATATCGTCTCTGTGTCAGTTCCAAGATTCTTAACCAACATGATGGCAAAAATCAGCAACACAAGAATACCTCCTGCGTATACAGACAACTGTACAGCTGCGATAAACTCATAGCTTAGTGTCAAATAAAGACCAGCAACCGCAAATAGCGTAAAGAACAAATAAGTAGCGGCACGAAGAAGCTTTGTCGACGCTACAGACATGAATCCGCAGACAAGGATAACCGCTGATAGTATGAAGAATACTATATTGTCAGCAGTAAACAATCCTGCGAAATCAATAGATGTCAAATATTCTGCCATAATTACTGTTGATTTTCATTTTGTTCAGCGGCAGGAGCCTGTTTTGGTGCAACTGGAGCTGCCTTTCTTTCGACGACCTTGCTTCCTTCTGGATTCAATTGCTTTACCAATGCTGAACGGTTATACACTGCGTGCTCAAAATTATTTGTCCACTTGATAGCTTTCTGCGCACACGACTGTGTACATAGAGAACAGAAAGTACAGCTACCCAAGTCATACAAAAACTTGTCAAGCACCTTCTTTGTCTTTCCATCCTCAGTTGTGATGCTCTTTGTGATCACCTCCAACGACTGATTAGGACAATTTCTTGCACATAGACCACAAGCGATACATTTGTGTTCGTTCTGGTCGTTCATGTCAAATACAAGCTCTCCACGGAATCTTTCAAACTGTCGCGCAGTCTGTCGATCCTCTGGATATTGCTCTGTAACCTTTGGTCTCCAGAAATTGAGGTTTGTGATGTACATACCCTGCAACAACGCATAAATTCCAGAGAACAGATCCTTTATATATTTTTTCATACACTCTTATATAAAAGTCGTTTTACTAAGCGAATAGTGGAACTAATACAGTCACCCACAAAGCCATCAAAAGCATATTGAGCAAACTGATTGGCATCAATATCTTCCACTCCAAGTGTAGCAACTGATCAATTCTCAAACGTGGGAATGACCATCTTACCCACAAGCTCAACATTACCAAACCGAATGCCTTGGCGAAGAACCACAACCATGTAGGGATCATATCCATCACACCGTTGAATCCTGCTGCCCACTCTGCATTGATATGGAATGGCTGCCATCCGCCCAAGAACACCATCGTTCCGATACCTGCGATTGTGAACATGTTGACATACTCACCAACGTAGAACAAACCGAATGTGATACCTGAATACTCAATGTGGTAACCTGCTGTAAGCTCCGACTCTGCCTCTGGAAGGTCGAATGGTCCACGGTTAGTCTCCGCATGTCCTGCGATCAAATAAATGACCATCGCAATCCATGTAAATGGTGACTGGAACAAGAACCATGTTTCACTCTGTGCCTCAATCAAACCAGACAACTGCATCGTACCACCAAGGATAACTATTGTTAGCAACGACAAACCAGATGAAAGCTCATAGCTGACTAGCTGAGCACCCGCACGCATTGCTCCGATCATCGTGTACTTGTTGTTGGATGACCATCCTGCCAACAAAATACCAAGAACTCCAAGAGATGAAATCGCAAGCACATAGAAAACTCCTACATTGAAGTCGATTCCTATCAAATCCTTGCTGAACTCAAGTGCTCCGAACGTACAAAGAGAACCCATGATAACCAAGAACAACGCTGTGAAGAACAAGAATTTATCATTCTTCAACAACGGAATGATCTCTTTCATAAGGATCTTGAACATATCAGCCAACGGCTGAAGCAATCCCCAGAATCCAGCTCTCATCGGTCCAAGACGACACTGATAATAAGCACAAATCTTTCTCTCCAATAGAATCAAGATAAGCGCGATCAATGCGTATAGAGCAAGGAAACCTACGCCTATTAGGACGTACTCTATAAGAAGAGTAAGCCACTCTGGACATGCAGAAGACAACGCTTCGTGTATCCAGCTTAATATTCCTCCTACTTCTAACATAATTTTAAGAATATCTGTGATTATTATCTATCAATACAAGGGATGACATAGTCAAGAGATCCTCCGATCATAATCAAATCCGCAATCTTTGTGTCTTTACAGATTGGATCCAAACCAGATACCGCAACCAAACTTGGTGAGCGGAAATGTATTCTGTATGGCGACTTGTCACCAGTACTCTTCAAGTATACTCCGAAATCTCCACGTGCGTTCTCGACTCTCTGATAGTACTCTCCTTCTGGCACCTTCACAATTGCAGGAACCTTAGCGCGGAAATCTCCCTCAGGGATCTTGTCGATCAACTGCTCGATGATCTTCAACGACTCCTCAATCTCCTCCAAACGGATCATATATCGGTCGATTGTGTCACCACCGTCGTGAAGAATCTCCTTGAAATCTACTTCTGAATAAGCTGCGTATGGAGCAATCTTTCTCACATCACAATGCCAGCCAGAAGCACGACCGTTAGGACCACTCATTCCAAGAGCAACCGCGTCTTCCTTCTTTAGGAATCCGCAATTGATCATTCGTCCACGTGCAATCGGATTGCCTGTGAACAATGTGTGGTACTCCTTGATCATCTTTCTCAAATATGGGATAAACTCCTTGACTCTGTTGACAAAATTAGGATGGATATCCTGTGCCACACCACCGATAACATAGTAGTTGACCATCAGACGTCCACCTGCAGTCTCCTGGAAAATATCCATGATCTTCTCACGGTCACGCATACCATAGATGAACGCAGTGATTGAACCCATATCATTACACATACATGCCCAACCCAACAAGTGGCTGGCGATACGGTTCAACTCGTCGAAAATTGTACGGATATATTCAGCTCTCTTCGGAATCTCGATTCCCATCGCCTTCTCCACACACATACATAGGGCGTGACGGTTCATGCTTCCGCAAAGATAATCGAAACGCTCTGTAAGGTATAGCATCTGAGGATAAGTCATGCTCTCCATCATCTTCTCTATACCACGGTGGATATAGCCGAAGTTTGGATCGATCTTCTTGATCATCTCACCGTCAAGAGAGACTCTCAAATGCAAAACTCCGTGTGTAGACGGGTGCTGTGGTCCAAAATTCACCACATACTCGTTTCTTCCGAATAGTTTAGTGTGATTCTCGACAATCTCTCCATGTCTGTCAAGAGTGATAGAAGGCACATCCTCACAAGCATCCATATCATGGACCTTTGAAGGGATTCCCTCATTCGGAGTATTGTCATAATTCTTTCTCAATGGATATCCTACCCAATCAGGACGCAAGAATAGTCTGCGCATATCCGGATGGTTCAAGAAACGGACGCCAAAGAAATCGTAAGCCTCACGCTCATATAGATTAGCGCTCTTCCAGATGTCAGAGACAGTCTCAATAATAGGGTTCTCTACATCTGTAGTATTTGTCTTGAGCACCAAAAATTTCTCCATGTCAGCCGACTTGGAAATGTGGTAGACAATCTCGATGTTCTCCACATTATCTATCGCATTAAGGTTGATCAGGTAATCCCAACCATCTTTATACAAAGCCTCGCAAACCTTATGCAAATCCTTCTTGTCGACGCTAACCATCACGTCTGCAGCTTCAATCTTAGTGCAAGAAGACGAGACAGACTGAATCATTTTCAATGTTTTCTCCATTATTCTGCTCCTCCTTCTACAATTTGTTTTGTTTCAGACTCTGGTGTAACCAACGTTCCGTCAGAGTTGTACTTAGACAAGATCACCGAACCTTTCTCAGGATTCTTAGGCATCTTGAAGATTGACTCTACACGAATCTTTCTCTGCAACTGCATCATTGCATATAGCATTGCCTCAGGACGAGGAGGACAGCCAGGCACATACACGTCTACAGGAATAATCTTATCCACTCCTTCAACCACATGGTATGAACTCTTGAAAGGTCCACCAGACACTGTGCAACCGCCAACGGCAATCACATATTTTGGTTCTGACATCTCATCGTAAAGTCGGCGCAACACAGGAGCCATCTTCTTTGTGATTGTACCAGAAACGAAAATAACATCAGCCTGACGAGGAGAGTTACGAGTGACCTCGAAACCGAAACGAGCGAAATCGTGACGGGCTGCTGCCACACACATGAACTCAATACCACAGCATGATGTTGCAAATGTCAAAGGCCATACAGAGTATGAACGACCCCAGTTGATTACTTTATCCAAAGGTGCGACTTTGATACCGACACCACCCTTCTCTAGTTCGTCAATATACTTCTGGAGCGACTCGTTGTCTCTGAAGTCCTCAGTCTTCATCGACTTGATCTTAATATCCTTTACTTCCATTCCAACGCTCCTTTCTTCCAAGCATATGCCAAACCAAGCACAAGAATCAACAAGAAGAACAAAATGGCAAGTATTCCGTTCGTACCGAGAGTCTTAGTGATTGTTGCCCATGGGAACAACAATACAGTTTCCACATCGAACATAAGGAACAACAATGCAAACAGGTAGTAACCTGGTTTGAACTGTAGCCACGATGTGCCTCGGGTCGGAATACCACACTCATATGGTTCTCCCTTCTGTGCATTCGTACTCTTTGGTGCGATCAACCAACCGATGATAATGGCACCTAGCACCATCACAACGGATGTTATCATCACAACCACAAAGATTTCACTTGAACCCATTGTTATTATTGTTTATTTATTTTTATTATTCAACATAAAAAAAGACTACAACAAACCAACTTATTGATTCATCATAGCCTCAACATCTACTAAAAAAGATATTATCTGACTTACAGACGGACGAATATACAGAAAAGCGCACCGAGCCACACTGCCCAGCACATCCGGAAACCATCACGTCGCACATCATTAATATGTCTCTTTTTAGTATCATTTTATAGTTATATCACTTCGCTTTTTCGCTCATTTCTTTCATAAAATGTCTACAAAGCATGAATATGCACAATATTCAACAACAAAAATGATAAAGAATTTTTAGTCTTGCAAGTAAAAAAAGAAGAATTTTTCTTTCATTTTGTCGTCTTACGCACCATTATCGACACTTTTTTTTAGCGAAAGAAAACACTTTTTGAAGAAACAGTTTACAATTGAAAACAAACTGACATTTTTTCTTTCAGTTTTAAATACGTTTGTCTGCAAACCAAACATTTTGTTATTTTCAGCAAATGCAGAAAAAAAATTATTGCATCAGACATAAAATTATATTTTTTTGATCTGAGAGAAGAAACTTGGATAGACACAGAATAAAATCACTTCACTTTACGATTTCTTAACACAAAAAGAGAAGCACAAGGTGAATCATTGCTGATCTTTGACTTGTGCTTCTCTTTTCTTGTGTAGATGTTAGCAGACTTGTGGATCGAATGTTTACTGTGGAAACCCGGTCCGAGCAATTCCATCTCTGCTTCGCGGTTGCCTTTTCTCATTGCCTTAACCGCATCTGTCACTCCGTCGTGACGTTTCTTCTTTTTCATAATCAAAACATTTTTATTATCATGAATGCAAAATTACTATCAGAACCCCTCTTTACCAAATAAATGTCAGATATAATAAATATCAGATATAAAAGAAAGATTATACCTGAGATTCTCTTCTATCCGTCGAAGAAAATGCACCAGATATAACCTTTCTATAAAATCGGCAATATACCTATCGCTTACTTAACATTAACCAATGCTAGGCGAAGGCTATAACTGTTAGTCTGAGTGTCGGAATCAATGACACCTCTGTATGTCACACGTGAAGAAGTTTTCGATTCATAGAAGCTTCCACTTCTCATCGCCCATCTTGTGTCATCAGTCACAATAGCAGGGCCTTGTGGATCTACCTGACTCTCTTCCGAATACTCTCCCCATTCGTCAAGACACATTTCATAACAGTTTCCTGACATATCGTATAGTCCTAACTCATTAGGTGCAAAAGAGCCCACCTTCGTAAATGAATAATGATCACTGTTTTCTCTACAGTAAGCGACTTCATTGTAATCATTGCTACCTGAGTAGATATAACCATGGCTATACTTTCCTCCTCTTGCTGCATACTCCCACTGTGCCTCTGTTGGCAATGTGAATTTTTCATTTTCGCTCAACTGTCCGTTCGCATGCATAATTTCATTCAGATTCTCAACAAATTTAAGAACATCCTTTCTGTAGATGTTTCTGATTGGCATGTCTGATTCTGAACCTGATCCAGCACTAATACCAGCTTTACGTACAATATCACAAGTTGTCTCATACTCTGCAATGTAATAAGTGCTTAAAGTAACACTATGAACAGGACCCTCATTCTCTTTAGCCAATGAATCATAGTTTGACGCCGATGGATCTGTACTCTGAGCACCCATCAAGAATGTGCCGCCTTCCACTTTGATCATGTTGAACTTAACGCCATCCAATTCAAAAGTTCTTGTCTTTGGGCTATTTACTATTTTTTCTGGTTCTTCATCACTACAAGCTGCTAATGCTATCATGCTCGACAAAAAAATTGCTTGAAATATTTTTTTCATTTTGTTAGACTTAAAATTTAACAGATTTTTCGACTACAAATGTAGACATATTTTACTTGGCTAACGCAATCTTACGAAATGAAGATTTTATGTTTTAAGCATATTTAACGTTTTTACAACATTCTCAGATTAAAAACACCTATTTTGTGATCCGGCCACTCAATCGTGACAAACATTCTTTAATTACTCTATTTTACAAATACGCACACATTCTTTCTAAAAAAAATCCGCGTCTCTTCTATTATTAGAAAAAAACGCGGATATGATTTGCATGAGCTTGTTTTTATACCTCAATCGCCACATTCTGCAACTTTTCAAAGAAAAATGCACGATAACTGTCGGAAATAGGAATTGTGTTATTTCCAATCACTATCCTGCCCTTCTCGATAATCTTGCATTTTGAAGTCTGCACAATATACGAACGATGAACTCTGCAGAACTGATTTTCAGGCAGTTTCGTCTCCAAGCTCTTCATACAAAGAAGTGACACAACCGGATCCTTCTCATTTTCGATATATATCTTCACATAATCCTTCAAACCTTCAATATAAAGGATGTCTTTGATAGGAATCTGAAGCATCTTATAATCGCTCTTGACCAATATCGTTTTCTGTTCTGGCTGCGACGGTACAGAAGCTACCGAAGCGGCGGCCTCTTTTTGGATCATAGCCTGCACTTTCATGGCAACGTCAAGGAACTCGTCGTATGATATCGGTTTCAAAAGATATCCTACTGCATTCACCTTGTAACCCTCTATCGCGAATCTGTCATGAGCTGTGACGAAAACCACTTTTGTATCTGGAGAAAGCATCTTAGACACCTGCAAGCCAGAGAAATCTGGCATCTGGATATCCAAGAAAGCGATATCTATTTTTTCATTCTGAATGGTAGGCATGGCTTCCTCCGCACTTCCGTATGTGCCAATAAGGTTCAAAAAAGGAGTGCGTTTGATATAACTCTCAACAAGTTGCAATGCCAATGGCTCATCATCTATAGCTATACAATTAAATTTCTGTGTCATGCGTTATAATAATAATTGTTTTCAGTATAATTCAAAGTCAGGTCGACACGGAAGGTCTTGCCATCATTTGTGATATCTAATTTATAATCATCCTTATAGACAATATCTAGTCGGCGACGGAGATTCTCCAATCCTATTCCACTTTCCGGATTATTGCTCTCATGATTCTGGAAATAAGGATTCGACGAGAAGAAATGGATCTCTGTATGGCTTTTCGCAGTCAATCCAAACTCAATCACGCACTCTTTGCCAGAAGCCACACCATGTTTGAATGCGTTTTCAATGAGCGACGTGAATATCAGCGTCAAAACCGGTGCATCCGAGAATTCTGTTATATCCGCATTATATATGACATGGACATTCGGACGCATACGCAGATATATAAGCTGAAGGAATGTCTTTATGAAATCATGTTCCTTCTGCACAGGCACCATACGAGCACCTTCACCTGAACGTTCTCCACTGAGGATATAGCGAAGCAGTTGTGAGAGATAATGCACCGACTGTTGGGCTCGTTTGGAATCAATCTCACAAAGTGCATAGATATTGTTCAATGTGTTGAAAAGGAAATGCGGATGAAGCTGGGAACGAAGATGTTTCAGTTCTATCTCTGTCTGATACTGTTCATTTTCATTCTGTTCCACATTTTTTTCGATCTGCAGGCGTTTACGAGAAATCACCACAGACATTGATCCAGAAAGGAAGAACAACACCGTCATTCTTAAAAAAGAAGTCTCAGGAAATATCAGAAACATTATCAATCCCAAAGCCAACGAAAGCATCACGTTAGCGATTGTGTAAAATAGTCTTCTTGAGAATTCTTTTGTGATGTATCTTCGAGAACAATAGGAGTTTACATAAAAAGAAATAAGCATAAACAGGAACTGCACAAGATTAACACCTGAATCCAAAGGCAATAGGAATGCCAAAAGGAACCAGAAAAATAGATGCAAAGCAACAGTACTATAAAATTCCAATGTTTTTTTCATTATCCTATTTCTTTTTCGTCCTTTGCGCTACCACATCATCCCAACTCTTAAACTTTTTCTCTCCAGTCACAGCTCTCGACTGCCAATGATGACAAACCGCCACTCCCAATGCGTCAGTTGCGTCAAGATGGGCAGGCAACTGCTCTTTTTTCAGGTTCAGCTGCACTTGAAGCATCCCGCAAACCTGTTCTTTGGATGCAGCACCGTTTCCTGTGATCGCCTGCTTCACCTTCAGAGGAGCATATTCGGCAATCGGAATATCACGTTCCATAGCGGCAACTATGGCTACTCCCTGCGCACGACCAAGTTTGAGCATACTCTGGACATTCTTGCCAAAAAACTGAGCTTCAATGGCAAATTCATCAGGTAAAAATTTATCAATCAAGGCAATTGTGAAATCATACACCTTCTTGAGTTTCATATAAGTGTCGTCCTCTTTTTTAAGATCAAGGATGCCCATATCTATGAACTTCATCTTTGTGCCGACGACGCTTATCACACCGTAGCCCATATACATTGTACCGGGGTCGATGCCAAGTATGATTTTTTCTACCTTATTCTGCGGCTGAATCATTATCTCAAATCTCTATGTCTTCCAACACTGTAGCAAACGACAACACGGAAGTGCCGAATCTCTGACGTAGCTTCAAAGCCATAGTCTTTGAATTCATCATCATCCAGTTTTCCAATCTGTCCATATCGTCACACTGAGCCTGCAAACAATAATTGACAGTAGAATCTTCATCAGTGTAGACAAGACGGAGCTTCAGATCTGAAAAAAATCCGTCGTTACGAAGATCAGCCACGATCTCGTTACGAAGGAACTCCAAAAACTTGGATTCTTGATCTGTGTTTACTACATAAGTCGTGTTTAGAAGAATCATATTACGCATTTTTAAGCAAAGTTAGATTTTTAATGTTACTTTTGCAACAAAATAAAAGGCAAAAGAAAATGGCACAAGATGAATTATTCCCAATCATAGACGAAGATGGCAATGTTATAGGCAAAGCCACACGACGTGAATGTCACTCTGGATCGATGCTGCTACACCCCGTCGTCCACCTTCATGTGTTCAACAGCAAAGGTGAGTTATACCTGCAAAAGCGTTCATTATCAAAGGATATACAGCCAGGTAAATGGGACACTGCGGTAGGCGGCCATGTCGACTATGGAGAAGAGATTGAGACAGCGCTCCGCAGAGAGGCACGTGAAGAATTGGGAATCACTGAGTACACTCCCGTCTTCTTCCTTCGCTATACATATCAAAGCACAAGGGAACGCGAGGTTGTGAACGACTATTACTGCATCTACGACGGAGAGTTCAATGTCGACCCGGTAGAGATTGACGAAGGTCGTTTCTGGACAAGGGAAGAGATTGAATCACAAATCAATACAGGAATATTCACACCACAGTTCAACGGAGAATTGGAGAAGATTTCCGCATTGTGGGATGAGATTTTGAAGAACAAGTAAAGCATGAAAAAGATACGTTGCCCAAAATGTGACAACTTTGTCTCATTTGAAGAGAAAAACATTGAAGCCGGCTCAATCATCGGATTGACTTGTGAGGACTGTGGAAAGAAGTTCAAGGTAAGATTCAGAGTAAAGCCATCAACGATCGCCGCTGATGCCTTAGAGAAAAAGAACGAAGAGGCGGATGCAGACAAGTATGGCACGATAGTCGTGATAGAGAACGTGTTCTGCCACAGACAGGAGATCCCGTTGCAAGAGGGAGAGAATGTGTTTGGAAGACGTTGCCCAGGCACCGAGATCAACTGTCCGATCCAGACATCAGACATGAGTATGGACCGCATCCACTGCACAGTCATCGTGAAGGAGAAGAACGGCAGAATCACCCACTATGTGAAAGACAACGACAGTTTGGTCGGCACATTCGTCTCCAACGATATCCTTGCTAAAAAAGAGGCTCGCATCATCGAGTCTGGTGATATCATCACCCTCGGCGCCACAAGCATGATTTTGAAGTTTGGAGAGGAAGAGTAAGAGATTATTGAGAGAATTGTAGAGACGTGGCAATGCCGCGTCTCTTTTTTTTTATAATTCGCCGTAGATTTCCCATTCCTACACATCAAGGAAATAATTGTTTTCTGGATTATCGAAATCTATGAGCAGAGCTTTTAGCAGTGATTTCTCCTTTAGAATCTGATACTGTCTTATCTAATATACAACCAAAAGAGTCCAGCACTTTTCTGAACAAGTATGCCAACTCATGATAGTTTTATTTTATTGTTGGCAACGGAACAGAAATCTTGTAAAAATGTAAAATTCCTCGCTCTGGCTTAATACATATATCTTTTAATTGATTTTCTATAAATGGATTAACCATACTATCTCCTTCTGTCGGATAGATGATTATACAAGGCACATTTGGTATGTCAGAATTCTCTTTAATCTCTTTATATCCAATTTTTTCCAATAGTTTTATATCCCTTGCATATCCACATAATTGTCTAATGACGTGTGTATCCAAAATTTTTTCTTTGTATTTTGGAATATATTTAGTGTCTAATATTGCACTATATTCTCCATTATAGAAAAGGAAATCAGGACAACCAGTATTTCCTTTGGCTTGGTAGCTCACACTGTTTTGGTACGCCTGATAAAGCAAGCCATAAACATAATGTTCGTACAATAAAGACATATCCAAAGTAAAAGGGACTACCTTACTATCCTCAAAGCTAACATTTTGTATATTATAATCAAAATGTCTTAATACGATTTTTGCTAAGCGTATTGCCTCTGCATACTCCTTAAACAATTTATGCCCTTTAATGTTTCCAACTTCACTATATTGAACATCATCGCTAACATTCTCGAACAAAGACAAAACTTTTGTAAGTTTGAATAATATAGGGGCATACGATTTTTTGGAAGCGATCAAGTTAGTGATAAATTTTTGAGAAAATAGCAGAGCTTTTTTTAGCAATCTATTTTCTGGAATATCTACTGAGTATTCATCAAAATCACAATAGATTCTGTCATATCGTTTGGTTGCAATATTCTTACGCTCATTCTGCAACATTCTAATATGACCTTTCACCTTTTTGAGATTCTCGTTATAATGTACGTAGTCCTTCTTGAGTGTTTTTATTCTACTAACTACATTCAAGAAGTGAAACACAATTAAAGGACTTACCACACTTCTTAATGCAGGAGCCTCGATTGCTGGTTTATCAAAATCAATCGTATAAATTTTTGAAAATTCATCAACCGCTAAATCAGAAGAGAAACAGGACATGAACATCTGTAAAAAATCAACATGTTCCATACCTCCCTTAGTCATCACAATCAGAGTTTCTTGTTCATCTATCCATTCGGCTCCAATTACGAACGACGCATAATATCCCCACGGTTTATTCTCTACTGGTTTACACCAAGAGACCAATGATAAATGATTGTACTTATCATTAAGAAGTTCTGACAAACATCCGTGTTCTTCTATATTTGGCATATTATTCTACTGGAGGTTGTGCTGGACAAATAATCTTTAGATCTCCCCAAGCATTAAATGCTTCATTCTTCTCTTTTTTATCTACATTGAGAATGCCATCATTGATGTATTCATTGATTAGAGGCAGAACTTCGTACTCTATTTTATCTCTTAAATCATCCTCTGTTTTTGCCATAAAATAACTATGACCTACCATCAAATCGTCAATACTTAAATCTCCACATAGATGTTTTGGATCTTCGATAAATCTTTTTATATCGTCAAACAGGGCACATGCTGTTGATTTCAAACCTTGATTTCCTAATTTATCGTAATAAGACTCAATAACAGCAGGATTCGATTTCAATGTCACAAATGCAAATCGTCTTCTTAATGCATAATCCAATGTACCTGTACTTCTATCCGTCGTATTCATTGTTCCGATAATATACAGATTGCTAGGTACTCTAAACCAACTCTTTGTATAAGGTAGCATGACATCTATAGGATGGACACCTTTATCTCTTTTATCTACTTCAATTAATGTAATGAGTTCTCCAAATATTTTCGAAACATTACCTCTATTAATTTCATCAATAATCAAGACAACCGGTTTATTCTCCTGAGACATATACTCTTTTTTTACAGCATTTATAATAGCCTTAGCATATTGTCTCCAATTGTTCTCTTCTCCCTCTTCAATAGCTTGATTTTTAACTTTCTCAATATTTAATGGAGAAGGAGTATACTCTTCTCCCTTATCAGATGTCGAGTTTACGCTTCGTACGCTTATTGTTGAATTACCTTCTTTCCACCATACATACAATGATGATTTTCCAGTAATAGTAGGAATTTCTTTTTTATTCTCGTATCCCTTTATCGAATTCAAATACAAATCAATGCATTCAACGATATCCTTCGTCTCGTCAGTATCTACTGCATTACATGCTCTTTTGAATATTCCATCTTCAGGCACATACGACACTCCAACATTTTCGCCATTCTCATCTTGGAGGATATGAGGTTTTAGACCTTCTACAAAATCTTCATAATCCATAGACTGATGAAATGTCGTGAAGAATATTTTCTTATCTCTCAACATTTCATAACGTTCCATTACCGCCTTATGATCAGTCAAATCAACATCATCTATACCTAATACAGAAAGAGCTATCGCCGCAGTATTGTATGTTTTTCCAGTTCCAGGAGCACCTTGAAGAATGATATTTTTCTTTACCTCAAGTAATTTTGCAGCTTTCTCTATAAACTCCATATTCTTAGCTTTTTTGTCTTTGATTTGTTGTTCTATAGCATCTTTACTGTTTTTGATTTCAAAAACGTTTTTATAAATATTGAAAAGTGTATTCTGAATATCTGACAACATCGTTTGGTACTCAACATCAGTAATTTCGGAATTTACAACATTTATTATCTTACCAAACAAAGTGTATTGATCGTGTTTCGGATTCTTCAACATCTCCTCGCCTTCACCCTCAATCCAGTCAAAACCACAAGCATTCCATTCTGCCCTTTTGATTTCTAAAAGTTCAAGAAATGCATCACCGAACGGCTTCATATAATCAATTGTGCTCTTTTCATTGGCAAAAGGCACATATTGAGTGTTAAATCCAAGTCCATATCCAATTTGATCATCTCGTAAAAATACGTGCATTTGAATTTCAGTTCCACCACCCTCATTGATAGCCCAATTTCTATTACCGTCAGTATACTTAAACAAAAAATTACGACTGGGTGATTTTGAAAGGTTTGCTAAGGTCTTTCTTGTGTAGGCGAATGTACTACAAAAATCTCCTAAGTCAGAATTGAGCTTGCCTACAAAATCTTTTAATGTATTAATTTTCATAATATTCAATTTGCTAATTTCTTCACACATCTATCTCCCCACTCATCAACTTCACCAACAGTCTATCCCTCAATTCGGTGATGTTGCGAATCTGAGATGAAAAGTTCTGTCTATTATTTTACATTTTTTGAAGAGACAAATAATTATAACCTATACGCCAATATTTATCATGCCTCTTATCCTATAATTAACGTGACATCAAAGATAAAAAATCATTTTCTAAATTATGATAAATTATCTCAAAACAAACAGATTTTGCATAATCGATAGTGTGCTGACTAACGAAATTCCATACTACACACAAAAAAGAGATTTGACACTTCCGCCAAATCCCTTCTTTTATGATTCTGTTATAAGTAATTACTTTTCTTTTATTTTCTTTACCTTTTGCTTCAAAAAAGACTCCACTAAATTCTTATCTACCTCAGTTGGAAATCCATCTCTGTCTACAATAAGCAATTTGTGAGAGGCCAAATAGATATAGATGTAAACAATAAATTGAAGTCTAAATCTTCAACAATAGTTATCTTTTAGTTTTCTTCTTCAACATTCCATAACATTTGGAAATCTTTTGTTTGCAATCCTTTACCGTCACTTTATATGGCTTTATTTTTGCCTTGACATCCTTGTCGGTTATCGAATCAAGTTGAATTGAAGTCTTATCCAAACGAGCATTCAACTCGTCTAATTTCTCTTTTATCTTTCGTTCTACTCCAGGACTAATATAATTCAAATCGACCAACCAATTATGTGTGGCTCTGATTTGTTTCTCTACGTCCAGAAGTTCAGAATACATATCCTTCAATATAGCACCATCTATATCATGCTGTGAAAATGTCGAAGTATCTTGATAGATTTTGGTTGTATCTGATTCAACCATTGACTCGTGTCCACTACAGATAAGAGTAAAACAAGCAAGTAGAGCTAATATTATATTTAAGCATTTCATAGATATCAATCATAATGACAAGTCAAAAATACAATGTATATCTTACAATACAAAAAAAGGATTTGACATTTCTGCCAAATCCCTTCTTTTATGATTCTAAACCAATCGGATTACTCATCCAATCTGCCGAACACTCTCTTCAACAAATCAGAAGTACGAGCTGCGGCATTTGTACGGATATCATCCTCTTTTTGAGAGACTCTCAAGAACAAACCGTCAAGAGCCTTTCCAGTCACGTATTTAGAGATATCTGTATCCACCGTTCCTACACTGTTGATTGCTGTCATAGCGTTCGATGGTATAACAGAAGATGCGAGGTTGATAGAGCTTCTGTAATTATCGATGAATTCTGCCAACTTGTTGTTTCCTGTAGCAAACTTTGTCCAAGCCGAAGTCGCTGTCATTCCAGCAATATTGACATTGTTCATACTGTTCACAATCGGATCGTGAAACGCGCCCTGCAAACCTGTATAAGTATTGTCTTTCAAGTATGTTGTTGCAGCACCGCTACCTCCAAACAAGATAGCCTCACCATCCTGAACTGACATATTAGTGATAGCACTTGCAAACACAGATGCAGCTTCTGGAGCAGCTTCTGTTGCAGCGTCATTGAACAACTGAATCATGTTGCTTTCCAAATTATCACCCAAGCCAATACTGTTCAATGCAGTGCCTACTGTACTTTTAAGAAGAGGATTACTGCTGCATGCTGATTGTAACGCATTGTATGCTGTAAATGCAGCTTGTGCCTCTTCAGGCAATCCAATCTTTGTCGCAATATCTTTTGCATAGCCTTCTGTAGAAAGACGATCCACTGCGACATTTACACCTACACTTAAAGCCTCTTTCAAAGCGGCAACAGTATCACCCTGCGACAATGCATCTGCCACCTCTTCACATGAAGTGAATGTGAAAGCAGCAACACCAAGAGTCAAAACTCCTGTCACAATACTTTTTCTAAACATACCCGATAGATTTTATTATTTAACTATACTTGGAATAATACCTCTCTCACTGCCTTCCAAGAAGTCAAGCACAACCTTGCGTTCCTCTGTCTCTGGGAATGTCTCCTTGATCTTTGCGATCGCCTGAGAAACATTCAAACCTGACATGTACAGTGTACGGTAAATATTCTGAATCTCTTCAATCTTCTCATTTGAGAACCCACGTCTGCGCAAACCTACAAGATTCAATCCGCAATATGCCAACGGATCACGTCCTGCCATCGCATACGGAGGAACATCCTTACCGATTCTCGAACCGCCCTGAATCATCACATGTGAACCGATGCGTGTAAACTGATGCACCAAAGTGCCACCTGAAACGATCGCCCAATCATCAACCTCTACTTCACCAGCAAGCTGTGTAGTGTTGCCAAGTATGATATTATTGCCTACGACACAATCATGAGCTACGTGGACATAAGCCATAATCAAACAATTATTGCCTACTATTGTAGTGCCTTTAGATGCTGTACCTCTGTTGATAGTGACACACTCACGGATAGTGGTGTTGTCGCCGATAACAGCGGTTGTCTTCTCACCCCTAAACTTCAAATCCTGGGGAATTGCTGAAATGACAGCATTAGGGAAAATAACACAATTCTTACCAATTCGTGCCCCTTCCAAGATTGTGACATTAGCCATAATCTTAGTACCGTCGCCAATCTCGACATCTTTGTCTATGAAAGTAAACGGTCCGATTTCAACATTTTTACCGATTTTAGCCTCGGGATGTATGCTTACAAATGGTTGTTCCATTCACCAAATATTTAGTCCTTCTATTATTATTTGTTCTTAATAATCTGTGCCATAAACTCTGCCTCTGCGACAATCTGATCGCCAACAAACGCGTAGGCTTTCATCACTGCGCAACCTCTTCTCAAAGGAGTCACATAAGACACTTTGAAAATCAATGTGTCACCAGGGACAACCTTACGACGGAACTTCACGTTGTCGATCTTCATGAAGTATGTAGAATATCCGTGAGGATCATCCAAAGAGTTCAACACGAACAAACCTCCAGACTGTGCCATCGCCTCAACAATCAAAACACCTGGCATAACAGGCTCCTGTGGGAAATGTCCCATGAAGAATGTCTCGTTTGAAGTGACATTCTTGACTGCGACAACATAATTGTCTGAAATCTCAATCACTTTGTCTACCAACTGCATTGGCCAACGGTGAGGTAGGATCTCTCTGATCTTGTTGACATCCATCACTGGTTCTGCATTCGGATCGTATGATGGGATAACAACCTCCTGACGCTTGATCTCCTTACGTAGCTTCTTAGTCAAATCTGCATTTGCAGTGTGGCCTGGGCAAACAGCGATCACCTTACCTTTGATTGGCTTACCGATCAATGCCAAATCACCGATCAAGTCTAGCATCTTGTGACGAGCAGGCTCATTCTCAAAACGCAAAGGCTCATTACTCAAATAACCGATGTTCTCAGCCTTGACATTAGACTTTCCTAAAATACCGCATATATGATCAACCTCAGCCTGTGAAAGTTTCTCATCATAGACAACGATTGCGTTATCCAAATCACCACCCTTGATAAGGTTGTTCTTAACAAGTGGCTCAATTTCCTTAACAAACACGAATGTACGGCAAGAAGCAACCTCATTCTGGAAATCTGCGATTGAATCCAAGTTGGCGAACTGATTACTCAAAACAACAGATGGGTATTTTACCATTACTGTCATAGAGAAGTCATCGTCTGGAATGAATGTGTACTTTGAACCTGTAGCCTCATTAACGAACTCAGTCTTCTTTCTTACAACGTAATATTCACGCTCTGCCTCAAGTTCTTCAAGACCAACAGCAAGAATCTCTTTAACAAATGGAGCTGCGCTACCATCAAGAATAGGCATCTCACCACCAGAGATCTCAATCATACAGTTGTCTACACCCAATGCATATAGAGCAGACATTGCATGCTCGATTGTGCTTACCTTAACATCACCTTTCGCAATAACTGTGCCACGGCTTGTCTCAACTACATTTTCAGCCAAAGCGTCTATCTCATTTTCTCCTTCGAGATCAATACGTTTGAACTTGATACCTGTACCTGCAGGTGCTGGCTTAAATGTGGCATTGATAGCCAAACCTGTATGCAAACCTACACCAGAAATAGAGAATTCACCCTTTAATGTCTTCTGATTTTCCATTTTACTTTTTTTCTCAGTTATTACTTTATTTTGCTTGCCAACTCCTGAATCTGCTTCTCAAGCATCTCTATTCTTTCGTTAGCAACACGTAATTGCTTTTCTGTCTCCGAAACGACTTTGACTGTCTCAGGCAACTGTTTTAGACAAACATAGCTGCGACGGAATTTTGACCCCTCCATATGTGGGTAGAAATGCCACTGCTGACCAGGAACCTTGATTGATGAAGAGACTCCACATTTAGCGGCGAAATTTGAATTGTCTGCCACCTCAACATGACCGACCACTCCACTCTGGCCTCCAAACATACAGTGTTTTCCTATTTTTGTTGAACCGGCTATACCAGTCAAAGCAGCCATAACTGTATTTTCTCCCACAACAACATTATGAGCGATATGAACAAGATTGTCTATCTTGACTCCCTTGTGTATCACTGTCTCACCCATTGTTGCTCTGTCAATTGTCGAATTTGCCCCAATCTCGACGTCGTCTTCCAATCTAACAATGCCAAGCTGAGGAATTTTGCTATAAGATCCGTCTGGATTTGGAGCGAAGCCAAAACCGTCTCCTCCTATCACACATCCAGCCTGCAAAACACATCTTTTACCAATCTTACAGCCTTTATATATAGTGACATTGGCATATACCAATGAATCATCTTCTAATGTGACACCCTGCCCGATAAATACATTCGCGTATATCTGACAACCATTGCCGATCACCGCACCGTCTTCAATCACAACATTCTGACCGATATAGACGTTTTCTCCAATCTGAGCCTTGTCTGAAATAGACGCTGACGGATGTATTCCGTTTCTTTTTGGCGACAAATACTGATCTGCCAAACGAAGAAGCTGCGCGACAGCAGCGTACGGATCAGCAACTTTCAAAAGTGTGCATGTATATTCTTTTGTCGGAACAAAATCTTTAGACACTAACACAACAGATGACTTCGTGGAATAGAGATACTCTGTGTACTTTGGATTTGACAAAAATGAAATAGCTCCGTTTCTACCCTCTTCTATTTTTGCAAAAGTACTAACCTTTACATTCTCATCCCCATCGACTTGTCCATTAAGCATTGCTGCTAACTGTCCTGCTGTAAATTCCATGTTCTTAAAAATTATAAAATCAAACAAAAGTAGTAAAATATTGACACATACCGCAATCTCTCACACGAATATGAGACCTTGCATTACTTTTTGAACATTAAATTCAACTAAAATTACATCTGAGTGCTAAAATACTGACGCGAATCATAATAGCAAAGATAGTATTTCTTCTCTTGTTTTGACAACAAAGAAAAGTCCAAAATATCCGAAACCTCACTCACATCACACAAATTACCGTCGGAACGCAAAATATTCAGACCGCCATTTTTCAATGAATAAGCCTTACTTGTCACTGGCACAACTCTGCACAGATATTCGACCTCATCATCAGAAAAATTAGTGACAGACTGTATCTGCTTCTTTATTTCATCGACATCAGACTGGCTTGGTTCATGATCAAAAACCTTAACCTTAAACAAGCGTCTGTCCGTAAGTGACTCACTTAACAAAGACAATATATTATCTTTATGGCATTGCCATACTTTCAATGCTGAATAGATATCGGAATCGTCGAATCTCGCATAATTTTCGAGCGAAGAGCTATAGATATCAAAAGAATCAGCCTCGACGTTGTTATATAGAAAATATCTCAATGATGGCGACGCGAACAATTCCTCGCCTTGTTTGGCAAGATAGATCGCACGTCTAAGCAACGAAATCAAAACCTGTTCCGCAGCGATTGATGCTTTATGAAGATAGACCTGCCAATACATCATTCGTCTGGCAATCAAAAACTTCTCGATCGAGTATATACCCTTCATCTCCACACAGAGCTTATCGTCTGCGACGTTCATCATCTTAATGATTCGTTCAGCGCCGATAACTCCCTCCACGACACCAGTGAAATAGCAGTCACGACTAAGATAATCGAGTCTGTCTACATCCAACTGTCCTGAAATCAACTGGTGGAAAAAATGACGTGGGTATTTATCCTGAAAGATTTCGATGGCCATATCAAGTTTGCCACCGAAATCTTTATTTATCTGTTTCATCATCAGAAGAGAGATCTCCTCATGCGAGATGCCGGATACGAAAGTACTCTCCAAAACATGAGAGAATGGAGCATGGCCGACATCGTGAAGAAGAATCGCAGCCATCGCGGCTTCTTTCTCTTCTTTTGAAATTGCGACTCCTTTATTATGAAGAGTAGTCAACGCCTCTTCCATCAGGTGCATTGCACCCAAAGAATGAAGGAAACGGGTATGCTGAGCACCAGGATACACCATATAAGTCAGACCCAGCTGTCTGATTCGAGACAAACGCTGAAAAAAACGATGTTCAATGATATCGTAAATAAACTCCGGAATATTAACAAATCCGTGTACTGGGTCGTTGATGATTTTTGTGCGCATTCCTCTGTCTACCCCAACAATTAAATCATTCCTGCTGCTTTCAAGAATCCAGCCATCTGCTCCTGCACCTTCTTTGCCTCACGTGCTGCAGCCTCTGCAAATGTCTCATCGTTGGCCGCATAGATGATTGCACGAGAAGAGTTGACCAATAGTCCGCACTGGCTGTTCATTCCATGTTTAACAACCTCCTCTAGGCTACCTCCCTGAGCACCGATACCAGGAACAAGCAAGAAATTGTCTGGGATAATCTCACGAATATCACTAAGCATATCTGCCTTAGTAGCTCCTACAACATACATCATATTGTCTGCATTACCCCAGTTCTTAGATGTCTTCAAAACTTTCTGATACAAAGTGTCTCCTGTCTCAGCATCCTTCATAAACTGGAAATCAAAAGCACCCTTGTTAGAAGTCAACGCAAGAAGAGTGACCCACTTGCCTTCGTATGTCAAGAATGGAGAAACTGAATCCTCACCCATATAAGGAGCTACAGTGACAGAGTCGAAATCCATAGCGCCGAAGAATGTACGGGCATACATTGCTGATGTGTTGCCGATATCACCACGCTTAGCGTCAGCGATCAAGAACATATCTGGATAATTAGTACGGATATAGTCGACGGTACGCTCTAACACATCCCAACCTTGAAGACCTAGGCTTTCGTAGAATGCCAAATTCGGCTTATATGCGACGCAATATTTCGCGGTAGCGTCAATAATCTGTTTGTTGAACTCATAGATATAGTCGCCTTCGTATTTATCGAACATAAACTCAGGGATCTTGTTCACGTCTGTGTCCAGACCTACACAAAGAAACGACTGTTTCTTCTTGATATTCTCAAATAATTCTTCTCTTGTCATATCTGTATTTTTTCAACCTTATACCAAAATTTTGGCAAAGATAGCACCAAATACAATGAAATAAGAGAAAAAAATGCGAAAAATCACTGTTGCGGCTGTTTTTCTGGCGTTATAATCATCTTGCTGTCGACGATGACGTTCAAATCCACGTCTGCATGAATGCCATAAACCTTACCGTCGCAAGCATACTGCTGAATATAACAATCGGGGAAATCTTCCGTCACAAACATAGCGTTATAATCTGCGACCCAGAGTTTCACACCAGGGAAATTAGACGCAATTTTATATTTAGCATAGCAATGACGGTTTGAGTAAATCATCACATCTTTTCCCTGTGACTGGAGATAATCAACCATCTTGCGTAGATTATAAACGGATGTATCCACGTTCATCTCTTTGGGATTATTGACAACTTTCGACTCTTCAAAATCAATTATCAAAGGGAAATTATTTCGTTTTCCATTAGTGGCGTCCAAAAAAATCTTGGCCTGAAGTTCGCCATCACGGTCGAAATAGAAAAAATGATAAAATCCGAGCAATAATTTTGACTTCGCCGCTTTCGCATAGTTGCCATAAAAAAGTTGGTCACATTTCCCGTTTGGTCCGATTGACGCTCGAAGTATAACAAAATGAGCACCCTCTTCCAAATCGTCAAAATCAATTTTCCCCTGATAATGACTCACATCAACTCCCCAAAGAGTATCAGGCGGATTACTTAAATCCATAGCCGAATAATCAATGGTCTGATCCAAAACAGCCTTGTCTTCATTGCAAGATGAAAAACAAACAAGTAAAAGAATTAGGAAATAAAAAAATCTGTCCATAAATCAAAAATATCACAGACACAAATATAAATATTATAATTCACATTTGGCTCTTTAGCATTCGAAATTATGAACACATATCTAATTTTGTAAAAACATTGGCAAAACAAAAAAGGTTGCGAGTACTCGCAACCTTTTTTGTTATCTCAACTAATAGATTAGTTATCGTCTTATCAATGTGAAGTGTCCAGTGTAGACCTTATCGATCTCACGGATGATACACTCATACCAATAGTCTGTTGACGGCATATCCACTCCGTTGTATGATCCGTCCCAACCGTCGTCTTCACCCTTGAACACAACAAGTTTCTTTCCCCATCGGTCGTAGATCGTGAACTCGGCTTCTGGATATGTCTCATTGATTCCTGGAACTGTCCAGTGCTCTGAATCGCCGTCTCCGTTAGGTGAGAAATGGATCGGGAACACCAACTCTGGATCCTTGACAACAAACGTATCTTTTAGGACACATCCGTTCGCATCCTCTACTGTGATTATGTGGGTTGTGTACTTGAGACCTGTCAAATGTGTGTTCTCTGTCCACTCGCCTCCATCTATGCTGTAGCGGAACGCTGGAGTTCCAAACATAGGGTCCATCACGATGTCCACATCTCTGTATCCTACAGAGTCGATTGATGCGATCACAGGTTTGGTTGTGACTGTCACAGTCGCCTCGTCGTCTGCCTTACATACATTGCCGCGTGTCATGTGTACCTTATATACAGTTGTCTCTGACGGTGTGTCCTGGTAATAGCGAGATCCCTTTATCGAATCCCCGTCTATAATCCAGATGTATGTTGTCGCTCCGTAGCTTCCTGCGTCGACTCTCACATTATCGCCCTCACATATTGTCTGATCCTCAATGTCTCCCTCCAACGGACGGTAAACATCCACCAGCAACGGCGTCATTCCTGAGCTTGTACATGTGACTAGGTCGCTGTATGGTCTTGCCCAATACTTGTGCTGGCTCTTTTGAGCTGACACCGGTCCATCAAACACCGGTGAAAGCATGCCTGGATTGTCTCCCAACGATGTTGTCTTGTCTTCATCGAACCACTCGATCTTTGATCCTGCAGGTGACACTGTCGCCTTTAGCTCAACCTCTTCTCCGGAACAGATGATCTGGTTGATCGGCTCAACCTTGAAGTTGTAAACCGTCACCTTTATCGTAGTGTCCAGATGCTGGCCGCCGTATGTGAACGACACTTTGTAGGTTGTTGTCTCTCGTGGACTTATATTCTTTTTCAATGTGTCGGACACTACTCCGAAGCCCTTCTCCTGTGTCTCGGTTCCTCTCTCTGGTGTCGCAGTGATCTTAAGTTCAGCTCCAGGACGGCGGAACGCTCCTGTTCCGATTGTGTCTATTGTGAACGGTTTCTCCTCGTTCAGACACATCGCCGTATCCAAATTAGCCTTCAACACAAGCTTCGCGTCTCTCAACACCTGGAAGTCAACCTCGCCCATACAATAGTCATCGCTCTCGAACTTGACATTTACTATATGGTCCTCATCCACCGCTGTCACATCGAACGACACGTTGCCTGATGACAATGAGCCTTCGTTTCTCGATGTCTTCTCCGTCTTTGTCGGTGTCAATGCTGCTATGTCTGAAGCCTCTGACGGAACACTGAATTTGAATGGAGCTGTCGCATTCTCTCCTGCGATGATGATGTAGCTCTTCTTTCCGTCGTACATCTCATAGTCGTCCACATCAACCTTCACATATTCCTTCACCTTAAGGTCGACCACATCAAGTTCTGCCCTACATCCGCCATAGCGGTACTCCACTCGGTAGCTTCCCTCGTCCTTCTTCTTCAATGGAGAGAACGATAGTCCGTCACTGTTGTTGGCGTACAGGTTGCCGTCCTTGTACCACTCGCGTGTCGCCTTGCCGGCCTTGCTCTCTACATCTATCGTTATCTTATACTCGTCGTCCTCACACTTCACAACTGAGCCGTCTGACATCGTGTTGATTGTCACCGACGCGTCTATGATGCTTACCGTAGCATACGCATAACAGTTGTTCATATAGCGGACATAATACTTTCCGTAGTCATTCTTGCTGAATGTCGGAGTTGTTCCTGTCTTGGCCGGTGTGGACGTGTAATCCTGGCTCTTGAACCACTCGACCTTGCTGCCTGAGTCCATAGTCACTTTGCTGAAATCAACTGTGACCGCGTCTCCACATGCGTAGATCTCGATCTTTTCCTTGTTGGAGTCGCTTAGCGGTATGTTCTTGCCGTTCTCTGTCGACTCGTTGCCAGTCTCTGTCCATGAGTATGTTCCGCCTGCAGGTCCGTTGCCGATCTCCACTGTCTGTTTTGCTGTCGCTATACAGTAGCCGTCGGTCATCGTCACTGTTATTGTGTGTGTGTCGCCCGCCTTGCCTTCGAAATTGCCGGATGTGTACATGAAGTTCACATCGTCAGGTGAGCTCACAGTTCCTTTCTGTGTCGGGTTGTCTGACGTCTTCTCCTCTGATGTCCATGAAAGGCTCACTTTGCCTGCCTTGCCTTCCACTCCGTTCTTGTTGTATGAGAAGTCTATCGCCACCTCCTGCTCGACATTGTCTCCCGGACATGTCTCCGACTTCGGATCCATGCTGATCTTCAGTTTACGGATATCCAACTGGAGTGTCAACGGATCTGACTTACATCCCAATGATGATGTCGCTTCTACAGTATACTCTCCGGCCTCTGTCAGGCTTGACGCGTTCTGTGTCATATCAGAGCCTCCATATGAATATCGAGCGCTGACCGTCACTCCGTTGCTTACATTCCAGTACTTGTTGTCTGTCAGGTTCACTGGTCCGTCACATACCGGATCATGAGCGAGTTGTTGTAGTTTTGGAGTCGCGTTGACGACAAGCTTCATCTCGGATGCCGGTGATGTCGTCACATTCGCTCCGTCATCGTACGACTGAACGACATAAAGTGACTTGCTCCACTCTGACACTGTCTCGTCTGACATATTGACTCCGTCAAACACTTCCTGCAACGCCGGTGCTGTTTTCTTGCCCTTTGCCAACGAGCTCGAATTCGTCATCGCATCCTCAGCGACATCCTTGTCATCGAACCACACTAGTTCATACGAGCTTGAGTTTGGAAGACTTCCTCCGTTATCGTTCACACTCGCATTGTCAGAAGGTTCCTTGTCCGACGGTATAGATCCGCTCTTGAACACCTCCTCACAGATCTCTATCTTCTTCACAATCGGCGCTGGAGTGGAACTGATTATGATATCAACTCTCTCCGGTTCGCTCTGGCATGTGAGTCCGTCCGCTGTCGTCACCTCCCATCTCACCCAGCGCTCCTGTTTCTCTACATACTCAGTATTTCCCGTATTATATTCTGGCTTTGACGATATTGTCGATCCCTTGACATACACACCTGTCTCGCTTCTCGACCACAAAAGTGTCTGGCCTGGGACATCGTCTATCGCATCCGGACTCTTTACCAAGATGTCCACGAATTCCTTCGTGTCTTTCGCCTCACTCTTCACGTAGCTCACCGAGTGGTTCACCTTTGGCTTCTCGACTGCCACTACGTCTACCGTGATGTCTATGCTTGGACCCTTGCACTCCTTCTTGGATTCTGGGGTCGTGAACTTCTGGTATGCCTTGTACTCGTATGTCTGGGATGAGGACATCTTCGTGTTTGGTGTGAATGTAGACGCCTCACTTGTTCCTGACACGAACACTATCTCGTCTGCATAGTAGTAGTTTTTCTCATCCTTCACAATATCCGCCTTCAGCTCCTCCGCCTCGTCGTTAGCGCAGTACTCATGCTTGCTGGCATCAACTGGTTCCTTGACATCGTACACTGTGACCTTGAACTCTGCAACCTCACTCTGGGCGTATGGTGCTGTAGTTGCTCGCTGGGCGACATACAGTGTGTACTGGCCAGGTGTTGTGACGTCCACAATATTTGTTGGTGCCGATGACAACGTCTTGCCGACCGTATCCTTAGCGTCCTCGAACCAGATCAGCTCATAGCCAGCGTCTGTGCTCACAATGCCTTCCATTGCGTCATATGTGCCGTCCTTGCATAGGTCGATGTCCTTGACTGCTGGCTTTGGCGCCGCCAAAACCTCTACCACCACCTTGGCTTTCTTGCTGATGCATTCACCTTCCTTGTAGGCGATATAGAACACGTATGGCGATGTAGTCGCTACTGATCTATCTATCTCAAATGCAGTTAGGCTTGCTTTTGATTTTGGATCATCTTCTGACTTGAACCATACAAGATCATATGAAGCATCCAATGTCTGGGCGAATTTCGCCGGTGTCAGCATTTCATGGCTGTCGCCGTTTATAGTGTACTGGAGCGACTCATCCTTTGGTGCCTCTGGGATAGGATAGACTATAACCTCATAGTTTTTGACCTCTCCCTTACATCCTGTCTTGTTGTCCACTACCTGGTAGCTGAACATGCCTCCGTCGGCTGACTCCAAGCCCTCAAAGAATTTCTCGTCCTTGTTGTCTCCCAACGGTGAGCCTGACAATGTGTCGGCTCCCTTCCACCAGTGGATTGTATAGTCTGATGCTGTTCCCTTTGTCAGCGTCATGTCAACAAGGTCTTTGCCCTCACCTTCACAGAATTCAGTCTGTGGATTTCGGAACTCTGCGTCAGGAACCTCATTGAATCTAATATAAACAGTATCTGCCGTCTTACATTTACCATCAAGATACAAAGCATCTACAGCATAAAGAACAACTGGCATTTCTGAGCCGCCTAGAGAAGCATCATCATAGCTGACAACTTTTGGAGAAACAACATCTTTCAAAACGCTCTTTGCTCCAAGCATATCACCTGGCTTTTCTGTCTCAAACCACTTGATAGCAAATCCCTCAAAATCAGCTGATGCCCAGTCTGCTTCATCTGGTGTAATATCCGCTGCCTGAGAAAGTGTTACACTTTCACCATAACACAACTCAATCACATCCTTTTTATTCTTCTTATCAGAAGCTTTTTTATCAGACTTGATCTTGATCTTATCCAATGGCTCTGTACAAGCGTCACATTTTATAGTGACTTCAATTGGATCAGAAACAGTATAAGAAGCACATGCCTCATCTGGATTATAAGCAAAATTCAAGCCATGTGCATTCAAAGTTTCATCAGAACCTAGGACAACACGGAAATAAATTTTTTCATCCGGATCCTTACCAACAAAAAGTTCAGTCAATTTGTCATAAGTAATCTTATCTGTAATATCACTTCCTGGTATTGGTTTCCATGACTTCTTATCAAACTTCTTTGAAGAAGGATCATCAAATGTATACTGATAAATATATCTTGCAACATAATCACCTGCAGTATTCTTATAATAGTTCTTTATCATAGAAGTCTCTTCTACATAAAGCTGAATATCATCTCCAACACAAGAAGCAGTATCTTCTACTGTCCAACCTTCATCAAAGAACAATTTCACACTTGGTGGTGTACATGTCCATATCTGAATATCATCCAATAGCAAGTCGTTACCTTCTTTATTCTGTGCATCACCACCCGCTTCTGAAATAATCTCAAACTTCAAACTTGGACTATCACCAGTCAATTCAATTGAGGCAGAAACCTCCTCCCATGCAGTTTCTACATCATATTTTGTATCACTGTGTACAGCCATTCGTTCTACAGCGTCAGTTGTATGTGACGTTCCTGTATTCAAATCAGTAACACGAATCTTTACTTTTACCGGATAATCGGAAGCTGACCAGTTACTGATATAACATTTTACAGTCAAATTCTTATCACAAAGACCATTTATCTCTCGACTATAGATGATTGCGTCCGGATCATTACCACAATTTAGGAACAACATTGCTCCATAACCAGCAGGTGCATTAATAGAAGATGCAGTATGGTCTGGCACATATCCATTTGGAGTCTGATAAGTGTTTGTTCCACTACCCATAGACGCTGACGCTGGATACTTTCCGTAGAAAGTCTGAGCCTGCCATCCCCACTTCGTTCCATCTGGATCATTACTGTTAGTTACATTAGCTGCAACAGAATATGTTCCTTCTCCATCTGGAGTTGATGTATAACTAGCACCAGGAATAGAATAAGGCAATTCATACGTCCATCCATCCGCAGCTGTTTTATCTACTTTTACAGGGTTATTAATATCTGTGTAATCCCATACCCAATAACTTCCTTTTTTTGTAAATGTACCAAAATCATCCTGCCATATCAACTTCTCATCTGCAGGCAAACCATTGTCGCCAGTACAACAATGCTTATCCATAAACTTTATCGTATTGGACTTAACCTTATCACCTGCAGCAGTTTTTACTTCACAATAAAATGTGTACTCTTGACCTTCTACACTTCCTGTCGTATGTGTATATGATGGTCCTGTCGCACCTGTAATAGCCTTACCATCTTTATACCACTGATATGTACAATTTAAGAATGTATTAATCAATTTGAATGTGGCATTCTTACCACCGACACATTCAGATGTCTTACCCATAATTTTAGGGTCCAACTCGGCATATACCTTAATACTCTTGATTTTCACAGCAGCATATGGACCTGATTGAGTCATATATATATTGACATCCAACGTTTCATTTGCAATCGGACCTTGACGATTATCAGCATTAAGTGGAGAATTTATTGTCGAAACTTCACAATCTCCTGCAGTCATCGGAACTCCAGCATCTACACCATCAGGGACAGAGTTGTTTGTACCAATTTTTAATCTTGCATTATAAGAACTTGACAAATATGGTCCTTTATTTTTTTGAGATGTAGTATTAAGTTTACTTTGCTGATTCAAGTAATCTTTATTCAATGGATTACAATATTCTACAACAACTCTATACTTACCTCCATTCTTCAATCCTCTAACACGATAGTTAAGCAAAAGAGTATTGGCTGTTATTCCTTTGTCTCCAGAACTAAATACAATACCCCACTCTCCTTTAGCATCATCCATTCTTAACGAATCAAGCTGACGGGAATTATATGAAATACCATAGTACCTTCCACTTAAAAAAGTACCTTCAGCAGTACCACCTTTACCTTGATCCAAAGAAGAAGCTGCATTAGGTGGCAACTTATAACCTCCTTTTGTAGCATCAATTGCAGGCAGAATAACTCCATCAAAATCATTTATGTAAGTTGTGGAGCTATAAAAACTATCTTCAGCACCTGCAATAGAAAAATCAGTGCTAGATACAAGGACTAAATTATCCGTAGCACCTCCTCCAGGCCATTGTGCATAAGCATTGGAGCTACCCAACAACAGCCCAATAAGGAATAGACAATAAGTTAAAAAACGTTGTGTTTTCATAATATAATAACCCTATTAAATTTCAAAACATTAAATAAATTAGTCATCACTATTATTATACATTTATACAAAATGTGAAAGCAAATATATAAAAAAAAAGACAAAAAAGAGTTTTTTTGAAAAAAATCATCCCTATAACATAGTTTTTTATAATGCAGATGAAAACATCAACACTTAATTTTACAAATAATTGTTTAATGTCTTCAGATATTTGTAAATATTCATTTCAATAATAAAAAAGCAATACCTTAATTGAAAACACAAAATAAAATCACAAAAATTTTCAAAAAAGAAAAAAAAATCACATATTTGCGATATAAATAAATGCAAATTAAATCTATAGAGAGTATGGAGAGCAAATTAATTGGAGTAATCGGAGAAAATGCCGGTGTAGTTTGGAGATTTTTGAACGCATCTTCAAGTGAAAAATTCTCTTTCGAACAGCTGAAAAAGGGAACTAAGCTAAAAAATGACGAATTATATGCTGCAATCGGCTGGTTAGCAAGAGAAAACAAAATCCAAATCGAAGAAAATGGTTCGAAAGCATCCTATAGTGCAATTGAATTCTACTTCTAAGAAAGAAAAAGCGATTGGCTCTCCAATCGCTTTTATTTTTTATTAATCAAAAATAGAATCACAAGAAAATCGATCCGCCTATGCGAATTAATAATTATGACATGGAATGAAATCAAATATCTCATTCTCGTCGATCTTCTTTATTGTTTCCACTAACAAAGATATAATTGCATCTACATCACGTAGATCACATACTTCTACAGGTGTATGCATATAACGATTTGGTATTGAAATCAATGCCGTGGCTACACCCTCCCTCGTTAGTTGTATTTTGCATGTATCCGTTCCTCCTGTAGCAGAGGAATTAGTCACATTTTGATATGCAATACCTTTTTCTATCGCAGTATCTTGCAACAAATGAACCAAAGCGACATTGTTGTCTGCACAATGACGAATCACAGCACCGTCACCTAACTTACAAGTGCCATATTTGATAGCAGAACAATCAGGGACGTCTGTAGCAAAACCAACATCTAAAGCAAATCCAACCTGAGGATTAATTTTATATGCACTTGTCACAGCTCCGCGACATCCCACTTCCTCTTGCGATGAAGCCACTCCATATACTCCTATTTTCAAATCTTCCTTAGAAAGACGACGGATTACCTCAGCCACAATAAAAGCTCCTATTTTATCATCCAAACCCTTGCTCGAAATCCTGTGTTTGCCAATAAAAGAGACATTGGAAACAACAGCAACAGGATCTCCAATCTGGACCATCTCTTTTGCCTCTTCCGCACTTTCAGCACCTATATCAACCCAAAGTTTATCTAGGTCCAATGCTTTAACTCGTTCATCTGCAGTTTGTAAATGAATAGGTTTTTTCCCAATTACACCCCTAACTTTGTTGCCACGTGATAAAATCACAACTTCTGTACCTGGAACTGTCAACAAATCGATGCCACCATGCTTGCGTACATAGATGAATCCATTGTCATCTATATGCATCACCTGAAAACCTATTTCATCTATATGTCCGCATAACATAACCTTGAAATCAGCATCAGGATTAATCACACCATAAGAATTGCATAAAACATCACCGTCTACAACGGCAAACTGATGAACATAATCCATCCAACAATGAGCAGCCTCCATCTCATATCCAGAAGGAGAATAAGAAGAGAGAAGATTTTCCAAGAATCCTACACTACTCTCGTCTATGTTTTTATAATCCGATAAATCCATAATTTTAAATTTACGACGCAAAGTTAATAAAAATTCTTTGCTGTCCATTATACTTCGAATACAACTTCATCGATGAACAATATGTTTGACCAGCCTTTATAGATGTCTTCCTATGATTTTTATGGCGGCTGTCAATATGAATGAATTATTATGAGTAGAAGACATATCATACGAAATAAAAAAAGCGATGTTCAAAAGAACATCGCTTTCATTTCCTATTTATAAATTCCTATTATCTACAGAAATGCTGAGTCTTACAGAATGAGTAACTTAACATCAACTCATGATCTCCCTTGTTAAACTTGTTCACACCAGTCAAACCTAAACCATAAGTATAACCGATATTGAATTTTTTAATTCTAATTCCTCCCATAGGTCTCAAACACAATGGTGCAGGTTTAACATCTGATCCATCAATATTTTTACCGCTATCAAGAGAATGGCGATACAAAAGTTCAACCCAATATCCAAAATCCTTACCAGGCACATCCTGCATAAACTTCAAATGGATATCCAACTGACGCTCTGATCCCTTTTCTACCTTTTCTGTAGTTTGAGTAGACTCGCCAACCGCCTCATCATCATTACGATCTATGTTAAACTTGAACATAGCTCCAGGCTCAAACTGCATTCCATCGCCTAACTGGAAGTCATAACCCAAGAAGATAAATGGATTAATAGGACGAATAGGCTCAGTCTTTCCTAACTGCTCCAACTTTGTCGGAACCAAATTAGCAATAGTCAAACCAGCAAAGAAATTATCAAACAAGAAATACGTACCGAAAGTTGCATTGAAATAATAGCCTTTATTTTCTCCACCATTATCAATTACAATATCCGTCGATTGCTGTTGAAACAATTCACTTTCATATCCATAGCCGTTAACGACACAAGCAAGAGCGAAAGACAACTGTCTTGTAATATCTCTCTGCTTCATCATATAGCCACGAGTACTGCTTCCTGACAAAGGTATATGATAACCTAATGATACCTGTCCACCTCTTCTTAAAGAGTTTCCATTCTTATCTACATATGCATATGCACCTATTCCAAGACGCTCCAATCCGCCACGTAATCGAGTACGAAAACTTAACGTTGTAAAACGCGGAGTCTCTACCTTATTATCTTTACCCTCCATTCCGGTCCATCCCATAAAGCCTGTCCACATGAAATGGGTACAACGCTCAGCTCCAGCAACCGCAGGGTTTACTAGATAGTAATTGTAATAGTACTGATTATAGACGATTTCCTCTTGCGCCTTTAGTCCCGTCTGAGATAGCAAGACCATCGTCAATGCTACTAAAATGTGTTTTATCTTCATTTTTCAACTATTTTGCAACAGTTCTTAAATAATGGTAATTAGAAATAGGTTTTATCCTAATTCATTTATTAACGTTTGGCAAATATAAATAAGTTTAACAAAACGTGCAATACTTTTTTGCTTTTCTTTTCTAATTTCTTGTTAATATGCAGCTTTATCTCCTTTTATCATATTAAAAACAGTTTGAAATATGATTCTTACATCTAACCAAAAGCTCCAGTTTTCTATATACCACACGTCCTGTTTCACTCGACCGATCATCTGACTTATATCAGAAGTTTCTCCCCTGAATCCAGTCACTTGAGCCCATCCTGTAATTCCAGGTTTAGCCAAATGACGTACCATATATTCATCGATCAGTTTAGAATATTGTTCTGTTTGGCTTACCATATGCGGACGTGGTCCGACGACTGACATATCACCTAATAAAACATTAACAAACTGAGGCATTTCATCCAAATTTGTTTTCCTCAACACAGCACCAACCTTGGTAATACGGGAATCTCCTTTTGTCGCTTGTAGCCTATCGGCCTCTTTATTGACCTTCATTGTACGAAACTTCAAGCAATAAAATTCCCTTCCATTTTTTCCTGTTCTCTTCTGCTTAAAAAACACAGGACCAGGTGATGACAACTTGACTGCTATTGCAAGAATCACATACACTGGTGAAAAAAGCAAAAGTACAAACAATGAAAATACGATATCGAATAAACGTTTTCCTGTTCTATTCCAAGGCTCTTCCAATGGTTCGTCACGGAATAAAATCATAGGAATATTAGCCACATTTATCAAAGATACTCCTTTCTTTATATATCTTTGGAAATCTGGCACAATCAGACTCTTTACGAAACAACGCTCTGCCTCTTTCAAAATATTCAGCGACTTATTATCGTCACTTGCAGGCAAAGCACTGATAACTTCATTCACATCACCAGATTTTATCAATTCAAGAGCATCAGCCAATGAACCTTTCACAAGATTGGCGTCTACTTTATAATCTGAAGGATCCCTATCATCATATATTCCAAGCACATCATACCCTTGGATTCTACTTGTTTTCAACTCGTCATATACCTGGGAAGCCACTTGACCGGTACCCAAAATAATTACTTTACTGCAATTCTTTGGTAAATGCCGCCAGTATCTATAAACATTTCTTGCCACAAATCTCCATAAAAACACCACTCCAAAAAGAGTAGTAAAGAATAATGCAAAAAATCTTATGGAAAATTTGATGTCAGCAAGTATGAATGCGACTATCAGTATCAAAGAGAACAAGAAGATTGTGCGAAACACTTTCGACATGATTCCTTCAATCACCGCCGTCGGCTGATCAAATATTGTTCCATGCTGCGAAAACGAAACTGCATAAGCTAATGTTGCTAACGCATGCAACATATCTCGCGACAAATACGGATCAACATTATATCCAAAAAAATGAAGCAATATCGCAAGAAGCAGATTCAACAATAGCATCTCTGCAATAAATACTACACCTTTGAAAAAGATATTTTCGTAATTAACAAACATATTTTATCTGTAAATTAACCACTTACATTTTATTTCTCACCAATCTGCTCTTTTTCAAGTACAGATTAAAACAAAGATAGTGAGTTTTGACGATAAACAAGCAAACAACTCTAAAAAAATGTTAAAATTATTTACCAAATATTTGCTCGTCTACTTGGATCTATATACATCGAATCTTTTTCAGTCACCCCAAATACATCATACCATTCATTGATATGAGGAAGTGCTCCGTTCACTCTCCACTTGCCAAGAGCATGTGGATCTTCCTTTGTCCTGCGAATAATCTCTTCTGGACGTATATTGTTTGCCCACACTCCAGCATACGACAAAAAGAATCTCTGTTCAGGAGTGAATCCGTCAACCATAGGCAACGGATTTATTTTCATTGCTCTTTTTAATGCATTGAAAGATATCTTCAAACCTCCATGGTCCGCCAAATTCTCACCTAATGTAAATCTTCCATTTGCATAAACTCCAGGAGCGACCTCAATGCCATTGAAATATTCCATGATACTGCTTGAACGAAGAGTGAATAAAGCAGCGTCTTCAGGAGTCCACCAATCCTTAAGATTTCCATCCACGTCAAACTGGCGACCTTGGTCATCATATCCATGGGTCATCTCATGTCCGATAACGACTCCGATAGCACCATAATTGTATGCGTCATCTGCCTCCATATCAAAAAACGGCTTCTGCAAAATTCCAGCAGGGAAACAAATCTCATTCGTCGAAGGATTATAATATGCATTCACAGTCTGCGGATACATGTGCCACTCTGTCTTGTCAACCGGTTTTCCAGCCTTATCTAGCATTATATCTGCCTTGAATCTGCTTATCCTTTTTGAGTTTTCCCACAAATTTTCATCTGTAATCTCAAGCGACGAGTAATCCCTAAACTTATCCGGATAACCGATTTTAACTGTGAGTCCCGCCAATTTTTCCTTCGCCTTAACCTTAGTGGAATCACTCATCCACGAAAGACTGTCCAAACGTTCAGCGTATGAATCCTGCAGATTCTTTACAAGCTGCACCATTCTCTCTTTATGCGACGCTGGGAAATATTTTTCCACATACATCTCTCCAAGAGCCTCGCCCATCGCACTTTCTAGCAACGACACTGCCCTCTTCCACCTTGGAGACGGCTCCTGTCGGCCAGACAACACCTTGCCATAGAAATCAAAGTTCGCATTGTAGATTTCATCGCCAAGTGAACCAGCAGCACGGTCTATCAATTGCCATTTCATATAGTTTTTCAATGCGTCCTTATCCCAATTGACAATCAAATCTACAGCTTTCTTGATTGGTTCAATCTGCGAAACATTAATGGAATCTTCTTTCAGATTGAATTTTCCGAAATATGTATCCCAATCAAAATGAATGACATCTTTTTTATCTTTGACGTGAGAAACTCCTGCAAAATCATTCTTAAACTCGTCGTAAGCGATCTTATGGTAATTATCATTCGGAACTCTTAGCTGCTCTTTGGTGTAAAACGACTCAGCCAATGCTGTTTCAATTTCTATCACATCTTCCGTACATTTCTTTGCCTGATCAGCCGAATAGCCAAACAATTGAAACATTCTATCAACATGAGCGATAAATTTCTCACGTATCTTCACCATTGAAGTGTCTTTCTTGGAAAGATAATAATCTCGGCTTCCTAGAGACAGTCCACTCTGATATGTGTGGAGCATATTCATCTTACTGTTTTTGTCATCTGCTCCAATATAGAATGTGAAGAAAACATTCACGTCGATCTTATGCAAATCTGCTATCAATGGGACAATCTGATCTCTGCTTTTTATATCGTCTATAGCACGAAGATCCTCGGCTAAAGGTGCGATACCTATGGTATTCAATTTAGTCGAATCCATATATAGATTGTAGAGTGTACAAAGTTTATCTCCGACGCTGCCCTTCTCAAACTTCTTCGTAGACAGATCCTCAATAAGCGATTTCATCTGCTTTTTATTCAATTCTCCGACCTGTTCGAAAGAGCCATAGCGTGCATATTCTCCAGTCAACGGATTCTTTTTCATCCATCCGCCACATGCGTACTGATAAAAATTGTCTTTAGGATTGACTAATGTGTCTAAATTTGTTTTGTCAATTCCTGACGCTATTGTAGGAGCGGCCTGTTTTTCTCCACCACCACACGATGTCATGGAAATAATTGTAGCAGGCAGCAACGTCAACATAATTTTCTTCATTTCATTAATCATATAACAGACATTTTAAGAGCGTTTTTCCAACTCTCTCAAATTTTGCATCTTTTTCTCTTTCAAATATTCTGTGATTGTGCTCAAATGTTCACGAACTTTTCCACCTCCAAATTCGTAAACTTTCGACACCAAACCATCAAGGAAATCACGGTCGTGAGACACAAGGATAATCGTACCCTCGAAATTCTGCAAAGCTGATTTCAATATATCCTTTGTACGAAGGTCGAGATGGTTAGTCGGCTCATCCAATATCAATAGATTCACAGGTTCAAGCAATAGTTTCAGCAAAGCAAGACGAGTCTTCTCTCCGCCCGACAGCACCTTCACTTTCTTTAAAGATGCTTCTCCACCAAACATAAAAGCACCAAGCAAGTCCTTGATTTTCGTACGGATGTCTCCCTGTGCGACGTTATCAATCGTCTCAAACACCGTCAGCTCGCCATCAAGAAGAGATGCTTGATTCTGCGCGAAATATCCGATCTGAACATTGTGTCCAATCTGACAACTTCCTTCAAAAGGAATTTCGTTCTTTATACATTTCACAAGAGTAGACTTACCTTCACCGTTTCTGCCGACAAAAGCGACCTTGTCTCCTCTTTCAATTGTCATATTCACACCTGAGATAATCACCTTGTCATCGTATGCTTTCTGCAAATTTTCCACAATAACAGGATAATTACCAGAACGAGGAGCCGGCTGGAAACGGATCTTCAAAGCTGAAGTATCCACCTCTTCTGGCTCAATAAGTTCAAGTTTCTCAAGCATTTTGACGCGAGACTGCACTTGAAGTGTCTTTGAGTAGGTTCCTTTGAATCTCTCAATGAAATCTTTTGTTTCAGCGATCATCTTCTGTTGCTCCTCATAAGCCTTCTGCTGTTGCTCACGTCTCTCCTTACGCAACTCAAGGTAATGAGAATAATTGACCTTATAGTCATAAATTCTTCCCATAGTCACCTCAATAGTACGAGTGGTGATATTATCGACAAAGGCGCGGTCGTGGGAAATCACGATCACCGCCTTTGCACTATTCACAATAAAATCTTCAAGCCATTGTATTGACTCGATATCAAGATGGTTTGTTGGCTCGTCAAGAAGCAGAACATCAGGTTTCTTCAACAACAACTTGGCCAATTCAATACGCATTCTCCATCCTCCGCTGAAATCACTTGTCTGACGGTCGAAATCAGAACGTAGGAATCCAAGACCAAGAAGAGTTCTCTCCACGTCTTCCTCATAATTCGTATTGTCGATAGCATAAAATTTCTCACTCAAAGCCGAAACTTTCTCTATCAACGCCATATATTCATCACTTTCGTAATCTGTACGTTCACCGAGTTCTTTGTTAAGTGCCTCGATTTCTTTCTCCATGGCGAAAAGTTGCTCAAAAGCAAGACTTGCCTCTTCACGTACAGTACGGCCATCTTCCGTCATCAAATGCTGAGGAAGATATGCAATCACCGTATCTTTTGGTGCCGACACATTTCCTCTTGTAGGTTTCTGTACACCTGCCAAGATTTTCAACAATGTGCTCTTACCAGCACCATTCTTTCCCATCAACGCAATTCTGTCTTTCTCATTGACCTGGAAAGAGATGTTTTCAAAAAGAGTTCTGCCGCTAAATTCTACGGCCAATCCATCAACTGATATCATTAAAATTTATTTTACCTTAAAAGTAGACGCAATTCTGTATAATTCATCACGTCGAGTCTTATAATCTGTTTCAAGCATAGAAATAAGAACAATAAACACTTTCTTTAGACTAGACGAATAAAACACGTAATGTTCCATATATTTGCCTTTTTTGGACACTACCAACTTATGCGCTGAATAACCTGCAAATGTTGTTTTTTCGTCGGTTATAACTTCTGCCACGTCTGCCGGATAGAAATCCGTCTTTAACTCATCAACGATGTAATCGACCTCTTTCTCAGAAGTAGTTGATGGATTTGTCAACTTGAAATACTCTATAGAAGTAGTATACAAAGTTGAATCTTCGTTAACACTTGTTGAATCATACGTGATAAATACATAGAATTCATCAACATGTTTATCCTCACCCAAGTTACTTATTTTGAGCGGATTTTTTGAAGGATATGCCTTCAAAGGAAAATCAAGCGGATAAGAAGCAGTGAAACCATCAGAAAGAATAGTTTTTACTGTATCCAGAGGTGCTTCCGGTGTATCATTTTCTTCTGGTTCATCACCCTTATTACAAGAAGACAAAACAACAGAAGACAAACCCAACATTAAAAATGAGGTCTTTACACATTTCCAAAAATTAAATTTTTCCATATACCCTATTTTAAAATTACATGACAAAGATAATGATTTTTTATTGAATATTCCTAATTGATTCAAAAGGCTTGTTAAATAAACAAAAAAAACCGGATTTTTACAAATCCGGTTTTTTATCTTCTCGAAAAATCGTTTATGCTCTTTCAGCAAGACGTTTTTCTTTTTCAATTCTCTTAGCTTCCTCCTCTTCGTCTGCCTTTGCCGAGTAATACTTGCATGCAAATGGAGCAGCGATGAAAATAGAAGAGTATGTACCGACGATTACACCAATCAACATTGCGAAGATGAATCCACGGATCGTATCACCACCAAAGAAGAAGATGATAACCAACACTATCAATGTACTCAATGATGTACTGAATGTACGGCTTAGAGTAGAACTGATAGCTGAGTTGAACACTTCACGTTTATCAAAATCAGCACCCTTACGGTTGCGGATAAACTCACGGATACGGTCGAAGATGACCACCTTATCGTTGATAGAGTATCCTATCACTGTCAAGATTGCAGCGATGAAAGACTGGTCAACCTCCAATGAGAATGGAACAACTCCAGTCAATGGCAATACACAGTACAACAATAGGATGAACAATGTATCATGAGCTAGTGCAAGCAATGCACCACCTGAATATGCTAGACGGCTGAATCTCAAGAAGATATACAATCCGATACCTAACATTGCAATCAAGACAGCAATTACTGCAGAAATCTTGATGTCGTCTGCCATTGTTGGTCCTACTTTCTGTGATGACTGAATACCGTATGTAACATCAGACTGTGCATCAGCTAGAGAAGCAACACCATCATTAACCACATAACGGTTTACAAACATTTCCTCAGTAACACCTTCATTCAAAAGTGGCTTCAATGAGTTGTACATTCTTGCTTCGATATCAGCATCCACATTATCCTCTGTGTCCTGGATACGGAAGTTTGTAGATATACGTACCTGATCAGAAGTACCAATAGTGATCACACTTGCGTTTGCTCCATCAAATGCATTGTCGAGCAAATCTTTAACCTCTCCTGTTGTGACATTATTTTCAAACTTCACTGTGTAATTTCTACCACCAGAGAAGTCGATACCCTGCTGCAAACCAACTGCGAACAAAGATACAACAGCAATAATGATCACACCAAAAGCTGTCATCAAATATGGTTTAGACTTGCCAATAAAGTCATATTTGACATTCTTGAACCAATTTTCTGAAATCTTAGTAGAGAATGTAAGTTTCTCAAATCCGTCGTACTTAGAATACAAATCAAAGATCAAACGAGTAACGAAGATTGCTGTCAACAATGAGCAAAGAATACCGATGATCAATGTTGTAGCGAATCCCTTGATAGGACCTGTACCGAAATAAGCCAAGATAATACCAGTCAAAATAGTAGTGACGTTGGCATCAATGATAGCGCTCATCGCATTTCCGTAACCATCCTTCAAAGCCTGCTTCATACTCTTACCAGCAGACAACTCCTCACGGATACGCTCATAGATCAACACGTTAGCATCGACCGCCATACCTAGAGTAAGCACAATACCTGCGATACCAGGCAATGTCAAAACTGCCTTCAATGAAGCCAAAACTCCGAATATCAAGAATACGTTGCAAACCAAAGCGGCATCAGCAATAAGTCCTGGCACCAAACCGTAGTATGCAATCATATATAGAAGGACAAGAACGAACGCAACAACAAATGAGATCATACCTGCGTTGATAGCCTCCTGACCTAGAGATGGTCCAACCACGTCTTCCTGAACAATCTTTGCAGGAGCTGGCATCTTACCACTCTTCAATACGTTAGCCAAGTCTTTTGCCTCCTCTACTGTAAAATCACCTGTGATTTCAGAACGTCCACCAGCGATCTCACCGTTTACACGAGGATAAGAATATACATAACCATCAAGAACAATAGCAATACACTTACCGATGTTCTCACGTGTCATCTTAGCCCAAGTCTTGGCACCTTCCTGATTCATCTCCATGCTTACTGCAGCATAGATAGAACGCTCGTTGAAGTCTGCACGTGCGTCTGTCACACTAGCTCCTGTCAACTGTGCCTTTCTTTCCTTACCCTTCAATGTCTTAGACTTCAAAGCGATAAGTCCAAAATATCCGTTAAACTCCTCCTTTACTGTCCAAGCGAAGAATGTTGAACTTGGGATCAAACCTTTCGCACGACCCATATTCAAATACTCTGAAACCTTAGCAGTATCGCTATAGTGAGCGTAACCTACACGTGGACCAGGGTAAACCTGACCAGTCTGGAAGTTAATGCTAGGCTGCAAATATGAGAACAAAGAAGTTGTTCCTTCTGCTTTTGTTGAATCAGCATCCTTATTAAGGTTAGCAAGCAAACTGTCTGATGCAGTTGCCTCTGCAGCAACGGCCTTAGTTGTATCTGCTTTAGTTGTGTCTGCTGCATTCTTATTCATTTCAGCCACCATCTCGTTGACAGCAGAAATGTTACGTGCGATCTCTGAGAACTCAGTAGTTTCCCAGAATGCCAAATCCGCACTTCCCTGAAGCAACTTACGTACACGCTCTGGCTCCTTCACACCTGGCATCTCAATCAAGATACGGCTAGAACCCTCAAGCTTCTGGATATTTGGCTGAACCACACCATAACGGTCGATACGTGAACGAAGTACATTGAATGAGTTGTCGATAGCACTATCAACTTCTTCTCTCAATACCTTTACTACTTCGTCGTTTGTTGATGTGTAGTTGATTTTATTTTTCAACGTGTAACCACTGAAGATTGAAGCCAACTGGCCTCCTGGGTTAACCTCGTTGAATGCATCAATAAACAGTGTTAAGAAGTCTTTCTGTGAAGTCTTCTGTTTTTCTTTCGCCAAAGCGATTGTCTTTGTGAAAGATTCCTCTGATGCCTGATTGCCTGCAAGTGCCTTCAAGATGTCTGGAACAGATATTTCCATCACCACATTCATACCACCTCTCAAGTCCAAACCTAAGTTCAACTCTTTCTCACGACACTCTTTCAACGACCATATTGACTCGTTGTGGCTTAACAATGTATCCATGTACTCATTATACTTCTGAGCATCTCCGTTAGCCGCTGCCTCAGCCTCACTCTTATAGTGGTTAGAGACAAATGTGAACGAAAGTGAATACACGCATGCCAAAAAAAGAGCAACAACCAGAAACCATACAATTCCTTTGTTTTGCATTTTTTTTGTTATTTAATTTTTTTATTTATATTCATCTTAACACTATTAATGTGCAAATTTAAGATAAAAAAATATCATTTGCGTATTTTTCGGCATTTTTTTTGACGTTTCAAATTAACATTACAAAAACAAAATCAAGTTTCCGCATTATATTGTGTAGAGACGGGAATATCCACGTCTCCACATATAAAAAATTTCTATTTGGTATATATTAGTGTAGATAGTTTGTCTTCCGCGAATATGTCGTTTGCGATCTCCAAAAGTTGCTTCGACGTGATTTTCGAGATTCTTTCGGCCACAACCGAATTGGATTCATTCATACCAAAGAAAAGAAAACTTTTCGCCATATTAAGAGCATAGTTTTCCCTGTTCTCATTGGCAATGGCAAGCTGTCCCATCAATTGCTTTTTCGCACGCTCCAACTGTGATGACGGCATTTCTTTTTCACGCAAGCCCTTCAACTCTTTATATATGACATTGAGACATTTCTCTGTATCATCATGCTCTGTGCCGAAATAGATGTTGATCAGTCCGTCGTCGGAATAAGCAGTATAAGCGGACTCTATTGTATATGCCAGTCCTCTCCTCTCTCGCACAGCTATATTTAGTTTGGAATTCATTCCTGGACCTCCAAGAATATTGTTCAACAAATATAGAGGTAGACGTCGTTCATCCGACAAAGAATATGCTCTTGCCCCAATCAACGCATGTGTCTGATGGGTACTCAGATTCTTACGCACGTGGTCTGGCACATACAACGCAGACTTCTGTCTGGTCTTCGTTGAATACTTCGCTGCAACGTCGCCAAAATATTTCTCAGCAAGCCTCATCACTTTTTTGAAAGGGATATTGCCTACAGAAAAAAAGAGGATTCTGTCAGTACAATAATTGTTCGCCACAAAACGCAAAGCATTCTCTGTCGTGTATTCCTGCAATCGTTCGGCATCTCCCAATATGTTTCTTCCAAGCTGCGAATTTTTGAAGACGATGCTTTCAAACTCATCATAGATCAATTCCGACGGCGAGTCATTGTAAGAGTTAATCTCCTCTATAATCACGTCGACCTCCTTTTCAATCTCATGAGAAGGGAACGTAGGATGGAAAACAATATCAGAACACAAGTCGACCGCTTTTTCAAAATCAGCAGTCAACACCGTAGAATAAACAAATGTCTCCTCTTTTGTTGTGTATGCGTTAATCTCACCGCCCACTCCTTCAAGACGGTTGAGGATATGCCAAGAGTTTCTTTTCTCAGTCCCCTTAAACAGCATATGCTCTATGAAATGAGCCATACCGCTCTCATCCTCTTCCTCATCACGGGTGCCGGCATTGATCGCGAAACCACAATACGCTACCTGAGAGACATCTTCTTTATGTACTATACGCACTCCATTTGGCAACGTGGCCGTATGAATATGAATATCCGTATTCATCATTTAATCATTCCTTGTTTTTTCAACTCTCCGACACAGAGTTCAAGTTCATCATACCACTCTTGTCCAAATCTTCGTATCAAAGGTTCTTTTAGAAATTTGTAGACGGGAAGATCGTTTATGCTACCCAGTTTTCTTGCGCACTTGCAGACATCCCACTTATGATAGTTCACCGCCACACAGTCTCCGACCTTATCTAGTCTGACCGGATACAGATGGCAAGAGATTGGCTTATAGAAATCACTTCTGCCTTCTCTGTATGCTATCTCCAAAGCGCACTTGCACATTCCATCTTTATCTATGGTTGTAAAGACGCACTCCCTGCCATTCACAATGGAAGTCACCTTGTCGCCCTGAGGATCGGTATACCACACACCCTGCTTCTTGATAACCTCTTTCGATGCATCTGAAAGTTGATCCCATACGACGTCTACAAGACGTTCCAAAACGGGTATCTCATCATCTTCCAACGGAGCACCACAGTCACCCTCAATGCAACACTCTCCCTTGCATTTTGCCAAATCACAAAGGAATCGGCGTTCCAACACATCAAAACTTACAATCGTATCTTGAATCTGCAACATACCTACTACAACTCTACTACAGTCTTACGCAATTTCACCAACTTTGTCAACAACGCCTCTGCCAAATCAAGACGGAGCATATTCGCACCGTCACTCTTCGCCTCACTTGGTTTTGGATGGGTCTCCATAAACAAACCATCCGCACCTACTGCGATTCCAGCACGTGCGATTGTCTCTATCATATCTGGATTACCTCCAGTCACTCCTGATGTCTGGTTTGGTTGCTGAAGTGAGTGAGTGATGTCAAGCACAACTGGATAACCGATCTTCTGCATTGTAGGGATGCCACGATAGTCCACAATCAAATCCTGATAACCGAACTCTGTTCCTCTATCAGTCAGAAGGATTTTGTCGTTGCCACACTCCTTGATTTTACCTGCTGCGAACTTCATCGACTCAGGAGAAATAAACTGACCTTTCTTGATATTGACGACCTTGCCTGTTTTAGCGGCTGCGACCAAGATATCTGTCTGGCGGCAAAGAAATGCCGGAATCTGAATGACATCAACATACTTGGCAGCCATGTCTGCTTCAGAAGCAGAATGGATATCCGTCACCACAGGTATATTATACTTCTCTCCCACTCTCTTCAAAATATCCAATGCTTTCTCATCTCCGATTCCAGAGAAGCTGTCAAGACGTGAACGGTTTGCTTTTCTGTAAGAACCCTTGAAGATATATGGAATATGTAGTTTATCACAGATAGCGACCATCTTGTCGGCTATTTCAAAAGCCATCTCCTCACCTTCTATACAGCAAGGTCCTGCCATCAAGAAAAAATTATTGTCGGCAAGATATTTTAGTTTTGGAATGAAAGAATAATCCATAGTCATATTATTATATATATATTCAATTACGTTGGAGACACAGACTTGTTTCTCCACGATTTATGCAAAAATACGTAAAATTATCGTTGGAACGTGAAAAAGCATATGATTTTTCCATAACAGAAGGGTAGCTAATAATATTCCACTTCATACTCTACAACCGATGTCTTCTTGCTATCTTTATGATACCATTCTTCTTTGACCAGATTTTTCCAATCGTCATAAATATATGTTATGACACAATCAATATCACTTATGTCCCATGACACATAATAATTTCTATGATACATCGTCTTTTGTTTCACTCTGCCATCATCATAATATGAATATTGATCATCACATATTGCATCACCGTTCTTTTCATAGTATTTCATAGTATTTCCCTTCCCATCCAAAATAGAGTGTATAGACCTTTTTCCTAAAAATGAAATTTTCACCTTTTCTAAAGAATCAGATTTTGCTTTATAATAATATTTCACAACATATGGGACTTCACTATCAAGATATTCTATGCGATCCAAAATACCTTTTTTGTAATAAAAATTGGCTGAAACGCCATCATACAATCTCGACTCTTTTCTACACTTGCCTATCTTATTTTTATAAAAGTCATCTATAAATGAGTTATTTTTAGGTTTAGGAGGATAAACTACAGAATCGGACATAGCCTCCTCAACAAACGGAGGTTCAGTTTTAGCTATATACGTTTTGATTAAATTTCCAGATTCATCTAATACATGTTTGTAACACTCTTTCCAAGACAAACGAATATCTTCCGGTCGACAACGATCCGCATGTGTCAAATACCCAGCTTCATCAAAATAAAGGACTTGCGAGTTTACCTTATAACACTTTACCGGACCATTCAATCCTAAACAACTAACACTATTGCCTGCAAAAACAAGTTGAGACAACAACAATAATATAAACAGGATTGCTTTGTTCATAATCTTTTGGGGTATTTAAACGACATGTATTCTATTTAGAAGAGAATCATTTTCCATTCTTCTCATTCTCCTTATTCTTCCTATAGAGTTGCCAGCTGTTGAACACGTTATGCCAAATACTGTAAAAACCTCCAGCGATTGAAGTGATAGGAGAGAAAAATGTATATCCCACCCATATTGCGAAGACTGTGTTTTTCTGGCCCAACGCCTGACCTCCACTTATCTCGTCGTCGTACTTTCTGCCAATCAGTTTGCCGAATGCGAATTGTGCTATACATGCCACCAAGGATGCCAAACCAATACCTATCACAGTTGCGACGGTGAGGTTCTCTGCCAAGACTGCATATCTTACAGTGACAGCGATCGCAATGGAAAGAGACACAGCCCAGATATAGAAAGCAAGATTTCTTGTAGAAATAACCCTGTTGTGGAATTTCGGCATTGTATACCTTACAAGTACCGCCAAAAAGAACGGACAAATAAGCATCGGGAACACCTTAGCCATGATTTTGAAAAAAGCAACCCAAAATGTGATGCCACTCTCAGGATTCAGAATCGGCACGATCGCCGACACTGCGACAGTTGTAACAAGATTGATAAACATAGTATACGACACCAACGTCGCACCATTTCCTCCAAGTTTTTGAGTGAGCACAGCGGCTGCTGTAGCTGTAGGGCAAATAAAACAGATCATCGCCGACTCCAACGAGATTCTATAAGCACCGTCAGGATAAAGATAAACCAATCCACCCGTCAACATGAAAACAAATATCTGGAATGCGAGTCCGTAAAAATGCCAGCGTTTCCAACGCAAATCACGGATATCTATCTTACAGAAAGAGATGAACAGCATCGTGAAAATCAGAATCGGCTGGACTACAGCGACTATATCCGCAGCATTTGCACGCCATTGCGTCGAAACAGGAAGCAAAAAATGCCAAATCAAATAACATGTCGCGCCAAACACCATAGCGCAAGGCAATGTCCAATTCCTAAGAAATTTAATTACCGAATCCATCTTTATATATTTTTCGGATGCAAAATTAGTAAAAAAATCCGTAACAATATGCTAAACAACACATTCTTAATTCTTAATAAAAATGAAGGGCTGTACCAAAAGATACAGCCCTTCATTTTAAACGTGGAGATGGAGGGGGTCGAACCCTCGTCCAAACGAGGAATCAATATGCTTTCTACATGCTTATTCCAGCCTTCGGTTTTCGAGTGTTGGCAAGACCTGGACCACCAACCAACACCTTAGTCTGAAAATTTCATGCCGTCATCCAGACTCTAACGACACTATTCCCGATATTCTGCGCCTCGCTAATCCAATCGCCTCAGGACATGGGCTTGGGGAGACGTCTTGTCGCAGTCATCTTGACCGCGATAAAGCTAACTTACTGTACTTCGGTTAGGCTGCAAGAGCATAGTTATTCTCGCCAGTTAAATTTTTGGTCTCCAGATTATAGTGCTAGCCACCAGCGCACTGCATGCTTACATACCGCTTCTGCCCGCTGTCAAAACCGGTCATCCCCATATTTGAGATGCAATCCTGTAAGATTGTTTTGCAAAAATAAATGTTTTATTTTTCCTACGCAACAGTTCTAAACGCTTTTTACTTTTTTTCGACAGGAATAGAATCTGCTGGCAAAACATTAGGATCCAATACATTTTGCTTTTTTACAGACGTAGAATCATTCCATGAAGGATCTATCATATCGCCTTCTTCTTCATGACAAGCAGATAAAGATAATGCTGTAGCAGTAGCTGCTGCAACAGCTGCCACCTTTAACGGAGCGATGCCAATCACCTTCGCACTCTTCTTTTCCTTTATCTGACGTGTCAACTCCGCAAGTTCAGCCTCACACTTCGGGCATGTGCCAGAGCATTCACCCTGATGGTTGCAAACTGTAGGCTGGTAGTCAATTCCATTTGCTTTTGCCAATTCCAATCTGACTCTCTTTAATTCGTCGCAAATTATTCTTCCGTTTGTTTTCATAATTATATCTCTTATTATTTGTTTCTCAATACGCAGTCGATTTTTATTGATGCAAGACACACACGTCGCATTATAAATCGTCACATGACACGCACGTCCGTGCGTCTCTACGTGCCATGTCCTTCAACCATCAACCCTTATTAATCTCCGTTCTATAAATAAAAATATCAAAATCAGAAAAACCCATCTCTTTCAATTTGGCGACGCTGCTATCCTGATCCTCTTTCGTATTATATTCAGGAATCGACGGAATACGTATCTTGACTTTGTCTTGTATTCCTCGCAAAAGTTCCAGGTTTTCCATCACCTGATCATTCGTCTTACCTGTATAGGACTTGTAGATTTCAGGATTCATATCTTTGATATCCACAATCCAGCAATCAATCACTGGCAGAAGTGCTTCAATATTCTTTTTCGGAACATTCAATGCTGTTTCTATGGTCAGTTTCCAATCTGGCCCACAAATATCTCTAAACTCACGTATGAACTCATATCTCAAACTGGGCTCGCCTCCTCCAAAACAGATTCCTCCTCCTGTAGCCAGAAAATACAGTTCATCAATCTTCACCTTTTCATACAGATCCATTGTAGAGAAGACTTTTGCCGCATCAATATTCCTTAACGAATGGGGATTCAAACAATACTTGCAACTCAACGTGCAAGTATGGAATGCGGCAAGTGTCGTCACTCCAGCACCGTCAACAACAAGTCTATGACGTGCAACACCTATGAATGGAGCTTCCTGCATATCAACAACTCTTTAGCCACTCTGAAATCTTCACAGCTACATTGTCGCCATCAACCGCAGAACTTGTGATGCCACCCGCGTATCCAGCACCTTCTCCAGCCGGATAGAGTCCCTTTATCTGGATATGCTGCATCGTCTCCATATCTCTTGGTATACGCACAGGCGACGATGTACGGCTCTCAACTCCGATAATCACCGCGTCGTTAGTCAAAAATCCCTTACGTTTTTTATCAAACTCCACAAATCCTTCACGCAAACGCTTTGATATAAAATCTGGCATCCAGAAATGCATAGGAGAAGAAGTGACTCCAGGCAAATACGAGACTTCAGGAAGATCAAAACTCATCCTGCCTCTCACAAAATCAAACAGTCTTTGGCAAGGTGCTTTATTTCCGCCTCCCGAATTGGCATACGCCATCTGCTCATATCGTTTTTGAAACTCCAGTCCAGCGAGCACACCATACTGCTCATAGTCTGACATCAACTCTGGCAAATCCTCCACACGTATCTCAACGACAACGGCCGAATTGGAATATGGAGAATTTCGTCCAGATGAAGACATTCCATTGACAACAGTCTCTCCTTTATATGTAGACGCAGGAACAACGAAACCTCCGGGACACATACAGAATGTGTAGACACCTCTACCGTCAACCTGAGTGACAAACGAATATTCCGCAGCAGGCAAATATAAACCTCTGTCGGCCGCATGATACTGTATTTTATCAATCAAAGCCTGCTTATGCTCCACTCTTACTCCCATAGCAAACCCCTTAGCTTCAAGCGCGACACCTTCGTCGTGAAGCATCTGGTAGATATCCCTCGCTGAATGTCCAGTAGCAAGCACCACTGCCCTACTCTTGTATTCTGTGCCGTCGGAAGTTATAATACCTTTGACTGTATCATTCTCAATTATCAGATGAGACACCTTCGTCTCAAAATGTATTTCACCGCCACAATCAAGGATCGTCTTTCGCATCTTCTTGATAACCTCCGGCAAACGATCTGTGCCGATATGTGGGTGAGCCTCATACAAAATAGAATCCTGAGCCCCATGATAATGGAACACCTGCAGTATACGCTCACTGTCACCTTTCTTCTTGCTTCGAGTGAACAGTTTTCCATCAGAGAAGGTTCCAGCACCACCCTCTCCAAAACAATAGTTAGATTCCTCATTCAACCCATTGTTACGACATAATTGAGCCACATCAACCTTTCTGTCGGACACCGCTTTTCCACGTTCCAACACAACAGGACAATAGCCCAATTCAATCAGACGTAACGCAGCGAACAGACCGGCAGGGCCAGCACCTACGATGACGATTTTCTCGCCATCCTTCACGTCGCCATATTTGAAAGGATACTCAATCGGCTTTGCAACAGTCTTATCAGTAAAAGCCTGTACAGTAAGGTTGACCTTAACCTGCACTTTAGATCGGGCGTCAATACTCTTACGGATAATACGCACCTGACGAACTCTGTCGGGACGCACACCTATCTTCTTCGCCACTTCCGCACGTAACAAATCCTCCTTCGCTGCCTGCTTTGGCAATACCACCAATTGAATATTATCGTAGAACATATGAATTGAAATCTAATTATGCAAAAGTAAGAAATAAACTCTACACAAAAAAGCGGAATCCTACCAAAGCAAGATTCCGCTGATATCATCAACTTGAAGTTATTAACCCAAGTAACCTTTCAAAAGTTTGCTTCTTGAATTCTGACGCAAACGACGAATCGCCTTCTCTTTAATCTGACGGACACGCTCACGAGTCAAACCGAACTGTTCACCGATCTCTTCCAATGTCATCTCCTGACAACCGATACCGAAGAACATCTTGATGATCTCGCTCTCACGTTCTGTCAACGTATCCAATGCACGGTCGATCTCCTTAGACAAAGACTCGTTGATCAACGAGCGGTCTGCGACTGGAGAGTCAGCGTTTGGAAGGACATCAAGCAAACTGTTATCCTCACCCTCTGCGAAAGGAGCGTCGATAGAAGTGCTTCGTCCAGACACTTTCAAAGTATCAGCCACCTTATCCTCCGGCATGTCAAGCTCACGAGCCAACTCTTCTGCGGATGGTTTTCTCTCATACTTCTGCTCAAATGCTGAAAATGCCTTGTTGATTTTGTTCAATGAGCCAACCTGATTCAAAGGCAAACGCACAATACGTGACTGCTCTGCCAAAGCCTGCAAAATACTCTGACGGATCCACCACACCGCATAAGAGATGAATTTGAATCCACGAGTTTCGTCGAACTTTTCAGCAGCCTTAATCAATCCCAAATTACCTTCGTTGATCAAATCTGGCAAACTCAAGCCTTGATTCTGGTACTGCTTTGACACAGACACAACAAATCGCAAATTCGCACGAACCAACTTGTCCAAAGCTCGCTCATCTCCCTGACGGATTCTCTGCGCTAAATCTACCTCTTCCTCCACTGAAACCAATGGTTCACGGCCGATCTCCTGCAAATACTTGTCAAGCGATGCACTCTCTCTGTTGGTAATTGACTTGGTAATTTTTAACTGCCTCATAAATATAGACTATTAGACTATTTTACAAAAATTGGTGCAAAAGTAGCAATAAATCCAATCTAAGCAAAATTTCAAGCAAAAAAATCAAACATTTTTTTGAGTAGGAGCATCATTTAGTCTACCCTGCGAGATTTTTGAATGAGGAGGCACATCATGTGTTATCCAGACGTTACCACCAATGATAGAATCATGACCGATCGTGATTCTTCCAAGCACGGATGCATTAGAATAAATAGTCACATGATCTTCTATAATTGGGTGACGAGGCAGATTCATTGGATGACCGTTCTCGTCCAAAGTGAAATTCTTAGCTCCTAGAGTCACTCCCTGATATAGATTGACATGATTACCTATAATACATGTCTCTCCAATAACCACACCTGTACCATGGTCTATACTGAAATATTCTCCGATCTGAGCACCTGGATGTATATCGATTCCAGTACGCGAATGAGCCATCTCTGAAATGATACGAGGAATGATCGGAACTCCCATTTTAAGCAGACAATGTGCGATACGATAATTGCTCATAGCCTGAAGCACAGGATAACATAGAATAATCTCGCCATGGCTTACCACAGCTGGATCATTGTCGAACATCGCATTCACATCGGTATAAAGAAGTCGCCTGATCTCAGGGATCTGCTCAATGAAATCCATTGCAAGACCAGGAGCTTTCTTTTGTGCCTCAGATGCAGATATATTCGGATCAAACTCCAATCCAGAGCTAATCTGCGTCTTCAATTCACCATATAAATTATCTATTGCGACTCCTATACTGAATTTGCGCATTCCATCCCCTACAGGCTCCATATCGAAATACCCAGGGAAAACGACGCTTTTTGTGAGCTGCACAATCTTCTTAAGCGACGATAACGAAGGTAGACTCTGTTCACGAGTAGGATTAACCATATTCTCCACCGACGTTGTGTCTGACAATATGTCGACAACCCTATGTAATCTTTCGTTGTCTTTGTTCATAAAGAAATTCATTAAAATCAATACAAAAATAGAAAATAATGCAGAAATCTGCAAAAAACTTGTTCATTGGCATAATTTTTGTAGTATTTTTGTGGAAAAGAAAACAGATTACAGAGTATAATGAAAAGAACATTAGGATTTTTGATTTTTGTATTGGCGATGATCACAAGCGGATGCTCTAGTGATCACGATCATTTCAGAGGCTACGAATATGAAGATTACGCCACTCACTATTACTACTACAACGGCTATTACTATTCTGATCCAGATCACCGTTACCGCTACGACTTCGACTACAACCACTATTACTATGGCAGACTTGAGTGGAAAGGAGATCGTTGGGCTGTAGTATTAAGGGAAAATCCTTATTATGGTTTGGTATGCTACATTACCAACAGCCAACAATTCCTAGATTCTCAACTTGGTTACCACAACGTATACGATCACGAAGTCATGGTGAGATTTTCTTTTGTTGGAGACTATGACGCAAGTGGACGTTGTTGGGTTGACATCAACCATATCTACTACAGATAATCCAAATTATAATTAAGAATATAGAAGAAGACGGGAGGAATTCCGTCTTCTTTCTTTTTATACGGACATTGACACGCACGTCCGTGCGTCTCTACAAATCATATACAAACAAAAAGGAGACGTGATTACTCGCGTCTCCTATATATTGAAGGAACAATCCTTATTTTAATTTAGCAAGGCATTCCTTAACATTTGATTCAATTCTTGCGTTGATTGAATCTGAATCATCTTTCTTTACGAACTTCTCTCCTGTGATATTCTCGTAAAGCTCGATGTAACGGTTTGAGATAGACTCTACAATTGCATCTGTCATCTCAGGAACCTGCTGACCAGCCTTACCCTGGAAACCGTTATCCATCAACCATTCACGAACGAACTCCTTAGAAAGCTGCTTCTGTGGCTCACCATTCTTGAATTTCTCCTCATAACCATCAGCGTAGAAATAACGTGATGAATCTGGAGTGTGGATCTCATCCATCAAATAGATTTTACCATCGTGCTTACCAAACTCATATTTAGTATCTACTAGGATCAAACCTCTCTTTGCAGCGATCTCTGTACCTCTCTGGAACAAAGCCAAAGTATACTTCTCTAGAACCGCGTAATCCTCAGCAGAAACAAGACCCTGAGCGATAATCTCCTCTTTTGAGATATCCTCGTCGTGCTTACCGATCTCTGCCTTTGTTGTTGGAGTGATGATTGGAGTTGGGAACTTCTGGTTTTCCTTCATTCCCTCTGGCAATTTAACACCACAGATTTCTCTGACACCGCTCTTGTAGGCTCTCCATGCGCTACCACACAAATAACCACGAACGATCATCTCAACTGGGAATCCTTCACAACGTACACCAACAGACACCATTGGATCCGGAGTTGCCAACAACCAGTTAGGACAGATATCCTTTGTTGCCTCCAAGAATGTCTTTGCGATCTGGTTCAACACCTGTCCCTTGAAAGGAATACCCTTTGGCAAAATCACGTCGAATGCAGAAATACGGTCTGTTGCTACCATTACTAGCACATCATCACCGATACTGTATACATCTCTAACCTTTCCGTGATAAACGGACTTCTGATTTGCAAAATTGAAATCAGTTTTTGTCAATGCTTTATTCATCTCTTATTCTTTAAATTCTTTACAATAATCTCGTATACCGCACTCTTCACACTTTGGTGCCAACGCTGTGCAGACATATCTTCCATGAAGAAGAAGCCAGTGATGAGCGTCACTCAAAATAGACTCTGGTATATACTGACGCAGAATCATCTCCGTCTGAAGCGGATTCTTGGCCTCATCTGCCAGACCTAATCTGTGCGACACTCTGAACACATGAGTATCCACAGGCATAGCTGGTTTACCAAATGCCACGGCAAGCATCACATTGGCGGTTTTTCTACCTACTCCTGGCAATGAGGTCAAGGCTTCCAATGTCGACGGAATTTCTCCGTCACACTTATCCACCACAATCTGTGCCATCTGCAACAGATGCAAGGCCTTTGCGTTTGGATAGGAAACACTCTTGATATACTCAAGAATCTCATCCTCCGTTCCCTTTGCCAATGAGTATATATCCGGATAACGCTCAAACAACGCAGGTGTCACCTGATTCACTCGTTTGTCCGTACACTGTGCCGACAGCATCACAGCCACTAGCAATTCATACGGATTACGAAAATTCAATTCACTCTTGGCATTGTGCATGTTTTCAGCGAACCATGCCAAGATATTTGAGTAACGGTCCTTACGAGAGAGCATACTTAGAAAGGCAAGTCACCACCGTCTGCGTTAGGTGCAGACTGTGCATCAGGAGTAGCAGGAGCTGCTGGAGCAGTGAAACCACCCTGCTGCATTGGTTGCTGATATCCACCCTGTGGCTGCTGAAAACCTTGAGGCTGAGCAAAACCTTGCTGCTGTACAGGCTGCTGGTACCCCCCCTGTGGCTGAGCATAACCCTGCTGCATTGGCTGCTGAGGATAGCCACCCATTGGCTGTCCATAACCCTGTTGTGCCATTGCATTGTATGGTTCAGCACGGAATGCACGGATATCATTGAACCAACGGCCATTATATTCTCTTGCGTCGATGCTACATGTTATGTGGACTAATCCACCCTGCTGCTGAACAGCTGCTATTGTATTATATGCGTTCTCATCCCAAACACTTACAAGCACACGGCGAGGGAACTGTCCTGTTGTGTCATGCTCCACAACGCACTCCCACATCTTCCATGGGCCTCTTGCAGACTGGCCGCTTCTTTCATTCAGGTTTAGAACCTTTCCAATAAATTCGTATGTCATATCAATATTTCTTTAATGCTTTAATTAACTCTTCATTTTCTTCTTTTGTACCAATCGTAATACGAACACAATTGCCACACAACTGCACACGATGACGATTTCTAACTATTATTCCACACTCCGTCAAATAAGCGTACAATCCGTTGGCATCTGTCACCTTAACCAACACGAAGTTGGCATCCGTAGGATAAATCTTCTCAACAAAATTGAATCCCTTCAACTCATAAACCAAATCAGAACGAAGTGAAATAGTCTCTTTTGCCCAATTCTTGATGACGTCTGGATTCTTAAGAATCTTCAACGCATAATCCTGAGTAAGTTTATTGATATTGTATGGATATTTTATTTTGTTCAAAATTCCAATAATCTCTTCAGAAGCGAATGCCATTCCCAAACGCACCGACGCACTAGCCCATGCCTTGGAGAATGTCTGCAACACAATCATATTTGGATACTTCGCCAACTTCTGGCTATACGATTCTCTGCCGCAGAAATCCCAGTAAGCCTCGTCAATAACGACGATACCACCAAACTCCTTCAAGAGTTTCTCAATATCTCCGTCCTTCAAACAATTGCCAGTAGGATTGTTTGGCGAACATAACCACATCACTTTTGTGTGGTCGTCCACTGCGGCAAGCATCGCGTCGACATCTATCTGAAAACCTTCCTTCAAAAGGACAGCACGATACTCAACATTGTTGACATCTGCACATACCTCATACATTCCATATGTAGGAGCAATCGCCACAACATTATCAACACCTGGCTCACAGAATGCACGGTAAACCAAGTCAATAGGTTCATCGCTGCCATTTCCGAACAATATGTTCTTCGCATCCACATGCTTCACCTCCGCCACACGATGCTTAACTGCCCACTGCAATGGATCTGGATACCTGTTGTAGGGATCATTACGTGGATTTTCGTTAGCATCCAAATAGACAGACGCTTCGCCCTTAAACTCATCACGTGCGCATGAGTATGGCTTTAGCTTGAGGATGTTTGGTCGAACCAATTGACTTAATTCTTTCATATAACAAAATTTTATTTGTTGAATTCCAAATTCTATTTGTTCATTCTGAGAGTAACAGCATTCTTGTGAGCGAATAGTTGCTCATTCTCTGCCATTATCTCAATTGCGTTTCCAATACGCTGAAGACCATCAGGTGTGATTTCCTGATAAGTGATCTTTTTGCGGAAACTGTCTAGGTTTACTCCGCTATATGCTTTTGCATAACCATTTGTAGGAAGAGTATGGTTTGTACCAGAAGCATAATCACCTGCACTTTCTGGAGTCAAATGACCCAAGAAAATAGAACCTGCATTAGTGATTCTCTCTGCAATCTGCATATAGTTAGACGTAGATATAATCAGATGCTCAGGCGCATATTCATTTGTGACGTCGATGACCTCCTCCAAATCTTTCACCAAGATAATCTTGCTGTTTGCGACAGACTTCTCCGCAATCTCCTTTCTAGGAAGCAACTGTAACTGACGTTCAACCTCAGCCAAAACTTTCTCAGCAAGATCTTTACTTGTTGTGATACAGACAGCCTGGCTATCTACTCCATGCTCAGCCTGCGACAACAAATCAGCCGCCACGAATGATGGATTTGCAGTCTCGTCGGCGATAACCTCCACCTCACTTGGACCTGCAGGCATATCAATAGCGACATCTTTCAACGACACTCTCTGCTTAGCTGCAGTGACATATTGGTTGCCTGGTCCAAAAATTTTGTAGACTTTCGGTACACTTTCTGTACCATATGCCATTGATCCGATTGCCTGTACGCCACCGATCTTGAATATTTTGCTCACGCCTGCGACTTTAGCCGCAAACAATACAGCAGGATGCACCTTACCGTTTTTAGCAGGAGGAGTACAAAGAACTATTTCCTTGCAACCTGCGATACGGGCAGGAACAGCCAGCATCAACACTGTCGAAAACAATGGAGCTGTACCACCTGGGATATATAGACCGACCTTCTCAATCGGCATAGCCTTCTGCCAACAAGTCACGCCGGGCATAGTCTCGATACGAGGAAGCTCATGATCCTGAGCAGCATGGAATTTTTCGATGTTGCTCTTCGCAAGACGGATAGCATTCTTCAACTCTTCTGCCACCAAAGTCTCAGCCTCAGCGATTTCAGACTCAGACACCTGTAAAGAATCAAGCTGAACCTTATCGAATTTCAACTCATACTCTTTTACCGCTGCATCACCACGACTTTTGATGTCGTCAAGCACAGCAGTCACAGTCTCTGTCAAGCTACTATTATCGAGAGCTGGACGAGACAACAACGTCTTCCAATCCTTATGTTGTGGATATTCGATTATCTTCATTAGAGAATCATTTTTTCAATAGGAACCACAAGAATACCCTCAGCGCCCAATTGCTTCAACTGGCTGATGATATCCCAGAAAGTTTTCTCCTCAATCACAGAATGAAGAGATGACCAACCCTCCTGCTTAAGTGGAGTAACTGTAGGAGACTTCATTCCTGGAAGAATCTTACATACTTCGTCGATCTTATCGTTAGGGATGTTCAAAAGGATATACTTCTTTCCTTCCGCATTCTTGTAAGAATCAAAACGGAAAAGAATCTCCTTCAAAGTGGCCATCTTTTCTGCATCATCATTAAGATGCTTGTTACCGATAAGCAAAGCCTCAGAATACATTGCAACTTCAACCTCTTTCAAGTTGTTGCTTACCAATGTTGAGCCAGAACTTACGATATCAAAGATACAGTCTGCCATTCCGATACCAGGAGCGATCTCAACACTACCCATAATAGTGTGGATCTCTGCTTTCACACCATTCTTATCCAAATAATTTTTCAAGATACGAGGATAAGAGGTTGCGATCTTCTTGCCATTGAACCACTGGACTCCATTATAGTCTGCAGCCTTTGGAATAGCCAAAGAAAGACGACACTTGCTGAAATCAAGACGCTTGATGATATCTGCGTCCTCTCCCTTCTCCTCAAACTCGTTCTCACCTACGATTCCGACATCAGCGATACCTGTTGCAACCGCCTGAGGAATATCGTCATCTCTCAAATAAAGAATCTCCACAGGGAAATTCTTGGCTTTCACCAACAATGTTCTCTTTCCTGACTCTACTTTGATGCTCGACTCTTCCAACATCGTCATCGTCTCTTCAAATAGACGTCCTTTTGCCTGAACTGCTATTCTTAACATAATTTGAATTTGTAATGGTTTTATAAAAAAGGAGACCTACGTTCAAGTAAGCCTCCTTCGTTCCTCTATTTAATGTTTTGCAGAACACACACAAAGCTCACTTGCATCATTTTCTATACAATGCTCATGATGGTGCTTATGTAATCTGCGAAATCTCATTTTCTTAATATTTTCTACAAAATTACATAAAAATGAGATTATGACAATTTATCTTGCACTTTTTTGTAAAACTTTTTTACTTCTTGATAAATCTTGTCGTATAAGTTGACTCATCAGTAATGACGGTGATGACATAAACACCGGTTGTCAAACTCTTCACATCAACCGCACTGATAAACTCATCAGATTCCTGATCTACCACTCTACGTGACATGCAATCCGTAATCTGGATACGATGAGAACCTTTTGAATCAACCTCTACAAACAATGTATTATCCACTGGATTCGGATATATCACAATACCAGTGTCAAGCAATTTTTCTCCTGCAAGAATATCGGCATCACACAAAACTTCTCCATTACCGTTACGAGGAGATGCTATTGCGTTTCCGAAATTATCAACTGTCGAGCAATTAGCAAAAACGATCAACTCACTCGAACCATCTGTTTCACGACCATAACTTCCATTCTTTGGATGTGTCTGGGTAGTGAAGACATCCAATGTGTCATTCTTACCCTTGTATGAATGCATCAGAATCAACTGCTGAGACACATCTGCAGAGAGTTTGAAATTCAAATGACGTGGACCTTCATCTGCATTGCCATCAGCCCAAAGCAAGATTCTTCCGTTGGCAGGAACAGTTGTTGAATCAGATTGGAATCTTGGGAAGACATGTGTTTTAGCTTTTGTCTTATTGACCAGAATCATATCCGCCAAATCAACATCAGTGTCACCTGCATTATAAATCTCTATCCAATCTGGTTTCTCACCATATTCATCAACAGTCTTATTGTTAGAAGAACAAACCTCATTGATGAACAACTGTGGTCTACTATAGCTTGAATCCTCCTCAACATACAATTTCACAGTCATATCCTTTCCGACTTTACCCTCAAAGATATCACCCTCAACTTCAGACTTTGCAGTAGAAACCGAAGACGCCGTCATTTTCATCGTCATATCCGAACTTGCAGGTTCATTCTGATGAATCTCAACAGCGATCACATTCTTGCCTTTCTTGAACAACGAGCCATCGATTGAGAATGTTGATTCTTCATCATTAGCATATCCATCAGGCAAAACTGCCAACAAATCATAAGTATATGTTGTGTCTTTCGGCAAATTGAACACAGCAACCTTTGTGCCATTCACATAGACAACAGCGGCGTCGTCATACATGATCTTAAACGACACTTTCCTGAATTCTTTGTCTCTATCACAATCAACAGTTGTACGGAAATATGCTGTCAGATACTTGTTTTCCTTATCCTTGCCATAATTCAACTTAGTATCATAATCTCTATCACTAGCATATCCGAATTTTCCTTTTCCCACAGACCACTTGGAATCATCATAATCCGTCGCCATCCAATTATTGGCTGGCATAATGCTATCATAGAAATATGTCCATTCAGTAGCCTTTGTGATCAAGTCTCTAGTATCTACAAGAGTATCCGACAAATGCCAACTTTTGACTTTATAGCCTTCAGGCAATTCCGGCTCAATTTTGATTTTCTGACCGATATAAGCTGAAAAACTGTAAGAGACGTCATTCTTCATCTCCTTATTAAACAGATAATCAACAGATGACAATTCCTCAGGCAAAACAACCTTGAAATCAAATTTCACCTTTGTGTCGGACATATCGAATTTCGAAAGCAACTGTTCCTTTATTTTACGACATCTAGTTGAAGTGAACGATTTAATTCCATTAGTATAATCATCTACACTTCCAGATATTTCTTTTGTTGCACAGAAGTCTTTCTTGACCAAAGAAGCTATGGAATCCCATTTTGCCATAATCTTCTCCTCTGTCAAATTTGTATTCAACTGTTTAAGGAATTCTGTTGCAAAACGCAATTTGAAATCTTCGTTCTGCATGCAGTGATAGAATAGTGTTGTCTTCCACTTTGCCTTTTCATTGAACTGATATGATCCACCACCTGCGTCATAACCATTTCCCCAGTTTACTGCATCTCCTACACCCATTGCAAAATCAATCATATCCAAATTTGCATTGCAATAGTTTGGTGCCCAATCACTATACATTCCGTATCCAAAGTCTGTGTCATAGACAATCCAACGGAATTTTCCACCTTTCTTTTTTCTCCAGATTTTTGTATTGTTTCCTGGCCAGTCTGTGTTTACAACAAACTGCTCCAAAATCTGCCAATGGATATATTCGTCTACATCCATTCTCAAAGATAGCTGTTCATAGAAATCAGGATCCGAATAGTGGTTTTCCACGTACGAAATCATCTCATTGTAAGGATCAATAGATCCCGCTACAACAGATACTTTCTCAAGTTTGAGAGACACCTCATCTACTTCATCCTCATCCAATCCATAATTATGGAAAACATAATCCTCATTTGTTCGTTCTCGTAATCCCATCAAACCATGATACTTACCATTAATGTAGTATGCTACAGGCTGATATCCTTGATAATCAATACCTAACTCTTTTCCAATCGACTGCATGAATCCATCTCGGCATCTCAAAGAATTATATGCATTTCCTCCGTTACGGATTTGCAGACTCTTCACCTCCTTGAAAGGTTTGTCTTTGAAAAACTTTGTATAGCCGAAACGGTTGTTTCCTGTTTTCTTAGATGCCTTCATCTTCAAGCTTTTCACCTTATAAGACTCTTGACGCGAGCATCCACCAGTCACACCTATTTCTATTTTCTGATTACACTTCAATTCTCCATCCTCAAAGTACTCAAAAAAAGCAGGGCGACTCCAATCTCTGTTATAGTTGGCCTTTGATGCCACACAAGAGGATGGTCCAGCGATACCATTGGTTCCTTTCACACAAATTCCTATCTCATCATCATTAAGGAACACATTATCCGTGACAATTGCCACAACCGGAAGGTCATGTCCCGTACAACTCTCTGAATAAGGAGATTTTAAAATGAATGTTCCAGTCAAAACATCACTTGACAATTGGCCCTCAACAAATGCCTTTGCTCTGATTGGCTTATTATCCTTAATTTCAATAGGTTCTTCATACAACTTACTTTCCATTGTAGGAGTAGAGCCATCAGTCGTATAACGTATCTCAGCACCTTCCACATCACATGAAATGGATATCTTCTTACTTTCTGCTCCAAAATAAAAACCTGGTTTTGTAACAAATTTCGGAGTTGGCACACGAGTTTCAAATGCCTGGCTATTCTTTGTGCCAGGAGTCGGTTCCATATAACCGCCATCACCATAAGAAACATTTGGCAACTGCAAAGGATGAGTTATCGAAACAACTTTACCGTCCGCAAATTTGATTTCCAATTTTCCTGCTTTATACTCCAAATTTTTAGGGAAACTACCCAATATAGCAGAGGAAGACGACTTTATTTCTTCGTCTCCATGGAAAGCAAGGACACTATAACCATTTGGAATTTTATGACTTTCCTTAAAGACTCCGGTCCAATCGACTTTACCAGACTCTTTATAAGCAGTCACAGTTGCCCCCATCAAATCAACAGCATCTCCATCGTTGTAGAATTCAATCCACGAAGGAAATTCAGAAGTAGTGCCATCAAAATATGCAGATATATTACATGGCATAATTTCATTTATCCTGACTGTAGCCGACACCCCAAAAGATGTGGCAAGCAACATAATAGTTGTAAGTTTTTTTATTATCATGTTCTTCATATTTCCCCTATTACAATGTTGTATATACGCAAATGTATCGAATCGACTTAACAAAAACAAAATTTACGTATTTAAAAATAAGCAAAAAGGTCAAAAAAGCCGACCAAACATTTTTTTTAGGACTATTTGTCAACATTTTTTGTGAAGGACGTAATTATAAGCATCAATTAGATTATTAAGCTCATTCCTCGTCTCCTTCAGAAGAATTAATGCTCTCTCTTTGACATTTCGCTTTTTTTCGCTTTTAATTTCTGAAATAGCACCCTCTATTGTAAGACGTCGCTCTCTCAGCAACATTTGCAGCAATTTCAGATTATCGATATTCTCTTTCGTGTATTTTCGAGTACCGCCTCGTGAACGTTGGCTGCAAAATTTTTTTCCAAGTTCAGCAAAAGATTCCTCCCAAAAACGTATTGTTGATTGGCTTTCTCCTATTATTGATTCGACTTCACTTATTTTATAGTACTTCTTTTCATAGACGGAATTATTAGAATCTTCTGTATCCTCTTTTTCTTCATTATCACCATCCGACACAACTGAATCTAAATCTTCATCGTCATCTCTCCCCTCCATAATTTCATGGTCACCGACTACTTGAACATCTTTCTCAAATAAATTAGGTGATGGAGCAGTCGAATCTCCCCAAACTAAAATATCGTCTTCAGAATCATCTACCATACCTCTCCTCGTTGAAATTAATAACCAAAAAAAGAGAAAGAACCGTCGGAACGATTCTTTCTCAAATGCTTATTGTAAATTCTAATTAGAACTCAACAACAAATGCCACACGACGGTTCTCTGCACGACCCTTAGCAGTCTTGTTGTCAGCAACTGGCTGAGTATCACCGTAACCAGCAGCAGCCAAACGAGACTCCTCAACACCCTTGCTGATTAGGTACTCCCTTACAGAAGCTGCACGTTCCTTAGAAAGCTGCATGTTCTTCTCTGCATTACCTACGTTATCTGTGTGACCACCGATATTCAACTTGTATGCTGGGTTCTCCTGCATTACCTTTACTACGTCGTCAAGGATTGCGAATGAACTCTTACCCTTGATCTTAGCCTTACCAGTCTCAAACTGGATACCGTTAAGAGCCTTCTTGAACAACTGCTTAACCTCAGCCTTGATTTCAGGACATCCCTTGTTCTCCTTGATACCTGGAGTCTCAGGACACTTATCCTCGTAATCATAAACACCGTCGCCATCCTTATCTGTTGGGCAACCGTTCTCATCTACATAACCCTTAGCTGCAGCTGGAGTACCAGGACACTTGTCTAGGTAATCAGCAACTCCGTCGCCATCAGAATCCTTTGGACATCCGTTCTCGTCTACCTCAGCCTCCTTAGGAGTGTCAGCACACTTGTCTAGATAATCTGCGACACCGTCACCGTCTGTATCAACAGGACAACCAAGTGAGTCAACCTGTACTCCTGCAGGAGTACCCTTGCAATTGTCTTTGTAATCAGGAACTCCATCCTTATCCTCATCTAGTGGACAACCATTAGCATCAACAGTCACATTTGCTGGTGTGTTAGGACACTTATCTAGCTTATCTTCAACACCATCCTTGTCAGAATCCTTAGGAGAACCGAAACAGAACTTCAATCCTAGGCTGTGCATCAACTGCTGATCTTTAGCACTACCACACTCATACTGATCTTTGTCATCACCTAGAGTGTAACCATAACGAGCAGTGTAAGTCAATGCCAAACGGTCGTTGATCTTGTAATCACAACCGATACCAGCAACGATAACTGGATCACCGCCTTCAGCTCCGATATACTTTTTTGCATCCTTCTCCATCAAGTAGCGATATCCTGCTCCCGCGAAGATGTAAGGGTTAAAACGACAAGAATCCTTAGTAACAAACTTGAAAGCAGCTGTCAAATCACCGTAAATTTCAGTCAACTTCATCTCTGTGTTGTTACTTGAGTTTGTACCAAGAACAAGAGAACCCTTATTGCTCTCATTATCAAACTCTAGACCTTCTTTCTTTGCTCCCAACAATCCATAAGAACCGAAGAATGCCACATCCCAACGCTTGTTCAAAAAGCGGTTGACTGAGATACCTCCGTGTCCATAGAAACTATAGTTATCCTTTAGGATACCCATCATGTTGCTCGCAAGCTCTCCTTCATACTCTGTCAAACCTCCGTAGACACCAACTGCCCACTGATTAGACTCTGTCTGAGCTGTAGCAGCAGTAATTCCTGCAACCGCTGCACACGCTAAAGTTACAATCTTTTTCATCTTTTCGTGTAGAATGAAATTTATTATTTTTTTATTATTTTCTTTTCTTTATCACGTTTCTATGCCACAAATATATAACTTTTTTAGAGTATTTTATCAAAACGTAACATTTTTTTACAATTGCATTGGTTTTCCTCCAAACTTTTATACAAATATTGATAAACTAATTACACTAATACTTACATATTTACTCCATTAGACTATGTACAAAGCCCAAAAACATTAGAAAAGCTCTCTCATTATCATCACACACTTTACTTATATAAATATGTCTATTTGTCGAATGGCTTTAATTTGATGCGTTGTTCTTGAACTATATAATATATGTACATATAGAAAAACATATATACACGTATGGGGAGAGCAAATTAGGCGAAACGAAGTATTAAAAATTGTTAATTTTTATTTTTCATAGCATTATTTTGAAAACTCGTTTTGTTTTTTGAGTTTTTTGCCGTAAATTTGCAGAGTCTTAAACAAAGTAATTTTTGTAAAAATGAGTTTGATAGATTCGATAATTGACACATCTACAAAATTATTTAAGAACCAAGGCATAAAAGATGTCAAAATGGATGATATTTCATCTGCTTTAGGCATCTCAAAACGTACTCTTTACGAGACGATACAAAGCCGCGACGAGCTTATAAAGCTATGTTGCAAGAACTATGCCATGCAACTGGAAATAAAATTTGAGTCTGTGTTAAACAAAGAATACTGTTCAACATTTGAGCGAATGCTAACATTAAACGAACTTTACATCAGGCACATACATGACACTCACAAATCCTTCTTAGAAGAGGTAAAAAAGAATGCCCATTGCAACCCTAAGGAAAAAGAACATAAAGAACTTCAATTAGAGTATTTCGAGCGTTTGTTAAAAGAAGGTCAAGAGTCAAGAGACGGAAAAACACCTGAAATCGACCCAAGCTTGAAACCAGAAATAATATCAAGGTTGCTGGCGTCACAATTGAAAGCTGTAGTTCTAGACCCAATGTTCGACTATACAAAAATGTCGTATTTTGATGTATTTTCCACCTCATGGAGAATATTCATGCGAGGAATAGCGACTGAGCATGGACAAAAAGTCATTGAAGAGTGGATTGCCAACAATCACAAAATGACCTTATAATTGATGATTAGATTTTCAATAGAATATAAAGAGTATTAATATATGAAACGAATCACACTTTCAGCCGCAACATTAGTTGCTCTGCTCTGTGGCACACCAGAGATAGTGGCACAAAGCACAGAAAGCACACAACAGACTTCAATTGTCGCACAAAATGACAACAAGAAGATGAGTTTATCACTTCAAGATGCCATCAGCTATGCTCTTGAGCACAACCGTCAGTTGAAAAACGCTTCTCTTGAGGTACAGAAAGCCGAAATGCAGCGTTGGCAGACTATAGCACAGATGTTGTTAAATATCGATGGCAACATAGGTTATTATAACATGTTTGGCGAAGAACTTAAGTTTATTGAAGGAATGCCAGGATCACCAATGAATCCATATCTTCAGATGGACCTTAAAGCCAGTGCTGGATTATCTGCACAAGGTATTATAGGAGCACAGATGAAACGTATGGCTAAAGAAATTCAGGAAACTTCTGTATTAAAGACTCAGCAAGAAACCAAATACAGTGTTGAGGCGACATACACACAAATTCTTGCTCTTGAAGAAACTGTGCGTCTGCTTGAGAAAAACCTAGAAGATCTTGACAGATTGAAATCAATGACAGACAACGCTGTCAAGGCAGGTGTTGCGGAACAGAACGATGCAAATCAGATTTCAATCCAAGTAGCATCACTAAAAAGTGGAGTCAACACAACAAAGCGTCAAATTGAATCTCTTTACAATGCATTGATTCTAAACATTGGAGCTGATAGTGACACAGAAATCACACTGACACAAAGTCTTGATGACGTTGTAAATGCAGGAACAATCATAGAATTGGTAAATTCAAATCTTGATTTAAATCAAAATCTTGATTACCAGATGTTAACTAAAAAAACTGAAATTACAGACAAACAAAAGCAGTTGGCAGTAGCGGCATTTATTCCTTCACTCGGTGTCGCTTATAACTATTCAAACAAGCACTACTTCGGAGATGCATCTCCAAACATGTCTCCCAAAAACACCTTTGTAGCGACAGTTAATGTGCCAATCTTTTCTTCAGGAAAAAGAACTTGTGCTGTAAAGGAGGCTAAAATAGCTCAGATAGAGCAGGCAAACACAGTGGAAGACACTGAGATTGGATTAAAGGTCAAAGAAAAACAGTTAAAATACAATCTTACTTCTGCTTACGAAAACTATACCATTCAAAAAGACAATATTCAAGTGATGTCTGATTTGTTCAACAGCTACGGAGAAAAGTTCAAACACGGACGTGCTTCTAGTATGGATGTCACAAACTCAAGCATGAGTCTAAATTCTGCACAATCTGACTACATCAAGGCCGTGCTTGAAATGGTAAACGCAAACATCGAGCTTAAAAAGCTCCTTAACAAGTAAAAACAATAAAGATATATAAATTATGTACAGAAAATCACTAATTTTCTTAGCAGCCGGCATGATCGCGCTTTCATCATGCGGCAAGAAAGACAACGCAAAAGCAGCAGGAGACGCTGTTGCGGTTGCTGACTCTGTAGAGGCTCAGCTTGTGCGAACTGGATTGGTGGAGAAACGCCAAATCGAACGCAAACTGTCTTGTTCAGCTGTTCTTGACGGTTGGGAAACAGTTGCAGTATCACCTTCAGTGACTGGAATCATCGAGAAAATAAACAAAGAAATCGGCGACAGAGTAAGCGCTGGTGAAGTTGTGGTACGTATGGATCAGACTCAGCTAAACCAAGCCAAACTTGCTTATGCCAACGTCTCAACAGAGATGCAGCGTATGGAGGCTCTTCTTGCTGGCGGTAACACGACTCAGCAACAGTACGACGCTCTTAAGCTTCAGTTGGATCAGGCAAAACAAAATCTTGATTTCCTTCAGAAGAACACTTACTTCAAAGCTGAATGCACAGGTGTGATCGCAGAGAAGAACTACGAGAGCGGCGAACTTTATAACGGTGCTCGTCCTATCTATACAATCAAGCAAGTGAATGTACTTAAAGCTTTGGTTAGCATCCCTGAGTCGTACATTCCCGCAATCAAGAAAGGACAGAAGATGAACTTCACATCAGACATCTATCCAGGAAAGGAGTTCTCAGGAATTATCGATGTCGTATATCCGACTGTTGACGCTTCGACTCACACATTCCAGGTAAAGGTTAAGATTCCTAACGGATCAAACACACTTCGTCCAGGTATGTACGTAAAGACTGTTCTTGGTGTAGGAAAAGCAGAAACAATGGTTGTGCCATATATGTCAGTGCTTAAGCTTGTAGGTTCAAACAATCGCTACATGTTCACAGTACAGCCAAATGGTACAGCAAAAAGAGTAGACGTCACTCTTGGAGACAGATTTGACGACATGGTCGAGATCATCACAGACGAAATCAAGCCAGGTGATATCATCGTGACATCAGGTCAGGCTCGTTTGGTAGACGGTTGTGATATAAAAATCATTAATGATTAATTAAGCTAGGAATTAGGCTATGAGTATATTCAAAACGGCGATTGACAAGCCGATAACAACATCGCTCATCTTCATTGCGGTGATGGTGTTAGGTATATTCTCCTTCAAGAAACTACCTATCGACCAATTCCCAGAGATGGAGCCTCCATTCGTCTGCGTAATGACCACGTACGCTGGTGCAAATGCCAGTGAGGTGGAGACAAACGTGACGAAGATAATGGAAAACACCCTCAACTCAGTGGATGGACTAAAGACATTGACATCCACAAGTAAAGACAACATCTCACTTGTTGCCATGGAGTTTGAGTGGGGATCTTCACTTGACGAAGCAGTAGCAGATATCCGATCTTTCGTGGATATGGTGAAAGACAATCTGCCAGACGGAGCCAGCACTCCACTTGTGATCAAGTTCTCTACAAGTTCAATGCCAATCATCCAGTATATCGTACAGGCAAAAGAGTCGTATCCAGGACTTGAAAAAATCCTTAACGATATCGTAGTGCCTCAGCTTAACCACGTCGACCAGATCGGTAACATCTCTCTAAGTGGTGAGCCAGAGCGTCGTGTATACGTGGATATCGACCAGAACAAGCTTGACGCTTATGCGATCTCTTTGGAGCAGGTTGGTAATGCAGTAGCAAGCAACAACCTCAACCTTTCAAGCGGTACTATCAAGATGAAAAAAGAGCAGTATGAGCTTGAGGTTAGAAGTGAGTACGCAGAAAGTTCTGAAATTGAGAACATTGTAGTAACAACTACATCAGATGGCAAGACGATCTACATCCGAGACATCGCCACTGTAAAGGATACAATCAAAGACCTTTGCTTGGAGGAGAAAATCAACGGACAAGATGGTGTTCGTCTAATTGTAACAAAGCAGACTGGAGGAAACACAGTACAGATTTGTACAGACATCAAGAAGGAAATTGAGAAAATCCAAAAGACACTTCCTAAAGATGTCGAGTTCAACCTTCTTTACGACTCTTCAAGAGATATCGTAAATGCGATCAACTCACTTGAGGAATCAATCATGTATGCGTTGGTATTCGTGGTTCTTGTGGTATTGTTCTTCCTTGGAAAATGGAGAGCGGCACTTATTATCGGTATCACAATCCCAATCTCACTGCTTGTGGCATTCCTGTATCTGTTGGGAGCAGGAAGTTCAATCAACATCATTTCGCTTTGTTCGTTGACAATCGCAGTCGGAATGGTTGTGGATGATGCGATTGTGGTGCTCGAGAACATTTCAACACACATTCAGCGAGGAAGTTCACCACGAGAGGCCGCTATATATGCGACAAACGAGGTTTGGGTATCAGTTATCGCAACAACACTCGTTATCTGTGCGGTGTTCGTGCCACTAACAATGGTTACTGGTATTGCAGGTATCTTGTTTAAGGAACTTGGTTGGATTGTGACAATCTGTTGTTGTACATCAACTGCCGTCGCCATCTCATTGACCCCAATGCTTTGTTCTAAGCTGTTGAAGAACAAGCCTGTTCATATCGAGAATGGAAAATTGATCGAAGAAGAGGTAAAAGAGGGTTGGTATCACAACACTGTCGTGAAGGCTCTCGACAAAATCGATGCTTTCTATGCAAATGTACTTCGCTGGTGTTTGACACACAAAAAAGTCACAATGATTGGAGCTGTCGCATTCTTCGCTCTATCTCTTGTACCTATCCTAACAGGTATGATCGGTACAAACTTTATCTCAAACCAGGATAACGGACGTCTAGTGGTTGATGTTGAGTTGCAGCAAGGCAACAGAGTAGAAGAGACAGCTAAAATTGCACGTAAAATAGAAGCACAGTTTGAAGCCGCATTCCCAGAAGAGATCAGACTTATCTCTACTACATGTGGTTCTAACGATGAAGCTGGTATTGGAGCATTGTTCTCATCTACAACAAACAACAAGATCCAGATGCGTGTGATCTGTACACGTAAGTCAGAGCGTTCTGTCACTATCGATGAGATCGCAGAAAAACTACGTCAGATTCTTAGCACATATCCAGAAATCATCACATACAAGGCAGAAAACCAAGGTGGTTTCGGTGGTCAAGGTGGACAGACTGTTGACATAGAAGTCTTCGGATATGAGTTCGACATGACAAGTAAATATGCATACGAGCTAAAAGATTTGATTGAGAAGAACGTTTCTGGAGCACGTGACGTTGATATCAGCCGTGAGAAAGACCGTCCTGAGCTAAAGGTTATCGTAGACAAAGAGAAAGCGTCTAAACTTGGTTTGACATCTGCGACTATCTCAACTTACGTACACAACCGAGTAAACGGTATGAACGCAGGTCTTTTGAAGGAAGACGGAGACGAGTATTATATCCTTGTTCGTTTGAAAGAGGAGAACCGTAACTCACTATCTTTGATCAACGATCTTTCTATCCCGACGACGATGGGCAGAGTTAAACTTAGTGAGATTGCCAAAGTGGAAGAGTACTGGGCTCCACCTGAAATCGAGCGTAAGAGCCGTCAGCGTATGTTGACAATGAAGGTGACTCCATACAACACTTCTCTTGGAGAGCTTGCCGCAGAGATTCAAAAGACAGTCGACAAGACTGAAATCCCAGTAGGATGTACAGTGATGTTGTCTGGAGCATACGAAGACCAGCAAGAGTCGTTCGCCGACATGGGTATGCTTTTGGGTCTTATCATCTTCCTTGTATACGTGGTTATGGCATCGCAGTTTGAATCATTGGCTAAGCCATTCATGATCATGATGGCCGTTCCGTTTGCGATCTCAGGTACTATCATCGCATTGCTTGTGACAAACACATATTTGGATATGATCGGTGTGCTTGGAGTAATCATGTTGGTGGGTATCGTGGTGAAAAACGGTATTGTGCTGGTGGACTACATCGATTTGATGCGCGACCGTGGATACGAGCTTAACGAGGCTATCGCATTGTCAGGACAGAGCCGTCTTCGTCCGGTGCTTATGACCGCCGCAACCACAGTCTTGGGTATGATTCCTATGACATTGAGTAGAGCGGAAGGATCAGAGATGTGGGTATCAATGGGTATCGTCGTGATCGGTGGTCTATGCGTGTCGACGTTGGTAACACTAATCATCGTGCCTGTACTTTATGGTATCATGAGCCGCCACGGAGAACGAGACCTTCAGAAAGAAGTACGCGGACAGTTCATCTTCATGGACATCGACGTCAACGAAGATGAAATCGCTGGACCAAACACAAAACCAGTGAGAGGTTCTGTCAAAAGAGGTGAAGGCGGATTCTCAGATGAGGACGAGCCAGTTCGTATAGGTTAAACGAAAATTGAGAAAAAATGAAATCAGTATTCATAATATTCAATCAGGCTAACACCGAAAAAGTTGAGTATGTGTTGGACTCACTCAACATTTACGGATTCACATTGTTTGAGCAAGTGCAGGGTCGAGGCACATACGGCGGAAATCCACACCGTGGCTCACATGTATGGCCGGATATGAACTCAGCAATCATGACAGTGGTGGAAGACGATCGCGTCGACGAATTGCTAACAGTCATCAAGAAGATTGATAAGAGAAGCGAGGAACTTGGACTGAGAGCATTCGTTTGGAATATCGAACGTACCATCTAATTTAGATCTATGCAGGTGGACTTATCTGCAAAGTCCACCTGTTTTTCTTAAACTAAGGGGAGTATGAAAAACAGTGAAGATTTAGAAATAGTATTTAAGAAAATAAGTTCAGCAAACCTTCATCTTGTAGAAGATCTTTCATCCGAGATCTCAAAGGACATGTATTTTCTGTTCATTTGCGAAAACGGAAGATTGAAAATCATGATTGAGGGAGTGGCTTTTGAGCTATTCAAAGGCGATGTCTGCATCTATACCCCAGGTCGAAATGTCTCATTGATAGACTATTCTCACGACCTGAGTGGACTGCTTTTGGGTTCTTCAAACGACCGTTTGCAACGTACAATATATTCAGTATTCAACGTTGAAAGACTTATCTATCTTCGCTCCAACCCTACCCTGCACCTGTATCAGGAACAATTGAATACTTTATCTCAGTTTGTTAAAAGTGCGATAGAAGTATTCAAGGAGACAAGCCAGTCGGAAACTGACTACACAAAGAAGCTGAAAGATTCTCTTGTCAATTCCGTCTGCTACTATGTTCTCCACCTTTACAGCATTTACAGAAGCGAATCAGAGAGCAAAAACAACTCGTTCAACAGAAGTTCTGACATATTAAAACGCTTCTTGGTGCTTCTCTTCCACAACTATATCAAAGAGAGAAGTGTGGAGTTTTATGCATCTCAAATCGGTCTTTCCAAGCGCTATTTCTCAACTATGATCAAAAGCGAAAGTGGTAAGACTCCGAAACAATGGATCGAGCAAGTGGTGATTGAAGAGATCAAACATTATCTTTCAAATCCAAACATGCCAATCAAGGAGATCGCATACCATTTCAACTTCACAAGCCAAAGTTTCTTCGGTAAATTCTTTAAAGAGAGTGTGGGCATATCCCCTAAGGAATACAGGCAAAACATATTGAAAAAATAAATGTAGAGATACAAAAGCAACGTCTCTACAACAAAAAAAGCCTTGACGGAATAACCGTCAAGGCTTTTTTATACAATTCTATTACACAATTACTTTTTGTAGCAGTCGAATATCTTTTCTACAGTTTCAGCGTTCATCTTCTTTGTCACCAAACTAACAACGAAAACAACAACAAATCCGCCCAACATTGCAACCGCTCCACAATCGATAGGGTTTAGGATAGTATTGCCCATCATCATATTGATTACAGTGAGTCCGACACCCCAAACGAAACAAGCCCATACGCTGGCTGTAGTCACACCTCTCCAGTATAGACCTAACATGAAAGGAGCCAAGAATGCACCTGCCAACGCACCCCAAGAGATTCCCATCAATTGGGCAATGAAGTGAGGCGGATTCAAAGCTATCATCAATGAAATGACAATGAAGAAGATGATAAGGACACGCATTACAACCACTTTTCTTTTCTCTTTCTTCTCTGCAACATGTGCATCGATCTCACCATCTTTCACTTCTGAGAAATCAGCTTTCTTGTCTCTGTAGATAATATCCAAAGTCATGGTTGAAGAAGATGTCAAAACAAGGCTAGCCAAAGTAGACATTGATGCTGAAAGCACAAGTAGTACAACCAACGCAATCAAGATATCAGGCAATGTCTCCAACATAGACGGTACAATTGAGTCGAAAGCATATTTTCCTTTGACCTCGTCGAAAGCAGGCTCTGGGAACAATCTACCAAAACTACCAAGGAAATAGCAACCTCCAGCCACGATCAATGCGAAAACAGTGGAAATGACAGTACCACGTTTGATGGCAGCCTCATCTGTGATTGAATAGAACTTGCCGACCATCTGTGGCAATCCCCAAGTTCCCAATGAAGTAAGGACAACCACACCCAACAAACTTAGAGGATTAGGGCCAAACAAAGAGGCAAAATCACCAGCTTGGAAATTGGCATACAAACCAGACTTGTCTGCCATATCATGCGCGGTAGGCACCTGCTCTGTCATCTTATTAATAGCGGCAATCAAACCACCTTGGTGATTCAAGATGACTGCCGTGATAGTAACGATACCAAAAAGCATGATGATACCCTGGATAAAATCGTTGATCGCAGTCGCCTTATAGCCACCAAGAATGACATATACAGCTGTCAAACAAGCCATGATGATAGCGCAATAAGTGTAAGGAATTCCAAAGCCCATCTCGAAAAGTTTGGAAATTCCGACATAAACACCAGCAGTGTAAGGAATCAAAAATACGAAAGCAATGACAGAAGCTACGACACGCAGACCTTCACTGTTGAAACGAGTGCCAAAAAAGTCTGGCATCGTGCGACTCTGGATATGTTGAGTCATCAATTTGGTACGTCGACCCAAAACCAACCAGGCTAGCAACGAACCGATAAGAGCGTTTCCAATACCGATCCAAGAAGCAGACAAACCGTATTTCCATCCGAACTGTCCTGCATAACCTACGAAAACTACAGCTGAAAAATATGATGTTCCAAATGCAAACGCAGTAAGCCACGGGCCAACAGATCTTCCTCCTAAAACAAATCCGTCGACACTATTGGCATGTTTGCGAGAATTGACACCGACACCAACTGTAAGTGCCAAAAAAAGAATAGTAAGTATTATTTTTACTAACATGACATTATATTATAATTAATTGAATCGAACCTGTACTTGGCACATGATTGCATGGTTGTCGTCGTGAACGAAACTAGTTGGAGTAGCGACAGCATTCTTATATACATACTGTAATTGCAGTCTGCATTTCTTATAGTACCACCATTGTATACCAAAAACACACTTGTGCTGATCAAAATCAAGATCCTGGTTGAAATTGAAATAATCGTAAGAACCGACCAAATCCAACGTACTTGGTATAAGAGCAACGCTTCCCGTCACATAAACACCATTACTTGTCACCTTGTCGTCCTTACCCTGCAAATATTCACTGTGGACATTGAGTCTGCGTGATTTATAATCAACACCGACACTAAAACGGTTTCTGTCGTAGTTTTGATCCTTAGCAATCTCAGGAGCATAAAAAGACGTATCCACAGCATGACCACGTCCAAGCTGTCCTGTTGTGACAATTTTAAGACCTTTGGCAGGTTCCCATTCCAATCTGCCGATGACATCCTTACTATTGTTTTTGTCTTTACGGTTGATACCCTGTCCGTTCATCACCTGCAATTCATAGCGTAATTTGTTTTCATATACATTACCAAACAACGACAAACCCAAATCACGACCATATTGAACACCGAACAAAGGATCGCTTCCGCATCCAGAAAGATAAGTCACACCTTCCGAGTAGACGTCGATAGTCTCCATTGCGGTAGGAGACAAAGGATTCTCAAGAGAATATCCATTTTTGAACTGACCCAAACGAACATAAAGAGCATTGTTCTTAGTGATTCGGAAATCAGTATAAAACTCTTGCACCTGGGAATTGAAATCGTGCATAAAAAGGAACGACCACCGATCATTTATCTGAGCATTCGCCCATAGTAGCGTTCTTTTGATGTCAAATGTGTTAACTTCTTGAGCTGAATTCTTTTGGTAGGTATATCCAGCCTGTGCATAGCCATGCAACTTGATTCGTTCAGAGACGTCTGACACAAACTTTTTAGCTGAATTTTCTTCGCATTGCTTTTCTTGGACTAGATTCTCCACACGAGTGGAGTCATTCTTTACAGATCCATTCTCTTCCGCTTGTGCATTAGAAGCACAGAAAAGCGACAAGAGAAGAAACGGAACGTAACCTTTTTGTTGTCGATACATTTTTAATTTATAGTTTAATTACACTTTATACATTATTAATTAATAAATCATGGTCGACTCCTACTCTATTCAAAAAAGTCAAGATAAGAGTTCCCTTAATCAGTACAAAAGTAAAATGCATTATCTAATATACAAAAAAACAGCATAAAAATTGTATATTAGCATGAAAGGTTTTGCTTTACCAAATATTTACAATAAATTTACAAGTCAAATTAGAATTTGTCAAAAATAAAACAAAAAGATAACCAAATAAAGATGTTGGACCAAAACGAATTTTTGCATCCAGACAAAGAATGCCTCACAAGAGAGCAGATTGATGCATTGCAAGTAGAAAGATTGCAGGCGACTATCCGCCACTGCATGAACTCTCCTTTTTACAAGAAAAAATTTGAAGAGATGGGCATCAAGCCCGAAGATATCAAAACACCAGCGGATGTGCGCAAGTTGCCTTTCACTACAAAACAAGATTTGCGAGACAACTATCCATTTGGTTTGGCCAGTGTGCCACTAGACAAATGTGTACGCCTTCACTCTTCAAGCGGAACGACAGGTAATCCTACAGTCGTTTTGCATAGCCAAAAAGATTTGGATGAGTGGGCTAATGCAGTAGCACGCTGCTTGTGGATGGTAGGATTAAGACCCAACGACGTATTCCAGAATTCATCAGGCTACGGAATGTTCACAGGCGGATTGGGTTTCCAATACGGAGCTGAGCGTCTAGGCATGTTGACAGTTCCTGCAGCAGCCGGTAACACATTGCGTCAGATCAAGTTTATCACAGACTTTGGAACGACAGCTATCCACGCAGTCCCTTCTTATTTGACTCGTATCAAGGAAGTGATGGACCAGCAGGGAATCGATCCACGCAAAGATACAAAGCTAAAGGTTCTTGCCATCGGAGCAGAGCCTCACTCAGAAGAGCAACGCAAACGTATCGAGAACATGTTTGGTGTAAAAGCCTACAACAGCTTCGGTATGAGTGAGATGTGTGGACCAGGTGTGGCATTCGAATGCAAAGAGCAGAATGGTCTACATTTCTGGGAAGATTATTATATTGTGGAGATTGTTGATCCAGAGACATTGGAGCCAGTGCCAGACGGAGAAATCGGAGAATTGATTCTGACGACAATCAACCGTGAGGCCATGCCACTTATCCGCTACCGTACACGCGACTTGACGAGAGTGTTGGGCCGTACATGTCCATGTGGACGTAACCACATCCGTTTGGACCGTATGAAAGGACGTTCAGACGATATGATGGTGCTTCGTGGTGTAAACATCTTCCCTATCAAGATCGAGAAGATCCTAATGAAGTTCAAAGAACTTTCTACAAACTACTTGATCACGTTGACAACAGATAACGACAACGACAACATGACTGTAGAGGTAGAGGTTAACGACTTCGACTTGTACGACAAAGATAAGGTTCAGCAGTTGACTAAAGAGGTGACTCGTGCACTAAAAGACGAAATCCTGCTTACTCCTCACGTCAAACTGCTTCCTCTCGGAACTCTTCCTCAGGCAGAAGGCAAAGCAGTCCGCGTGAAAGATTTCAGAAAGGTATACCAATAAATATGTATGACTTTTAGATTTCTCATTTGAATCACAGATGAGAAAATTCCACAATATAGCCTTGACAGATGATTCTGTCAAGGCTATTGTTTATATAGACATACTCTTGTATCACATTTTATCAATATCATCAAAATATCTATAAAATAAAAAAGTCTTTCCGTTTCCGAAAAGACTTTTTATTTTACTCCAAATTAGTCACACCAGAAGCCTCACTTCCCTTGGTTCCTTTTCCTTTGGATTTGCTACTTTTCTTTTGATATTTCTTGCTAGGATGATCATACTTTCGTGGTGTATAATAGCGGTTTCGCTCACCCTGAATTTTCAACTCTGTGTAATCCTCTTTTCGTTTGAACGGATTTTTCAAACGTTTGAACGGATTGCTCTTCAAACGAGATCCGAAGTCTGGGATAGCAAAACCTATACCCATCTCGACATTCTCGTACTGCAAAAGATGAGTTTTCACTCTACCGACACCATACCAATTATCAGAGAAATAATACTTTGTCGTAAGTTTCTGATACATCAGATTCTCCCATTTGTAATTCTTATTCGGATTACCTAGATCATCCTCTTCAGGCACTTTCCATGGTTTATAGACATAAAAACCGCATTCCAAACCTAAAGTGAAACGATAAATGGTAATGTCGTTCGACAATCCTACACCGACACGAAGTTTATTTTTGAACTTATCCTCTTCAATAAAATTATATCGACGGTTGATTTCCCTGTCCTTACCATTATAGATGCTATTAAAGAAGACATCCGAAAACAAACCTATTCTATAAGCATTAGAAAGAGGAAGTGCCGCACGGGCACAGAAACTGAAATCTGGATAGTAATGGCTGCCATCATCGACGTCTAGCTGGTTAACGCCTCCCGTCAACTCAAATTCCAATGCAAGAATCTTCCTTATCTTCTCAGCGTCATTCTTCAATGGGAATGGCCACATGTTTGGTGTGTAACGAGCTCCTAGAAAAGCATCCCATATGATTTTATCCTCAGCCTTTCGGTTTATTCCGAATGAGCTCATTGCAAAGACGTCTCCACCAAAAGCGATTTCCCATTGATAAAGTTTACGACCGTATGCTCTGCCAAGACGGATATTGAAATCCAGTCCACCATTATACAAAGCCACTATATTACGGGACAACACAGTGAAAGCGTCAATCTGATTCCAGTTGTCTTTCTTAAAAAGTTCTTTTGGATACAGAGCCAATCCAGAACCAAGTTTCAAATTAGCTGCAAAACGAGGAGTATGGATAAACGACCACTTAAAATACGCATAAGTAGCCACAGTCCACTCTGAAATATCACCATTTTTGATTAACGGAGCGACACTGTCTGGAAACATGGTATAGAACGGAGTCACAGCAAAACCGACACTTGGGAAATTGTACGTGTAATCCTGGTTCCAGTCGCCCCACAAAGGAAGTTCCACCGCATATTCAGAAGCGAACGTCCAATCATCCTTAGCTCCGCAAAAATCCTTACCGACCATCAGATCGTTGGAAAACTTGAAAATCATATTCTTCTGGGAAAATACGTCAGCGACACACGACACCAACAAGGTCGCCGCGATGACTAATTTCATTATTGAAGAACTGTTTTTCATTGGTACGCTTTAATTTGCATAGTGATTTACGATGCAAATATAAAAAAATTATTTTTCACTTTTAATATGTATAGCGAATAATAAGAGCTATTTTTGTAAATATTTACATGGAGACATATGGAAAACATAGATAACACAAGTACAAGCGAATTGGTAAAAAAGTTGGCACAAAAGCTAATCACAAGCGGAAAAACAATTGCAACTGCAGAAAGCTGCACAGGTGGCAACATCGCCCACAACATCACTCTGCTTGCAGGAAGTTCGCAATATTTTCTTGGTGGAATAGTATCGTATGCGAACGAAGTAAAGATAAACGTGTTAGGAGTCAGCAAAGAAGATCTTGACAAATACGGAGCGGTCAGCCAGGCGGTAGTGGAGACCATGGCGACGGGAGCATGCAAAACCATTGGCAGCAACTACAGTGCCGCCCCACCCGGAATCGCTGGTCCAGGAGGTGGAAGCGAAGAAAAACCCGTCGGTACCGTATGGATGGCAGTGAGCGAC
>JAEEGL015537605.1_pt1 | contig 107810 bp, 86 predicted proteins | sample 9134231 | NCBI WGS metagenome assembly JAEEGL01 (sample SAMN16246548, study PRJNA631951) | gut metagenome | biome: gut microbiome; feature: rumen; material: fiber-attached | host: Bos | place: Iran: Karaj | collected 2018-10
CAGCACCAACCTCGGCACTATACGAATGCAGCCCGAGACAATGACGTTGAAAGGAGTCGTTGTGAAAGGCGAGATTCCGCAATACAGAACCACGACAGGCGGTATGACTGTCGACATACAGAACTCGCTGCTGAAAGATGTAGGGACGGCCGACGAAGTACTCTCGATGCTCCCTAATGTACAGGGTGGGGACGGCAATTATACAGTATTTGCTAAAGGCACGCCAGAAATCTATATTAACAATAAGAAGGTGCAGAACACTCGCGACCTAAAGCAACTGAAGTCCACCGACATCAAGAGCATTGACGTCATCACCTCGCCAGGTGCCAAGTACAATGCAGAGGTCAGTGCAGTTATTCGTATCAAGACTGTCAGGCCACAAGGCGACGGTATGAGTGTAGGGGCTTACAGCCAAGTGGTATATAATGAGAAATGGACTACCTACGACGATGCAACGGTAAAATATCGTACTGGCGGTCTGGAGGCGTTTGGAACCATATCACTTAATAATCACAACCACTCCGAGGACAACACGCTGCAATCAGACACTTACGCCAATGGCAATCATGTCAGTATCGACCAATACGCCCCTACCAGTAATTGGATCACGATGCTGAACGGACAAATAGGAGTCAGTTATGACTTTGATGCAGACAACTCCATTGGCTTTACCTACAGTCTGGGCGGTTCGCTCTATGAGGGTGGAACAGTGCCGATGCAACAGATCATCACGCGAAACAACGCCTTGGAAGGTACGGTGGACCAACTCATGAAGTTTGGTGCCAGTAATCGCCCTCATCACGAGACCAACATCTACTATGTGGGTAAAGTCGGTAAACTCGGCATCGATTTCAACGGCTCGTGGATATGGAAAAAAGACATGTACAACCAGACTTCGTTCGAACAGAGTCTGCAACTAGGCGACCGCATCGTGACGACTCACAACGAGAATCGGGGTAATATGTTGGCAGGGAAACTGGTACTGACTTATCCGATATGGAAAGGAGAATTGAGCTTCGGCAGTGAGGTCACACGCTCCAACAGTCACAGCATATATGAAAATATTGAACGAGTTTTATCCCCTTCTGACGACGAGATCCAAGAAAGCAATATTGCAGGATTTGCAGAATATCAAATGAAACTGGGCGATTGGAGCATTGGTGGCGGACTGCGTTACGAGGCAGTTAATTCCGACTATTACTCATTCGGTAAATACCTGACCGAGCCAAGCCGCCAATACCGCGACCTCTTTCCCAATTTTATCGCAGGTTGGCAAAAGAACAAATGGGGCATCCAACTGAGCTACGACAAACGTATTAGCCGTCCAAGTTATCAGTCGCTCAACTCTAATGTGCAATACGATAACCGCTATGAGTACGAGGGCGGAAACCCGCTGCTACGTCCATCCATCATGCAGAATCTCGACCTGAATGTCACCTACTCATGGCTGTCCTTCACAGCAGGCTATAGCCATAACAAGGATGCGCGACTGAGTTTCGGCAGCCTATATCAGGAGGGGACAGAGATAACCATCTGGACCGACCGCAATTTCGACAAATTCGAGTCATACCACGCCTCACTGACGGTCTCCCCCAATTTTGGCTTTTATCAGCCGACGCTGACTCTCAGCTACTGGCAGCAGGACTTCGACACTCAGGCATACGGTATTACCTCAAAACTCAACGACCCCGAATGGCAGATCAATTTCCGCAACTGGTTCTCTATCGACAAGACCACCAAGGCCATGCTCTATCTGCATTATTCCACCAACTATGATAATGGCTTCAATCACTATGCCCACAATTTCAACATCAATGCCCGCGTGCAGAAGACTTTCTTTGGCGGCAACCTGACAGCCGCTCTCTTTGCCAACGACATCTTCCGCAACCTCCGTGAACGCTGGACGGGCTACTATCCCGTAACTACGATGACCAAGGATGCCTATCTCTATACGCAGAACATCGGAGTGTCACTCTCGTATAATTTCAATACCACCCGAAGCAAGTACAAAGGCACAGGTGCTGGTAACGAAGAAAAGAACCGACTATAAATCTCTCTCGTGATCTCCTCACGATAGCAGATGTTTTTCCACCCTTTTATGCAAACTTAGAGTTTCCTCCGAGGAAAGTCCCACTTTCCTCCGGGGAAACTCTGCTTTTCCTCGGAGGAAACTTTGAAGCCTCATTTCCAGGTCACATCGAGTCAGCAGGAACTCATAAAAAACGTTAAGTACTAAAAGTTTAGTTGGAAATATTTTGTTCTACTAAACTTTTAGTATATATTTGCAGCCAAGAACAAGACAACCACCGTATGAAAGAGAAAAAAGCAGCACGCCAACTGACTAAGGCAGAGACGCAGGTGATGAATATCTTATGGGCTCTGCCTGAGCAACAAGGATTCATTCAAGACATCATTGAGCGCTATCCTGACCCCAAACCCGCCTATACGACAATCCTCACCTTCATGAAGATTCTGACAGAGAAGGGGTTTGTCAAACCAGAGAAGAAGGGTAAGGCCAATCTGTTTTCCCCTTTGGTAAGCAAAGACGACTATACCTATTCATATATCAGCGATGTCAAGGACACCTTCTTTGGCGGTTCTTTTTCTTCACTTGTCAGCTTCTTTGCCCAGAAAGAGCATTACAATGAAGAAGAAGTTGCCGAGTTGAAAGAGTTGATGCACAAAATTGAGAAAAAGAAATGATGGCTCCACTTCTTCTATATATAGGTAAGGTGGCAATACTGCTCGCAGTATTCTATCTATTCTATCGACTGCTGATGGAACGCGAGACCTTCCATCGCTTCAATCGTGCCATACTGCTCCTGTCTGTCTTGATGGCCTTTATCCTTCCACTGTGTGAGATGACCCTACACAAGACAGTGACAACAGCCTCCATGCCGTCTGATAGTACAACCTTCCATGCTGATTCCCATTCCGCATCCTCTCAATCTGCAGTTTATAATCCTCTTCTATGGCTGTTCGCTGTCTATCTCACAGGGATGGTATTAAAGATGCTGCATACAGCCTTCAGTATCTATCGACTCCACCGCCTGATTCGTCATTGTGAGCATCATCCTCAGGCTGATGGCACCACGATTGCTGTTTGTCCTCAGGATATAGCACCCTTTAGTTGGTGGAACACGATTGTCTTCTCCCGTTGGGACTATCAGCTGCAAGATAGGGCCTTGCTGGTTCATGAGCGGGCACATATCGATAGTTACCACTCCTTCGATCTCCTGCTGATGGAGTTGGTTATAGCCTTACAGTGGTTTAACCCTGCCATCTGGCTGATAGGACGTGAGCTGCGTGCTGTTCACGAATACGAGGCAGATGCCAGTGTGCTCTCTGGCGGCGTGGATGCCCATCACTACCTGAACCTGCTGATGGACAGAGCCAACGCCAAACTGGAGTGTACATTGGCAAATGCCATCAGTCAGCGAACGCTGAAAAACCGCTTTCAGATGATGGCTCGTCATCGTTCCAAGCCATCTCGCCTGCTCAAGGTTCTCTATCTCCTACCCATCGTTGCCATCACCCTGGCCCTGAATGCCAAGACCATTATCGACTATCAGGTAGAAAACCTCTCTCTCACCAGTCCTGCAGCCGATACCATCCAGACATCTGTGCCCCAGGAGGTGGCAAAGTCCCCTGTATCTAAGACAAACAGAAATCAGAACGTCCAGAGGTCTGAACAACAGTCCGACATCGTACTTGTCACCATTTCTGGTACAGTCATCGACATGGAAGGCCATCCCCTTACGGGAACCATCGTCAAGGTACACGATGGCACATCCGGGACAATCACCGACTTCGATGGCAAATTCAAACTCCAAGTACCGAAAGGTTCCGCCGTCGACTTCATGAACATTGGCATGGCAACAGTCTCTATACCAGTTAAAAGCGACATGACCTTCCAAAAGATAACAATGAAACTTGAATAACCCAACCAAGAGTAACAATGAGACCAACTCCCCTAACCATGATCTTATGGCTATGTCTCTGGCACTCGAGTCCCACCTCAGCCCAGATACAAGAAACCTTCTGGCATTGGCAGGTGATTGATACCGTGCAGATCTTCTGTGTGTATGATCATACCACATACCCTACACTCCGTTCATATCAGTTTAAGGAGCACGAACTGTTTTGTGTAGAGGTGGGGCGCAACATCTCAAAGTACTATAGCCTGAAAGAACTCGAGGGCGACTCTCTTCTCCATACAACGTCACAAGCCAAGCAGGAATATCAACGTCGAATTCGTGAAGCCATGAAAGTTAAGGGCGGCAACAAGACAAGTCGTCTGGAAAAGATGACGCAAATCATGCCTGGCGGAAATCTTGAAGAAACCTATAAGAACTATCCCGTACAGGATTCTATGTTAGTGCATAACGGCTGGCATGGACGAACGAAATACACAGAAGCTATGATACCACAGGACTGGGAGATACAGTCCGACACCATGTCGATCTTAGGTTACGCCTGTCAAAAAGCCACATGCAGATGGCGAGGGCGCGACTACACAGCATGGTTCACAGAAGAGATTCCCATAAGTGATGGTCCTTATAAGTTCTTTGGTTTACCTGGCTTGATCGTATCTGTTGAGGACTCAACTGGCGAGTACGGTTGGCTGCTGCAGGGCATAGAAAAGCCCGTTGGCAAACGTATCTACTTGTCGCAACCCTTTAATGGACAAAGATATAAGCCTACAGATCGTCTGACAGAGCTACGCAGTCAATGGAAAAGTCGACTTGACATGATAAAGAAGCTTAACTCAGATGCCATTATGCTTGGAAAAGAACCTCCAGAAAACGAAGATCCCTATGATTTAATAGAGTTAGACTACAAGTAAAAAACAACAAAACCAACTGAATATGAAGAGGTTACTATTTACCTGTCTGATGACAGGTCTAGCCCTTATTGTCTCTGCACAGGTGAAGATATCAGGATATGTTACTGACAGCCAGAGTGGGAAACCGCTTGGCAAAGTTATTGTGTCGGCAAGAGATCAGGAGAACAAGATGAAAGGGTTTACCCAGACCAAAACAGATGGAACATATACTCTTACTGTTGCAGGGGAGTATCTTCATTTCTCTATCATCGGCTATAAAAAGAAGACCATCAACCTAACGGCAGGTCGGACAATATATGATGTGGCATTGGAACAATCGGTCATCGAACTGAAGGAAGTGAAAGTCAAAGCACGGAAGATACGTCAACGAGGCGACACCTTAATATATCATGTGGCCACCTTCGCCAAAGACGGCGACCGTTCCATTGGCGATGTACTGAAGAAAATGCCAGGCATACAGGTGGCCAACGATGGTAAGATATCGTATAACGGCATGCCCATCAACAAGTTCTATATAGAGGGTAAGGACTTATTACAAGGAAAATATGGTTTGGCTACGAAAGGCGTAGAGCATCAGGATGTGAGCAGTGTGGAGGTGATGACCAATCATCAGCCAATCAAAGCCTTGAAGAGCCTGTCTGAGTCGGAACAGGCTGCCATCAACCTGCGACTGAAAGACGGCTCGAAGTCGCACTTGATAACCACCATTCAGGCAGCCATCGGCTTACCATCACTGTGGAATAGCAACCTCACTACTATGATGTTCAGTAAACAGTGGCAAATGATCTCTACCTATAAGACTAACAATACGGGCGAGGACCTTCTGAACGACATTCGTGAGCATGCCTCATTTCTGGAACCACCAAGACAAGAATTCCATGAGACGGATTATCTGTCTCTTCCAGTAGACCGTCTGTCGGAATTAAAGCAGAACAGGACTCTATTCAATAAGTCGCACCTGCTGTCAACCAATTGGATCTTCGGCATTGGTCAAGACGCGACACTCGATGCACAGGTATCATACCTTTCAGACCGCCAACATGCCGACCACCAAACGAACTCGGTATATTTCCTCGCCGAAGGGAGTCGCCTGATAGAAGATCGTCTGCACAGCAAGAACAGTCTTCAAGAGCTTTCCGTAAAACTGACTGCTGAGGTAAACCGCGACAGCAACTATCTGAACAACATACTACGGGCAGAGTTAGACTGGCATGACGGCGATGTACAGACAACTGGTACTTATAATACCTCACAACACCTCTATCAGCCGCACCATCAGTTGAGCAATACGCTTGAGTTTATTCATCGTAAAGGCAAGAACGCCTTGACTCTTAACTCACACCATCAGATGGACTGGCTACCGCAATACACCTCTGTCATGAGTGGGGTTCAGCCATACCGCCAAGAGCTGAACCGTCGCTCATTCTACAGCGACCAGCATGTGAACTACGACTTAGGTATGGGCATGTTTGTCGTGGCGATGGAGGGCGGTATGAACTACATCAATCGTCGTCTGAACAACTATCACACGTATCGTTACCAAACTTATCTCACACCTACGCTGAGATATCCACATCGTGATTTCAACTTTACGTTCCGACTACCGTTAAACTACTATCACTACGATTTCGATGGTAGCAAGCGCGACGATGTGAGCTATGGCACCAGTCTGGGTGTGTCCTATCGTGGCATTCCCCATTTGTCACTATCACTCACAGGCGACATCAGCGAGAATCCTTATAACATCAGCAGTCATTATGATGGCCTATTGATGACCAACTACCGCACCATGACACGTGGCACCACCGAATACGGCACGGCAACGGGAAAGAGCCTGACACTATCGACTTTCTATCAGAACACAACTAATGGCATATTCGGTTTCCTTACTGTCAGCCATATGTGGAACAAGAACCCGTTTGTGTCTATTCAATCGTTTGATGGCAACTGGCTCATCAACGGCTTGATGCTCAGTCCAAATCATAGTCGCTCATGGCTCGTCAATGGCAATATCGAAACCTTGTTTCCACTCGTTGGCGGTATGTTTAAACTCTATGCCCGCTGGTTGCAGTTCGATCGTGAGATGATGACAGACGATGCTCTGACAGCCTATCGCAACAACTCCCTGTCGCTTGATGCCATCGTCAACGGTACTCTCTTCCGCAAACTCAACTGGAAGTACGAACTGGAATACAGTTCCAGCCATTTGTGCGTAGACGATGGTGGAGCAACTACCCTACGCGACTTTGAGCATAGTTTCTCACTCTATTATTCGCCCATCAGGAAACTATCCTTCTCTCTGATAGGCGAATACTATCATAATGAGATTGCCACCCGCCAATATTCCGACTATTTCCTGATGGACTCAAAAGCCATCTTGAAGTTCCGTTCCAATCTTGAACTGGCCTTAACCCTCAACAATATATTCAATGTCAACCATTACTCTCACACCATTTACAACGAGATGATGTCTATCTCAGAATCGCAGCCCATCCGCGGTCGCGAACTCTTACTAAGCATCTATTTTCGACCATAAGAGTTTAAAAGTGTAACAACATTCGAATATTTTTCGTATCTTTGCGATGGGAATTGCAAAGATAATATATAAATATAATAAGGTACGTGATTACAAAAGACAGCATCGAGACCGCCTACAGCTTCCTGCACCAGAAGCAGCGCATCTATGCCCACTCCACGCTCGACTGGCAGAAGGATGACATAGAGGTCGCCATCGCCTCGTATGCCGATGACATGAGTCGAGAACTGTACACGACCATCTTTGGCGGCAACCTGACAGCCGCTCTCTTTGCCAACGACATCTTCCGCAACCTCCGTGAACGCTGGACGGGCTACTATCCTATCACCACGCTGAACAAGGATGCCTACACTTATACACAGAGCATCGGCCTCTCACTCTCGTATAACTTTAACGCCACTCGAAGCAAGTACAAAGGTACTGGTGCAGGTAACGAAGAAAAGAACCGACTATAGATCTCTCCTTTCTTGATGGGCTGTCGCTGGTTCAAGCCCATCATCCTGAAGCGCCTTAGAAAGAGTCCTGTAAATCGATGATTTACGGGACTTTTCTTTTTCTCACGTTTCAAAGTTGCACCCATCTTGCACCCAATTTCATCAATCAACCTCCGCCGCTGCTCGTTCCTTCCTACGGAAGTAAACAAAATTTATCTGGTGCTCTGGCGACCCTGAACACCCCATTTTCAGGGCGTTTCAGCGCCCTCGGGGTTTCCTCCGGGCAAAGTCGGACTTTCCTCCGACGAAACGCCTGCTTTCCTCCGAGCAAACCGTACCATTGCAGGGAGCCTTCCGTAGCCTTGCCTTCGAAAGTGCCGATTTTGTAAATTTTTTCTATCAATATTCACTTTACCGAAGCGGTCTTATCCCTGAAAAAACGTTGAATCAAAATTGGACAATTGGACAATTGGACAAAAAGTTTTTTCTTTTGTCGAAGTCAAGACAAAGAAAGAAATAATTAATATATTATATTATATTAATTATATTATATATTATAATATATAATATAATTAAATTCTTGTCATTAGCACCGTCTGTTCCAATCGAATTTAAGTTTTGTCCAATTGTCCAATTGTCCAATCACCGCGCCAAACAGTAGTAGTTTTCAGTTGCTTGTTTGGTGTCATATGTTATGATATTTAGGATTTGTTTTTGCACTCCAAAGTATATCAAATATACCGCAAAAAACGCCCATATCTCATAGAAAATGCTTATCTTTGCACAAGTATGCTTAGAGACTTCATCGCTATCGACTTCGAGACGGCCAACCAGGAACCGTCGAGTGTCTGCTCTGTGGGAGCGGTCATGGTACGTAAAGGGCAGGTGGTCGATACCTTCTATAGCCTCATCCAGCCAGAGCCGAACTACTACCATTATTGGTGCCAGCGCGTACACGGACTGAGTCAACAGGATACAGACGAAGCACCAGTCTTCTCGACAGTATGGCGGCGATTAGAAGAACGCCTGACGGATGTGTTCTTTCCCGATCAAGCAACGGAGCAGCAAGAGCCCTCGTGCCTGCACGAAAGGCTGAGCGCGATCCCATTCGTTGCCCATAATGCACGTTTCGATGAGGGATGCCTGAAAGCGGTTTTCAAGGTCTATCAGATGGACTACCCCGACTACCGTTTCTTCGACACGCTCACTGCATCCCGTCGGCAGTTCGGCCATGCACTGCCTAACCACCAGCTCCACACCGTTGCCGCAGCCTGTGGCTACGACCTGCAGCACCATCACCATGCTCTGGCCGATGCAGAAGCTTGCGCCGCAATAGCATTATACCTCCTATAACGGTTGAGTTCCCGGATAGAACAAAAGAAGATGGCAGAGCGGAAGATCATACACGTGGACATGGACCAGTTCTTCGCGGCTGTAGAGCAGCGCGACCATCCCGAGCTGAGAGGCAAGCCCGTCGCCGTAGGGCACGACGAGGCGAGAGGTGTGGTATCGACCGCCAGCTACGAGGCCCGCCGCTACGGCGTACACTCAGCCCAATCAATACAAGTTGCCAAACGCCTCTGTCCACCACTGATCATCGTTGAGCCCCACTTCTATAAATACAAAGAGGTGTCACAACAGATACGGAGCATCTTCTTCGACTATACCGACCTGATTGAGCCGCTATCGCTCGACGAGGCCTTCCTCGACGTAACGGACAACAAGAAAGGCATACCTCTTGCAGTGGATATTGCCAGGGAGATCAAGCAACGCATCAAGGAGACAACCGGCCTGACAGCCTCTGCCGGGGTGAGCTATTGTAAGTTCCTGGCGAAGATTGCATCCGACTGGCGCAAGCCCGACGGTCTGACGGTGATACATCCCGACAAGGCTGTCGCATTCATCGAACAGCTGAACGTTCAGAAGATCTGGGGTGTGGGACAGAAGACGGCCGAGAAGATGCACCACATGGGTATCTTCACCGGAGCCGACCTGAAGAAACAGTCGCTGACCCGCCTCACACAGGAGTTCGGGAAGATGGGACATGTGTTCTACGAGTTTGCCAGAGGTATCGACGAGCGTCCGGTCATCTCGGAATGGGAGCGGAAATCGGTCAGCTGCGAGCGCACCTTCGAGACTGATATCAGCAGCGATGCGGCTGTCACCGTCGAACTATATCACACTGTGCTTGAACTGGTACGCCGCATCGAGAAAAGTGGTTTCGAAGGATACACGCTGACCCTGAAGGCCAAGGTGATGACCGCTACCGATGGACATACCGGCTACCAGTCCTACCAGCAGATCACCAGAAGTATCACCACTGGCTGCCTCCTGCGGACAAAAGACGATATACTCCCCCTGGCCAAGAGACTGATGCAGGAGGTTGACCACCACTCACACCCGATCCGCCTGCTGGGGCTGGGTGTATCGAACCATCGGGATGAGCAGACCAACGAACAGCCACGATGGGTTGAACTGGAGCTGGAGTTCGAAGACTGGCCCCCCAACTAAGGGTGATCGCGATATCACCTACGGAGGGGTGTTTTACGGATATTGAGGGTTTTAAGGGTGAAAAAAATGATGTTTTGCGCATTTTGAGGAAAAACAAACGCAAAATTCTTTTTTTATATCAAACATTACGCTTATCTTTGCACCAGATTTTTCACATAAATAGATTGTAACATACTGATAACTAAAAACCTTCTTTACAAAAAAAGAGTTATGAAGATTGGAATTGATTTAGGAGGCACTAACATTCGAGTTGGACTTGTTGACCAAAACCGACTCATCAGCAAACAGACCGCACCCTGTCCGAAGGGCACGGAGAAAGAAGTGTTGGAACAGATTCTCGCACTTATCAAAAAGGTGATGTCGGAAGAAGTAACATCAATTGGCGTAGGCGTTCCCTCTGTCGTGGACCGCGAAAGAGGGATCGTCTACAATGTTGCCAACATCCCGTCGTGGAAAGAAGTACATCTCAGACAGATTCTTGAGGACGAGTTCCACAGACCAGCTTTTATCAACAACGACGCTAACTGCTTTACCCTGGGTGAGCATTACTTCGGGGAAGGAAAAAACTACAACGACTTTGTCGGACTGACCATCGGTACAGGTATCGGCACTGGTCTTATCTTTAACGGGAAACTGTACAACGGACACAACACGGGAGCTGGCGAGATCGGTTCGCTGCCTTTCAAGGGAAAGGACTATGAGCATTTCTGCGCCAGCCGATTCTTCGACGCCTTTGAGACAACAGGTGTCGAGTTAGGGGAAAAAGCGAGAGAGAATGATGGACAGGCACTGAAAACATGGTGCCTCTTCGGTGATAACCTCGGCTGCCTGATGGAGGCTATCCTTTATGCCTATGATCCACAAGCCATCCTATTGGGCGGAGGGATCACCGAAGCGTTCCCCTATTTCAAGGACGCGATGTACCAACGCCTCAAGGAGTTCCCTTATCAGGAATCGGTAGCCCGCTTGCACATCGCTCCCTCTAAACTGAAAGACGCAGCCCTGCTGGGTGCTGCCATGTTAGACGAATAATCAATCGCATTAAGGATATGAAACACCGAAAAATAAGTATTCTCACGGCCATCTGCTTCTGCACATTAGGTGCACAGGCACAGACCACAGAACTGCTTGACGGATGGGAGTGCCAGTCGTCGGCCATCGTCGGCACAGACGGAGCCGCCCTCTCTACCGGCAAGGAATCATCCGCATCCTGGTATGCCACTCATGTCCCTTCGACGGTCATGGGCACTCTCGTTGCCAACGGGGAGTATCCGAGACTGTTGGAGAGAGATAACTATAAGCAATACAACAACAGCCGGTTCCTCGTACCCTGGTTCTTCAAGAAGAACTTCCGTCTGGACGGACTGAAGGATCATGAGCATGTCAGACTGCTCTTCGAGGGACTGGGCTACAGCGCCAACATCTATCTGAATGGGAAACTGGTAGCCTCGCGCGACACCGTACGAGGGCCGTTCAGCACCTTTGCCGTCGATGTCACAGGCACAGCCAAGGAGGAGAACACCCTGGTGGTGGAGACCTTCAAATGCAACCCCGGTGACTTCAATATCGGCTTCGTAGACTGGAACCCGCGCCCATTGGACGAGAGCATGGGTATCGTCCGTCCAGTAAGCGTGCAGCGTTGTGGTGACGTGGTGATTGAGTCACCGCGTGTCTGTTCACGAGTCAACCTGAACACCATGAAGGAGGCTTGGTTGGACGTGGAGGCCCAACTGCGCAACCTGAGCGACCACGACGTCAGCGGTCAACTGGTATGCACCTTCGAGGGTCAGGAATATGCCCTACCCGTCACCCTGCGTGCAGGACAAGTCAGGACGGTCCGACTGGACGAGAACGAGATGGCAGCCTTGCATGTGATGAACCCGCGCCTCTGGTGGTGCTACACCATGGGCAAGCCCGAGATGTACGACCTGTCGCTGGCGTTCAAGGCCGACCAGACCCTGAGCGACACCAAAGAGGTACGCTTCGGCATCCGTGAAGTTGGCAGCTTCATCACCAACGACGGCTACCGTGCCTTCACCCTCAACGGGCAGCGCATCCAGCTCCTCGGTGCCGGCTGGACCGACGATATCTTCCTGCGCGATGATGCCGCCAGCTACGACCGTCAGCTGGAGCTGGTCAAGCAGATGAACATGAACACCGTTCGTCTGGAGGGCTTCTGGGGAACATCTCAGGCACTCTACGACCTGTGCGACGAGAAGGGAATCCTGCTGCTCGCCGGATGGAGCTGCTTCTGGGAGTGGGACTCTTACCTGGGTAAGCCCTGCGACGAGCGATACGGTGGCATCCTCACCGACGAGGAGGCTCAGCTGATCGCAAGGGAATATGACGACCAGCTGCGCTACCTGCGCAACCATCCGTCGATCATCGCCTGGTTTGTCGGCAGCGACAAGCTGCCTATCCCTGCCCTGGAGTATCACTATGAGTGGGCACGGAAAGTCATCGACGACCGTCCTTATATCATCTCCGCCAAGGAGATGGAGAGTGATCTCTCTGGCACATCCGGCACCAAGATGGCTGGTCCCTACGACTACGTAGCACCATCCTACTGGTATGCCGAGGAGGCACCGGGCGGTGCCTTCGGCTTCAACACCGAGACAGGCATCGGTGCCCAGCTCCCTGTCAAGGAGTCGTTACAGCAGATGCTCGGCAACAAGCTATGGCCGCTCGACAGCACATGGAACTACCTCTGCACCTCTGCCGCTGAGGCATTCAACAACCTCGACATCCTGAAGGAGACCGTCGCCAACCGCTATGGTGAGGCCAAGGATATCGACGACTTCCTCAGGAAGGCAAACATGGTGAACTACGACGGTACCAGAGCCATGTTCGAGTCTTTCAGATACAACAGTCCGAAGGCGACAGCTCTGATCCAGTGGATGCTGAACGCTGCACGTCCGAGTCTCTACTGGCAGCTCTACGACCATTTCCTGCGGCCTAACGCTTCTTTCTATAGTGTGAAGAAGGCCTGTGAGCCCGTTCAGCTGATCTACAGTCACTTGAACCGTGACGTCCGTGCCGTCAACAGCACCCTCCAGCCTGTCACCATCACGGCCACCATGAAGGTCTATGGCGTCAGCGGAAAGGCATTAGGCAATAAAGAGGTGACCGTGACCGTTCCGGCACTGGGCTCCGTCAAAGCCTTCGACACCGTGGAGCTGACAGAGGACAACGGTTATCTCTTCCTCAGCTGTCAGGCTGACGGAAAGACCATCGCAGAGAACGAGTATGCCCTGGCCACCACCGACGATGTCTACGACTGGCCTAAGTCCGACTGGACCAGAACACCGATACTGAAACATGCCGACCATACCGCCATCGGCGGTCAGCAGCCTGCTAAGTGCAAGGTGAAGGTCAAGGAGGCACAGGGACGACAGATTCTGCTGACCGTCAGCAACCCCTCCGACCAGGTGGCTTATCTGCTCCGTATCGTCCTCAAGGACAAGAAGGGAAAGATCATCGACGGTGTGACCTTCAGTGACAACTATATCACCATCGAGCCCCGTGGCGAGAAGACCGTCAGCTGCGTGTTGCCCCGTGACGTGAAGTTCGCAGCCGACGTGCTGAGCTATTAAAACGACAGAAGCCTATGACCAAGCTCATCCTCTCGACAGACTTCACGGAGACCTACGCGACCAAGCTGTTACGCGGCATCCTGAAATACTCCCATCAGACAGAGCCTTGGGTCATCTGCCGCATGCCACCGTCGTTCCGTAAGACATACGGCATCCCGAAGGTCGTGGAATGGGCCAAGAACTGGGATGCCGATGCCATCATCGCACAGTTTGAGCCCGACGACGAGGTGTCGCTCTTCAAGGAGGCCGGCATCATCGCCATCGCTCAGGACTATAAACAGCGGTTCACGGAGATTCCCAATATCACCAGCAACTATACCGCTTCGGGAAGGAAGGCCGCCGAGTTCTACTTCATCAAGGGCTTCAAGCACTTTGCCTATTACGGTTACGAGGATGTGATATGGAGCGATGAGCGCGGAAAAGGCTTCAGGGACTACCTGACAGAGAACGGCATCAGCGACAAGTATATCTTCGAGTTCAAGAAACAGAGTCTCGACGAGCTCTGGCACTACGAGAGTCAGCCACTGAAAGAGTGGCTGTCGGCCCTTCCCAAGCCCGTCGCTATCTTTGCCTGCGACGACACAAGAGCGAACATCATCATCGAGCTCTGTAACACGATGTCGCAGCGCGTGCCCGTCGACGTGGCCGTGCTCGGCGTCGACAACGACGATCTCACCTGCCGACTCTCCTATCCGGAGCTGTCGAGCATGGACCTCGATGTGGAGAAGGCCGGCTACGAGACAGCCGATCTGATCATGAAGATGAAGGAACACTGGGACATGAAGCCCAATGATATCATCGTTCATGATACCGGCATCACCGAGCGGACCTCTACCGACATCTTTGCTACGACCAATCCCAATGTGTTAAAAGCGTTGTGGTATATCCACACAAATATCTCTCATCCAATCTGTGTCGGCGATGTCGTCGCACAGGTGTCAGTGTCGCGTCGCCTCCTGGAACAAGAGTTCCGGGAGGAGACCAGCGTCACCATCTACGACTACATCTCCAAGCTCCGTATGGAGAAACTCGCCCAACTGCTGCTGACTACCAACGAGCCACTCGACATGCTGGCCGTCATGGTCGGCCTCAACGATGCCAAGAACCTGGCTCGTCAGTTCAAGGCATATAAAGGGATGACACCACTGGAATATAAGAAAAAATATAAAATCTGACCAACAATGAAAAGAATCTATTCGCAGGTCTTCCTGACCATCGGCATCCTCTGTTCAACGGTACTGACCGCCCATGCACAGGTCACCGCAGATTATCAGGTGGTACCTCTCCCTGACCAGATCGTCATGCAGAAGGGGAAACCGTTTGTCCTTGACAAGAACACCGTCATCATAGCCGATAACGACGGAGCGATGACACGCAACGCCCAGTTCCTCCAAGAGTACATCCATACCAACACTGGTATCGAGGTGCAGATGGGAAGCGGTAAGGTGAAGAACGCCATCACGCTCCGGCTGGACCAGACCGTCCCGTCGAAGGAGGGCTATCGTGTCAGCATCAGTCAGAAAGGCATCAGCATCAGCGGTGCGACACCTGCCGGTGTTTTCTACGGTGTCCAGATGCTCAGGAAGGCGCTGCCCTGCGACAGTGCACGGGAGCAGGTGATCCTGCCCGCCGCCACCATCGCCGACAGTCCGCGGTTCGGCTATCGGGGCATGCATCTTGACGTGTGCCGTCATTTCTTCGACACGGACTTCGTCAAGGAATACATCGACCTGCTGGCCTTGCACAACATGAACGTGTTTCACTTCCACCTGACAGACGATCAGGGCTGGAGAATAGAGATCAAACGCTACCCCAAACTTACGGAGGTCGGTGGCTACCGTTCAGGAACTGTTCTGGGCCGTAACTCAAGCGTCGACGACCATACCCGTTACGGTGGCTACTACACCCAGGAGCAGTTGCGCGATATCGTGAAGTATGCCGAGGAGCGCCATATCACCGTCATCCCCGAAATCGAGATGCCCGGTCATACGCTAGCCATCCTGGCCAGCTACCCGGAGCTCGGCTGTACCGGTGGACCCTACGAGGTAGGTCATTTCTGGGGTATCTATAGCGATATCCTCTGTGCCGGTAAGGAGGAGACCTTCGCCTTCATGGAGGGGGTGCTCGACGAGGTGATGGACATCTTCCCATCAAAGTATATCCATATCGGCGGTGACGAGGCACCCAAGACGAAATGGGAGAAATGCCCTCTCTGCCAGAAGCGTATCGATGAGGAGCAGATCAAGAGCGATGGTAAGGTCAGTGCAGAGGATCTGCTACAGGGCTATTTCACCCGTCGCATCAACAAATACCTGACCCAGCACGGGCGCCGTCTCATCGGTTGGGACGAGATTGCCGACTTCGGTATCGACACCACCGCCACCATCATGTCGTGGCAAGGCTCGGAGCCTGGCATCAAGGCCGCAGCGAAGGGCTTCGACGTGATCATGGCTCCGTCGGACTATGCTTACTTCGACAAATACCAGATCGATGACGACTACTTCGAGCCGAAGCTCATCGGCGGTTGTCTCACCGTAGAGAAAGTGTACAACTACGAGCCGCTGAGCGATACTGCAGCCCCACAGGATGCCAGCCATATCCTGGGTGTTCAGGCAAACCTTTGGACAGAGTATATCCCCATCAAGGAACTGGCCGAGTATCAGGTGCTGCCACGCATGGCAGCCCTGGCGGAAGTGCAATGGCTGGATCCCGCGAAGAAAGACTACCAGCAGTTCCTCCCACGCCTCGACAGACTCGTACAGCTCTACCGCAAGTACGGTCTCACCTATGGCCTGCATGTATGGCCGGAACTCTACAAACAGAACAGAGAAGTTTTTTAAATACCAAAGCACTATATATATGAACTTAAACCTCACTTCTCAGATTAAGATGCCCGACCACAAGCTGCGCCGCCAGGTTATCGAACTGTGCCAGAAAGTCGGGAAGCCTTTACTGAAACTATCCACAAAAGATTATGTGGACAATGGTCTGGGTCAGCTCGTCAAAGAGTTTGACGGTCAGGCCGGTCTGGTAAACATCGAGGTGTTCAACGAACTGCAGCACACCATCACCGGCTGGCCCGGTGGAAAGCCCGACGTCGACGACACCTACCGTCCGGAGCGCGCCACGCCTTATCCTAAGCGTGTCATCGTCTTCTCACCCCACCCCGATGACGATGTCATCTCCATGGGTGGCACCATCCGTCGACTGATGCAGCAGGGCCATGACGTGCACATCGCCTACGAGACATCCGGCAATATCGCCGTCGGCGACGAGGAGGTGACACGCTTCATGCATTTCATCAACGGCTTCAACAAGATCTTCGCCAACGGCTCCGACGAGGTAATCAAGTACAGCTACCAGTCGGTGAAGGCCTTCCTGAAGCAGAAGAAAGAGGGTGATCTCGACAATGAGACGGTGCTGCGCCTGAAAGGCCTCATCCGTCGTGGCGAGGCCCGACTGGCCTGTGGCTACAACGGCATCAACAGCGATCACATCCACTTCCTCGACCTGCCCTTCTACGAGAGCGGCAAGATCGAAAAGCTGCCGATGTCGGAGAACGATGTGCTACCGATCCAGCAACTCATCGCGGAGGTGAAGCCTCATCAGATCTACGTGGCTGCCGACCTGGCCGATCCTCATGGCACCCACAAGAAATGTACCGACGCTGTTCTGGCTGCTATCGACGAGGAGAAGAAAGCGGGTGCAGAGTGGCTGAAGGACTGCCGTGTATGGATGTACCGCGGTGCCTGGGCAGAATGGGATGTGGCCGACATTGAGATGTGCGTGCCAATGAGTCCGGAGGAACTACGTGAGAAGCGTAATGCCATCCTGCGCCATCAGAGTCAGATGGAGAGTGCCCCGTTCATGGGTAATGACGAGCGACTGTTCTGGCAGCGTGCCGAGGATCGCAACCGCGACACGGCGAAGCGCTATGATGATCTCGGTCTGGCATGTTACGAGGCCATGGAGGCCTTCGTGGAATACCATATCGTCTGAATACCCCCTCTCATGAGTAGATAGATAACCATGGCTAACCACAGGCCATGGTTTTTTAGTATGCCGGCCGTCAGCCCGTAGATGACGAAGAACAATAGGGCCGATACCAACGACGATACCAGCATCCCTCTGGTGGCTGTCATCCCGATGAACAGCCCATCCCAGATGAAGGCCGCCGCTCCGGCAGTTGGTATAAGCCAGACCCACCAGAGATAATCGCGCGAGGTCGCCACCACCTGTGGCTCATCGGTCAGGATACCCACGATCGTCTGTCCTCCCACCACATACAACAAGGTAAAGAACACGGTCATCAGCACAGCCCAGCCAAACAGGTGGCGGACCGTCTCACGGAACACCAGTTTGTTGCCTGCCCCGTAATAACGGCCTCCCAGCGCTTCTCCGGCATAGGCAAAGCCGTCCATGAAATAAGAGAAGAACAGGTAGAGCTGCATCATCACCGTATTGACCGAAAGAATCACTGCCCCATGACGGGCACCAGCGGATGTAAAGAAGAGGTTCACCAGAACCAGGCACAGTGTACGGAAGAAGATGTCACGGTTGACATGGAAGAAACGGCTCATCGCCGTGCGGACGAACGTGCCTTGCAGAACCAGATAACAGCGCAGACGACCGTAGTAACGGAAGAACAGACCTACCGCCATGAGGAAGCCCGCATACTGTGCGATGACCGTTCCAAGGGCCACTCCCTCGATCTTCATGCCGAATCCATAGACCAGCAGCAGACTCACCAGGATGTTGATCACGTTCTGAGTGATGGAGATCAGCATGGGAATACGGGTGTTCTGCATGCCGATATACCAACCCGACAGACAGAACAGTCCCAGAGAGGCCGGAGCACCCCAGACCACGATGTAGAAATAGGTGGTGGCCGATGGCTGCACGTCGGCTGTCGGGCCGATCAACCAGAACATCATGAGCCGCAGTGGCACCTGGAGGACCAACAGGACAAAGGCAATACCCAAGGCGATGGCCATCGAGCGTAACAGTAAACGTCCAACCTCCGGGAGGTCACGCCGACCCAAGGCCTGTGCTGTCAGTCCACTCGAGCCCATCCGCAGGAAACCGAAAAGCCAGTAGACCAGGTTGAAGATCATCGAGCCGACCGCCACCGCCCCGATATAGACGGCACTACCCATGTGTCCCACGATGGCCACATCAATCATCCCGAGCAAGGGCACGGTGATATTCGATATGATCGATGGCAAGGCGATCTGCAAGATCTGTCGGTCTCTCTGATTCATTCGTATGCAAAATTACGAAATATCGCACTCCCACCGCACATTTTGCAAGAAAAAGTGCATTTTTTCTCGTTTTTCTTGTTGAATTAGACAATTTTATCTATCTTTGCACCCGACAGCCCGAAAAGCTGTCCCATCAGGGTTTGCTTAACCGCAATTAATTGGGAACGTGAGTGAGAATCTCCGACTGTCCCGCAGCTGTGAGCTCCCGTATGGCTCTGAAGTGAGAAAAGCCATTGCCCATCAGGGCGAGAAGGTACTTCAGGGTGGAGCGAAGTCAGAAGACCAGCCTTGAATGGAAGAAGCCGACAATCCTCGATGTAAGGATGAGAGGCAAAACGAATGCCTTTGTTGGGAAAAGTCAGTAATAGTTCTGGAGTTCGTGTGGACTCTTTGTAACGTTACATACGTGTATTATTATATAGGTTTGTGAAAGAGACCCAGCCGCGAGGCCCGGTCTCTTTTGATGTTTCTGTATTGCCTTACACGACACGGATGTATCATTTTAATACGTGAAATGACCGCATGACACTTTGAGCATGTCTAATCATACATTCCAGCCATCCTACTCCAACGTTTTCCGCTATCTTTGCAGTATTATTATCTTCACTAATCAATTAACATATGAACTGGAAAAAAAGACATTATCTACTACTGGGTCTGGTCTTCATGACCATCGGAGCATGGGCACAGACAGAAGAGTTATGGGTACAGAATGGGGAGCGTAACATCTATGGTGTGCTGAACCATCAGAAAGAGACAGGTAAAAAACAGCCATTGGCTATCATCGTGCATGGCTTTAACGGTTCACACGATTGGGGTCGCAACTACTTCGACACATTCAGCTCAATGGGTTATATGTGTTACACGTTTGACTTCCCCTGCGGATCGACAAACAACAGGAGCGACAGCAACACGATGAACATGTCGATCGTTGACGAGAAGCACGATCTGGAGGCCATCGTGAACTATTTCAAGAAGCGCCCGGATGTGGATGCCAGCAAGATTGTACTCGTAGGCGAGAGTCAGGGCGGACTGGTGGCGGCCCTCACTGCCGCTGAGATGCCAGAAGATATCAGTCAACTGGTGCTCGTCTTCCCCGCCATTGCCCTAGGCGACAATCACGACACCCGTCCTATAGAAAATATGCCGGACACCACCCGTATCTGGGATGTGCCTTTGGGTAAGCGCTACTTTATGGAACTGCGCGACATACACTCCTTTGATGTGATAGGACGCTACGAGAAGCCCGTCCTAATCATCCAGGGTGACAACGACAATGTGGTACCGCTCTTCAGCACGCAAAGAGCCGCGAGGAGATATAAGGATGTCCGTATGCACATCATCCACGGCGCCGGCCACGGCTTCAATGCCAAGGAGTTTGAGGAGTCGCTTCAGCCAATCAAGAACTTTATCAAACACGATTAATTATCTGATTGCGGCAGATGCCATTATCAAAAGAGACCCAGCTATAAGGCTGGGTCTCTTTTGATATTCTATGATGAGCGACAAACAGCTATCATTCTTCACTTTTCTTTTTCGCTTTTACGAGGAAACGCCATGAGAGGGAAAGCATGTAGTACTGCGGGATACAGTTCCGCCAGGTCTCGGTTTTCCCCTGTGCGTTCATGATTAACTGTGTATTGGAGAACTGATGCAGGATATCGAATCCCTGTAGTCGCACAAAGAGTTTTCCTTTGCAAATAGCCTTACTAATCTGGGCATTCCACACCCAGTCGGTGGTGTTCATCTCCGTCTGATGATAGCCCCGACGAGCAAACATCGTAATGTCTGATGTGAGCTGTGCGCCCCATGGTAACTTCACCTGCGCATTAGCCCCCAGGCTGTAGTCGCCAGCCCGGATATGAGTGAAACCACTCCGTTTGCTATCAATGAGATAGTAATCGGCACCACCATGAAGCGTCAGCTCCAGGTCGTCGTTGGCACGATAGTTGAGCTTCAGCTCGTCACCGATCTTCCAGTTGTTGACAATGCTGCGCACACTCTCCGCATATCCCTCAACACTGGCCATATCTACACAATGGTTATAGTTCACCGTCGATCTGTTCTCAAGGGAGAGCTTCTTATCCTTATCCAAAGGACCATAGATGCTCCAGCCACCATTCAGGTCCCAGTTGCCATTCACGCTGACCGGCCTCATCGTAGAGATACCCGACGACTTATTGAACGAGAGACTATAAGCGACGCTATGATCCGTCTGATGGTAGTTGGCCCACAGACTGAAGTTCAGTTTCTGATTTCTATGGGTTGAAAGGTTCAGATCCACATAGTAACGATGGAGATTCTTCAGATCCGGATTTCCCAAGAAGACAGATAGCGGGTTACTATCGTCGCGATAGTCGATCATCGACGTCAGGTCGGGGAAGTCGGACTTGATGCCAGCCGACAACATATACCCGATCTTTCCACTATGCGAGCGAAGACTGATATCCGGCTCGACGAAAGCCTTACTATGCGGCAGATGATAATGATCTGTACGCGTATAATGAAGGTGAGCATTCACCATCCTGACAGGCACATTAAGCAAGAGCTCTCCGTTGATGGCTTTCAACTGAAAGAGGAAGAAATGCAAGTTGAAGAGATGCTCATTACGGTATTCGTGGTAGCGATAGCTGTTTCCCCTGTCGATGACCTGAGCGAGAGCTTCTCTGGTTGACGGAAGAATATCAAACCGACTGCTGTCCCTGCCGATGATCTTATCCAATCGATACAGGTCATTATAATGCTTGTTGTAAGTATAACGGTATTTATATTGGGGCTGAATGGAGACACTGCGTATCTGCCAGTTATAGCTGAGTCCACCGGCAAGGCTTATCTCTTGCTGTGGCTTATGAAGATAACTATTCCGATAATCCATAGGCCTTCCTTCCCGGAAGAATCTTGCCTGATCGCGCGAGAAAGTCTTCTGCTGGCGTCGGTTATAACCAAAGGAGGCTTCCACCCTTAACATGTCTGTCACAAAGGTATGGAAGCCGGTCTCAGTCCCGATGCTTACATTCAAGTCACTACCGTGATGACTATCGTCGGATATCATTTGGTTGATTACAGCCACAGTATCGGATACCGTCTCTGCAGAATACCCCATACCCTGTGTTCGGGTATAAGACAGATCAACATGATTGATAGATGTATACTTTTTGTCCTTGCTAGCATGATAGATGAAACTGTTGCTGAGACGATCTATGCCACTAGTATTCTTCGACTGTCGAAGAAGATACGAATCACCGCCCTGAAGATATGTCTGTGTCTCTTGCCTGGTCTCATTGTCGGCACCGACATGAGAGAACGTCAGCTCGTTGGTAAGCCACTTGTCATATCCATCAAGATAGTTGACATATGCCAGTCCTGCGTTTTTTGTTGCCAACAGTCCGTCGGGTACGTCCTGCGGTCTCCATTCACCGCTGAGTTCTGCCTTCTGGTTGTCGTTCAGATTATTGATGTTATAATAGGCCCCTATCCGCTCCTTGTCGGAGAAGCGCATACCAAATCCCCGTGTCTTATAACGCTGGTGTGTCCCTACGCCGGCTTCTATATTTCCCATCCAGTTGGTAGCGTATTCCTTCTTCAGGCGCACGTCCATCACAAAAGAGTGATCGCCCATATTGCGCCCCATCATCGTTGAGGTCAGTCCTTCTTTGTTGTATACCTTGATCCTGTTAACCGTATATGCAGGCAGGTTCTCCAAGGCAACCTTAGGATTACCCGCAAAGAAGTCGTGACCATTAACCAGCAGGCTCTCAATATACTGGCCGTTGACATAGATCTTACCATCACTGGTCAGTTTTGCCCCAGGCAGACGGGCTATCAGTGCGTCAAGCATACTTCCTTCCGCCAGATTAAACGCAGTAGCATTATAGACAATTGTATCGCCACGCATGACCATCTTGATCTTCGTAGCCTTCACAAGCACCTCAGGAAGCTCGTGGGAGATCCTCAGCATACGGATAGGTTTAACAGGAATCATCATCTCACGATGACTACGGATATCAATGTTCATATAGGCATCATTATAATCGTCCATCGTCGCCTTCAGGATATAACGCCCTTTCTCCAATACCGTCTTGAGTTCATAAGAAGCCACCTCCTCACCCGTCATGGGATCGGTATAAAAGTTTTCCGCCTGTGTACTATCTATCACCGTACTGTCGGCAGTCATCAAGAAGATACGAGCCTTGAGTGACTTACCCGAGATATTGTCGACAGCCCTTCCGGAGATTGAATACTCATAGTCTTTTCCTTCAGCCTGCAGACTTTGGAACATGACGATCAAGAATGGTAAAATGATGCGAATAGCAGAACAAGAATAATGATACATATTTGGTTGAATGATTGATAATTGAATGCAAATATAGTAAAAGATCTTGAAACAACAAAATAAATCGTTTCTTTTTTCAAGGAGTTTGAGGAGTCGTTTCTGCCCATCAAACGCTTCATCGAGCACGGTCATTATGCCTGACCGCGCTCAATGAAGACTATTAGTTAGTAAGTAGTATCTACCATTTGTCGTGGGTACGAATATCATCGGACCAACGGTGATCCTTCGGGAACGGCTGTCCTCCCCATGCCTTCACTTGCGTCCAGGGCTCAGGGGCGTCGGTCCAGAAAGGATGGTCGGCAGGCAGTCCAAGCGGCATGAAGGCCAGACTAGTCATATAGAGCGAACCATTGTTCGTGTACCAGTCGGCGATATCGGGCTGCGAGCCACAGAAGCCGATGGTCAGATAACCACCCTCATTGAAGTTCTTCGGGACATCGAACATCCGATGGAACACCTTCGTGAGAGCCGCACGCACCTGTCCGTTGGAAAGCTCTGCCGGCAGTGTCTGATACCATGCCATCAGTGCCAGAGGCTGCATGACTGCCATCCTGTAGGGTATCGAACGACCGACAACGGGGAATGTTCCCTCCGGGGAGATGAACCGCTCCAGGATGATAGCAAACTTCTGGGCCCGCTTCAGGGCACGGTCATGGTATTTCTGATAGTCGAGACGGGTATTCGCCTTGGCATCGACCATGGCCTGCAGCGTCTCCAGATACATGGCATGGAACACATAACTGCTATAATAGTCGAAGGCGAAGACGGGACCGTCGGCATACCAGCCGTCGCCCACATACCACTCCTCGACTTTCCGGCAGGCGGTGTTCACACGGAACTCATCGTACTGGGCACCGGCCTTCGCCAACAGACTTTCGATGGTCGACGAGAAGAGGAACCAGTTGGTATAGGGCGGATCAATCTTACGCATGCCCTGGAACTCCCTGATATAACGCTGCTTGGTGACCTCGTCGAGCGGCATCCACAGGGTATCCCACGCACGGAGGAACGACTCGGCTATATAGGCGGCATCGACAAGATTCTGACCAGCCTTTCCCCAACAGAGGTAGTCGGGAGAATCAGGATCGACGGAGTTCTTATAGGCGGCCAAGGCCCACTCGCGGAGCTGACGGCGCTGCAGACCCTCTGCGGTATCATCGTCGGGCAGCGTGAGCCACGGAGCAATGCCGGCCATCAAGCGACCGAATGTCTCCATATAGACGACGCTACGGTCACGGTTGTCGAACGAGGGAGAGAACTCCGTCTGCATATTCTTCTGCAGTTCTCCCTTAGCCATGTTCTCCAGCACCGGCTGTGCCATTTGATAGGCAAGACTGCACCAGTACTCGCGATCGGTCTGCACATGCTTCGCCTTCTTAGCGGCATGTAATGGCAGAAGCAGCACGACGGCTGCTATCAGAAGTAAGGTTCTTTTCATTGGATCGTGTATTTGATTTGATTCTTTGTTTTCTTCGATTTCACCGTCATCACGATGCGATACATCTTCTCCCCCCACATCCCCTGTAGTAACGGGTCGAGCAAATCACTGATATCCTCAACAGTCACATCCAACTGACGGGTATCGTAACGGATATGTCGGATGACATCAGGACGGGTGGTCATCAGCATCAGTCGTGTAGGTTGGCGGTATGCGCTAAGCTCATAGTCCTCGGTGACAGATATTCCCGATTTCATCGCCCGAACCGTCCGTCTCCATGTCCTCACCATGGCTTCCTGCGGATAGGCGTCGGCGATGTCAAGCGTCAGTCGACCGTTCTGATGGTCAACCACCTTAGCCACATAAGTCCTCCCATCTTTCTGGTCAACACCATTGATCTGCGGCAGGTTGTGATAGCCAGACTGCATCGTCCAGATATCATAGCGCCCCGCGCCGAAGGTCTTAGCGGTATATTCGCCCACACCGGGGTCGATCAATAACGGCTCCACGCCCTCCCCACCTTTTGGAGAGGTATAGACGACGAACGAGCCCACATCATTGTGGTTATGACTTTCACCGTTGTTGCCACCCTTCATGGCAACGAAGTATGTCGGGGCCGTAGCATTCCCACCGCCACGACGGACAGTCATGATCTGCAGGTCGCCGAGCCACACGTCTTTCAGCAACGGTTCATGCGGCTTTTCCGCGATGAAATCGCGGATATGGCGCAGGAAGAAGAGCTCCCGACCGAGTGTCGGAAAATTTCCACTCCTGTCATAGAGGACTGCCGGATCAGTGAGCACCCCTTTGCGGTGACCCAGCCAGGCTCCGAACTCACGCATGGTCTTGTCGCCAAGAAAGAGACCAAAAGGGTAAACGATGTTCACCTGTTGCACAGCCTTGTTCTCGTGTGCATCGGCGAAGTTCACGCAGTAGTCGTTGCCGATATAGGTCTTATAGGCATAGGCGGCCATGTTTCTTATCTTACGGGCCTTCCCTTCTGCTACTACAGAGTCACCAAAAGCCCAACCATCTACCGTCAACAGGTTCAGTACCTCGAACATAGAGGCCGCCGCCCGATCCCAATAGCCAGGACCCTCGTCACAGCCGCCATCCTCGGGATAGGCATCGATAAAGGCGTTGGTAGCTTTCCGTATCTGAGCGATGGCTTCAGTCCGACGAGTCTCATCCCTCTCACAGAGCAGCACACAGGTGAGCCAGTTGGAACAGATCCACGGGTTCCAGTTCATACCAGCCGTCTTCCACCAGTAGTCCCTTTCAAGAGCAGGCACAAGGATGCGCCGTTCTATCTCACGGTCTAACCGCCGACAGAGGTCGGGCGAGAAGGCGCCGAACGACTTCTCGAGCATATACCTGGTCCAGGCTACCAGACTGGCTGTCTCCGCGTTGAAGAGGTCGACCTCCTGTAGCTCTGGCTGTGGGACGGCCTTGCCATAGTGAGCGGGGATGCCCCACCAGGTCTCCTCGCAGAAACTCCCCATTCCATCGATGATGTCACGCAGAAACCGGCCGTCACCCTCCATGATCTCCGCCATGACAAGAGCCGCCAACTGACGACGCTTTTCGAAACAGAGACTTTCGTAGTTTACCCGGTTGCCCTTTGTCTTGAACTCAGCGAAGACCGTCCAAGGCAGCACCGTCCACGGCCTGTCAAGGTACTGCTCACCATACCTGATATAGCTCTGACGCATCTCCACGGGAATGGAGTCGCGCCAGAACGGGTCATCGGCCTGTGGTAAGAGTCTTGTCTGGGCATCTGTCTTTGAGACACAGAAACACAGAGATACAAAGATGAATGTACAGAATAGGCACACTCTGCATCTCCGTATCTCTGTGTTATTCTTGAGTAAAGACATCATCGACTGATATATCTCGTATATTCACACGCAGCCAGCAGGAAAGCACCGACACCGAAGTTCTGCTGCGAGTCGGCATTGATCACCTGTCCGGGAATGGCTCGGTCGCCGATAGGCTGCACATAGCCGATCTTACCGTCGCTCTGCAGAGCTGTCTCCGTCAGATATTTCCAGGCTCGTTCTATCACCGGAGCGAACTCTTTCTTCTGGAGATAGCCGTGGTTCACACCCCAGAGCAGACCGTAGCAGAAAAATGCCGTACCAGAGGTCTCAGGACCTGGCGCCTGACGAGGGTCCATCATCGAACGCGTCCAGTAACCCTGCGGCTGCTGTAGCTTGGCCACCGTCCGGGCCATACGTGTGAACTTCTCTACGAAGAACGGCTGACGGACATAAGTCTCTGGCATATCTTGCAGCACCTTAGCCAGTCCGGCGAGCACCCATCCGTCGCCACGCGCCCAGAAATCCTTCTTACCGGCTTCGGTCTTATGCTGCGGATAGACATACCGGCCGTCGCGGTAGTACAAGCCCGTCTCTGCATCCAGCATGATACTGTCGCTATAAAGGATATTCTCGTAGAGTTTACGGAAATACTTGGCATCACCTGTCAGATGATACATCTTCGTCATCACAGGCATCACCATATAGAGGGCATCGGCCCACCACCAGTAGTCATGTACCTTCGAGTCGGCCTCAAAGCCCATCACCTCCTTGGCACGTTCCACCTTCTTCTCATCGGGCTGCAGGTTATAGAGGTCGATATACGTCTGGAAACATATCTGCCAGTCGCCGAAGAGCACATAGTCGCTCCCCTCACCATACCGTTTGTATTTCCATTTAGTCGGGTCTGCCTCTGTTGCTCCTTTCCACTGGTTGTGCTCCGCCCAACGGATGCTGTAGTCGAGCATCTGCTGATCCTTCAGCAACTTGTATACCTCCATATTCCCTGTATGGTAGGCAGCATTGTCCCAGAAAGAGCGGACCTCTGCCGGATTGTTCGTCTGCCAGTAGGTGTTCACCTTCCGGATAACCTCCTTCACCTCGTCGACCGTCCATACCTTGCTCTGAGAAGATAAAGGCCGACGGGCATAGCCCGGGGATAGCGCCAGTACAGAAAACAATGCAGTAATATATAATAATTTCCTCATTTCTGTTATGATTAATGTCTAGTCTCTGCAAATATACAAATAATCTGCAGAAAAAACGTGTCATCAGAAAACTGTTTCCTTAAAAAGGGACAGTCTACATCACGCAGACTGTCCCTCAGCCTTAGAAATGCTAACTAATAACCTAATTATGTATGAGTAATTAATTCACTCTCTCTTCATCGGCCACGGCATCCTCCCAATTTGTCCACATGGGAACAGACTCGTCGTAGCCATCATAGCCATAGTTCTGACGCAGGACGCCCTTGTTATTGGCGGTGATTGCAGAATTAGGAACAGGCCAGAACATATTATGCTTATTAACTTTGTACTCGAAGGTCTGGTTACCCTGCTGCCCCTTACCATAATCGTGATTGAAGACGTTATAGGTGGTGCAACGACGATACCAGTAGCTACCGCCATTCAGGTCAGTACCCTCCTGCTTGTCCCATGTATTGAGGTCGTAAGTATTACCCCACTCGTCGGCAACACCGCTACGAGCAAGACACCATGATACACGTACCATCTCAGCCTGACGGAACTCTTCAAGATAAAGCTCGCGAGCACGCTCTGACATGATGTCGCCGATGGTTACTGTTGAGAACATCTTCTTTGCGTTTGCACGCCTACGGACGGCATTCACATCTTCTGCAGCGCCTGCAGCATTCTTCTGATAGAGTCGAGCCTCAGCACGCAGCAGATAGGTCTCTGCCAAACGGAACAGATACATATCGCCGTTTGCACCCTTACCTGATGCACCCTGGAACTGGTTGGCACCTACATTATCCTCATTAGGTGTGTCGAGGATGTAGAGCTGATAAAGCGGAGTGGGATACCAGCTGCGAATCGTATCTGAGCAGAGGATATCACCTTTGTGCACCAGAACCTTTGAAGGATCAGTCGGATCGACATAGTCTTCAGTAGCATAAAGCTGGTAGTTCTGCCCGTAGCAATCAGACTTCCTGTTGTTGTATTTGAAGTCTTCCATCTCCATCCAGTTTCCTACTTCACGGTTGTGGCGCAGGTCCTGCCAATCGTACTCTCCATCATACATCCAGATTGTCTTGTTGTAATAGTAAGAGGTGCGGTTTACGGCAATACCACGTCCTGCGGCACGAACCCAGTCGAGTTCTGCATTATAGTCGCCATTATTACGTGCGATATTCTGTCCTGGGCCTCCGAGTCCGTGAGGATCACGGATGATACCGTTGCTCCAGTGAGCAAAGCAGGCACGCATGACATTATATGTCGTGAAGTCCTGATCATTAGAATTAGAGATCAGCATGATCGTCTCCTTATTGGCCGGATCGGCAATGTTAGGAGTACGGTGCAGGTCCCATACGACGTTACGGGTAACCTTCCAAGTATCCTCAGCACCTGAGGGCTGCCAAGTACCGAAGTTCTCAGTCATCAGCTTCAGACCGTGATTATCAATCAGATCGGTTGCCATGGCCTCAGCCTTAGCATATTCGCCAACAGCCAGATAGCACTTGATGAGCAGGTGCATACAACCCTCTTGATTGACCTGACCCACATAACTCATCTTAGCCTGAGCCGGTACGTGCTGTACAGCAAATTCCAGATCGTGTACCAGCATCTTAAAGATCGCCTCCTTACTGGTTGATGTGTAATTGCGCTTTGGCACACTGATCAGTTTGGTTACCAAGGGGATGTCGCCAAACTGAAGAGCGAGATTGTAATAAGCATAGGCACGATGGAAATAGGCACGGCCCTTATAAGCATCACGTGTTGCATCATCAAGACCCTTCACGTTATCAATATATGAAAGGATGGTGTTAGCATACTTAACCATGCTGAAGCCCTGATCCCAGAAACGCTGCATGTAGTTGCCATCGCCACCACCAGCCATACCTGATGTCGGGGTCAGCTTCGCATCGAAGTTATCCTGGAAGCCACCACCCATATCGGTCTTGGCATACATACCGACATCCGACATGAGGTAGTTGGTGAAGATACCAACATTGTTCCAGTTACCGTCAATACGATAGGTTTTCAACTGTTTGTCACATTGTGCCAGAGCGGCCTGCAGACCAGCCTCTGTGCTATAAGTGGTAGCCGGCTCATAGAATGACAGAGGATCCTGCTCCAGGAAGTCATCCGAACAACCTACCATGGTTCCTGCAAGGACCATCATGAGTCCTCCACGGAATATCTTGTTCTTATTGATTTTCATACGATTATTCATTTTAAAGTGTTACATTAAGACCGAACTGGAACTGGCGGTTAGCAAAACCTCCTGTCTCAGGATCACCATATTCCCAACTATCAAGAGTGAGAACATTATTGATACCTGCTGTTACATGCACGCGCTGAATACCCCACTTGTTTGTGAGTTCACGTGGCAATGTGTAACCAAACGTGATGTTATCCAGACGAACGAAGCTACGGTTGTAGACCTTCTCAATGCCTGTGACACCAGAAGGACCAACAGCGTTCAGGCGACCATATTCGTTAGTGGGATTCTCAGGTGTCCAGTACTCTTTCTTGAAGGTGTTGCAAGTCTGTGTGAACATAGAACCAGAGTTATCGCCATTCAGCCAGTAACCTGCACGGCTCTTATGACCCATATAACTGTACATAGAGAACGAGAACGTGAAGTCCTTCAAGAACGTGAAGTCGTTGCGCATATTCCAATAGATAGGCGGCTGGGTTGTACCATGATAGACCCTATCCTTATCGTTATAAACAGGTACACGTGTACCATCCTCGAGAATCTTGTCATCTTCCGTACATACGTTTACGACCTTAGGATCGCCAGGCTTCTGATTAACGAGGGCAGCCTGTTCAACCTCATCGGTCTGCCAGATGCCGTCTGTCTTCCAGTACCAGATCTCACCGATGGGTTTGCCGATGAACCAACCGTTGCTGGTATCATCCATCTCCTTACCATTCTCATCATACTCATAATAGAGATGCTTGATCTTGTTCTTGTTGTAAGAGAAGCCTACAGAGGTGTTCCACTTGAAGTTCTCCTGATCGATGTTCACTGAGCGCAGTGTGATCTCAAAACCAGTATTAGTGACCTCACCCAAGTTGGTGGTGATGCTACCGAAACCTGTGAAGTTAGGCAGACGCTGACCCATGATCATGTCATGAGTACGCTTGTGGTAGATATCGATGCTACCAGAGAGACGCTTGTTGAGTACAGAGAAGTCAACTCCGAAGTTCCATGATGAGGTCTTCTCCCACTCCAGGTTAGGATTACCCAGACGGCTTACGCTCAGAGCATTCAGCACTTCCTGTGACAATGAACCATTCTTGTAGTAGGCATACAGACCACCGTTTGCAAGGTTAGAGAGAGCCAGATAGGTATCTTTCAGTGAACGGTTACCATTAGTACCATAGCTCAGGCGTAACTTACCCATGTCAAGCCATTTCCAGTCCTTTGCGAATGTCTCTTCTGAGAACACCCAGCTTGCACCTAGTGACCAGAAGTTTGCCCAAGGATTATTCTGTCCAAAAGCAGAATAACCATCACGACGTACAGTTGCGGTCAACATGTAACGGTCCATAAATCCGTAGAACAAGCGACCCAGATAAGCAGCTGCTGTACTATGAGTATCATTGGTCGAGAATGAACTCTGCTCCATGTTAGCGCCAGAGATATAGTGGAAGCCCAGCACATCGGTAGGTGTGATATTGCGGGCATGTATCTCATCGTACCAATAACGATTCTCCTCTGCTTCCTGAACGAGGGTCACAGTAAAGTGATGCAGATCGGCAAAAGTACGGTCCCAAGTCAGCGTATTGTTCAGGTTCCAGTTGAAGACCTTTGAATTATTACGGTTAGAACCACGATCTGCAGGCTTGCTATCGGGCAGTTCTGCCGACATCCAGTAACGGTCATAGAACCACTGATAGCGTGGAGCAATATTGAACTGATAAGTGAAGCCAAAAGGCAGAGTGATCTTGGCGTTGAAGATGGTATTCAATACCGTATAACCTTTCTCCAGATCAATATATTTCTGTTGGAAGTGATAGTTGTAACCACCATTTGTCGGGTTACCTGTACGTGGGTACTGTACCTCGTTGCCATCGGCATCGAAACGAGAAGCATAAGGTGATTCACGCAGCTGGTTGTTATCCCAGTAGTTTCCGCCCAGAGGCACTGGAGATGAAGTATCACTACGATCCTGGAAGTTTACGTTGGCTCCAACTTCGAGCCAGTTGGTAATCTTTGCATTCAGTTTCATGTTGGCGCGATAAGCATGGTAGTCATCACCCTGAATGGCACCTTCATTATTCAGATAGCCAAATCCCAAATAGTAGTTCACGTTTTCGGTGGCACCAGAAATGCTGGCATTGTAATCCTGATTGAATCCTGTACGGAAGGTCGCATCCTCCCAGTTGTAGGTTCTGCCAGCCAGGAAGTTCTCCATGACTGTAGCAGCGTCGGCATCAAAGCCCATACGACGTGCATAGAGACTCAACATCAACTCACCAGCCTGAGAGGTCTTCGGTCCATTACTTGCCCACTGCTCCTGAGAGATACCATATTGGGACAGATTATCGAAATGATCATAGTAGCCTACAGGGATACCACTATCCTTACCATAGTAACCCCATGTGCCGTCCTCGCGATAGCCGTAAGTCTGAGCCTTGTACCAGTCCTCACGGTATCTCATATACTCACCGGCATTGAACACATCACGATAAGCGGCCTTGGAGTTTGCTGCCAAGTTCATGCTGACATTGATGATGGGTTTGCCGGTCTTTCCTTTCTTCGTGGTGATGATGACGACACCGCTAGCAGCCTTGGCACCATAGATAGCTGCCGAAGAAGCATCTTTCAGGACATCGATCTGCTCGATGTCGTCAGGATTGATCTCAGACAATTCACCTGCGAACTGCATGCCATCCAATATAATAAGAGGAGAGTTGTGTGAACCCTCGGTGTAAAGAGAGTTCTGTCCGCGCAGCTGAATGCTGGCTCCCGAACCTTTGGCCGATGAGTCGAAACCAATCTGAAGACCTGGTGTGCCACGCAACAAATCCTGTACACTACCTGGATTCTGGTCTGCGAGTTTGCTCGGATCGATCTGCACAACAGAACCAGTCAGGTCTTTCTTACGCATGGTTCCATAACCTACGACGACCACTTCCTGAAGCGTCTCGGAGTCCTCTTCAATGACAACGCCTAGGTTCTGACCGCTTCTGAAGGCCACTTCCTTCGCCTTGAAGCCAATATAAGATACAACAAGTGTACCGCTGGAAGGAGCATTCTTTATTTCAAAGTTTCCGTTGAAGTCGGTCACTGTTCCTAAGTTCTCGACATTCTTCACTTTAATGGTAGCACCTATAACAGGTTCACCGTTCTTTTCAGTAACCTGACCTTTCACGACTCCAGTCTGCTGGACGGTCTGAACGGTCTGTGCTGCCATAGTTGGCAATGGAATAGCAATCATTCCAGCAGCCAACACCATCACGAAACATCGTTTACGAAATGGAATAGTTAGATTAGCATACTTCATTTGATAATGTTTTTAAGTTTTATTATTAGTTGAATGATAGTTCTTCTTACGTGTATAATGACGCTCTTGCCTGCAAAATTCGGAAATAATTCACGAAGCGGCGTCCCCTCATTGTGATTTGAGGGGCACAAATCGTTATTTCTTGTTAAACTGATCGAACGACCAAGAATCTTGCCACCTGACGACAGGCTTACCATTCTCGAACGTGATAGGCAACCAAATATAACGGGCGTCACTCGGATGCCTCGGGCGCCAGATATCGGCCATGAAGATAAACTGATCGCCGACAGGCAGGATAAAGGTCGACTGTCCCTCAAAGGTAATCTCAGCCTTCGGTCCGACACACGGCGTCGGATGCTGAGTCCACGGGCCCCAGATGCTGGGAGCAGAGAACATACGGGCCTCGTTGGGTGCCCAACCGGTACAGCCTGAGGTAATCATCCAGTAAGTACCGTCTTTCTTGAAAATGGCCGGAGCCTCGTTCTGTCCACCAGGGGCCACACGGGTGTATCGCCCGGAATGATGCAGGAAGTCGGGAGCTAGCTCGGCAATATGGAGCGTGAGATTATCCTCAGAAGAAAAGATATGATAGGCTTTCCCGTCGTCATCGACATAGAGGGTCATATCACGCGCCATCTGTCCCGTCTGGAAATCGCGTTTCAGGAAAAGTCCCTCCTTGATGGCTTCACGCCAGGTCGGAGTCCACCACTCTTTGAAATGCTCACCATCGAGGGTGTCGAGAACTGCCAGTTCTTTCTCTCCGAACTCTACTGGGTAGATGCCGGGGGTGGCTCTTTGCGAATAAAGGAAACGATAAGGTCCTTCCGGACGGTCGCCGACGGCCACTCCGTAACGAGCGGCACTATAGCCCTGTCCCTTCAGTTCCAGATGGAACCACATACAGAATTTTCCCGTCACCTTATTATATATAACCTTCGGGCGCTCCAGAACGCAGCCACGCTCGATCTCACTACCAGGCTCGTCGGAAACGCTCAGTGCCACCCCGCAGCTTCGCCAAGTCGTCAGGTCTTCTGATGCATAGCAAGTCACACCGACCAACGCCGACGAGGTGTTGTCGGCCTTATGCTCACCGAACCAATAATAGGTGTTCCCGAACTTCATGATACCACCGCCATGGGCGTTGATATGCCGGCCGTCGGTATCGGGCCATAGTTCACCGGAGCGGATGATCCCGTTCTCGGCTGATGCACATACTGTCATCAAGAGTGCAGATAGTAAGAAAAGTATTCTCATGTTAGCAGTTGTTGTTTTTGAAGGCAAAATTAACCCAAAAAACGTTTAAGCACTTCCCCTTATCATGATTTGAGGGAAACATATCATGAAATGACCTATTTTCGTCTCTTTGCGGTCATTCAGCCGCGAAGTTACTACGTCTCGGCAAAAAAAAGGAACAAGTTTCTTTGTATTCCTATCCTTTTTTCGTAACTCTGCGGCCTTCGACCGCGAAGTTACTACGTCTCGGCAAAAAAAGAAACAAGTTTCTTTGTTTTGCGCTCGACTTTTCGTAACTTTGCCATCGGATAGGTGCTAACTAGTGAATGAAGAAACCATTATTACTAACTGTTGTTCTGACCTTCACCCTGTTGACGGGAGCCAATAGCACCCCCGTCCGACTGATGTCACAGACCCCGGTGGCGGGGGCTGAGGAGGCACGTTGTCTGATGTTCGACCATTACGGACTGATGTGGGTGGGCACCGACCAAGGTGTGCGTGCCTATGACGGATACCGCTTCAGGACCTACCGCAGCGATGCCTATTCGCCAGGCATCCTTCCCAACAACTATGTACGTTGCATGACCGAAGACCATGACGATGGACTTTGGATCGGCACACGCGACGGTCTCACGCGTTATGACCGAAGGCACGGCAAGTTTAAGACCTATCGTCTGCGGAGGAACCAAAGTCGGTCGGTTAATGCCCTGTTCACCACAGCCAATGGTACCGTCTGGGTAGGCACGGATGCCGGCATATCTCGCTACGATCAGGAAAAAGATGATTTCATCGATATTAATCTCAACGCTGGTGCCCGGTCGTTCGCCGAGGATGCCAAGGGAAACTTGTATATAGGCACGTGGGAAGGAGGATTACGACGACTCGACCCCAAAAACGGGAAGATCGTAACTTACCCCCGAATGAACGAGCGTAACACAGCCTCCTCACTGTTGATAGACAGTCGTGGACGACTCTGGGTCGGTACATGGGAACACGGCATCGTACGCCTGGATCATCCTGAGAACGAGAAGGCACCTGGGATGCATAAGATGAACGAAGGAAGACAGGATTTCCGCACATTCCATCGTCTGATTGAGGACAGTGTGAGCCATGCTGTCTGGGGCTGCTGTATCGAAGGACTGACTCAGGTGGATATGGACGACGAGACACTCATTGAAAACCATCCCGACTTCAGTTTCTGCTATGATCTGCAGACCGACGGACAAGGTAACCTCTGGGTGCTCACCCGTAACAACGGCATCGTACACCTGAGTACCAAGACCTCCCCCTTCACCTTCTATCAACTCGACCCTACAGGGCAAGTGCTACCCGTCAACCGTGTACAGACTGTGTTCACCAACGATGGGCGCTCTTTCTGGCTAGGCCTGCAGCCATATGGTCTTGCTCGGTATAATCGAGAGACTCGGCAGGTGAACTATAACAACCGCATACCCGGCATGGAGCAGATCACCGGTCAGCAAGGAATCCACGTACAGACCATCTCCTCGATACAGGAATGCAGAACAGGAGAGATCTGGATGGCCAGCACAGTCGGTATCATCATCTGGAAAGAAGGGCAGCAGGCTATGATACTGCCACGTAACAATACTCCATTCATCGGCCATAACGACGTCAACACCTTCCTCTGCCGACAGGACGGAACAGTGTGGGTGGGCACAAGCGGTGGCGTAGGATTGGCTTTTACCGACAGACAGGGACGTATGTTAAAGATGGAGGAAGACGGGCACGACCTGAGTAACTGTTATGTACGTGCCTTCTCCGAGGACCACTTGCACCGCGTGTGGATAGCCACGGATAATGCCGGTATCATCCGTGTCAGCGGCGACATACGTAAGCCACAGTCTGTCAGATGCCGACAATATGCTCCTGTCAACGGCAATTACCCCATCGACGATGCAACTGCCGTCTACGAAGATAAGGACCATCGGATATGGGCCATCTCCGGCAGTGGCGGTCTGTTCCTATATAACCCCGATGAAGACCGCTTCGAGGCAGTCAACTTACGCTTCCATATCGGCATCAGTAGCGTCTATGCCATCAAAGGCGATGAGAACGGCCGACTCTGGCTGTTGACCGACAAAGGACTGGTGTGCCTGAAGGTCAACACCGAGGGGGAGGCCATCCCAACCTATTATAGTATGGAAGACGGAATCAATACGGTGCGCTTCTCGCCGAACGGCATGTCACGTTATGGCAAGGAACTGTTCTTCGGCAGTGCCAGCGGCTTCTTCTCCTTCGAACCCCTCCAGATGGAACAGTGGCAGCAGACAGGCAGTGCCCAACTGGTGGTGGTTGACCTCCGCATCGACGACCGGCCTTATCAGTGGCTCGACTCCACCATGCGCAGCAGAATCTCTGAAGAACAGCCTTTCTTCTCGAAGAAAATCACCATTCCATCGAAGGTCAAGAAGTTCGCCGTGGAGTTCTCCTTGCTCACCTACATGAATCCACAGCAATGCCGTTATGCCTACTGGCTGGACGGCTATGACCATAACTGGCATTATACCGATGCGGAAAACCGGATGGCCACCTTCCAGAACCTGCCCCCCGGCACCTACCAACTGCGATTACGTGCTATCGATAGCTACGGACAAGCCGTAGAGAATACCGATTCCATCGAGATCGTGGTACTGCCACCTTGGTACCAGACATGGTGGGCCTACCTCATCTATGCCTGTCTGCTCGGTGCCATCGCCTATGGCATCATCCGCTGGTACAAGAACTACCTGAAGACCAAGAACCGCTTGGCGATGGCTGTCGTCTTCACCAACATAACCCATGAGTTGCTGACACCGCTCACCATCATCTCTGCCTCGGTCGACGAGATGCGGCAGAAAGCCCCGCAGTTCAAGGAAAACTACGGTCTGATGCAGAACAATATCCAACGACTGACCCGACTGCTCCGACAGATTCTGGAGGTACGTAAGTCACAGGCCGGTCAACTGAAACTACTCGTTGCCCAGGGCGACCTCTCAGCTTTCATCGCCCAGGAATGTGAGAATATCCGTCCGATGGCAGGCGCTAAAAACGGCGAACTCATCGTCAACTGCCCGACTGGCCCCATCAACGCTTGGTTCGATAAGGACAAGGTCGACAAGATCCTCTATAACCTCATCTCCAATGCTATTAAATATAACAAGGAAGGAGGACGGATCAACGTCACGCTGACCACGGAGCCGGAGAAGGCCGTGCTCACCGTCAGTGATGAGGGCATCGGCATGTCGAAAGACAAACTCAAGCATCTCTATACGCGTTTCCTGGATGGCGACTACCGCAGGATGAACACGCTCGGAACGGGCATCGGTCTGTCGCTGACCCGCGATCTGGTGCTCCTTCATCATGGTAAGATTGACTGTCAGAGTGAGGAGGGAGTAGGCACCACCTTCACCGTCACCCTGCCGATTGACAGGAAACACTTCAGCGAGGAAGAGATTGATATGACAGCTGACCACCGACAGACAGATAACCAACAGATAGAACATGTGGAAAATGCTGGTTCCATCGAAACAAACGATATCGATGGAGAAGAGAAGAAGGAATATGCCATGCTGATTGTCGAAGACAATAGTGAGCTACTGGAACTGATGCGAAAACTCTTCTCCCAACAATATAATGTATATACAGCATTGAACGGTCAGCAGGCCCTGAACGTGATCCACCGCCGTGACCTGGATATTGTGGTGACCGACGTGATGATGCCCATCATGGACGGCATCGAACTGACCCGCCGGATTAAGGAGTCGGCAGATTTCGGACAACTACCCGTAATCATGCTTACAGCCAAGACCACTGACGAGGATCAGAACATGGGCTACGAGACCGGTGCCGACGCTTATATCACGAAACCCTTCAAGATGACGGACCTACAACTTCGTATCGACAATATCATCCGTAACCGGGAACGTATCCGACGGAAGTTCAGCATTCAGACAGACTTCAAGGTGGAGGAGCAGCATTACTCTTCGCCTGATGAGCTCTTCATCAGGAAGGCGATGGACTGTGTGAAAGCACATCTCGACGACGGCGACTACGACCGTGAGCGCTTTGCCTCCGACATGTGCGTGTCGTCATCGACGCTCTATAATAAGCTACGTGCTTTGACTGGTCAGAACGTGACGGGCTTCATCAATGCTATCCGTCTGAAAGAGTCCTGTCATATCCTCCAGCAACAACCAGGCATCAGTATGACAGAGCTCTCCATGCGTGTGGGCTTCAATACGCCGAAATACTTCACCAAATGTTTCAAGAAGGAATTCGGCATGCTTCCCAGCGAGTATCTGGAAACGGTCAGATAAAATCCTTGAAAGCCTCGTCGTACTGAGGACTGACGGCCAGACGACCATTGACGAGACATACCAACTCGAAGTCGCCTTGGAAACAGAGCACCTCGTCCGAAGCCCGGAAGATGGCTTGATGGAACACATATTTGATGCCTTTCTTTGTCAAGGCAAGACGCGAGATAAACTCATCATCGCAGCGGAGAGGTTTCTTAAACTGAAGGTTCATCCTTGCCACGACAGCATCGATGCCCTGCTCATGAAGGGCAGCAAAGCTTGCACCAAGACTACGGAGGAAGAGGTGACGGGTATGCTCGGCATAATGCAGATAATTGGCATTGTTTACGATGCCCTCGATATCGCACTCATAGTCGCGCACCTCCATCTTTGTTTCGAAAATATAGTTCATATTCCTTTGATCTTTTACTTTTCAACTAACTGTTGACGTTCAATAGCTTTATGATTTCGTTGAAATGGTCAATCTTGACAAGTCGCTCATGTTCGATATCCTCAGCATGCTCCAACTGCCAGGTCACATGGAACGGTATATGAATGGCCTGTGCACCAATGGTGAGAGCCGGAGCGATATCGCTCTTCAGTGAGTTTCCCACCATCAGTAACTCTGAAGGTAGAATGCCCAGATGCTCACAGAGCTGCAGGAACTCCACCTCGGTCTTGTCGGACGTGATCTCCACATGTGAGAAATATTTGGACAGTCCACTGCGACGGAGTTTGTTCTCCTGATCCTGAAGCTCACCCTTAGTGAACACTACAAGACGATAGGGATAAGCCTGTAGTCGCTGGAGAGTCTGTTCCACCTCCGGCAACGGTGTGGCTGGCAGATGAAGCAGGGCCTTACTGTCGGCGAGCAGGTCGCCCAAGGCATCGGCTGTGAGATGGTCGCCACCCACTCGCAGAGCCGTCTCTATCACAGAGATGGTGAAGGCCTTACAGCCATAGCCAAGATCAGCCATATTACCCGACTCGGTCAGGAAGAGCTCATGGGCCGGTTGTTCGCAATAGGGCGCAATCAACTGGTAGAGATGGTTCTCTACAACCTCAAAGTGTGACTGACAGTCCCAGAGGGTATCGTCGGCATCAAAAGCGATGACACGTATCTGACTCGTTCTGATCATTTCTTCCTGCAGTGCGGACATATTCCTTTGACCATACAGTTGATGGTATGCATCTCAAAACCCTCTGGCAGATCAAACGACGGCATCTCCAAATGGTCAAGACAGTAAGTCTGCTGACACGCCTCACAATAGAAATGGGGATGCTGGTCGTCATCGTGCTCTTGACTATGACTGTGGCACAGTTCATATCTCGTCCCGTCGCTGCCACCTTCGATAGCATGCACCAAATGATGCTCACGGAAGAGGGTAAGGGCACGGAACACGTTTGACTTATCAATCGTCAGAATCCTCCGTTCCAACTCCACCAGCGACAGGGGCTGCATAGAGGCACTGAGCGCCTTCAGCACCACGATACGGTTGGCTGTTGGCTTGATGCCATGCTCCTCAAGCATGCCGGTATAGGTCATCTCGTCCATCATACATAATAATAAATAATGTCGCAAAGGTACATGTTTTTTCTTAAACCACCAAATTCATATACCCCTTTCTGCCCAGTCACCGCGGTCGAGGTTACGATAACCAATTGCCTCGGCGATATGCCCAGACTCCACCTTGTCGCTGCCGGCCAGGTCGGCGATGGTACGGGCCACTTTCAAGATACGACTGTAGGCACGGGCGGAGAGTTTCAGCCGTTCCATCGCCATACGCAGCATCTCCATGGATGCGACATCAGGTTCTGCGAATTGGTGCAACATGCGTTCGGTCATCTGCGCATTGCAGTGAATGCCTTTGAAATCCTTGAAGCGAGCCTCTTGGATTTGTCTTGCCTTAATCACCCTTTCACGTATTTTTTCGCTCGATTCTCCAGGTTTCATCGTACTGAGTTGGGCGAACGGCACATTCTGCACCTCAACCTGTATGTCGATGCGATCCAGTAGCGGACCACTGATCTTCGAGAGATAACGACTGATCTGTCCAGGTGTACAGACACAACGATGTGAGGGGTCACCATAATAGCCGCACGGACAAGGATTCATCGAGGCGACAAACATAAACGAGCAGGGATATTCTACAGTGTATTTCGCACGGGAGATAGTAATCTTCCGGTCCTCCAGCGGCTGACGAAGCACCTCAAGGGTCGTCTTGGAGAATTCTGGTAGTTCATCGAGGAAGAGTACCCCGTTATGAGCCAGCGACACTTCTCCCGGCTGAGCCTTATTAGTACCACCCGTCATAGCCACCTGTGAGATGGTGTGATGAGGACTACGGAAAGGGCGCTGTGAGATGAGCGACGTACCACTGCTGAGCTTTCCGGCTACGGAGTGTATCTGTGTGGTCTCCAAGCTCTCCGCCAACGAAAGCGGTGGGAGAATACCAGGAAGACGCTTGGCCATCATCGACTTGCCACTGCCCGGACTGCCAATCATCATAAGGTTATGACCACCGGCGGCAGCCACCTCCAAGGCACGCTTCACACTCTCCTGCCCTTTCACGTCGGCAAAGTCGAGGTCGAAGCTGTACTGCTGCTCATAGAACTCCCGACGGGTGTCCACCACCGTCGGCTCATATTGTCCATCTCCATTCAAAAAACTGATAACATCCGACAGGTTGTCCATACCATAGACCGCCAGATTGTTGACGACGGCGGCTTCACGGGCATTCTCCCGAGGAACGAACAGGCCCTTGAATTTCTCCTTTCTGGCACGGATGGCTACAGGAAGAGCACCGCTAACGGGTTTCAACTTCCCATCCAGACCGAGCTCGCCAATCATCATGTAGTCGGCCAGCACCGTCTCACTGACCTTACCGTGAGCTGCCAAGATGCCAATGGCTAACGGCAAGTCGTAGATGCTACCCTCTTTACGGATATCAGCAGGACTAAGGTTAATGGTCAAATCAGCCGTTGGTGGTTTAAAGCCCACATTGACCATCGCAGCACGGATACGATCATAACTTTCCTTGACGGCGGTATCGGCAAGACCTGACAGATGAAACATGACCCCTCGTGTCATGTTCACTTCGATTGTGATGGTTGTCGCCTCCAGCCCCATCACGGCTGCGCAGAATGTTTTGACTAGCATAGTATCAGTGGTTAAGAATTAATTCGGTCAGTCGGTTTTTATCAGCATCTCCTCTATCTGCCTGACAATCTCCTGAGTGGATCGCGTTCGCAGGACGATGGTGCCTTGACTGTCGGTGATGATCACATCAGGCACATATGAGAGTCCTGTCTTCTGTATGATGGGACTCTCCCACATTTTCCCGTCACAGATATTACTCCATGGGATGGAGTCGCGTTTCACCCAATCCCGACAGGTATTAACGCCAGCATCCATACAAATACTGATAATCTTCAGTCGGTCGCTGCCAAAACGTGTCTGCATGGAATGGAGTTGTCGCTGTACATGATGACTCTCATAGTTCCATGTAGCCCATACAGAGACAATATTCGCCGGTGCATTCAAATCGGCCGACGATACGCTTCTCCCCTCAATGTCCGTACCCGTAAAGAACGGCAACTTTCCTTTAACCTTCAAGGCCTTCAGTCCTGCGAGTTGTTTGATAAGCACTGCGATGTCGCCTCGATTGGGATTGGCACGTCGTAGGGTCTCTGCAAGCTCACCAACTTTCTGGTAATCGGGATTAGGCACCTGAAGGAAATGTTTCTGGAAAAGATAGAAAGCCACGGGTGATGCGGCATTCTCCTTGATATACTGGGTAGCAGCCTGTGCTACCTCGGACAGCGTCTGCTCTCTGGTCTTCAACCGGAAAGCTGTCATCTGCTCGTTTTCCTTGGTTCCCTTGATCTTCGTCTCTTTCAGATGTGATGCATCGGCCGTAATCTCCACTTTGGTTCCTGATGTGCCGAAGACAGGCAGTTCGGAAAAGTTCGGGAATACCAGCACGAAAGTAGCGGGAGAATCTAAGGGAATCTCATAGCGGAACTCCCCTTTGCTGACACTGATAGTGTCGAGCCGATGAGAGCCGTTCAACTCGTATATATACAGTTCACCCTGGTTGAACCCTTTGAAAGTACCCTCAAGGCGGAATGTATCCTTTTTGGTACTGCAAGAGATTGCAACCAGCGTGAACAGTATATATCCGAGAATTCTTCTCATTTACTTAACGATATTCTTCAGTTCCAAGTCATTGGCAGCATACTTGGCGAAGAAGTTGTCCTTGACGGCATTACGCAAGGCCTCACTAGCATCGGTGGTGTTACCCTGACGAGCGTTGAGCAGGGCCTTCAGGTATTCCGTCGTGGCATCCGGGTTCTTCACATTCTTCAGTGTAACGGCAGCCGATGCATAGTTCTTGTTGAGAATCTGTGCCAGAGCAGCACTATTTGAATAGATCTCTCCGAAGTCCTGTTCTGCCTGTGCGAAGTTACCTTTAGCGAGGTTCAGGTTGCCTACAACCTCAGCAAGTCCGTTGGCACCAGTAGCGTTGGCAATATACTGCTCAGCTGTCTGCACGTCACCTTCCACCAAGGCAATCATACCAAGATTGGCATTTGCCTCCGGCAGGTTGGCATTCACACTCTTAGCCTTCTGGATATAATCCTTAGCAGCCTCATAGTTACCCTTCGCATACTCGATTGCTGCGATGTTGTTGAAAGCACGGGCATCGTTCGGATAGACCTTTGCTGCGGTCTTATAGATAGCCTCTGCCTCATCACCATTACCCTTCAAAGCGGCACCATAGAGCAGTTCCTCAATACTCAACTTGGTCGGATCAACCTGAATCTGATCAGCAATCTGCTCATCGCTTCGACCGATGGTCTCGTAGTTGATTGTCAGACGTGAACGGCGCAACTGTGGCAGGATGCCGTCAGCGAGTTCACGGAAGGCAGCCGAGATATTTCGGATCTGCTGCTCACGCTCCTCGGGATCCTTATACATAGAAAGGACGCGCAGGATGATGTCCTTATCCTGTATATCGCTGGCCTTAACCAACTCCTGGAAGCCCTCCCAGTCCTCTGCTGTGTACTTCGCATCTACGGGAGCGTTCATCTTGATCTTCTTCAGCTCCTTATTGACATACTGCTCCGACACCTTCTGGCGTTGACTAGCGAGTTTGTCGTTGATGTTTAAACCACCATCAGGAGAAGCGTATGCTGACACCTCCACATTCTCGATGCTCAGACCTTCCTGATCATCGTTAATCTGCTTCAGCATTTTCACGAACTCCTGTACGGAGTTGTTCTTCAACTCACTCTTACGGAGCGTAGCTTGTTGGATGAGGAACTTGATGTTTGCCTCTTGCTTCTTCTTGTTGATACGCTGGTAGGCATCCGGGGCGATAGCCGCATTGGCAGCGGTCACCGTACGCTTGTAGAGTTCTGAGGTAGCAATTACACCATCGCCCACCTTCACCTCAGGCACCAGCACCTGTTTCTTACCAATACGAGCATCAAAGGTCAGGAACATCTCTGCCTTGTTGTCGTCAGCATAGGCGAAGTTGCTCTTCATCGTGTAGTTACCACCCACCTTGTATGGAATGGTCTGATCGTTTCCTGTGACTTTCTCTCCCTGGAAAGTTGCAGGGCTACCCTTTGCAATCGTTCCATTACTATAACGCAATTCAGGAACGACAGTCACGACAGCCTTCTTCTTCATGTACTTTTCGGGGAAGTGGCCGTTGATGGTTGCTGGTACTGTACCCGTCTGTGTCTCCAGCGGGTTAGGAGTTACAGTAAAGTTGTCTGCTGACAATGCTCCGAGCTTTGAGCAGGAAGTAAAAAACATCAGTGATGCTGCAGACAGGAGTAAATAGTTTTTTTTCTGCATGTTTGTAAGAGTTTTAGTTCCGGTGCCGCGAGCGGGACTCGAACCCGCACAACCATTTCTGGTCAAGGGATTTTAAGTCCCTCGTGTCTACCAATTCCACCATCACGGCTAAACCAGCGGCAAAGGTAAAATAAATTCCCGGAACCGCCAAACTTTTACATTTTATTTAAAATTTAATAGTTTTCCATAACAAAAATATGGATTCCTGTCTTTCTTGTTTATTCAGTTCCATACCCGGAGGATGGTCCCGTCAAAGGCCGCCTGATACCTGAAGAGCGCCTTCCCCGCTTTACCGGCCGCCACGACCCCGTTGTTTACATCGTAAGAGCGACCACATTTCGCACAGTAGAGATGCAGTCCATTATTGGCCCACGTCAGGGGATAGCGTATACCACCCAAATCTGTCAAACAGTTCGGACATTGTCCTTCATAAGCCACCAGCAGATGATCGTCATAGCTGCTGACACCCACGATGATACTGTTATTAGCTCCCAAAGCATAGCGCCATTGCTGCTCCATGGCATTCCGGAGCATGACATCCTCCGTGGCATTATCGTAGTTACGATTGGTCTGCACATGACGGACACCCTGTTCAATAGTTGTCTCGATCTTCACAAACTGGCCGCTGTTACGGAGGACGGCTGTCAGCTGACAGGGCAGTGGATGGAGTGTCGTGTCGAAAGTAAAACTACACGGATAGTCACGGTAGATACTATCGTCACCATCACAGGACAGGAAGAGAAGGGATAACAAGACACAGAAGGAAATCAAAGGCCGTAATCCTCCCTTTTTGTGGCAACAACCATCAGTCTTCATCTGTCTTCTCTTGTCGTCCATCATCCAAGCAGGTTCCTTTCCGCCTTGAGCATACGCTCGAAGTGAAAGTCATCGAAAGTCTGCTGCATCAGCGCCTGTATCTGCTCATTGCAGAGATTACCGATACTTCCTTCATGGGTATGATGAATATGCTTGTCAGGTGTGAACTGTCCTGCCTCGATGTCAAGGCCTACTTTCTTATAAGCATCACGGAACGGCATACCGGCAGCGGCTAGCCTGTTCACCTCTTCCACGGAGAAGATCGGGTCGTACATCGGGTTGTCGAGGATATGCTCGTTCACCTCTATTTTATTAATAATATAGGCAGCCATCTGCAAACAGTCTTTCAGCTCACCGAAGGCAGGCAGGAACACTTCCTTGATGATCTGAAGGTCACGGAAATAACCCACAGGCAGATTGTTCATAATCAACATTACCTGCTGGGGCAGCGACTGCAACTTATTACATTTCGCACGGATAAGCTCGAACACATCGGGATTCTTCTTGTGTGGCATAATCGATGAGCCTGTGGTACACTCCTTTGGTAACTTCACGAACGAGAAGTTCTGTGAGTTGAACAGACAAGCATCGAAGGCCATCTTCGCGATGGTGCCGGCAATGGTAGCGATGGCAAAGCCAACATTACGCTCCATCTTTCCGCGCCCCATCTGGGCATACACCACATTATAGTCCATCGAGTCGAAGCCAAGCAGTTCCGTGGTCATCGTACGGTTCAAAGGGAACGACGAGCCATAACCTGCTGCCGAGCCGAGCGGGTTGCGGTTTGTCATCTTATAGGCAGCCTGCAAGAAGAGCATATCATCGCAAAGACTCTCAGCATAAGCACCGAACCACAGGCCGAAACTGGAGGGCATGGCCACCTGCAGGTGAGTATAGCCTGGCATCAACACATCCTTATACTGATTACTCTTCTGGATCAGTTCGTCGAAAAGGCTCTTCACCTCATCGGCGATTTCCTTCAACTCATGACGGGTAAAGAGCTTGAGGTCTACAAGCACCTGATCGTTACGTGAACGACCAGAATGTATTTTTTTACCCATATCGCCAAGCTTACGGGTAAGGAGCATCTCCACCTGAGAGTGCACATCCTCCACATCGTCCTCAATCACGAACTCACCCCGTTCACAAAGCCGGTAAATATTCTTTAGCTCTGCCAACAACTGCGTCAGTTCGTCCTTCTCCAGCAGTCCGATACTCTCAAGCATCGTAATATGTGCCATCGAACCAAGCACGTCGTACTTTGCCAGATAGAGGTCCATCTCCCGGTCGCGACCAACGGTGAACCGGTCTATCTCCTTGTTGATCTCAAAGTTCTTTTCCCAGAGTTTCATTTTCTCCTATTTTTAGTCTCCGACAGGCTCTGTTGCCGTAATTCCCGAATACGGCTCCCGAGTTTGTCAAAGCGTTATTCTCTACACATAATGTACTTGTGCGAGGGCATCAGCTATCTTCTCAACCCCCTCTTGTAGCGGTTTCTCAACCATGCTCTTGATAAACGGGTTCAGCTCTGCCTTCACCGTTACCTTCATTTTGGAGTTGTTCTCATCAACGGGCAGCACCTGAACCCACACATGGAACGGCACTGGCGACTGTACCGTTTCAAACTTCACGCACTTCGGCTCCTCGCGCTCACAAATACGGAGTTGCAACTGTCCCACAGGGGCCACACTGATGCTCACGGTATCTTGGTCAAAACTGAAGTCGTTAATCTTGTCCTCGGGCACACGGTCACGTACCTTCTCCAGATTACGCAGATCGCAGATATTATCGTATACAGCCTGCTGCGAGTAGGGAATCTGCTTCACACTACTCTCAAACTTGCTTTCACCTCCAAATAATCCCATTTCTTTTTAGATTATTGATTTAATTCTTAACTCATGATTAGACCTTCCAGGTAGAGGGACTCTTGCGCCACTCTGCGAGTACCGCCTTGTCTTCTTCCTTAATATAACCCGTCTTGGCAGCTTCCTCAATCACAGCCTCGTAATTGCTCAGAGTAATCAACTTAACGCCTGCCTCACGAAAGGCCTCCTCTGCAACAGGAAAGCCATAGGTGAACGAAGCCACCATACCAACCACCTCCACGCCATAGTCACGCAGGGCAGCAACGGCTTTCAGCGACGAACCACCTGTGGAAATCAAGTCTTCCACCACAACGACCTTTGCCCCTTTCTCGATTTCGCCTTCCACCTGATTACCCATACCATGATCCTTCGGCTTCGGACGTACGTAGCTATAGGGCAACCCCAATTGATCGGCCACTAACGCACCTTGGGCTATGGCTCCCGTGGCCACACCGGCCACAGCCTCAGCCTCAGGGAACTGCTCCTGAATGACATGACAGAGCTCAAGCTTCACGAACGAGCGCAACTCGGGGAACGACAGAGTTTTCCGGTTGTCGGTATAGATAGGTGACTTCCATCCCGATGCCCATGTAAACGGATCGTTGGGCTGTAGTTTGATGGCCTTGATGTCCATCAGCTTTCTGGCAAATTGATTCTTGATTTCCATAACGTTATGATAATTTGCATGCAAAGGTACGAATAAATGAGTGAAATGCAAAAGGAAAACTTGTTTTTCTTTCCATTTCCGAATGCAAGTACTTCCTGCGAAGCAAGAGGTACGAATAAATGAGTGAAATGCAAAAGAAAACAGGACGAGAAATCGGACACAGAACAAAAACCGACTCTTATTTCAAGAAAAAGAGGGAAATACGAGACGAATCACAAAATTTCATTGTACCTTTGTGCACTCAACATACGAATATTCTGATCGATGATGGCAATCATAGCAGCATTTTTACTGATAGTCGCAGCGTTTATTGAGGTCTTACTCATATTAGGCTTTCCTCTTGGTGAATTCACGATGGGTGGTCAATACAGGGTTTTACCGCCGGCATACAGAGCTATCGCCGCCTTCTCCATCATCGTACAGTTAGCAGCTGCCGCTATCGTACTTCAATGTGGAGGATACATGGACATGTGGTTTTCGGTAAGCATATCAAAAGTCATCTGTCTGATCTTGGCTGGCTATTTTTTTCTGAACGCATTCATGAACTGCTTCTCAAAGAGTAAGAAAGAGAGAATTGTCATGACACCGCTCGCAATCATTGAGGCCATCTGTTTCGCGACGACAGCTCTCCAGATGCCATAAGAAGCATATTACCATATAATCATCACGTTTTCGCGAATCCCAGGGAGAGGACACTGATTCTGACATCACCTGCTTTGACAAGTTCCTTGGCACAAGCAATAGCGGTGGCACCCGTCGTGACCACGTCGTCGACAATCAAGATATGCTGACCATGAAGAACCTTTCCATCAACCAGTTCAAAGACCCGTTCCACATTCTCGTTACGTTCCCACCGTCCCCGAGTGGTCTGACTGCCTTTGAAGTACATCCGTCTGACAGCCTTATCGTAGACCGTCAGACCAGTAACTGCCCGTATACCGTGGGCGATTTCCAAACTCTGGTTATAGCCACGTTGGTGTTGGCGACGCCGGGTGAGCGGCACAGCGACCATTCCATCTATTCCATCGAAAAAACCACAAGTATGCAGTTCTCTAGCTACTAACCGCCCCATCACCTCGCCTACCTCTGGGTGATTTTCATATTTTAGTTTATAGAGGATCTGGGCAACTTCCGACTGTGCCTCATAGTAGAACAGTGCTGCAGCCCGTTCAATGGGAATCTGCCCCCAAAACAATCTGGCCATTTCGTTTTCATAGGGATCTCGTCCGAACCCCGTTCTCGGCAGATGAAGATAACATGAGGCACAGATAACCTCCTCCGTGACCGTTAGCCTGCGACCGCACACCACACAGAGCCGTGGAGATATCAGATCGAGCAGTCGATGCCAAAAACTAATCGGTTTCATCGTCGATAGCCACCTCTTCATCGACATCCAGACACTGCCGGATGATATCGAAAGTAAAACCACGACCAAGGGCGAAGCGCATCAGTTTCTGATTCATCTCATAATCGTTGACCGCCTTGGTACTCTTCCGCTTCTGTTTCAGCAGAGGGCGCAGCACTTCAAGATACTCTTTTTCGTCGATTTCATCGAGCACCTGTTGCTGGATCTCTTGCTCTATATGCTTCTGCCAAAGCGCCTGCTGCACCTTTCGCCGTCCCCACTTGTTGTAACGGATCTTGTCTTTGACAAAAGCACGGGCATAACGCTCATCATCGACATAACGCTCTTTAACCAGACGATCGACAACACGGTCCTGCGCCACCTCATCTACTCCCCAACGTCTCATCTTATCACGCATTTCCTGCTGGCAATGCTCTGCCTGTGCACAGAGCGCAGCCAAACGCAGATAAGCCTCCTGCTCTGTCATCACTTTCTTATTCATAGCTTCATAGCTTTAAGGAACCTTCGCCTACCATACTGATCGGCACGTACCTCAACCGTTAGAAAGCCAAGGTGCTTCAGGTAATCATCGACCTCACCAGCCGTCAACGGATTGAGTTCAAAAAAAAGTCGCCCAGCAGGGGTCAGAGTCCGGATGGCATAGTCGCCAATACGCTTATAGAACAATGCAGGATCGTTGGCTGGTCCGAAGAGGGCCAACTCCGGTTCATAGCCGAGCACATTTTCCGCCATTCCATCGCGCTCCTGCAGCTTGATATAAGGCGGATTACTGACGATGAGATCCCATCGCCGACCATCGCTGAGAGAGAGGGAAAGGGCATCCTGCCGCTCAAAAGTTACGTTTGCCCCTAACGCCTCAGCGTTCCCCGCTGCGATGCGAAGAGCATCTTCGGAGATATCCCATGCCGTCACTTGAGCCCTAGACAGTTCCAAGGCGAGTGTTACGGCAATGCACCCACTACCCGCCCCAATGTCCAGAACTGATTGCACTGCGGAACTGTCCTCCCGTATAATCCAACGACAGAGTTCTGCAGTCTCAGGACGCGGTATCAGCACGCCCGGCGCAACATGGAACTGCCGTCCGCAGAAGTCGGCATATCCCACGACATATTGCACAGGCTCCGCCTTCTCTAGGCGCTGCATGATTTTCTCCAGTTCCGCTTGGTTGTCTGCGGATAATTGTGTAACTTTGCCGCAGAGAATATCTGTCAACGACAGACCAAAACGTACGTCAAGCACCCAACGAACGATTGCCTTCGCCTCGTCCGCCTCGTAGATACCTATCAGCCTATGCCAGAGTGTCTCATATGTCATCGTGCTTGCAAAGATAGTGAAAAGTAAAAAGGTAAAAAAGTAAAAAGGTAAAAAAATGATGATAGAAGACGAGAAATACATGCGCCGTTGTATACAACTGGCAAAGAACGGGCAAAAGAATGCAAAGCCTAACCCGATGGTGGGCGCGGTGATTGTGAGTGCCGACGGCCGGATCATTGGCGAGGGTTATCATGTACGCTGCGGTGAGGGACATGCCGAAGTGAACGCCTTTGCCTCGGTACGACCAGAGGATGAGCCCCTGCTGTCTGAGGCGACCATCTACGTGAGTCTGGAACCCTGCTCCCACTATGGCAAGACACCGCCCTGCGCTGATCTGATTATCAAGAAAGGTGTCAGGCGTGTGGTGGTAGGCACCATCGATCCCTTTGCCGAGGTACAGGGTCGCGGCATCAAGAAAATCCGCGACGCCGGCATCGAGGTAACGGTGGGTGTGCTCGAAGAGGAATGCCAGTGGCTCAACCGTCGTTTCTTCACATTCCATCGAGAGAAACGCCCCTATATCATCCTGAAATGGGCACAGACGACCAACGGCTTTATCGACGATCATTTCAAGCCGACAACTATCTCGGACAGCTTCACAAAAATGCTCAGTCATAAACTACGTGCCGAGGAGGATGCTATCCTTGTGGGTCGCGTCACCGATGAACGCGACCATCCCCAACTGACGGTTCGCGAGTGGGTGGGTTCGGATCCAAAGCGACTTGTCATCGACCACAACCATCCATTGAATATCGAAAGCCTACATGCCCACGGCATTCAATCGCTCATTGTCGAGGGCGGTACGAAAACACTCCAAGCCTTCATTGAACAAGGCTTATGGGATGAGATACGGGTGGAAACGAACCTGGCAATGACCGTAAGCGATGGCACCCGTGCCCCACAAATCCCCGCTAATGTTGCTTTCGCAAAGTGTCAGACATACGACGGTCATGTGATTGTCAACTACAAGAAACGATAATCCCCTATCTATAGAGGTTAAGAATATCTACTTCCTGCCGAAGTCGGCAGGCACTTCTCCCCATTTCTGGGTTTCCCACTTTATGATGGGATTGCGATAGTTATGCGTCTGGAGCCAGTTCTCCGCACGGGCGATAATCTGAAAGAGCGGCTCCGTCTGCGGAGTGTGCTCTAATTTAGTCTTACACTTGCGTTTCTGTACCCAGAGAATCGCATTGTACGAATCAGAATAGATGGTCTTATCGTGCAAGCCTTGCTGCCAGCAAAGAGCGAGAGCATGGACGATGGCAAGGAACTCACCTATATTATTTGTCCCATGAACAGGGCCATAGTGGAAAACACGATAGCCCGTCTGCAAATCGATGGCCTGATATTCCATCGGTCCGGGGTTTCCCGAGCATGCCGCATCCACGGCCCATGCATCTGCCCTTACCTCCATAGGCAAGGGCAGTACAGTGTCGTTACGATAATCCGGTGGATTTGAACTATCAGTCTTCAATTCTTCATTCTTCATTTAGAACTACATACGCTCAGGCACCTCGATGCCAAGCAGGCTCATCGCACTCTTGATGATTTTTGCGACATTCTTGGCCAGAACAAGACGGAAGAGGCGTTTCTGCTCATCGGGCTCGTTGAGGATGCTGTAATCATGATAGAACTGATTGAACACCTTCGTCAACTCGTAGCAGTAGTTGGCGATGCCCGATGGAGAATAGTCCTTACCTGCCTGCTCCACGGCAGCACCAAACTCGTTCATCTTCTGGATGAGTTCAATCTCCTTGTCTGAGAGTTCCACATTCTCTGGACATTCTGCCACCTGTGATGCCTTACGCAGAATACTGCGGATACGGGCATAGGTATACTGAATGAAAGGACCTGTATTACCATTGAAATCGATACTTTCCTCTGGGTTGAACAGCATGTTCTTCCTTGCGTCGACCTTCAGGATGAAATACTTCAGGGCACCCATACCGACGATACGTGCGATCTCTCGGCGCTCTTCCTCAGTCATATCGTCGAACTTACCCAGTTCCATCGATGTCTTATAGGCATCTTCTACCATCAGTGCCATCAAGTCATCGGCATCCACAACCGTTCCCTCACGGCTCTTCATCTTTCCGTTGGGCAGCTCCACCATACCATAGGAGAAGTGTGTCAGTTCCTTACCCCACTTGAAGCCCAGACGGTCGAGCAGAATCGAGAGCACCTGGAAGTGGTAGTTCTGCTCGTTGCCCACCACATAGATCATCTTGTCGATGGGATAATCCTGGAAGCGCATCTCAGCCGTACCGATATCCTGTGTCATATAGACACTGGTTCCGTCGCTACGCAGCAGCAACTTCTGATCAAGGCCCTCATTGGTGAGGTCGGCCCATACGCTATTGTCCTCATGTCGCTCAAAAAGTCCCTTGGCGAGTCCTTCCTCTACCTTGGCCTTACCCTTCAAGTAGGTCTGTGACTCATAATAGATCTTATCGAAGCCGACACCCATCTTCTTGTAAGTCTCGTCGAAGCCGGCATATACCCAGTTGTTCATCTTCTCCCACAGGGCACGCACCTCGGGATCATTCTGCTCCCATTTCACCAGCATCTCGTGAGCCTCTTTGATGAGTGGAGCCTCCTGCTTGGCCTTTTCCTCGTCCATGCCCTGAGCTACCAGTTGCTTGATCTCCTCACGGTAGTGTTTGTCGAAGGCCACGTAATAGTCGCCGATCAGGTGGTCGCCCTTCTTGCCGCTCGACTCCGGCGTCTCACCGTTTCCGTATTTCAGCCAGGCGAGCATCGACTTACAGATATGAATACCGCGGTCGTTCACGATATTGGTCTTCACCACCTTGTTACCGTTGGCTTCCATAATCTGTGCCAACGACCAACCCAGCAGGTTGTTACGCACGTGCCCGAGGTGGAGAGGCTTGTTCGTATTAGGCGATGAATACTCAATCATCACGAGGGGAGAATTGTCTGTAGCCTGCTTCGTGCCGAAATGGTCATCGGCATCGATGGCACTGAGCAACTGCAACCACGCACCATCACCGATGCTGAGGTTCAGGAACCCCTTCACCACATTGAACTTCTCGATTGCTCCACAGTTCTTCTGCAGATACTCGCCCAACTCCTGCGCTGTCTGCTCAGGCGACTTACGCGCCATCTTCACGAAGGGGAACACCACAAGCGTCAGGTTACCCTCAAACTCACTTCTCGTCTTCTGCAACTGCACCATCTTCTCCGGCACTTCCACGCCGTAGAGAGCCTTCACGGCCTCTTGTGCAGCCTTGCTGATCAATGCTTCAATATTCATATCCTTACAAATTTGGGTGCAAAGGTACTATTTTTAATTGACTTATCACAGAAAATCAACAGGAAGTTTTGATTTTCAGGCAGATTTACACAAAACAACTGGGGTGGGTTTTGATTGTTTAACCAGTCAAAACCCACCCCTCCGGCTAATATATAACACACCAATTATGGAATTTTAACTGAGACAAGTGCAAGATTCCTTGTGCTTCGCAGTTATAGAGAAAAGACAAATATGAAAGCGACCCCACTATCATTCAAGAAGGCCGTTGCTCTCGAGCTCTGGCGGAGACAACAGGCAATCACCTGCAAGGAGCACCCGCTCAGGCAACTCTTCTGGGAGTGCACGCTCCGCTGCGACCTGAGATGCCGCCATTGCGGTAGCGACTGTAAGATGCTTCCAGAAAACAAGGACATGCCCAAGGAAGACTTTCTGCGTGTACTCGACAGTATTGCTCAGAAGACAGATCCCCACAAGGTGTTTGTTGTTATCTCTGGCGGCGAACCCCTGATGCGGCGCGATCTCGAGGTATGCGGAAGGGCCATTTACGAAAAGGGGTTCCCTTGGGGAATGGTGACCAATGGACTTCATCTCACGCCACAACGATGGCAAGGACTCCTGAAGGCGGGCATCCACTCGATGAGCATCAGTCTCGACGGCCTAGAAGAGGCGCACAACTGGATGCGTGGTAACGAAAAGAGCTTCCAGATGGTAAGCCAGGCACTGGATATGCTCGTTGCCAAAGGCGATTTCCTGTTCGACATCGTTACCTGCGTGAATCGACGAAACTACGCCACCCTTGATGAGATCAAGGATTTCCTGATTACAAAAGGAGTCAAACGCTGGCGACTCTTTACTGTTTTCCCCGTAGGCCGCGCTGCCATCGACCCCATGATGAGACTGACAGATGAGGAGTTCCGTGGTGTTTTCGACTATATCAAAAGGACACGTGAAGAGGGGCGCATCCGTGTCGATTATGGCTGCGAAGGGTTCCTAGGCAACTATGAAGGCGAGGTACGCTCTCGTCTTTTCTCATGTCAGGCAGGCATCACCGTAGGCTCTGTGATGGCCGACGGCGCAATCGGCGCCTGTGCCAGCATCCGCGCCGACTACCATCAAGGGAATATCTACGAGGATGACTTCATGGAGGTATGGGAGAGACGCTACCTCCCCTATCGCAACCGCGAATGGATGAAAACAGGTGAGTGCGCTACGTGTAAGTATTTCCGCTACTGCCGAGGCAACGGGATGCACCTTCGCGACAAAGAAGGCAAGTTGCTGTTTTGTCATCTCCATCGCCTCAACTCTGGCAAGTAGCACAACGGCGGAATCATAATACCCAACCAGCAGGAAGGGCGATGATGGCCTTAACGGCTTGGTTTAGCATTTATTAACAGAGATTGCTGCAAGGATTCTCTAATCCATCAGTTATAGAAGAAAGAACAAAAGAAAATATCATATGAAAGTAAGATTCAATCATTGGTACAATGCCGTCTTAACGGCCCTCCTGTCAATGTTAGGTTATAGCTGCTCATCCTCAGACGGCCCTGTGGAATACGGTACACCCTCTGCCAACTATGAAGTAAAAGGCTGTGTGACGGACGAGGCAGGAGTCCCCGTTCAGGGAATCAGGACCTTCGTGAAACTTGTAGAAACCTATAATAACAAAGTATACGTCAAAGGAATGGATTCCGTTTTGACAAACGAGTCAGGCAACTATCAACTGAAATATAGTGGCAGTGGCTTCGATCGGCGAATGAAACTGATTGTAAAAGATATCGATGGTCCTGCTAATGGCGGGCAGTACAAGAGCGACACGCTTGACATAGACTACGACAAAGCCGTCAAAGTGAAGAATGGCGATGGGCACTGGTTTATGGGCGATTATGAGATTACCAAGAACATTCAGTTGAAGAAAGATCAATAAGACACACAAGACTGCCCATATCTTCTTAGACTTTCCTCCGGGCAAAGTCCTACTTTCCTCCGAGGAAACCCTGACTTTCCTCGGAGGAAAGTCTATGGAGCATTTTCCGGATGCGTGACAGAAGACAAAAAAAGTGCCACTCCAGCATTACGGAGTGGCACGCAAAATGGTTAACAAGTTTTGGGTCAATCGTTTGTTATCAAGATCACGTAAGGAGAAATCACTTCTCCATTTCCCTTCGCCAACGTCAAGGTATACTCCCCTTCGTCATAATCATCCAGATAATCGGTATAGACCTGATTGGCAGGAATAGAGACCGTAGCCTCGTTGTAGACTATACCATTGGATGAGATTGTCACATGTAGCCCCACAACATTGTAGTTTGGACTAATGGACAACTCCCCCGTTTCAGCATCAAGCCAAACACCGATACGGTATCTGGCAGGTGCCATAACAGGTGGTTTTGGAAATGGTGGCAGTTTTTTCAACACATGATGCTTTGCAAACGACGACGATGGCAGCATCATAAATGCCATCAAGATTAATAAAAGAAATCGGTTATTCATAATAAACTTATAAATAAAATTCGCCACAAAGGTAAGTCGGATTGTCAGAAAACATACAGAATCCGCGTTTCAATTTTGACAAGCCTATTCGACTGTTATACAGCTGCTTACATAAATGGAACAGTAAAAATAGTCAATATTAAAACCCTTGTTTCTTTTCTATTCGTTTCATGAGACATGGACAAAAGCGATATTAGGAATTATTAACCCTGAACGTGGGCTGTTTTGCGAATAATTTTGTAAATTTGTGCATATATGAAAAATCTATATATTATACTATTGTTGATACTCGTGGTTGGATGCCAACAGAAGTCTGCGGTAGGGCAGCTGGACGAGATAGACTCCCTGATCACTCATGACCAGTACGACGATGCTTTCGTCAAGATAGACAAGGTAGACAAAACCTCCCTCAACCAGGAGGAGTATGCACACTACAACCTACTCGTGGCACAGAGGTGCTGTATTAAGCGACAGCGGGATACGACGGGGCTGCTAGACATAATCGTCATTCCTTACTACCTCAGTACCAATAATCATGAGAAGCTTGCCGAAAGCTATTACTACCAGGCTTTCGGCAGACTGCTTAGTAACCAACTGTCACAAGCTGTCGTCCTCTACAAAAAGGCAGAAGAACAGGCTGCAAAGACAAACAACGACCGCTTGCGCTATAAGATTGCACAGAGTTTATCGTATGTCAACGAAGTCAGCGGTAACCATCTCCTGCAATTAGACTACGCCAAACAGGCGCTGGCAATAGCCCTTGCCACAGGCAAAGAGAAATGGCTCGCATACTCCTACACCAGAGCGGCTTTGGCTCACTCCGAGTTACAGCACGAGGATAGCGCTATCACCTACATGCGACAGGCATTACCCTACTCACGTCACATGGAGAAGGAGGATCTGCCTGCATTCCTAAACAATGTAGCATTTACCTTCAAAAATAGCCAGCCCGATTCCGCCAAGAAATACCTATGGGAATCGTTGGCGCTGCAGGAGCACTCGAACACCTTGCAACACCTAGCTGATATCTACTATGAGGAAGGGAAACGAGACGAGGCCTACCGACTGTGGAAGAGAGCCATTGCTGCAGACAACGGAACAGCAAAAGACATCATTCTTTATAACCTCCTGGAGGAGGATGTAAAAAATGGGAGGATGGACAGTGTATGCGACATGGTGAGCGAGATTATCCAGATTAAGGACAGTCTGCTTAGCCAACTGATGAACGACTCCATCAAAGACCTTCAGCTGCACTTCGATCATGAGACGGCCATGCACAGACAGGAGAGGGTGACGACCTACTGGAAAGTTGGACTGATAGTAACAATCATTCTCATCCTACTGCTGACAGTGCTCTATAACGTCAGAAAGAAGTATATTGAGAAGATTAAGACACAGGAGGTACAGATGCAAATCAATAACTATACGAACCGCATCAAGGAGTTGGAAGCGACAGAAGAGGGCGCATGCAAAGAGATAGAGAAACTAAACAAAGAGATAAAAAAATTATTGGACAACGAAGCACCCAAACTGAAAAAGGGACAGTTACTCTATGAACACATCAAGCAGAACGGCACTCTGTCGTTGTGGTCGAAAAAAGATCAAAAACTTTTCATCGACTACTACGCTGCAATCGACTTTAGGACAGTAAATAGGCTAATCAAGACACCACGGAAAGAAAAACTCACCACACATATGCTGTTCTTCCTCCTTTTGGTTGAAATGAGGAAGAGAGATGAGGAGATTGCCCATATTCTCGGCATCTCTGTCAGCAGCATCCGCTCACTTAGAAGCAGAACAAAACCCATAGAATAATAAGCAAAAAAACACCGGTCGTCATCCAGACGACCGGTGCTGCAGAAAAGATAAACGAGAGAGTGTTTCTACAATTATCCAAATCTTTTCACCTCAAGCTAAATTCATCTTTAGTTTATATCAATTTTGATACTCAGGATTCTGATAAGCCTTCTTAGCAGCATCTTCCATAATCAGACCATCGATCTGAGTCTGAGGAATCGGGCGAAGATAATGACCAGGATTAATAGTACGAGTAACAGTCTCGAGATCCTTATCAGTATATCCACTACCTGCGATACGATACTGACCAGCCTTTTCATTCCATTTTTGAGTACGTACAAGGTCGAACCAGCGATAACCCTCACCCCAGAACTCACGCATACGCTCATCAAGGATGAAGTCGATGCTGATTTCAGCAGGTGTCGCGTCAGTCATTGCCTTACTGTTATCAATGTTAACAGCTACATTATCATTCTGGTTGAAGGTCTGCTTACCAGCACGAGCGCGAAGTACATTGACGAGCTCACGAGCGGTCCAAGAACCAGAAACAGAGGCTCCCTTCACAGCTGCTTCGGCAGCAATCAGATAGAACTCAGAGAACTTAGCGATGCTCCAAGGACGCGGGCTACCACCGTTAGGAGAGCCGAGACCACCATTATTGTCTGTACGATACATACCAATCTTCCAGTTGATGGGGTACTTCTTACGGCTAATATGATTTACAGCTACTACGAAGTCAGGACGACCGGCCATCACACCCAGACCGAGGTTACCATTTCCATTACCTTCAGAAACAGTATAGTCAATCTTGCTGTCCTCGCTCTCGGGAACCCAGCTAAAGAATACATCATTGGGATAAATCTTCATTCCATTAGCACCCAGAACATACTCTTCTGTGCTTCCTGCCTTAGCGAAGTTGGTATGGTAACGCAAGGTGAACGTTGCATCATAACGAGAGTCAATTGCCTTGACAGCATCATTCCAAGCACCACCTTCCATGAAGTTGTCGGCGATAGCAGCCATACGTGTCCAAGGACGACCGAGAGCCTGAACAGCCTCACGCTGTACGGGGTTGATATCAGCACCAGAAGCAGCCTTAGCTTTCAACTCGGTGTAGTTCCATGTCTCCATCCAGTAAGCAAAGTTCTCAGGTGCGTTACCGCCACCCCAACCGTAACCGGCGCCACCATTACCATATTTCTCATTCTCATCGTGATCAGCCACCAGCATAATCTCTGAGTTGCGATCGTTCTGAGCGAGGTTCACATCGTAGAACGTTGGTTGCAGAGCATAGGGAGTTGGATTGTTGATAGCCTCGATGGCAGTAGTATAAGCCTTCTGGAAATAAGTAGCTGCCTCAGCAGAGTTACGGGTGCACTCCGGATAAGTCGGAATATTCTTCGGGTTCTCCAGCCACCACGCATAAGTAAGGTAAGCCTTTGAGAGATACAGACGAGCCAAGTTCTTCGTAGCTGTTCCGGGCAGGCGGGGGCTTACAGGCAGATCTGCCACAGCCTTCTCAAGGTCGGGGAAGATACACTTAGTATAAACATCTGCCACTGTATTACGCTCAGAGACACGTACCGGGGAGGTGTTGAATTTCAAAGGACCTGCACCCAGATCGAGAGGTACACCACCGAAGGTCTGCACCAACAGGAAGTAATCGAAAGCACGGAAGAAGTATGCTTCTGCAAGCAGCGATGCATCGATACCGGCAGCCTCACCATTCTCAATAACACCACTAGCAGTATTGATATAAGTGAAGGCACGATTCCAAAGACGGTCACCACGGCTAGTAGAGGCATTGAGTACACCTGCACCAGAGAGGTCGGCCGACTTGAAGTTATCATCGGCTGATTGTGCATAGGTGTATTCATCGGTACCTGTCTCATACATATTGAGAAGATAACCCTCGCCATAGAGATAGCGCAGGTGAGCATAGAGTGCGGTCAAACCGCCTTCGATACCCGTCTTCGTGGTGAAGAATGTCGGGTCGAACTGGCTGCGCGGCTGCTCGTCGAGCACGTCAGAGCAAGAGCTGAGGGTTGTAGAGAGACCACAGCAGAGGAGTCCCGCAGCGATAATATATTTGATACTTTTAGTTTTCATAACTCTTAATTCTTCAATGATATTAGAATGTGACGTTAAGTCCGAACAGGAAGTTGCGGGTTGCAGGCGTGTTGTAACCTACGATCGGCATCTTGTGCTTACCCGTGTAACCTTCCACAGCCACAGCAGTATTAGTATTATCAGTAGCAAAAGAGTTGGTCTCTGGATCGAGTCCACTCTCGTTGTTAAACGGAGAGAAGAGGACAAACGGGTTCTGAACCGTTGCATAGAGGCGCAGACGGCTGATTCCAAAGTCCTTAACAGCCTTCAGGTTATCGAAGTTGTAACCGAGGGTGATAGCACGCACCTTCAGATAGCTTGCATCAAAGTAACCAAGAGTAGTACCATACTTCGGGTTATCACTTGACATAATGCCACCGGGTTTCGGGTACTTAGCACCTGTGTTCTGCTCAGTCCAATAATCTACGTCAAGGTTACCACGACGACCAGAAAGCATGTTCAGGTAACCGTTAGAAGAGTGGATGGCACTGATAAGCTTACCACCAAACTGGAAGGCACCAATCACGGTGAGGTCGAAGTTCTTATAACCCACTGTGGTGTTGAAACCTCCAATGAGGTCGGGCTCCATGCTCATAATCTCACGATCCTCAGGACCGATAGCACGTGTAGGTTTGCCATTAGCATCCAATGCACGATCGTGCTTCACCTTAATCATACCAACATTACCACCTGGCTCCAGGACGTTCATCAACTCCTCTTCACCAGCCTGCCACAGACCTATCTTCTTATAGTCATAGATGACATCAATAGGATGACCTACGAACCAACGGTTAGCCTCATCAGGAGCCGGTTTGCCGTTCTCGTCAAGTGCACCTGTCAGTTTGGTCAGTTTGTTGCGGTTAGCGTAGAGGTTGATACCAGCCTCCCAGTTCCAGCCGTTCTTATTGTCGATGATGATACCATTCAATGTGAGCTCAAATCCCTTATTCTCGGTGTTACCGATATTTCCTGTAAAGCTGTTCACACCTGCAGTTGACGGCAGAGAAACATCAAGAAGAATATCATTGGTCTTCTGGATATAGTATTCGAACGATCCCGAGAGACGACCATTGAAGAGCGAGAAGTCAAGACCGAAGTTCCAGGTCTTACTGTACTCCCAACCCAATTCTGTGTTTGGCAGTGAGTTTACATAGTAACCAGTCAGATAGGTAGAACCGAAGTTATAGTCGAGTGTACCGAGTCCACCGAGGGTAGAATACGGATTGATACTCTGGTTAGAGGTCTCACCATAACCAACGCGAAGTTTCAGGTTGTCAATCCAGGTGAGGTTCTCCATAAAGCTTTCACGGGCGATATTCCAACCTGCGCTGATAGCGGGATAGGTATGCCACTGATGACCCTTGGCCAGACGAGAAGAAGCGTCGGAACGGAGAGCAACTGACAGCATATACTTATTATCATAAGAGTACATCACACGACCCATCCAAGAGATCAGACCACTCTGCCAATAATTCTCACTCTGGATGTTCTTATCGCCCAGAGCAGAACCGAGATAATAATACTGGAAGTACTCTGCGGGAATATCAACACCCTGATAGCCTCCCTGCTCGAATGTAGTCTGCTCAGCAGAGTACATACCTACGACGTTAATGTTGTGCTTCTCAGCGAAAGTGCGGTCGTATGTGAGGATATTCTCAACAGCCCAGTTACGGGTCTGGTTATCAATGACAGAACCTGAACTGCGATAGTCGGGATTAGAGTTGTCAATACCCTTACCTGTAAAGATACCCGTCTTCTCAGAACGGAAGTTCAGACCAACGTTGATGCGATAGCTCAGGCCCTCCACCCACGGACACTTCACCTCAGCGAAGAGAGTGTTGTAAGAACCAATACCTTTCTTCTCATTAAGCCAGTTGTCCTCGATTTGCTCAGCAATATCCTTGGTGAGTACCCACTGCTGGTCAGCTGGCAGAGTAATCAGACGCTTAGTTGTGCCGTCGGCATTGTACGGGCTAGAAATCGGGCTCATGCTCAGAACTTTATAGAGGTTCATGTTAGAACCCTTAGAGTTACGGAAGCTGTTATTGGTGGTCAGGCCAAAGCGGAACCATTTACCAACAGTCTGATCGAAGTTTGCACGCAAACTAAGACGATCGTAACCCTGTGTAGGAACAACAGCCTCATCATGATAGTAGCCAGCACCAAAACTGTAGCTGCCGCCCTGTGTACCACCGGCAACGCTTACATCATGATTATGGCTAACACCTGTCTTATAGAACTCATCCTGCCAATCGAAGTCTTTCACGTTCTCATCCATGGAGTTTTCTTGGTAAAGTCCGGCATAATCACGCATCTTCTGGAAGGTAGGACCATCCATCATAGGATACTTGTGGAAGAGAGTCTTAAAACTCACATAGCCGTTATAGCTCACCTTGGCAGGTGTACCCTGATTACCCTTGGCAGTAGTGATGATGATCACACCATTGGCACCACGAGAACCGTAGATAGCGGTTGCAGAAGCATCTTTCAAGATGTCCATCGACTTGATGTCTGTGGGGTTGATATCTGACAACTTACCCATGAAGGGGATACCATCGAGCACAATCAGCGGGTCGTTAGAAGCACTCAGCGAGCGCTGACCACGGATGCGGATCTGCATCTCAGCACCAGGCTGTGAAGATGTCTGTGTCATAAGCACACCAGCCACACGACCCTGCAGGGCCTGAGCAGCGTTAGTAGCAGCAATCTGATTCAGTTTCTCACCACCGATGTTGGCTACAGAACCGGTCACGGCCTCACGGCGCTGTGTACCATAACCGATAACCACCACCTCGTTGACTAGGTGACCATCTTCTTTAAGGTTCACGCGCATGTTATCACCGGCCTTGAGTTCCTGGGTCTCATAACCGACATAAGAGATGACGAGCGTTGCGCCCGGCTTGACATTGAGTGAGAAGTTACCTTCGAAATCAGTAACTGTACCATTATTAGTACCTTTCTCCATGATCGTGGCACCAATCAGCGGACCCTGAGAGTCCGAGACCTGACCAGTAACCTGCTTCGTTTGCTGAACGGAAGCTACGGATTCTGTAGCTGCCGACACCTGCTGTGCACTGATTATGCCCAAAAAGCACAATCCAACATACAAGGCAGTTTTCTTTGCTTTGAAACTCATACGTTTTGGTTTTGATTAGTTAATAATATAAAATTTTAAGAAAAATCTGCTGCAAAGATAAGCAGATTTGTGTTTCATGGCTTGTACGTATGTTTCGTTTCGTTGTTATTTTGTTTCGTCCTGCATAATTTGATCCACATATTCCGTGGGAGAGACTCCAAATTGCTTACGGAACACGGTGGAGAAATGTGCCAGGTTACTGAAACCGACGGTGTAGGCTACCTGTGTTACATTGATTTTCTGCTCCTTCAACAGACGCACCGCCTGCTCTAGACGGATATTACGGATGAACTCACTGATAGACAAGCCTGTCATCTCTTTCATTTTACGATGAAGCTGGGCTCGGCTGATACCTACTTTCGCAGTCAGCATCTCTACATTAAAGTCACTGTCAGAGAGATGTTCGTTGATTACTTTCATGACCCGTTCCATGAGCATTTCATCATTGCCTTTGACCTTCTTTTCCTCCACTTTATCTTTCTGTTGCTGGCTACCGGAGTACTTTCCCTTCAGACGGAGGTTCTTACTGATGAGATTGTTGATGATCACATGTAGTTCGTTCATGTCGAACGGTTTAGCCAAAAAAGCATCAGCTCCTTTCTCCAAGCCCTCCAGACGGTTGGCCACATCCGACTTTGATGTGAGCATCACCACAGGGATATGGCTGAGATTCATGTTCGTCTTTATCATCCGCAACATCGTGAAACCATCCATCTCGGGCATCATCACGTCGCTGACCACCAGATCATATTGGCGATCCGGAGCGGCTGCCAACAACTTATGCAGGGCTTGACGACCGCAGGTCACCGCGGTGATATGATAATAGCCACCAAGTTCCTGAGAGATATAGTTGCCGATTTCTGCGTCATCATCGACCACCATCACCCGATAACTTGACTGTGGTTTCATCTTCATCGCACGATCGCCCTCACTTGTCTCGAGCATTTCACCCTTGGTAAGATGAGCATTACCAAGTGGCAGACGGACAGTGAAGATACTACCCTGTCCTCCCTCACGGTTGACCGCCTCAATGGTGCCATGATGCATCTCGACCATCATCTTACAGAGGTTCAGGCCAATGCCAGTTCCCTCGATGTGAAGGGTGCGCGACGTACTACCCTGATAGAAACGGTCGAAGATCTTCCGCACATCTCCCTTGATACCCATACCATTGTCTATGACCTGAAGCACGGCCATGCTGTCACCATCCTTGTCGACACGTACCTCAATAGCCCCACCGTCATAAGTATACTTGAAAGCATTCGACAACAAGTTATCGACCACCTTGTCAAGAGCCGTCCGGTCAAGCCACACCTCCAATGCATCAAGTGCTGGTGCATAGCGGAAATCCATATTTCGCTCCCGGGCGCTATATTCATACGATTTCAAAATATTACCCACATACTGCACCATATCTGTCGGCTGACACTGCAACTTCATCTGCTGCTTATCAATCTTCCGAATGTCAAGTATCTGGTTCACGAGGTTCTGTACACGCTGGGCGTTGTGTTCTATCGTCTTCAGTTCTGCTTTGACATCGCTGTCAAGGTCACGCCTCATCAGTTTGTGTAGCGGACTCATAATCAGCGTCAATGGAGAACGGATATCATGGGTTGCATTGATGAGAAATTTCATCTTCTCTTCGTCAAGCTCCTGTCGGCGGCGGCGGATATAGAGCCACAACATCGCAGCCAACATACTCAGTAAAACCAAAATATAAATCACATAAGCCCAAGAGGAACGGTACCATGGCGCTTTGACGATAAGGTGGTAGACCTCGGGCTCAGTATAGGTGCCATTGTCATAGGCACGTACCTCAAGCGTATAGGCTCCTGGTTGCAGATGGTTAAACGATACTACGTTATTACCAGCAGCGGTCTGCGCCCACTCCTTTGCACCATTCAGTCGGTACTCATAGATAACATTCTCGGTATTTGAGTAGTTAAACAGCGAAAACTCCATGGTGAAGGCATTATCGAGATAGGAGAACGTGAAATGATGGCTCTCCGCCAATGGCTCCATCGTCACATGCGCTCCGTCAGACATGGTATTGCAGTTGACCGGGTTACCACCGATGAGCAATCCTGTCAGGTGAACTACACCAGGCTTTGGATGACTCGCACGCAGGGCAGCAGGCTGGAAGGAGGTTATACCTTCGCTGATACCGAAATATACGGTTCCGTCAGTGCCCGTCATCGCCACACCGCCAGCATACTCACGAGAGACCAGACCATTGCCATACACATGTGCGATAAAACGATGCCGATCGCGCTGATACTGCCAAATACCCATCGACGTACTACACCATAAGTCACCAAAACTATCCTGCGCCATGCCACATACCACCTTGTTGGCTAGTGCCTCTGCACCAGGGAAGGCTGTAATTTCTCCTTTCGCCCTGTCATACAAGTAGAGACCATCGGCGGTACCCACCAAGATTCGACGCTGCCGGTCCTCATAGATGGAAGTAACGGTCTTTCCCTCTAATAGCACCTCCCATCCATATGGACGGAATGTGTCGTTCACTGGGTCATAGCAACACAGGTTGGATGAGGTACCTATCCATAACATCCCTTGACTATCCACCAGCAGTGACATCACCCAGTTATTATGCAACCTTCCCCGTTCTCCGTCTTCCTGAAACATATTGAAGTTACGGAGTTCGCCCGTCTTCAGATCATAGGAACAGAACCCCCTCGAGTAGGTGGAAAAAAACAGACGTCCTCGTCCATCATCGACCAAGGCATTAATATAGTTACTACTGAAACCGACTTCTTGATGATAGACACCAGTCAGAGGATTATAGGCATACAAGCCCCGACCCGTTCCAAGCCAATAATCACCACGACTATCTCGGAAAATGGAATAAGTACCCGACGGCGATGCCGGATGAGCCACGATCTTCCCACTTGCATCAAAACCATAGATACCATTATTCTGTACAGCACACCATGTCGTGCCTTTGTCGCCCGGACAAATGGAAGTCACAGAACCACCGATACTGACATTCTGTGCGGAGAAACGCCACGTACTAAACTGCGGTTCACGCTGTGGCAGCATCAGCAGTCCACGTCGCAGACACCCCACCCAAAGATTGTCCTGATTGTCCTCAAACAAAGCCCAAGCGTTAGAGGTGTTAAGATCAAATGACGAACTCGTATGTTCATAGCGATAAAGACGATGTTCTCCTCGAGGAATCATGCACAGCCCCTTCCCCATGGTACCAATAAAGACATTTCCTGCCCGATCGCACAGAGCCGTACGGAACTGTACCGTCTCTCCATCCAGAACCGAAAGATCGATGAAATCAGGAATCAGTTCTCCACCACGATAGAAGAGAAGACCATTCTGGCAAACCATTAACAGACCATTCTCGTAATTCAGGAAAGCAGTCACCGTACCATAAGGTGATTCAAACACGCGGATGCTTTTATCTGTCCTTCTACAAGAAAACATCGAGCCGGATCCGGCCTTCCAGAAGTTCCCCCAGCTATCGATGAATATATGACTGAAAAAGTCTGTGTCGCCCTGTGTATAGCCGTCGAGCATCTCTGCCTCCCGAGTGTTCACATCCAGCCGGAACAAGCCATAGCCTGCGGTACCTATCAACAGGTGATCATTGTCTTCTTGTATGATATCGTTCACCCTATGGGGCGCCCGTTCGGTAAGTACAATCCGTTCAAAGTCATCATTGGCATCATTATACCTCACTAACCCTACGCTCGTACCTACCCACAACGTGCCCTTCCTGTCGACAAACAAGGCGGTGATATTGTTCCCACTGATGCTATGAGGATTCTTTTTATCGTTCAGATAATTGGAGAAACGATAACCGTCATATTTATTCAGTCCGTACTCTGTACCAACCCAGATATAACCTGCCTTATCCTGACAAATATTATTAATAATATTACTTGACAGTTTATCCGAGGTGTAGAAATGTCTCATCTGTCCCATCGTTATGAGACATTGCATGAAACACAGCGCCAGCAATACAATTTTCTTCATAAACGTTGCATATAGACGCTGCAAAGATAAAAAGAAAAAATGGAAAGGACAATAACAAACGTTGTAAAAAGTTTCAAATATGTCTCATCCTTACTTCTCACAGATAGAGAACACTTTCCGGCCCCATATTAAAGAGCAGGTCGATGATAGAGAGGTTTTGTAGAAAACCATGTTTCTCCTGCCAAACTTGATAATATGGTTTAAAGGAGGTGGAGGCCTCCTCGGCAGACATCGCAACGACATCCTCTTTACCGTTATGGATGAATGATGTCGTATAGGAGACGACAGGCTGTATATCGATTAATTCGCACATTTTCTCGCGGATGGCTTCGTTGAAGTCAAGCAGATAGTTCCAACGGTATGATTGCGCATCATCAAAAAAGGGATAGAGATCATCCTCATAATAATCATAGAACGGGGATTTCCCGTATGCGCTTCGCAGAGCATTCCAGTGCAGATGACGCCAGTTGCCATGATCACTGATACGGATATCCTTGATAAGGCCATTACCTGCAATATGTTCCACAGGAACGGTGAGCGCCTGTACACCATTGGCTGTAGCGATGAGACAGCGGTTGCGAAGAGTCTGTTTCTGAAAACTCTCCCATCGTTCTATCCATACCTGTTCCGAATGATACAATCGTTGATACCACTGTATCGGTCCGAAATAAGTCGTGCTAAGAAAAGACTGTCGGTTATTTAATCCCATCTACGAAACGGCCAAGACGACTCCAGCGAATACCACTAAAACCTCGGCGGTCGGGATCACTCGACCACCAGATAAAAATCGGCTTACCCACAATATGATCCTCAGGTACAAAACCCCAATAGCGCGAATCAGCAGAGTTATGACGGTTATCACCCATCATCCAGTAATAATCCATCTTAAAGGTATAACGCCTCACCTCCTGGCCGTTGATAAGGATCTTCCCGTCACTAACCTCAAGGCTATTACCCTCATAGACCTTGATAGGACGCTCATAGATGGGAAGATTCTCCTGCGTCAGTTCAATAGACTCGCCTTTCTTCGGGATCCAAACGGGTCCGTAATTGTCACGCGTCCAGTGTTTGTTGCCATTCAGCGGATAGATATCCAAATCGCCAGCCTCTCTATTCAAAGTAATACTCTCGACGATATCTTTCCGTGCCTGTAAGACTGTAACAGCCTTTTTCGTCAGCGGCATATAACCAGCCGTGTTTAAACTCGTCAAATCTTCCATAGAGATACCCAGTTCCAGCATCAGATCATCGGGAATTCCCTGTCGTAGCTTGACATAGTAAGTATACTGCACGTTCTCAGGCTCCTTGTTAGCTTTCCCGTCGAGATACACAACGCGATCTTTAATCTGGAGTGTTTGTCCGGGTAGTCCCACACAACGCTTCACATAGTTCTCACGCCGATCAACTGGGCGGGTAACGATCTCCCCATACTCACCCCGGTTGTGCCATAGCTCATAACGTCCAGTCTCATAGAGCGTCTCAAAATACCTCATCCGTTCCTCCGGCGTCATAGAATCTGGATTAGGACGGTTTGGATAAATCTGGTAGGCGATGCCATAGCACAACTGGTAGTAGTCTTGTGCCTGCCATTTAGGTGACGAGCAGAGCGTGTCGCCGGCAGGGAAGTTAAAGACCACAATATCGTTCAATTGGACTTTACCTAAACCTTTCACACGACGATAGTCCCAATGAGGCCATTCAATATAGCTCTTACACTCCACAAGAGGCAGAGTGTGCTGAGTCAACGGCATGGTCAGGGGGGTCTGCGGGATACGCGGGCCATAGCTCACCTTCGACACGAAGAGGTAATCACCTGTAAGCAAAGATTTCTCCAACGAGCTTGATGGAATCACATAATTCTGGAAAAAGAACTGGTTAATGAAGTAGACAGCCACCAGGGCGAACACCAAGTCATCAACCCATGACATGATGAACTTCACCGGACGCTCCGCCTCCTTCCACCACTGCCATTTAATCTTTTTCGTGATATATACATCGTAAATAAACGGAACAACAAGCAGTCCCCACCATGATTTCACCCAATAGAGAAATAGCAAATAAAGTATTAGTACTGCGACGAATTTCACCCATTGCACCTTCATATCCAGCTTTTTCTTTTTTTCTACCATGTCCAGAACTCCTTATTATCTTCTTAGAACTTAAACATATCACTAATGGTCAGCAAGCCCTGATGATCCTTGGTATATTCAGCAGCGAGCACGGCACCGAGAGCAAAACCCTTACGTGAATGTGCATCGTGCGTGATAGTAATAAGGTCAGCATCGGAATCGTAGCGGATAGTATGGATCCCCGGCACCTCACCGCGACGAATATGATCTACACGCAGGAACTTCGGATCTGTAGTATCTTCAGCCCATGCCTCCTTACGATCGATATTCTCAACAATCTCATCAGCCAGCGTGATTGCCGTGCCACTGGGATGGTCGAGCTTATGCACATGATGTGTCTCTTCCATCTCCACATCATATTGCGGGAATTGGTTCATGATCTTCGCCAGATAGCGGTTCACGGCAGAGAAGATCGCCACACCGATAGAGAAGTTCGAGGCCCAGAAGAGGGTCTTGCCATCGGCACATGCCTGACGCACCTCATCGCCATGTTCCTTCATCCATCCCGTAGAGCCACTAACCACCTTCACACCAGCCTTCCATGCCTTCAGATAGTTACAGTAAGCCGCCTGCGGCGCCGTAAACTCGATGGCGACATCAGCAGAAGCGAAAGCAGGCGAATCAAAGTCTCGCTGATTGTCGATGTCAATAACACTCACAATCTCATGACCACGGTCAAGGGCAATCTGTTCGATCATCTTACCCATCTTCCCATAGCCGATCAAAGCAATTTTCATATTCCGTTCTAATTAAAACGGTGCAAAGATAGTGCTTTTAGCTTACAAATCGTATGAATTACAACATAAAAAATCAAAAAACAGCATTAAATACGCTCTCACATACCATCACACATCCTTTGCTATTTATTTCAGCAGATGGTACATGCCTCCGGCAAGAGGACGCACCACCCCCTTCATCTCCAGCTGGAAGAGCAGTCCTGTGAGTTGACCGATAGAGATACCAGTCTTTACACTGAGGATATTCAGCTGCAGATCATTGGTCTTCTGTAAGAGAGCAACAATCTGTTGTTCTTCCGGCAAGAGGTTCGGGAAGAGATCACGTTCAATGCCATCGGCGGCCGCCTTTCGGCAACGCTCCTCATCCTGCCAGTCCATGGCCCTAACAAAATCATCGGCACAGGTAATCAAAGCGGCACCATTATCACGGATGAGGTTATTACAACCCTCTGAACATGGTTGACCGACACTGCCAGGAAAAGCGAAAACACTCCGGTCATAGCTCTGCGCTATCTCACAGGTGATCAGTCCTCCTCCTTTAGCGGCACTCTCCACGAGGATCGTTGCGTCGGCCAAGCCTGCAACGATACGATTACGGCGGACAAAATTCGGCTTGTCGGCATTGGTCTGTGTCATGAACTCCGTAAGCAGACCACCATGATTACACATCTCCGCAGCTGTTTCCCGATGCCGGTAAGGATAAATCTGATCAAGGCCGTGAGCCAGAACGCCAACAGTCTCATAATCACACTCTAGTGCCTGGCGATGAGACAAGATATCAATACCATAGGCGAGTCCACTAACAATGAGCACCTGTGGACAATGACGGCGCAGGTCGTTGACGAACCGACGGATCAGGTCCTGTCCATAGACTGTCGCCTGCCGGGTGCCTACCATACTAATGATCCGTGCCTGGTTCAGGTCTGCACATCCTTTATAGTAGAGGACGAGTGGAGCATCCGGACATTCTGTGAGTCGGCGTGGGTAGTCATCATCGGCAAGGGTTAGGGCCCGAACGCCATGTTCCCGAAGCCAGATCATCTCATGCTCTGCGCGCCGCATGGGCTCGTCCCAGTCTTTCAGCGCCTCTATCAGTCGGGGCGAACAGTCCTCCACGATATCAGTGATATCGTTACGATGTTCATAGATGGTCTGGGCATTGCCGACCATCCGGTAGAGTTCCAAAGCCAATTGGTAGTTAAAGTTAGTCAGGCGGGTTAGCGCCATAGTGTAGAAAAGTTCACGATCCATCTTGCTTATAGTTTAAGGTTTTACTTTCTTTTCAGATACTCATAACCAAAGCGGCAGCGGAGACAGTCTTTCTTGTCGCAATATGCCTTCTTCAGTTGGATAAGGGCCTGTGAGTCACCGGCCGTCTCAACTGGTAGCCCCACCTGCTGCCACATTCGGATGATATAGTTGTCTTCCGCCTTCAACTTTTCCAGGAAATCGAAGGCACGATTGCAAAGTACTTCCATCGAACGATACCGACCATAGGCAAAGAGCATGGGTATGGCAGTATTGATCATCAACAGGTTTAGGGATCCATAGGTGAGATGTTTCTCATTGTGGCTACTGACAGAGCCGAAGGTATAGTGTGTCTCCCAATAAGGGGTAACTTGTGAACTAAGCAGTTCTTTCAACTGCCCAATGCTCTCGCAGGCCACGAGTTCTCCCAGGCCAGTCTTCTGTTGGTAATAGAGGTTTGCCAACTGGGAAAGACGGATATGTGGGAAGTTCTGTGGGCGGAGTCTGAGGAAACGCCAGAAATGAAAATCCATCGGTTGCAGTGAAAACTTATGAGCCAGATAGATATATTCGTTGCGCAGTTTGGAGAAATAGCCTTCGTTAAGCGCCTCTTTCTGGTAGTAGTCAGGAACGGCTTCCAATTCCAAAAGACCGGCCTGTCCCATGAAAAGCGCCTCTATCTGAAAGAGGTTGTCACGATGATGAGCAACGGCACTGAGCGGAAGGTGCTGTGCCCACTGTTCAAAGACATCTCCGTTGATACCAAAGCCATAATTCCTGGCAAGAGTCATGAAATAGGCATCCTCCCATGACCCATCACATTGTTCCACACGCTGGCGGATGGCCTCTGTCTTCTGTTCCAAACGTTCCGTCTGTAGTGCAGCCATCCATGCGTGGACTGTCAGTCGTGTTAGTTCGGGAATTACCTTGTAACAGGGCGGATAGCTCTCTGTCTTAATCAGTTCCGCGTAATGCATTCTTACGGTATCAGGCACATCGAGCTGCATCTGTCGAACAAACTCTCCGTGGGTGTTCATCACCTCCGCATCAAGTACTCCCGCCACATGTAGGATGACATTATCATAACGCGGATCCTTATCGTGACCATGGATATACCAGTCGGACGACTTGTCGTGAATCTCCACATTCCCCACCCACAGTGTCCGCCCTATCCTCACCTTCGCATTGAAGAAGTCGGGACCTGCGTGATGATTATGCAGTCCTGGGTCAATCACTTCAACGGTCTGACCGTCACTCGTTTGCAGTTCCTTCAGAGGGAACAGCCTATGATTCCACACATAATGAAGCAGTTGTTCCATAGTGTCAATTTAAGATTTGCAATTAGTGTTGCAAAGATAACAAGTATCATCCTAATATGCAAGGAAAAAGCAAAAAAAAATATACTTTTTACATTAATTGTATGCATATCTGTTCAAAGCCACGAATTATTTTGTATCTTTGCCTACGAATATGAAGATTGGAAATGTGGAATTTGGCCCCCGTCCTGTGTTCCTCGCTCCTATGGAGGACGTAACGGATATCGGTTTCCGGCTGCTGTGTAAGCGCTTCGGAGCCTCCATGGTTTATACAGAGTTCGTGAGTGCCGAGGCACTGATCCGCGACGTAAAATCGACTATCCAGAAACTGAACATCAGTAACGAGGAGCGACCTGTTGGCATTCAGATTTACGGACGCGACGTCGAGGCGATGATAGAGGCAGCACGGATTGTAGAAGAGGCAGGACCCGACGTGATTGACTTGAATTTCGGTTGTCCGGTAAAGAAAGTTGCGGGCAAGGGTGCAGGAGCAGGAATGCTCCAGAACATCCCGAAGATGCTAGAGATTACCCGGAAGGTGGTGGATGCTGTGAAATTGCCTGTGACAGTGAAGACCCGTCTGGGATGGAACCATGAGCAACTGATCATCACTGAACTGGCCGAACAACTGCAGGACTGTGGCATCCAGGCGCTGACTATCCATGGCCGCACACGTTCACAGATGTATACGGGCTGTGCCGACTGGACCCTTATCGGTGCGGTGAAGCGCAACCCCAGAATTCATATTCCCATCATCGGTAATGGTGATATCACCTCACCGGAAGAAGCACAGAAAGCATTCGAGGACTACGGCGTTGATGCCATTATGATCGGCAGGGCTACTTTCGGACGCCCCTGGATCTTCAAAGAAGTGCGCGACGTGCTAGACAACAGTAGTGCCACTCCTCTTGACTTCAATCTGAAACTCGATATCCTGGAAGAACTATTGCGCATCAATGTGGAGCGTATCGACGAGAAGCGCGGCATCCTTCACACCAGAAGACATCTTGCCGCTACGCCGATATTCAAGGGTATTCCTAATTTCCGACAGACTCGTATCGCCATGTTGCGTGCAGAGACGACCAGTGAACTACTACAGATACTTGAAGACATGAGAACCCTTCTCGGGTCAACATTATAAACCCTTTAAATGTTTTATCACATGAAAAAAATTAGTATGAAAGTAGTGGCATGTCTTATGGCTGGCAGTCTTATGTCTACCTCATGCATCGGTTCGTTCAGTCTTTTCAACAAGTATGCCCATTGGCAGAGAACCATGACTAGCAACAAGTATGTGAACGCTATCGTAGGTTTCTTCCTGATGCCTATCATAGGCGGTATCACTCTGTTTGTCGACAGCGTTGTCCTCAACACCATCGAGTTCTGGAGTGGTGACAATCCTCTGGCTTCAAATATCGGCAAGACCCAAAACGTGCTTGGCGAGGATGGCAAGCTCTATGCTGTAAAGACCCTGAAGGATGGCTATGAGGTGACTGCTCCCAACGGAGAGGTGACCCTGCTGACCTATGATAAAGTGACCGACAGTTGGTCCATCTCACAGAACGGCATGACGAAAGAACTGTTCCGCTTTAATGCCGACGGCCAAAGCATTAGCGTAAACGTGAACGGTGAGCAGAAGGACTTCACACTGAACAAACAGGGTGTCTTCGAGGCTCAGATGATTGCCAACGACGGTTTGTTCTTTGCCCAGCGCTAATCATCAGAACCAGTTCATCAATGAACGAAGATAGGCAGTCAATTCGGCTGCCATTTTTTGATGCTGCAACAGACTCGGATGCCAGTCGCTGCCATATCCGAGATTACCCGTTTGCGGTGTAAAGTCAAATCGATAGACCTGTTTGTCGCCGCTCTTCTGTGCCTCAACAGTTACCTCATTGAGCAGGTGGCGTGCGATCTCCAGTTCCTTTCCACCAAGCATCGAACCGCAAAGGAACACGATTTTTGCCTCAGGATTATGCTGTCTCACCATCGTCAGCAATCTCTGATAGCCCTGCTTCAACAGGGCTGTATCATAGTTGTTGGTCGAGAGATCATTGGTTCCGAGATTGATACACACCACATCAGGACGGTAACGGGAGAAGTCCCATCTCTCCCCATCAATACCTATGTTCCTCCGCAAGTCAGATTTCAGCGCATAGCCAGTATATTCATACTGTTTCGGCATGTTTGAGTCGGGAGTTCCGGTCTTCGGCCCCCCGTAGTTTCTGTAGGCACCGATACCACTACGTGCCACCACCCAGTGCTGCGCATCAAGTGCCTGCGCTGCCAGAGAAGCATAAGAATAATAATGATTCTCTGTATCATACTCGAAATGTTCACGCTCACTATCTCCCTCAATACCATAACCACAAGTGATCGAGTTACCGACGAATTCTATCTTTCTTTCCGGTAGAGCCGGTGCCTTGAGGAGGCGGCATCCCGGATCAATCACAAACCCCCAGAACTCGGGGTAGAACTCGTAGCCCTCGATGATATACATCAGACGGACGGTATGGGGCGCATGGGGCAGTGCTGTGGCCAGCGTCACAACAGAGTCTTTCCTGCCCATGAAAGAGACTTTGAACGGTTCTGCCTGATCGATCTGTGCCATAAAATAGCCACTGCCCGGCTTAGCCTTCATCCTCAGCGACGTTCCCTCGAAAGTCGCCATGACCTGAACACCCGGGTAATTGAATGCTGGACGTTCCGGATTAGCAAAGCTGATACGACCAATATACTGAATTTGCGGATCGGCAGGACTTACAATCGTTCCCCGAAAAGAAGTTGCCGTCGTAGCAATGACACCCTGGCAGACAATGGTCAACAGGGCCACAAATAATTGTTTCTTCATCTGTTGTGATATATCTTATTAGTAATGGCTATAGTCTGGTGATATGTATTGCGCCTGCAAATATACGAATTATAATCCATAATCTACTCATTCTTAACAAGAACTTAAAAAACGATCCGAAAATAAGCCTTTCAGCCTAAAAAGAAAAGAAAAAACGAAAAATTCTTTGCTATTCACTCACTTCTTCGTATCTTTGTCGCCAAAGAACCATTCATACTATTAATTATGACAGTACTAATTATTATCATCGTTTTGGCGGTTATCGTCATTGGTTATTTTATCTCTACCCAGCGCACGCTGGTTGGTCTTGATGAATTGTGCAAGAATGCCCTCAGTCAGATTGAGGTACAACTCAACTCCCGTTTCGACGCGGTGATTGCCTTGGCCAAAACGGCTGCGCAGTATGCTAAGCATGAGTCGGAAACCATTATCCAGGCTGTGCAGGCTCGTGGTGGTAATAGTGGAGCAACCGCTAACACACCTGCCGCTATCAACGAACAGGCCAACCTGCTCGGAGAAATGATGGGTAAGTTGAACGTGGTTTTTGAACGCTATCCGGAACTGAAAGCCAGCGACCTCTACAACGAGGCTCAACAGGGTATGAAACAATATGAGGAGAATGTACGTATGTCACGTATGATCTACAACGACACGGCGACGAAGATGAATCGTATGGTGCGCCAGTGGCCGTCGAGCATCGTCGCCTCCATGCTTCACTTCGACCAAAAAGAATACCTAAAAGTCGACGAAGAACAGAAGAAGAGCTATCCTAATCTCGATGAAGCATTTAAGAAGTAAGCGGTCTTTGCTTTTTTCTGTAGGCTGGTGGCTATTAGCTACCGCCTCCATGACAGCCCGAACTCAGCTTCACGACCTAAATATCCGCGTGATGTTGAGCAAGAACGGTGATGCCCATATCACCGAGACCCGCCAGATGAGTATCGAGTTTGAGGAGACTGAGTGCTATATCGTTGTCGGCAATCTGAACGGCAGTGAGATACGTAACCTGCAGGTGACTGACGAGACCGGAACAGAATACACCAATATTGGTGTTTGGGATATCAACCAAAGCCGTAGTTGGAAGACCGGGAAATGTGGAATCGTCACTAAGCGCGACGGTTATGAGCTCTGTTGGGGACTCGGCGAGAGTGGCAGTCGCACCTATACGACGAGCTACACCGTCAGTCAACTGCTGAGAGGCTTCAGCGATGCCGATGGGTTTAACTATATGTTCGTGGCACAGGGTATATCACCCTATCCCGACCATATCAAACTGACCATACTAGCAGAAGACGGCCAGTCGTTCAGTGCCGAGAATACAGGCATCTGGGGCTTCCGCTATCAAGGTGAAATTCGCTTCGACAACAACCAAATTGTGGCAGAGACCAGTGAGCCATTCGGCAGTAACAACGCAATGATCGTCATGGTGCGTTTCAACAAGGGACTCTTCGAGCCTGCCATCGTTAACGACGGCAGTTTTGAGGAACTCAAGGATCGTGCCTTCGAGGGTAGCGATTATAACAGCGATGACGAGTGGACGAAGGAAGACACCATCATCCTCTTCACCCTTGCCATGGGTTTCTTGGTCGTACCTATTCTCAGTGGTCTTTGGTACCTCTTTTATGTCTGGCGCGCACGCAAAAAAGCATTCAAAGACCTACTTTGGTATCGTAACATTCCCCTGAAAGGAGACCTCCAGCAAACCAATAGCATGCTGAATGCCTACCGTTATTTCGGCACAGATTACAACAACCTGCTTTCGGCCTGCATTCTGAAACTCATCAATATGGGAGCCATCAGTATTGAGCATAGTCTGGATGCCAAAGGAAAGAGTATTCAGAATTTCGTCATCCACGAGTTGAAGGACTACAACCAACAGCCGCTCCTACTGCGGAAGGTACATCAAATCTTCAAGATGGCGGCAGGCAAAGATACCATCCTCGAGCCGAGAGAGTTGAAATCGTTCATGAAAAGCAGCTATAACGAGAACCTCACCGACTCGTTTATCAATACCCTGCATACGAAGACGAGTATCAGAGCCTATAAAGAGCGTACTGACGAAGTACGACAAGTGTTTGGACTGAAGAAATTCCTTAAGGAGTTCTCACTGCTCGACGAGCGCCATTTGCAGGAGGTATCACTATGGAAGGACTATATGATCTTTGCCACGCTTTTCGGCATTGCCGACCAGGTAATCAAAGACATGAAGAAAATCAACCCCGAATACTTCAACATGGATCAGGTGGCCGGTCAGATGGCCGACGACATGACCCTTCCGTTGATCTACTCAACGATGCACTCCAGCACCACCCGTGCTGCCATGAGCAAGGCCGAACGTGAGGCCCGCGCCGCGGGAGGTGGAGGTCACGCCTCATGGGGCGGAGGCGGAGGCTCCTCCGGGGGAGGCTTCGGCGGAGGCGTCAGATAAGAGCGAGAAAGTGTCAGCCTGTCTGGCTGACACTTTCTCGCTCATCCCACTTCTGGAAAAGACCAGCCAAAACGGTACCGCTGATGCTATGCCAAGCACAAGAAATGGCACAGGGCAGGACTGAGAGTGGCTGTGCGGCAAAGAACGTACTGGCCAATACCGTGGCAAGCCCTGCATTCTGCATGCCCACCTCAATGGAGATTGTCCGTTTCTTGGCAGTACTAAACTTAGCCAAACGCCCCGAAATCCATCCCAACAGATAACCTAGTGAATTATGGCAGAACACCACAGCAAAGGTCCATATGAAGAGTAAGAATCCACGGGCAATCAAAGCATCGTGAACCGTAGAGATGACACCGCCAACGATACAGGCTAGACAGATAACGCTCACCCCGGGCATCAGCGACTGGATGGTCGGAAAACTCCTCCGATAAGAGTAGGTATAGTTCAAGAAACAACCGAATCCAACGGGGATAATCGTCACAATCAGAATATTCAAGAACATCCCGATAGCATCGATCTCAATGATTGCTCCAGCCGTCAACTCCATCAGCAAAGGGGTCATCACCGGTGCTAATAATGTAGAAGCACAGGTCATGCCAACCGAGAAAGCCACATCGCCATGACAGAGATACGACATGATATTACTCGACACACCGCCTGGGCAACAGCCTACAAGCAAAATACCTAATGCCAGTGCCGGTTCCAGACGGAATACATGCACCAATAACCACGCCACACAAGGCATGATTAGGAACTGTGCACAAGCACCGACGAGAATATCCAACGGGCGCCGGGCGAGTATCCGGAAATCTTCGGTTGTCAATGTCAGCCCCATCGTCAGCATAATCATACCGAGGATCACCGTCTGGGTATTCCCTCTCACCCATCCAAATACACCCGGCAGATGAAAGGTGAATACAGCTACCGAGATAATGAAAAGAGAGGCATTGGAAGCCAGCCAACGACTTGTCTGCTGTAGAACCTTAAGCATATCATTCTGTACTAATTCGTTTCAACAGGCAAATTTACGAAAAGTCGGGAACATGACAAAAGAAAAAATCTTTTTTTTGAGGCTGCTTGATATTGGCGAGTCTGGAAAGTCTTTGTATATGGCATTTGCAGACTACTTGACTAGAAGGCTATTGTCTTGTGCTGTCAACCTATAATTGTGATAACACAACCGCAAAAAACACGAGTAAAATAACACGATTTGCGAATTATTTTGTACTTTTGCAAGCGATAGCAAGTGATAAATATGATAGACGAGGATTTTGACATACACGAAGAACGATTCTCTCAAGGCGAGAAAGACTTCGAGAACGCGTTACGCCCTCTGAGCTTCTCTGATTTCAGCGGCCAAAAAAAGGTCGTAGAGAATCTGGAGGTGTTTGTCGAGGCCGCCAAATACCGGGGCGAGCCCCTTGACCATACCTTGCTACACGGTCCTCCCGGATTGGGCAAGACCACCCTCAGCAACATCATCGCCAACGAGTTGGGCGTGGGTTTCAAGATAACCTCTGGTCCTGTGCTGGACAAACCAGGTGATCTCGCAGGAATCCTCACTTCTCTTGAGAAGAATGACGTGCTCTTCATCGATGAGATCCACCGTCTGTCACCCGTCGTAGAGGAATACCTGTATTCCGCCATGGAGGACTACCGTATCGACATCATGATTGATAAGGGTCCGTCGGCACGCTCCATCCAGATAGACCTGAACCCCTTCACGCTCATCGGTGCCACGACCCGTAGCGGTCTGCTGACAGCTCCACTCCGTGCTCGTTTCGGCATTAATATGCATCTCGAGTATTACGCCCCAGAGACTTTACAGGCCATCATCGAGCGCTCGGCTGGCATCCTTGGCGTTCCCATCACAGAAGATGCAGCTTTGGAGATTGCTGGTCGTAGTCGAGGTACGCCCCGTATCGCCAACGCTCTGTTGCGCCGTGTGCGGGACTTCGCCCAAGTAAAAGGGAACGGAAAGATTGACACGAAGATCTCGAAGGTGGCCTTGACGGCCTTGAATATCGATCAATATGGTCTCGACGAAATCGACAATAAGATTCTGCTCACTATCATCGATAAATTCCGTGGCGGTCCCGTCGGCATCACGACGATTGCCACTGCCATCGGTGAGGATGCAGGTACTGTCGAGGAAGTATATGAACCATTCCTCATCATGGAAGGTTTTATCAAGCGTACTCCCCGAGGGCGTATGGTGACAGAACTAGCTTACCGCCATTTCGGGCGTAATCCCTACGGTGGAAACATCATGGAACCCAATTTGTTTGAATAATTAATCGTTGACAGTGATGAGAATAGGAGTTTTTGTCGGGAGTTTCGACCCATTTACGATTGGCCACGATTCTATCGTGCGTCGGGCCTTACCACTATTCGACCGCCTGGTCATCGGTGTGGTGGGCGACAACGTGCATAAGCCCAATATGCGGGCTGCAGAAGAACGGATGAAGGTCATCCAAGATTTCTATGCCGACAACCAGCGTGTGGTGGTGAAGCCGTTCCACGGTCTGGCCATGGACTTTGCTAAGGCCGAAAATGCCAGTTACATCGTGAAAGGTGTCCGTACCGTCAGCGATTTTGAGTACGAGCAGTGGCAGGCAGATTTCAACCGCAAACTGGGAGGTATTGAAACTATCCTGCTTTATACAGAGCCCGAGTTGTCCAGTGTTTCGTCGAGTGCTCTCCGGGAATTGTCACACTTTGGTGTTGACATCAATCCCTACCTACCAAAGAAATAGTTTTTCACCATTTAGAATTGTACTGATATGATTACGTATAGTACTGAAGGGGTGAAGTTCCCCAACATCAAAAAACGTGAGACATCCGCATGGATCCGCCGGGTAGCAGAGTCGTATGGCAAGAAAGTCGGTGAAATCGGCTATTTATTTGTCGATGATGAGAAGATTCTGGAGGTGAACAATGAATACCTCGGTCATGACTACTACACCGATATCATCACCTTCGACTACACCGAGGGGAATACACTAAACGGTGATTTGGTCATCTCACTCGACACTGTCTTCACCAATGCCAATAAGTTCAACAAGTCTTATGATGAAGAGTTACACCGGGTGATTATCCATGGAATTCTTCACCTCTGTGGCATTAATGACAAGGGCCCTGGCGAACGAGAGATCATGGAGGCCGCTGAAGACAAAGCGTTGAACATGCAATAAAAGATATCCCCCACGACTGTAGGGGATATCTTTCTTCCTAAGATTTATTTGACAACGAAATCGATACTCTGGAGATCCTTGTCGAGCGACGAGGTGCCATAAAGTATCTGATAACGACCCGCACGAGTGGATAGTTCGTCGATACTCTCATCATAGTATTCGAAAGCCTCACTGTCGAGTGAAATTGTTGCGGTTTTTGTCTCACCTGCCTTCAAGGACAGTTTCTGGAAACCTTTCAGAGCCTTGATGGGTGCACCAGCATCATCGAGCGCTTTCACATAGACTTGAATGGTCTCCGTACCCTCACGTTTACCCGTATTGGTAATGGGCACTGTCAACGTCACCTGACCATTCTTCTTCATTGCCTTCTTCGACAGTTTTCCTTGTCCCACGACAAAAGTAGTATAGCTTAGGCCATATCCAAAGGCATACTGAGGCACACCTGTAAAGTAACGATAGGTACGGTTTTTCATCGAGTAGTCAAGGAAATCTGGCAGATCGCTATTTGAGCGATAGAACGTGACGGGTAGTTTGCCACCAGGGTTATAATCGCCAAAGAGAATCTCAGCCAGAGCTTTCGCTCCACCCTGACCAGCATACCAGGCCTGCAGTAGGGCGTCGTACTCGCCTTCAACACTACCGAAGGCAATGGCTGAACCTGAGCAGTTCACGAAGATTACCGGACGCCCCGTTTGATGCATTGCCTTCACAAGCATCTGTTGTACCTTGGGCAGTTCAATATCCTGCTTATCACCGCCTTCACCCTCCATCTGAGCAGAGATTCCTCCGATGATGATGATTGCATCAGCATCCTTCACCTCATTGGCTAGAGCCGTGAAGTCTACAAGATTACGCTCGCAGATATCACCACGCAGCATCGCAAACTGTCCATTACCATGACGGTATTCAATCACGATGTCATAGATCTTACCCTCTTCCACAGGGAAGGACTTATATTCAGTGCGACGGCCAAAGAAGCCGCGGAAGCCAGCCGGTTTTGCATCTTCTATAACTTTGTCGTTCACCTTCAGCAGATACCCATTGTCGGTCATCAGCGTGTATTTCATCTCACCTGTAAAGGTTGCAGTATAACGACCACTGACACGTACAGAGAGCGTATCACGATTGACTCCCTGCGCAAATCCCCAAGCACCGAATGTCGAGAAGTTCAACTCTTTGTAGTAATCGATCTTGGCGGGTTTCCCGCTCAGATCTTTATTATTATAAAATTCTACAAGAGCGCCCTTGCCATCATTAAAGTCCTGCAGATGATGAATTGTTTCATATTCATCGTTTAGTTCACAAGCTTTCTGATAGATAACTTTGGCACCAGGAACAGCCGCCTTGATGCCAGCCAAGAGTGACTGTTTATGATTCTCGGTAGGTGTCCCACCGTAGTTACCGTTTAGCAGTTCCGCATCATCGGCATTAGGACCTACTACAGCAATGGTCTTAATACCCTTTGACAGCGGTAGCACAGAACTTTTGTTCTCCAACAAGACCATCGACTCACGAGCTGCTTGGACAGCCATATCATGATTTGTCTCACTGCTGATAATCTCAGGACCTAGTTGTGCCCAAGGCAGTCTGTCGGAAGGATCGAACATGCCGAGTTCAAAACGGCCTTTCAATGTCTTACGCAGATGTTCGTCTAGATCACTCTCCTTAATAAGACCTTTCTTCAGACCTTCCGTAAGCGACATAAAGACCTTACCACATTCCAGGTCCGTACCATTCAGCACGGCATCGACAGAGGCTGACAATGGGTCCTTGTGAGTCTCATGCTGACCACGGTTATAGAAATTGTTAATAGCATCGCAATCGGTTACTACAATACCATCATAACCCCATTTATTACGCAGGATATCTATCAACAGACGATCGCTCGTACAACAGGGTTTCCCCTCAAAACGCTGATAGGCACACATTACCTCACGCACATTTCCCTTCTTCACCAGAGCCTTAAAAGCAGGCAGATAGGTTTCCCAAAGGTCACGGTTCGTAGGTTCCACGTTCATCGAGTGTCTGAGTGGTTCTGGACCACTGTGTACCGCATAATGTTTGGCACAGGCATGAGTCTTGAAATAATGTGGGTCATTACCCTGCATTCCCAGTACAGTTTGTACACCGAAAACGGCATTCAGATAAGGGTCTTCACCACAGGTCTCCTGACCACGACCCCATCGCGGATCACGGAAGATGTTCACATTTGGGCACCAATAGGTCAGTTCCGGATTACCAGGATAGTAGATAACACCCATCGGCACATTAAAAAGATTGTGGTCGGAACGGTTCCAGTTAGCACGAGCCTCATCACTCACCTGTGAGAACACATCATAGAATAGTTGTGCATTAAAAGCAGCAGCCATTCCGATAGGTTGCGGATAGACGGTGTAACCACCTTGGCGCACACCATGGCAGGCCTCATTCCACCAGTTGTACGACGGAATACCAAGTCGGTCGACAGAGGCCGACTTGTTCATCATCAGTCCGACCTTCTCTTCGGGGGTCAGCATCTGCAAAAGATTCTCCACACGTTGTTCAATCGGCATGTCCGGGTTCTGCCACAGATATTTTGTCTGGGCAGAGACGTGAGATAGCGACAAGCAACCTGCTGCCAGTCCCATCCACATCGCAAAAGCAATGATTCTGTTTGTTTTCATACACAATAGTTGATCATAAGTTATTTTTGAATGTCTTTTCTCTCTTTTAACTTTGTTGTTATTCTCGACGGATAATTGTCACCTGACGGACCTGTTCACCCAATGTGGTGTCTGCCTCGCGAGGGAAATATACCGGCATATCCTCTTGTAAGGGAAGGATACGGAGCTCCAACTGTCGGCAGTCGCCTGGTAGTCGCCAAAGCGCATATTGGAACGACCGCCCATGGTAAAAATGATCGTCTATCAGTTCACCGTTGGCATAGAGACGGGCCACATCTCCTCGATAATCAATATTCAGTAGCAATCCGTCACGCTCTTGCTCCGGCAGATCAATGGTATAGACTGCAGCCTGTTTGAAATCCTCGTCTGAAGGTTCTTCAGCGACATTGTTCACACCGATGGTGATCGTACGCCATGCCCCAGCTTCTCTCACCTTCCTAATAGTAGGTACTTGAATAGCCGTATCATGATGCCCTGCCTCACGAAGGAAAAGCCGTTCTGCCTGGCGCGATGTCAACAGATAGATATTCCTGTAAACCGGAATAGTTGCCCCTCTTGCCTTCAGATTTCTCAACACCTTATTCCCAACAGCGATAGTTGTCGGAAGACCTTCTATCTGCTCCAGGTAGATCTTACCGCCGCGTTTGGCAACCAACTGAGCTGTGGCATAACGAATATCATCGATATTCACTGGTAGAATACACATGGTACCTGCAGGTATATTCATCTTAGGCAGTCTGACACCACAGACTTCCAACTGAATACTGTGCTTCACAGAAAGCCGTTGCAGTCGTTCGTAATTATTTATAAACACAAAAGCTCTACCATTTTTCGAACGATACGACCAACGGAGGAAAGAGTCATCACCTTTGGCGATATCCTGTTTACAAGGAAAACTCGCCTCCATCGGTGCCAACACATCACCCCAATCCTGCATAAACAGGTGAAGCTTGCGTAACATATAGTAGTGGGGATTCTTTTGACCAAACTCATTCAGTGGAGCTTGAAAATCATATGTCTTCACCGGCAGATCATTGTAATTCGTCGCGATAGTACGCTGGGTCTCATTCAACCACGTCTGTCCAATGGGATTGGTACCACCATGATACATATAATAGCCTAATAGGTTTGAACCACTACCCAACTTCACGATTGCCATTGAATAGGCATCTTCCGGATAGAGATAAGGTCGTCTATGATAAGCTGGCATCATACCACCTCCCAACTCACAGGTGAAATAAGGATATGCCTCCTCCGACACACGCCTAGCAGAAGATATAACCTCAGTTTCCCTTTTTCTGTTCATACCATCCATCGCACCCATGTTCTCTCCTCCCTCAACAGAGATTGAAGGACGTCTAAAGTTAAAAGCCTTATAGTAGTTGCCTGCGGTCTCTTCAAGACTACGCTCCCAGAATCCATCGGCATAATCACCATAGAGAGGCAGCATCTCGCCAAACGGCACAGGTGTGGCCAGCTCAGGCCAGCCTGTGCGCGTATAAAACGGCAGTTCAAAGCCGATAGAAAGTGCGATTCTCTTCAAGGCCATTAGATACTCACCCCGCCCCCGGTACTCATTATCGAACTGCGCAGCTATCACCGGTCCACCGTCTTTCCATTGCAACCCCTGCACCTGTGTAAAGATCTGCCGATACAGACGTTCCACCAAAGCGAGGAACCCCGGATTATCATCACGCGTCTTACAACTTTTCCAAAAGACCCAGTCGGGAATGCCACCATTCCGTACCTCACCATGGCAGTACGGTCCAAGACGAAGCACAACAGGCAAACGCTGTTCCTTACATAATTCGATGAAACGTCGCAAATCACGCTGACCATCCCATCTGAATACTCCCTCCTGCTCTTCCACATGATTCCAAAAGACATACGTAGCAATAATCGTCACACCACCCTCCTTCATCTTCCGTATCTCATCGCCCCATTCATCGGCTGGAATGCGCGAATAATGAATCTCGCCCATCACAGGACAGACCCGCCGTCCATCAATGATCAGACTATGTCGATCCCATTCCACAGACGGATTCTGCGCACGGACACTTAGACAAGCCATCAGACCTGTCAGGAAAGCCGATAAAATCATGATCTTCATATTCTGTTGATTACATTATCTCTGCACAATCTCCAGTGCTTTCTTGATTATCTCGCTATTTTCATTGAACACGGAAAAATACTCGCTCATGTCCCAGAGATCACGGGCTATAAGTGCCTTCAACTGCACTTGAAGATAAGGGATTGTCTTTTGCCGCTCCTCCTCATTCCGTGGTTTGATGCCCTGACTTTCACCCTCAGCAATAATCGCATCAACCAAACTCCGAGGTACCTCATAATTCTGTTTGTAATCTGCAAACGAGGTCCACTTTTCTTTCAATTCCTTACGATGGCTATCAACATAGCGGAGATTCTGTTGGATAATTATACTCTTTGCAGCCAATTCACGATGGAATCGGGTATATATAGTGGTGTCAAGCGGCACGAATTCATCAGGCATAATACCACCACCGCCATAGACCGTGCGATGCTGACGGAGCGTCTCAAACCTCAAGGAGTCTGAAAAATGAACACTATCTGCATTTGTCAGTTCACCACTCTTCAGACGGTTCAACATGTCCATTGCGTAGTCCTTCGCACCGCCTTTGGTATATGGCTTCTGAATACAACGACCAGACGGTGTATAGTAGTGGGCTATAGTCAGACGTATCATCGACCCGTCGGGCAAGTCGACAGGACGCTGTACAAGACCCTTTCCGAAAGTACGGCGACCAACGACCGCTCCACGGTCCTGATCTTGAATAGCTCCTGTTACAATCTCTGCAGCCGAGGCAGTATAACCATCGACAAGGACCACAATCTTCCCTTGTTGGAAAGATCCTTCTCCATCAGCAGTATAATCCATACGTGGAACTCTTCTTCCCTCCGTATAGACAATCAAGTCGCCTTTTGTCAGAAACTCATTAGCGATGTCAACGGCCGCTTTCAGATACCCACCGCCATTCTCTTGAAGATCGAGCAGCAGATGGCACATCCCCTGCTTACGTAAACTCCTCATGCTCTCAAGAAACTCCTCGTACGTCGTAGCACCAAAACCGCTGATTCGAATATAACCAATACCTGGACGTATCATATAGGTGGCATCAATTGATTTCACTGGGATCTTCGCACGAACGACAGTAAATGTCAGACGGCCGCTAATCCCCTGGCGTACGACACCAAGATTTACTTTCGTTCCTTTCGGACCGCGAAGGCGCCTCATAATCTCTTCTTTTGACATCTTCACACCAGCGATGGAAGTATCATTTACAGAGACAATACGGTCACCAGCGATGATTCCCACTTTTTCAGAAGGACCGTTAATAACCGGTTGGATAACCAGTAGCGTGTCTTCAATCATATTGAATTGCACACCTATTCCCTCAAAACTTCCATTGAGCGGCTCATTAAGAGCCTTCACCTCCTTGGGAGTGAGATAGCTAGAATGAGGATCCAGCTTATCAAGCATACCACGGATAGCATCCTCTACCAGTTTCTTCTCATCTACACTATCTACATAGAGATTGTCGATGGCCAGTTCTGCTAACTGCAACTTGCGCAAAGGTGATCCCTCGCTATTATTGATGCGGAACTGGGCGTAGAAACTCTGAACACACAACAAAAGTGCTAGGACAAGGAGACAGTATCGTTTATTCATTCGTAGATATCTTCTTCAGGGCGATCTTCCTCAACCACCAGGTTATCAATAATAAAGTTTTGTCGCTCCATGGTGTTCTTTCCCATATAATATTCTAATAGTTTCTGCACCTGATCAGTTTTGTGAAGCGTCACCTGCTCCAGACGGATATCCGGACCGATAAAGGCAGCAAACTCGTCGGGTGATATTTCACCAAGTCCTTTGAAACGGGTTATCTCTGGATCTGGTCCCAGTTCAGTGATGGCAGCAAGACGCTCTTCTTCACTATAACAATAGCGTGTTATAAAATCGCTTTTCTTGTCTGCCTTAGCGTCAGCATCAGCAATAACCTTCTTGCTTTTAATCTTCGTACGACGGTTACGTACTCGGAAAAGCGGTGTCTGCAACACATAGACATGTCCCTTCTTGATCAATTCGGGGAAGAACTGGAGAAAGAATGTGATAATGAGCAGACGGATATGCATGCCATCGACATCAGCATCGGTAGCCACGATTACCTTGTTATAGCGGAGCGTGTCAAGACCATCCTCAATATCAAGAGCTGCTTGTAAAAGATTAAATTCCTCGTTCTCATACACCACTTTCTTTGTAAGACCGAAAGAGTTCAACGGCTTGCCACGAAGAGAAAAGACAGCCTGCGTGTTCACGTCGCGGCTCTTCGTAATACTTCCACTGGCGGAATCGCCCTCGGTAATAAATATACAACTTTCTTCCTTCCTATCGTTCTTCACGTCACTGAAGTGAATACGACAGTCACGAAGCTTCCGGTTATGAAGACTTGCCTTCTTACTACGTTCACGTGCCAGTTTGGTGATACCGGCCATTGCCTTACGCTCACGTTCGCTCTCTTTGATCTTGTTCTCCAATACCTCTGCCACATCGGTATGGATATGCAGATAGTTATCAACCTCCTGTTTGATAAAGTCACCCACGTATTTATTGATGCTCACACCATCGGGAGCCATGGTCAGAGAGCCCAACTTAATCTTTGTCTGACTCTCAAACATCGGCTCTTCCACATTGATGGCAATAGCTGCGACAATTCCTGTACGGATGTCACCATATTCATACTTACCAAAGAATTCCTTGACAGTACGGGCGATATGCTCCTTAAAAGCACTCTGATGAGTTCCGCCCTGTGTGGTATGCTGACCATTCACAAAGGAGTAATATTCCTCACCATACTGATTTGAATGTGTAAAAGCGACCTCGATGTCCTCACCCTGCAAATGGATGATGGGATAAAGAGGTTCGTTGGTCATACGATCTTTCAGCAGGTCCTCCAGTCCGCGACGGGAAAGGATGCGCCTATCATTATACATGATTGTCAGCCCCGTATTCAGATAAGTATAATTGCGGAGCATATTCTCCACAATATCATCCTGGAAGGAATAGTTGAGAAATAAGGTGTTGTCGGGCTCAAAGAAGATATACGTTCCGCTTTCATCTTGTGTCTTCTCCGTGATATCGCTCGTCATCACTCCCCGTTCAAATGTGGCTTTACGGACCTTTCCGCCACGATAGCTACGTACCTCAAAGTGCGAACTTAAGGCATTGACAGCCTTCACGCCAACGCCGTTCAATCCGACAGACTTTTTAAACGCCTTGGAATCATATTTTCCGCCTGTATTCAAAACCGATACTGCCTCAATCATCTTTCCCTGAGGAATACCACGACCATAGTCACGTACAGAGACGCGGAGGTTTTCGTCGATATTTACTTCGATCCGATCACCTGACTTCATCTTGAACTCATCGATAGAGTTATCGATGACCTCTTTCAACAGTACATAGATACCGTCTTCCGGCAACGAACCGTCACCCAAACGACCGATATACATACCTGGTCGGGTACGTACATGCTCCATGTCACTCAGATGACGAATGTTCTCGTCGTCATACTGCACCTGCTCGTTTTGCTGTCCGATGATATTATCTTCTTCTATCATAAGCTTTTCTTATAGCATCTTCTACGTTTGTGCAACTCGTGCTCTAGATAGGCCCACTGCCCCTGCACCTGGTTGTTTGTCTCCATCTCGACATGTGATTCTCCCCACTTGAAACCATACTTCTGATAGATAGGTATCAGATGATAGAACAACAAGGCATTAGCGCCTTTTGCGCGGTATTCAGGCAAAATACCCACCAACAACAGGTCGACAATGTCAGTTTTATGGAATTTCAATGCCCGGATGACATGCCACCATCCGAAGGGGAAAAGACGTCCTTTACGACATTTCTGGAGAGCCTTCGACAGTGATGGAATCGTAACGCCCACACCCACGATAGGGTGGTCAGAAAGAGTCCAATCCTCTATCACACACAATAGGTTCATATCGATAGCCTTGAAATACATCTTCACATACTCATCAATCTGGCGTTGTGTCATCTGCGAATAGCCATACAGATGACCAAAGGTCTTGTTGATCACATCGAGGACCTTCTGTCCTACCTGTTCCGGACCAAACACCTGACTACGCTTAAGATGGGCCACATGCAGATTATAGCGTTTCATCGTCATCTCTGCCACCCTCTTGAATTTGTCGGGCATTCCCTCCTTGGGTACAAAGATTTTATATTCCACATAGTCGTTATCTTTCTCCCAACCATCCATCTGCTCCATGTGTTTCGGGTAGTATGGATAATTGTAGATCGTAGCCATAGTTCCCAACTGATCAAATCCTTCGATAAGCATGCCCTCCGGATCCATGTCTGTGAATCCCAACGGACCAACGATTTCGGTCATACCTTTTTGACGTCCCCAGTCGGCTACGGCATCCAACAACGCCTTCGACACCTCCATGTCGTCAATGAAGTCTATCCACCCAAAACGGACAGAGTTCCGTTGCCATCCTTTGTTGGCTCTATGGTTGATAATTGCTGCGACACGCCCCACCAGTTTCCCTTCTTTGTAAGCCAGAAAATACTCTGCCTCACAAAACTCAAAGGCCGCATTCTGGTCCTTACTTAATGTATGGAGCTCATCGCTATACAGATTGGGCGCGTCATACGGATCTCCCTGATACAAATCATAATGAAACTCTATGAAGGTCTTAAGCCCCTCCTTGTCCGTGACTTTCCTAATTTCTACAGATGACATTACGTATAGTGTTTAAATTGCCGCCAAAGTTACGAAAAATCAAGCGCAATACAAAAGGAATTCTTTCTTTTTTATGCTGAGATAGAGTAACTTTTCGATTTCTATCGCAAAGTTACGAAAAACCAAACGAAAAGCCAAAAATATTTGCGCTTTTCTGAAGTAGAGTGCAAGTGCCGCGAAACCAAAGTCTAGAAAAAAAGAACAGGAAATTGGTATTATTCAGTTTTCCGACAAACAAACAACTGGTGCCCTCGCCTCTCTACCGTCGTCGCAAAGAGATACACGTCGCCACCGTCCTTAAGTTTCAGTCGACGTCTGAGTTCAGCCACGGACATCGGGAAATTCCTCACGGAGATGTTTGCTCTAGAGACATCCTTCAAGGCCTGTTTCACCTCACGTTTGTTCATCGACACGATATTGTCAATAACAAAACAACGTCCAGGAAAAGACGACAGAGGCGTATCAGATACGAACAGATGACTGTTTTTCCCGACCTGGGTTATCCCGAATCGGTTAGCAACGAGATCAAAAGCACCGGCCTTCATGATGGAAGCATTGGGTTCATATAGATAGTGTGGAGATTGCTCTACGGAAAGAAACTCTGTCGGCAGATGGTTGCCAGCCTCAAAGTCGAACACATCTGTATCATTCACACAAAAGACATGCACAGGTGTTGCCTCTTTAGAAACGACCAACAGCAGTTCCTTACACTCGTTGTTAACTGACACAATGTGAACTTCGTTAACATTAGCCCGATGGCCCCCAATATCATCGACCGCCTTCCGCCAGTCGAGCATAGGAGAGAGTTTGATCATCACCCGAGAAGCCTTTTCTATCATTTCATCGATAATCTCCAGCACATTCGGAGAACAGTCGGCAATACCATAGGTTCGCCCACCATGTTCATCGCGCCGTGCCGGGTCTATGAACAACAGATCAGCATGATCCATCTGATGCAGATAGTCGACCCCATCACCACATATCACCTTGACATGCTTCAATCCCAATCGGCTGAAATTCTCCGATGAAATCGTACATAGCGAGGCCTTCTGCTCTACAGAAACTGCTTGGTTGAAGTTGGGAGAGACAAATGCCATATCGACACCAAAACCTGCCGTAAGGTCTACAAGTAGATTTCCTGTCCCTGCAATACTGGCCTTATATCGGGCCGTCGCCTCACTCGAACACTGTTCCATCGACAAGTGGGATGGATAGATAATTCCGTCCAGCACTGCCCATGAGGGTAGTTTTATGCGTGCCTTCTGTCTTCCGGCAATCTGTTCCAAAGCGTATGTCAAGTCAACCTCAGGAAACCTATTCCCCTGAAGTGCGAGCTTCCGCACATCATCGTCGGCATGTTGGCGGATATAATCAATAGTTGCCTGATTCACCTGATAATCCATATTCGTTAAATCCCCCCCCCCTGAATATCTAGCTCACATCACCATCCTTAGACGACCGCATCCACATGCTTCGCTCCTTGTCCGACATCTTCTCTATAGCATAGCGAAGTGTCGTACGCGACATCTCATGAGCATGCTGACGCAGGAATTCACGTAGCAGATCCATGCTGACACGCTTGCCCATCTCACGAAGCATCCATCCCACAGCTTTATGCATCAGATCATGAGGGTGGTGCAGATGGATTTCCGCATAACGTAGGCACCATGAGGGATCACCCAACTGAGATGTCTTCCATGAGCAGACCATACTCATACGCTGTTTCCAAAGACATGGGCTCTTGGCCAACTCGTCAAGCAACTGACGTTTATAGTCTGTATGCAATCCTGTCTCACCTCCGCCAAGAGCAGTGGGCAGCAACATCCAGTGGCCAAGAATCTTATGTACTGACAGATCGACCAGATCCCAGTTGTTTGCTCGCTCAGCGTATTGCAGATACAATTCAACGATTTCATCGCGTTTCCCGATAGCCTCAGCATTGTTTTCCAAACGCTTCGTCGATAGTTTCTCAAACTGACCGACAAGTATCAGAAAGCCACATAACCTTACCTCATGCCAGGGTGACATCAACAACTCCGGCACTTCTTCCATTCCCACATCTTTTCCTATGGCTTTCACCACCTCACGAGTCTGTGGAACCTTCAGTCCAAGGAACTCATCACCGAAGCCATACTCTCCTGGTCCCGTCTTGAAAAAACGCATCAGAATCTTTCGCTGCTTCTCATTCTTCAGCGACTCCATATACTCGATAATCTCTTTCGCTTTCGTCATTTCTCTCCTTATAAGTAAATACCTGAATCTAAAATGTATTTGTAAATTCAATCCGAGTTCCCTCCCTCGTCACTCTCATATGCACCGCACAGCCTTCGACCATCGGCAAGTTCTGCTGACTATGATGTCCTACAGGAAAATCGTAGCACACAGGGATATCATAATACTGCAGATACTCATGGAACATCTCGTACATATCGGCAAAGTCGTTCTCCGGATACTTATATTTGGAAAAATGCCCCACGATGATCCCTCTCAACTTGGAAAGGACACCCCGTATCTCAAGCTGATGAAGCATACGATCGACCTTGGTCATCGACTCATGCGTATCCTCCATGAACAAGATCAGTCCTTCATCGGCACGATTCAGGAAATCATAGTCTGAGCCGGCCAGTCCACAGAACACAGAGAGATTGCCTCCCACCAGAATACCCTCAGCCTCACCCTGCTGATCGTACGGATGGGGAAGAACCTCATAACGAGGCAGCCTTCCTTCAAGCAAACGGCGCATGATGATGTTCACGGAGTCGCGCTCACCTCTCATAGAGATACCGTCGCACATCGAACCGTGGATACTCATCCTCCCTGCCGCCACCACTGCGCTATGCAAGGCCGTCGCATCACTAAAACCAATCAGCCATTTGGGGTGCTGTGCGAACACCTCCAGGGGAATGCGTCTCAGAACCTGCACGGCACCATCGCCACCACGAGAACACATAACGGCACGAACAGACGGATCTCCTAACGCCCACAACAAGTCGGCAGCCCGTTCATCAGCCGTTCCGGCAAAGCCGTGATAGCTGTTGAGAGCATGCGGTCCCACTACAGGCACATACCCCCACCCCCGTAGTGTCGCACACCCTCTTGCCACCGTCGCACTGTCGGGCGAGCTCGAGGGCGAGACAACGGCAATCGTATCACCCGCCTTCAGACATGGAGGCATCACCAGTCTCTGCTGAGCTGCTATAGCTCCAGTCAAGCACAGTTGCACGATAACGATAACGGTTCTTCTCATCTGCTGCAAAGATAATACAATTTCACGAGAAAAAGCGCATCACATTCCTCAAAGATACAACAATCCATGAAAAACTGGCTCCCACCATCAACAGAAAAGCCTGAGCATGAAAGCCCAGGCTTTATAACAGTTATACTGAGAATAAACCTTAGAAGTTGTAGAACAATCCAAAGGTCAAGTTTTCACCGCTCAGGTCGAGACCAAAGGACGTGATATTGTTCTTAGCACCATCAGGGTTGAAGTCGTCATAGCCAAAGAATCCCAGATGAGATACAAAACTGAGCTTATCTGTCAGATTGACGGCCAATCCTGGCTTGATACCGACAGACACCTCTGTCCAGTCTGCATCAGAAGCGGTGGTAAAGCCGACACCACCATCAAGGAATAAATTCACCTTGCCTGCCTTCAGGAAAGTATAACGAGCATAGGGGCTGAAAGTGAAAGCACTTTCGCTGATACCCTCTACACCACTCCACTTGTTATTCTCATATCCGAAAACAGTACCGATAGCCCACTTATCATTCAGGTTATAGCCAATCTCAGGAAGAAGCTTGAAAACAGTCTCACTTCTGTCACCAGCATTCTCCCCACTGCTCCATGACGTGATATTCACACTACCACCCAGATATACCTGTGCATTAACACTCATAGCAACAAAAGCAGTTGCCATTAATAAAAAAAACTTTTTCATCTCTTTTTACCTTTATTTTGTTATTAAACATATACCAACACCACTAAATGCAGTAGTTGGTGTTATCTGAAAAGATAGTGCAAAACTATTAAATAATTTGATACCTGCAAATTATTTTCTGCTTTTTTTGCATTTTCAAATGATATTTATGACAAGCATCGCACATAGGGTCATGGGAGGGTTTCAAGAGCCTTTTTCACTGTTTCTTGTAGTCGGGTGTTAAGCTCACGACTGTCAGAGAGCAGATTCCAGATACCGTCTTCCGAGAGAACACCTCGCTTAAGATCCTTAGGCAACAGACCCGCCTCATCATCGGCAAAGTCCTGCCGCCACTCGTCACTGCCATAATAACGACTGAGAGCCGAAATCGCCTTTTGGGCATCCTCGTACTTGTCAAGAGCTGCCGAAAGTTCCATCACGGCCGTCGAAGCGCGATCCAGATAGCGCTCCATCTTCTTAATACGTTCTGTCTGTTTCATTTATCTATTCCCAGCAAACTATTTCATGTTCTATCTCCGGCAACTGACTACGATGGAAGACAGGTTCCTTGATACCTCGCCGCTTCTGTTGACGATAATCGTCAAGCAGTCGAAAAGCATAACGACCCAACAGGATGATAGCTACGAGGTTACAAGCCGTCAACAATGCCATGAAGAAATCCACGATATTCCACACCAACTCAAAACTGGCAAGGGCACCAAAGAGTACCATAAGACCACCCGAACAAAGACGATAAACAATCATCACAGTAGCATTAGATGTGATGAATCGGATATTTGCCTCACCATAATAATAGTTGCCGATGATACTGGAGAAGGCGAAGAGGAAGATGGCGACAGCCACGAAGATGGGACCTGCACTGCCTACCTCAGACTGAAGAGCCGACTGCGTGAGGGCGATGCCGTTCAACTCCGGTACTTGATAAAGACCGCTGATAAGGATGATAAATGCCGTACATGAACAGACCAGCAGTGTATCTGTAAATACGCCAAGCGCCTGGATGAGCCCTTGCTTCGCCGGATGCGTCGTGGTAGCCGTGGCTGCGACATTCGGCGCGCTGCCCTCACCTGCCTCATTGGAGAAAAGGCCACGCTTGATACCGTTCATCATAGCAGCACCAAGACCACCACCTGCAATCTGTCCGAAGCCAAAAGCATTCGTCACGATAACCTTCAGCACATGCGGGACCATATCGATGTTCAACACGATAATCACCACGGCAAGCACCACGTAGCCCACAGCCATGACCGGCACCAGTATCGAACTGACATGAGCGATGCGCTGGATACCGCCAAAGACAATGAACAAAGCCATCGCGGCCAAGGCACCTCCCACCCATACTGGCGACCAGCCAAAAGCCTCCTGCATAGCACCACAGATCGTATTTGCCTGAATGGAGTTGTTGGAGAGTCCGAACTGGAGCGTGATAAGGACAGCAAACAAGACCGCCATCCATCGTCGATGCAGTCCACGTTGGATATAATAGGCAGGGCCGCCAATAAACGAGTTTTTGTCTTTCTGCTTATACAACTGTGCCAGCGTCGACTCTACGAAAGCCGTGGCCGAGCCAATCAGTGCGATAATCCACATCCAGAACACCGCACCTGGTCCACCGATAGCGATGGCCGTGGCCACCCCTGCAAGATTACCCGTACCCACACGAGTGGCTACAGACACCGCAAAAGCCTGAAATGACGATATGTGTTTTGTGCCCTTAGCCGTGCTCACCGCCGACTCCGTCAGTAGTCGCAGCATCTCACCCACCATCCGGAACTGCACGAAACGGGTACGCCATGTGAACCACAGTCCGCAACCCACCAGTGCAACCATCAGCACATAGCTCCATAACACATCATTCACAGATGTTATCAAGTCGTTCATATCATTTCTTCTCTTGAACAGGGACGCCATGCGAGTTCTTCACCTCCCGCATGACAAACACGCTGTTGAAAGAACCCACGCACTCCATATTACCTAACTTCGTACGCATGAACTCATGATACGATTCCATGTCGCGTGCATATATCTTCAAGGTAAAATCATAGTCACCACTCGTGTTATAACACTCCACGATCTCCTCGATATTCTGGACCGCAGCCATAAACTCGTCCATCAGCAACTGGGAATGTCGCTTCAGACGCATATTACATAAGACAATAATGCCCTGTCCCACTCGCTTGGCATCAAGCACAGCCTTATAGCCCTTGATAAACCCCTCGCGCTCCAGACGTTTTTGACGTTCAAATGTCGGCGAGGTGGAAAGGTTGATGGCACATGCCAGTTCCTTGACTGTCATCTGCGAATTCTGCTGTAGTAATCTTAGTATCTGACGATCGGTCTCGTCAAGCTCATCATAATTCAACATAGCTGATACAGTTTGTTCATCCATAGAGAAAACATGATCTTCCCTTTTTCAATATGCAAAGATAAACATTGTTTTTGACCCACACAAATAATCAGAAACAAGTTTTGGACCGTCAAGATATTAAAAATAACGACATTATCTTTTCGAGTATTGCTAAAAAATGTTAGTAATGAGTGAATTACATGATAATTATTTGTTTTGAAAAAGAAAAAGCATATTTTTGCAGCATCATTCTAAAATAACTAACAATGGGTAAAATACGTGAAGCAGTGATCCTGGCCATTGGTATTATTGTGCTGGGATGGTTTATCAAGAGCGGTATCGACAATTTCTCGAACAAGGACCGCAAAGTGACTGTGAAAGGTCTGGCCGAGCGTGAAGTGAAGGCCGACAAAGTGACATGGAGTCTCTCGACCAACGAGATGGGTAACGACTTGCCCACCCTCTACGAAAACATCAACGTGAAGACAGGAAAGATTAAAGCCTTCCTGAAACAGAACGGTATTGAGGATGGAGAAATCACAGTGAACCCGCCGACGGTGAACGACCTCGAGTCGAACCAGTGGAGCGAGAACCGGAGGAACTTCCGTTATATCATCAACACCACCCTCACCGTCAGTACACAGAAGGTTGATCTGGTGAACAAGGCCATCTTCAAGCAGGCAGAGCTGCTGAAACAAGGCGTAGCCATCGAAGGCAGCAATCCGGAGTATGAGTACGTGTCATTCCAGCAGATGAAACCTGAGATGATGGAAGAAGCCATCAAGAACGCCCAGAAGACGGCAGAACAGTTCACTAAGGCCAGCAATTCGAAGCTAGGCAACATCCAGACTGCCGGCCAAGGTCAGTTCGAGATCAATGATCGCGACCAGAACACGCCTTACATCAAGAAGCTGAGAGTGGTGACGACCATCACCTACGCACTTAACAACTAATTGTCGTTGTTCCACGACTATTCGTATCGCTGTCCGATGACCTCCCAATCGATGATCGCCCATAGGGCGGCAAGGTGGTCCGGACGGCGATTCTGATAGTCTAGATAGTAGGCATGTTCCCACACGTCAAACGTCAGTAATGGCCTCAAGCCCTTCTGAACCGGATTGGCAGCATTCGTCTCTTGTGTGATGACGAGTTTGCCATCCTTATCAGCGGAGAGCCATACCCATCCGCTACCGAAAAGGGTAGCACCCTTCTTCTGGAACTCTTCCTTGAACGCCTCGAAAGAGCCGAAGTCGCGCACGATGGCCTTTGCCAGTGCACCCGTCGGCTCAGTCTTCGTGGGTCTACCAGAGAACTGGGCAAAGTAAAGTTCGTGGTTCAGTATCTGTCCTGCGTTATTCAGGATACCTCCATTGGATCTGCAGACGATCTCCTCCAACGTGGCATTCTCGAATCCACTGTCGGGCAACAATGCATTAAGGTTGTTCACATAAGCAGCTAAGTGCTTCCCGTGATGGAAACCTATCGTCTCACGACTGATCACTGGCTCTAAAGCCTCTGGCGCATACGGCAATGCCATCAATTCAAACTTCCCCATATCTTGTATCTTTTAAGAATGAAACATCTTCTATTCCGGCTCCCATAGATGCCGCTTCATATCCACATGTCCATTGGACTTGAAAGCAACCCCTTCTTCCTCCAGTAACAGCCGCTGTCTGCTCCAGCCAGGAGCCATGCGCCCCTCACCGTTGACAACGCGATGACAGGGCAGAAGCTCTGCACCAGGTGTATAACGGAGGGTACGTCCCACCATCCGCGAATGACTGGGCCATCCTGCCAAGGCGGCAACATACCCGTAGGTCGTCACTTGTCCACGAGGAATCTGACTGACGATGTTCAGCACATCATCACGAAACGTCCGTGCCTGTTCTGGCGTCATCTTATCGGGATAGTCTTTCATCTACATCAGCATTCAGTATTTGTTCCGTCTGTTCAATGATGCAAATATACAAAAATAATTGAGAAACCTCCAAATAACACTGCAAAATTTACCCCCATGACACCTAACGCAGTATCATGGGGGTATTCTGTTCAAGTTTCTTCTCTATGGATTACCACTTCACAAAGAAGACACGCGGATTGATGTTAAGGGATATCCAGGCCCAGTCCTGCCATGATTCACGATGGCCGCCTTTCACGATATCCATCGACCTCGACCCTTTCATGACCGAGTAACCACCCGTCAACGTCACGTCTTTCATCAGCGTCATCGTGAACTGCAGATCGATTTCGTGCCCCAGCTCTCTCTCGTCCAGGCAGTCGCTCGCTGTCGTAAAGTAGTGATAGTTCAGCAACATCGTTGTCTTCTTTGAAGCTTTATAGTCGACACCTAACTGCAAATCCCCAAGACCTGGTTCAAATCCATCTACGAAAGCATTGGCATAGAAATAGTCCATAAAACCATAGAACAGGTGGTGAGAGCCATAGAGCGGATTAAAGGTACGCGTCCTGTCGTCATAAGTCTTGTACAGCGTCACGTTTCCCGAGCGGTCAGTAGAACCTCCTTCGTAATCCTCGCCTTCCAGATAGTCTATTCCCAGCGATACCTTCCACTTTGAATCGACCTGATAACCAGCCTTCACGCTAGCCATACATGTTGAGACTTTCAAGTCAGCAGCATTGTACCCCATCTGATAATAGAACGCTCCATGCAGATCCCATGCATTGGGCTTATAAGTTATGTCAGTACCGAGCGTCTGCATATACTTCGTCTTGCCGTGTCTAGCTTCGCCCTGCTCGTAGCCTGTGTTCAAGCCCAGCAACGAGATACCCAACGGTGCTGTAGCCGACTGATAATGATACCATAATCCCTGCATAGCCTTGTAAGGCATCGCGTTCTCGTAATAATTGCCGCGCCTTACCCCATTTTGATTCAAGGCAAGTATCATGTCCAACTTATTAGCTCCTTTCTCATAGCCCACACGCAAAGCGTCATGCCAGTTGTCGTTGACATTCCAGTCGGAGCTACCGAGTATACGCTCATCGTCATAGCTCAACTGCTGTCGTCCAATCTGTGCATACCAGTTTTCGCCAATGTTCAGTTTAGCCCATGCCTCATTCATCGTCATACGGCCGTTAGCCGTGTCCATGCCATCCTGTCCCCAGAAGCCTGTATGTTGTGCCGAGACCTTCAACTCTATGGCACCACGCTGATAATCCATGGAGATTCGTGTGCGCTCGTTGATAAATGTGGCAGGCGACAGTCCCTCACTACGAGGAAAACCCGCTCCGTTATTATATTCGCCACGAGTGCGAAGTTGTGCATCAATCGTAAACTGATTCTCTTCTTGGGCCACTGCCGACATTGCGGACATGAGTATACCCAAAGTCATCATTATTTTCTTCATCTTCATTTTTTTTAAACGAAGTGCAAAGGTACTGCTTTATAAACACAAATTACAAACATATTCGTTTTTTCTTTGTCAGAATTTGTAATTATTCCCAAAAACATGTATCTTTGCATCTGCATCATAGAGATGCAAATATTAATCAATCAAAAACACTAAAACTTATGAAAAGAATTTCTAAGACCGTTAAGGTCGGAGCATTGGTAGCAGCTTTACCTTTGTTCCTCACGTCGTGTGCAACCATCGTGTCAGGCGGCGATCCTAGCATTACTATTAACGGAACTGTAAAAGAACCAGTGACCATCACGACGGAAAAGCAGACTTATCCCAACGTCAGCCTGCCAGCTGTCGTGAAGGTTAATCGCCATCATCTGGACGGCCAGCGTATCTCTATAACATCAGAGAACTTCCTTTTCAACGATATCGTTCTGGAAAAGAAGGTTAATCCTTGGGCTTTTGGAAACATCATCTTGGGTGGTTTGATTGGTTGGGGTGTTGACCTTGGCACAAACTGTGTCAGCCAACCATTGCAAAAACAGTTTACTGTTATTCCCCAGCCTAAGCAGTCGAACGAAGCAGTGAAAGAAGACGAAAACGCCAAGTAATTACATTTTATAAGAATACCGGGATGCCATGCGAGTTTCTTGCTTGGCATCCTTTTTTTATTGATTATTTGCGAAAAAGCATCAAAGTGCCTTTTGGTGAATAAACGTCTGGTTATCAGCTTAATAACGATATAACACTGCGTTGGAAAGCATCATCTCCAGCGTACGTCCTACCATCTCTAACAGTAAAACAACTTGTTTTACCTTTAAAGGAAGCATCTCTATCACACGTAAACCCTATCTCCAAGACAGTAAAACAAGTTGTTTTACTTCTTTGATAGACGTCTGCTTCACCCGTTACACCCGTTTCTTAGGAGTCTTCGACCTTAATACACGATCTACACTACCCGCCTCTAACAGGCAGCGCTCCGCCTCTTCATAGGAGAGGCCGAGTGAGTCCTGAATCATCCGCACGCCCCGATCCACAAGCTTCGCATTGGTCAGTTGCATCTTCACCATACGGTTACCTTCGACACGACCAAGACGAATCATCAGTGAAGTGGAAATCATGTTGAGTACCATCTTCTGCGCTGTTCCGCTCTTCATACGACTGGAGCCCGTCACGAACTCAGGACCCACAATGGTCTCGATAGCATGATCGGCCGCAGCAGCCAACGGACTACCGGGGTTACTGGTGATACAACCCGTCAGCAATCCATGTTTCCTGGCCTCGCTGACCGCTCCAATGACATAGGGTGTCGTACCTGACGCCGCAATACCTATCACTGTATCATCGGCAGTAGGCTGGTATGCCTCAAGGTCTCGCCAGCCCTGTTCCGGGATGTCCTCGGCCTTCTCGACAGCATGACGCAAGGCCTCATCACCACCAGCGATGATGCCCACGACCCACTGCTCTGGAACGCCATACGTAGGCGGCAGTTCACTGGCGTCGAGCACACCAAGTCGGCCACTAGTACCTGCTCCGACATAGAAGAGTCTTCCCCCTCGTTTCAGCCGCGGCTCAATGGCCTCTACCAATACCTCTATCTGAGGAATTGCCTTTTTCACTGCCTCCGCCACTAGCGCATCCTCCTCGTTGATATGCGCCAGCAACTCGCCTATCGACATCTGTTCCAGATGATCATAGCGCGACGACTGTTCTGTAATTGTCTCCATCTATCCTTCTAAATCCGTTCGATGGTGCAAATATAGCAACTTTTTATCATGTTTCACAAGATTATCTGAGAAAAAACAGACTAACTCCAAGAACAGAAATGACAGCACCGAGTACTGCCCGCCATGTGATTTTCTCGTGAAAGAGCCAATAAGAGGGCAAAAGAATGATTATAGGCGTCATCGCCATGAGCGTGGAAGCGATACCTGCTGCCGTATATTGCACAGCCATCAGCGAAAAACCGACACCAACAAAAGGACCGAAGATGGTGGTAGCCGTCGCAACAGAAAGTCCTTTCCTATCACGCATCGCCTCCCGTAAAGGAGCCATTCCATCACGGAAATAAAGCAGCAATGAAAAACCAATAATACCAGCGATACAGCGATAGAAATTGGCACTGAAAGGCACAAGCCATTCTGGCACACTCGCTACCGTCTCGTAGTGATCCATTCCGATTTTGCTCAATACGAGCCCTACACCTTGACACACAGCGGCTCCAACAGCAAAGAGCACGCCATTAAGGGGCAGTTTCAACGACACCTTATGATGTTCTCCACGTCCAAGCACAGAGATCGCTATACCCAAAAGAGTCACCAACATGGCTCCGACGCTCATTGCTGTCATCTGCTGACCCAGTGTCACCCATGCCATCAAGGCTGCAGACAACGGAGCAAGCGTCATAAAGAGCTGTCCATAACGCGAGCCGATAATGATATAACACTGAAACAGGCAGAAGTCACCTATCACATATCCTACAAGTCCTGACAACAGCATCCAGACAGATGCCTCTGCTGATGCACCTGGTGGCAGCACACTGCCTGTCACCACGCCAAAGAGCACAAGCGAAAAAAGAAGCGCCAGTCCCATACGTAGCACATTCAGCGTCAGATTACCCAGCCGCTTTGATCCAAACTCACTTAACAACGCGGTAGCCGTCCACGAAAACGCCACGCCAATAGATATCAATTCGCCAATATAAGCCATTATCTATTATTCTGAAAACTACTGATGATTGTGCAAAGGTACAAAGTTTTTTCATGATTTCTTTGTAAATACGCATAGAAAGTTGCAGAAATATCATACCTTTGCACCTGTCAATACAATATAACTATTATCAAGCACAAAAATGAAAGAGATCTACTTAGCAGGAGGATGCTTCTGGGGCACAGAGCATTACTTCAAACAGATTCATGGCGTCGTCAACACGGAAGTAGGATTCGCTAACGGAGAAACAGAGAATCCCACCTACAAAGAGGTATATACGGACCAAACGGGTTATGCCGAGACCGTACATGTCATATACGACGAGCAGATCGTTGATCTGGAGTTCCTTCTTAATATGTTCTTCAAAGCGATTGATCCTGTAAGCCTTAACAAACAAGGGCATGACGAGGGTACCCGCTATCGCACTGGCGTCTATTATATTACTGACGATCAGTTGCCGATTATAAACAAAGTGTTTGCTGAGCAACAGGCACAACTCTCCCAGCCCATCGCTGTAGAGTGCCAACCGCTGAAAAACTTCTACACCGCCGAAGAATACCATCAAGACTATCTCGACAAGAATCCTAACGGCTACTGTCATCTGCCAACCGCTCTCTTCGAGTTTGCACGACAGGCCAGATCTTGATCCTTATTTCAGTTTCTTACCATAGTAGTAGACACTGAACGATGTCTTATGATACCCTCTGTGCGGCTCTTGGATGTCTCTATCCATGTTAGCATGCCCGTGATGATCCCTAGATTCCTTCAGCCGAAATGATGAAGGATCAATATATTCGAGTATTCGTCCGTTCATATACACGAACATAGTCGATCTCATAGCGCATAGGGAAGGCCCCATCGTCAATCACACCACCATTGTCGCCACCCAGGGCGAGGTTCAGCAGGATGTACTGAGGACTGTTAAAAGGGTTCTTGTAATGCCCTATCGAACCGTTGACCGTGGAGGTGAGAGGCACCTCGTTGAGCAACTCGTCGTCCAGATAGAGCCGGATATAAGTCTCGTCCCAATCCATGCGCCATACATGGAAGTGTTGCGCCCAGTTGGGATCACGTTCGATGAAATGGGCGTAATCCACGCATTTGCTGTTCCACACAGCCTGATAACGCTGGTCGTTACCCCAAGCCACATTAGCCAGGATATGGGGAACGCCCTTGATACGATAATACTCCATGAGATCGATCTCGCCACACGACGGCCATTCCATCCCGCTGCCCAGCGTCCAGATGGCAGGCCACGCGCCGCCAGCCGTAGGGATGCGTGCGCACACCTCCAAACGACCATAGAGGAACGCATATTTCCCCTTCGTTGTGAGACAGGCCGAGGTATAGTCGATGGTCTGACGCTGCTGGCCCCAGTGAGTTGCATCAGGACGATAGGTGGGATTAGGACGCTCTTCGCGTCGCGCTTCGATGACGAGGACCCCATCTTGCTGGTAGGCGTTCTGCCACTGATACCACTGCGCCTCATGGTTACGTACGAAACCCTGTTCATAGTTCCATATCGTAGAGTCGGGGCGACCATTGCCATCGAACTCATCACTCCACGCCAGTCGCCACTCCTGTGCTGATAGCTGGGTAGCACAAAGCAATACCGATAAAATCGTAGTTTTCCTCACCTTATATAGTTTTTCTCCTTCGTCTTAAACGATTTCGTGACAAAGGTACGTCGTTTTTCCGACATGCCCAAATGAATGGCCGATTTTCGTTCTACTTGATGGGCATGGCCTTCCCCCCCCCCATCAAGTCACTGTCCCTTGATTACTTCTGCAGGATCTGTTCCGCATGCTCTTTGGTCTTCACCTGCTTACCAGCGAAGATCTGTTCGATGATGCCCTCCTCGTTGATCACGAAGGTGGTACGGATAGTGCCCATCGTCTTCTTGCCATACATCGTCTTCTCGCCCCAGGCACCCATCGCCTCCATCAGTCTTCTGTCAACATCGGCAATCAGCGGAAAGGGCAACGAGTGCTTCTCCTTGAACTTCACATGCGAGGCAGCAGAATCCTTGCTCACGCCAACGATCTCATACCCCTGAGCCTGTAGATCGCCATAATGGTCTCTCAGACTGCAAGCCTCGGCCGTACAACCGCTGGTATTATCCTTCGGATAGAAATACAGCACCAGCTTACGACCGCGATAATCACTCAGACGGATATCCCGTCCCTGTTCGTCCTTGCCCAGAATCTCGGGCGCCTTGTCTCCAATAGTCATGATTGTCTTTTTATTAGTTATTGATTACGCCAATGCTTGAGCATCGATAGATGAGAGTCATAAAGACTGCGACGTTCGGATTCGGACTGATTGTCGGGGTTGGGCATATGACTGACGAGAAAGTCGAGCAATGAGTCCTTGTCCTTATAAACAAAGTTGCCATCTGCATAGCACCATTTACAATAGTCTTCGTTGAAACTACCATCCACCTCATGACTAATCATTGCGTCATCCGACAAAGGCATTCCGCAGCATTGGCAGTACAATGTCTGAGGTGAGCCGAGCAGCGTATTGATTGATATCCCAAACTCTCTTGACAATGTCTTCAACTGTTCTGTATCCGGCTGTGTCTCACCATTTTCCCATCGGCTTACGGCTTGGCGACTTACATAGATCCGCTCTGCTAACTGTTCTTGTGTCAGGTTGTTCTTCTCTCGAATGTTTCTTATAATCTCTTTTGTTTCCATAAAAACTGTTTTATTGATTTGACGGTGCAAAGATACAACAAAGAACAATGTCTGTCAAGAAACAGAAAGTTGCATATTCTTAATTCATGTTAAGTTAAGAATCATATCTGTTGATTAGCGGGGCAAGGCCCATGACTTTTCAATAAAAAGAGCGCCACAGGTGTCTGTTCTGCGGCGCTCTTCGAGTTTGTACGACAAGCCATATCTTAATCCTTATCTCAGCTTCTTACCCCTGTAATACGTGTTGAAGTTGTCTTCTGCGTAACCGTTACTTGTATATTTGAACGTTGAGGCAAAAGCCCCTTCCACCTTCCTACCATAGTAGTAGACGCAGAAGGCATCCTTGGCATAACCTCCTCCCAACACTTCGAAGCTAGAACATGTGGCACCTTTTATCTTTTCACCGAGAAAGAATACGCTGAAGCTGTCTTTGGCATAGCCATAGTCCAATTCGACAAACTGACTGGGCATAGCATCGATCTTCTTATCGCCGTAGTAGACACTGAACGATGTTTTATGATACCCTCTGTGCGACTCCTGGATGCCTCTGTCCATGTTAGCATGCCCATGACGAGCCCTAGATTCCTTCAGTCGGAATGATGAAGGATCAACATATTCGAGTATTCGTCCATTCATATACACGTGATAGCGATCCTTGGCATAGCCGAATCCCAGATCAATAAAACTACGCGTATCGGCATGCATTACCATCTCGTCGCCAAAATACACACGGTCTCTGTCAACCTCATAGCGTTGGGCATAACTCGTTAAAGTCCACCCCATCATTGTCATCACGAGACACAACCTGAATAAAAAATTTACCTGTTTCATCATCTATAAGAGTTAAATGAGTCATTCACTGATCTTTCTTCTGCATTTCAAATTCAATGACCTCATCATCATATTTGCATATCTTGCCAGTAGCTACATCTACAATGAACCCAGGCCAGAAGAGAATATTAAGAAGCGAAACTAAATTGAAAGTAGGAACAACACTTACATATGTTCTCTCATAGCCATCTTTCTTGATATACAGATGTTTAGAATTCAAGCCTTTCCTCAGCTTAATAGTTGCCACCCCGTCTGCGTCTAACTTCCCTAATTTCCTTGACCCATCATAGATAGTGGCATCACTTTCGCCTGCAAATACAACATCTTGATGAGAAGAAGTAAAAATCGTAGCACAAGAAGAGAAGCATAATGCCGATGTTAAGACTAAAGAGATTGATATAAGTTTTTCTTTCATAATTGTGAATAATTGAATGATTTATGATAGCACAAAGATAAGTAATATCTGAACAAATAAAAAAGGGAAAACCCTAATATTTCATAGGAATTCCCTATAAGTCATCGAAAGACTTCATCAGATTCTAAATGAAAGCCCCTACAGAGCGTCTGACACTCCGTAGGGGCTTGTCGTATAGAATATTAATCAGCTAACTTTGCCTTGATCATCTCGCGGTTCAGGCGGGCGATGTTGGCGATGGTCTCGTTCTTCGGGCAGACAGCCTCGCAGGCGCGAGTGTTGGTGCAGTTACCGAAGCCGAGCTCGTCCATCTTGGCGATCATGTTCTTCACACGACGGGCAGCCTCTACACGGCCCTGGGGAAGCAAGGCGAGCTGAGAAACCTTAGACGATACGAAGAGCATAGCCGAGCCGTTCTTACAAGCAGCG
>JAEEGL016645326.1_pt1 | contig 107808 bp, 99 predicted proteins | sample 9134231 | NCBI WGS metagenome assembly JAEEGL01 (sample SAMN16246548, study PRJNA631951) | gut metagenome | biome: gut microbiome; feature: rumen; material: fiber-attached | host: Bos | place: Iran: Karaj | collected 2018-10
CCTAAAGGCATCTTGAAATTGGGTTGTGTTTTGGTATAATAACAACGCTATTATCCGCAGCAGTTCCCCTTCTCTGTTATCAACGCTGATAACAAAATGATAACAGAAGGGGTGATAGGCTGGATAATATGGATATATCAAATAATCAAAGGAACTACGAATAGGACGAACAACATTTCCTAAACGAAATTAGTTAAGTTCAGTCGAGTGGGAATAGGCCAAACCGATTAAAAAGAAAAAGCCCTCCTGTACAACAAAGTATGGGAGGGCTTTATCGTGATGAACAAACAATCGACGGGAAGAGATCAGAAATAACTGACCTTGACGGTTTTATCAAGCGTTCTTAAGATCTTGCATAGTTCATCAATGAGCTTCATTTTCAAAGAGATGGAAAGATCCTTGTTGTGCTGGTGAGCCGGATTGACGGCGCAGCCGGAAAAGATGATGATGTCGCTGGAATCCTCAAAAAGCAGCGACGCCAGCCGGGAAGCTCCGTCAGTCTTATAGTTCCAGTTGAAATAATCCTGGTTGCCGGCCGCAAAATCACGGCCGTATTCCAAGACCCGGTTAAGGGTGACCATTCCCTCGGTGACCAGATCAATGCCTTCAATGGTGGAAATTGGAGGTATGTCCGTCTCCATTTCGTTGGGAACAGCCTTTATTTCCCTGTTCAGGTAGCGGGCAACGATTGAAGCGGTCGTTCCTCCGGAAACGATGTGCTTTCCCTTTTTGGAAAGGAAGAGGGAGACCATCCGGTCATCGTCTTCCGGCGCGGTCGAAGGACCTACCATCAGGGATAGCTGCTGCCGCTCTCTGATCCGGATACAGGCAACCGTTACATCATCGGTCGGCTTTCCCTCATATAAGGCGTTGCAGCGGTCGATCAGCGTCGTTGCCAGCACTTTGGCGCAAAGCTGGTCGGTGATGGTCTCTTCCGCAAAATTCATGATCTGAGGCAGGGTCCAGCCGTAATTGAGGATCTCACCGGCTCCGGCATTGATGACTCCGTCAGACATCATGAAGAAGCTGTCGCCAACCGTGGCTTCATATTCGGCTTTCTCGATCCGCTTGCCGTGGATCTCGCTGACCGTATAGTCGGGCAGGAAGGCTTTTCCTTCATGGACAATGAAGGGAGAGGGGTTATCGTAGTTGTAGATCGTGATCCAGCGGTTATCCTTTACGCTGATCAGTGAAAAGGTGGAATAGGCCACACCCCGGTCCTTGCATACCGGCAGGGTGGCAATGATGGTTCTGACGCACTGTTCAATGTCAATGTCGCTGCCGACCATCTTGGACATCATGATCGAAGTGAGCGTTGACAGGATGTTCGCCTTGACGCCGCTGCCCAGACCGTCAGCCAGAACGATGACATAGGAGTCTTCGGACAGTTTTCTGACGGAGACATTATCCCCGCACAGCGTTTCGCCGACATGGTTCAGAGAAACATGGCCATAATCCGTATAAAGTTCATTCATCGCTCTTCACCAGACTCTTCAGTTTTTCCAGCGCGACCTTGGTCTCGGCCGTCGTCTCACCAAGCAGGGAGGCGATCTCATGAACGGAACGCATGTTCTTTTCCAGCAGGGAGTCGGTGATCGAGATCGTGTTCTTCACCAGATCCTGATGGTACTGCCGGTTCTTTTCCTCGCCGGTTATGTCCCGGTAAACGCAGACCAGCACCTTGAATCTCTGATCATAGGAGATCGTCTTGACGACATAGCGCTCATATTCCTTCAGGTACTCCCGCTTGGCAAAAATCTGCTTGCCGTCCAGGACATCATAGAAATCAGCAGGATCAAGGATTGAAGCGACATGCTGGTTGATCAGCAGATCGGCTGAGGGTATGCCGACCAGCCGGCACATGGTGTTGTTTATCAGGCCAATGTTGAGGTCCTCATCGAGAACGATCAGGCCATTGGGCGTATTGTTGACGATGTTATTGGCCAGAGACTGGGATTTCTCCATCAACAGCGGCAGACACATGTCAATGTTGGCGTAACCCTTGAGGATGGCAATGGCCTTGTCGCGGCAGGTATCATAGCCGCAGCAGCCGCAGTTGAGCCGGTCAGTTTCGTTTTCCTTTCCCATCTTCTTCAGCATTGCCGTTATTTCTTCCTCCGAAGGCTGGCGGTGCTGGATGGCAGGCCGGTCGTAGGCGGCCGTTATGTCCGCTGTATTGGTCAGGGCATATTCAAAGTCTTCAGAACCCGCGTAGCTGTTTACCAGCAGGCTGTTTCGGGCCTGCGAATTCCTTCTGGTCTTGGCGACCGGACCGTTGACGCAGCTGCCCTTGCAGGCGGACATTTCGATGAAACAGTTATGGATCTTGCCGGCCTTGAGGTCTTCCAGAGCGGCGATGGCTTCCTCCATGCCGTCGACAACGAGGTAATCATGTCTGGTGCTGGTGCACGCCATCGTCCGAATGATACCGCCGCTGGTGGGGAACAGCCGGGCCTTGGATTTCTGCTGTCTGGTCTTTTTCTGAGTGGTCAGCATGGTGAGGTTTTCTTCCTTCAGCCACTGATCGAGTTCCTCAAAGGTCAAAACGGCATCGATGTACTGGCTGTGGTCGCCTTCGTCCTTTTTGGCGATGCAGGGACCGATGAAGACCACCTTGGCATCTTCATGGCGCTTCTTGATGTTCAGACCATGTGCACACATCGGGGAGAGAACGTCGGCAAGATAGGGCCGGCATTCCGGATAGTGCTTCATGATCAGGGTATTGATGCTGTGGCAGCAGGAAGAGATAAGAACATCCCTTCCCTCGTTGAGCAGCTGGTCATAGGCATTCTTGACGATCGTAGCTCCGATGGCGGTTTCCTCGACGTCATAGAAGCCCAGCTTCTTCAGCGTCTGCGACAGGCAGTCGATGTCGCTGTCTTCATAATAGGAAACGAAGCTGGGGGCGAGGGAGACGATCACCTTATCCCTTTCCAGCATCCTCTTAACGGTCAGCAGATCATTGCGGATGACCTTCAGCTTTGAGGGACAGACATTGTAACAGGTGCCGCAGAGCACGCAGTCTTCCTGAATGATCGAAGCGCGGTTATTTTCAAATGAGATGGCCTTGATGGGGCAGCTGCGGATGCATTTGTAGCAGTTCTTGCAGTTGTCGGTCTTACTGGTCAGACATTTTTCCATGTTCTTTATCCTTCCATAGAATTAATTGGCTTTGCCAAGCAGCCTAAGCGTCTTTTCAGACTTGCTTATCGTGATTGAGTCGGTGATGGTACCGATGTACTCGCCATCGGCGAAGATTCCGGCATCATCGTGGTTGACGGATACGGTGATCTGACGGTCGTCTCTGACGACCAGGGTGTGGATGTTCTTGGTATGCGAGCAGATCGGGGTGATCGCCAGCACTCCGGCATCATTGTCCAAAAGGGGGCCGGAGGCGGCCAGATTGTAAGCCGATGATCCGACCGGGGTTGTGATTATCAGTCCGTCGCAGCGGGTAGTATAACGGAAGTGGCCGTTTACGGACAGGCTCAGGTCGACGGTCTTGCCGAAACTGGTCTTACCGGCTGTGATGTCGTTGACGGCTATGTGCTCAATACCGCCCAGCTGACACTTCAGCAGGACCTTTTCACTCAGCTGGGCCGTGCTGACAGCTTCATCAAAATCGGCGATCTCTTCCTGCCGGAGCAGGCACAGATAACCAAGCCGGCCGCAGTTGATCCCGGCCAGCGGCTTATCGGCAGCGATGGCGTGCTGAGCGGCCTTCAGAAGGGTGCCGTCACCGCCCAGGGAGAGGATCAGATCACATTCAGAAAAGGAGCCGCAGATACTGTGGCCCCTTTCCTTCAGTCTATTACTGATGTTTTCCACATCCTGTTTTGCTGTGTAATCGCCGTAATAGAGATACAGTTTCATTACTTGTTGCTTAAGAATTCGTCAATGGACTTGGCAGCCAGCTTGCCGGCACCCATGGCGCTGATGACGGTGGCAGCACCGGTTACGGCATCGCCGCCGGCATAAACGGCTTCACGGGAGGTCAGACCGTCTTCATTGACGATGATGCCGCCGTGAGAGTTGACTTCCAGACCCTTGGTGGTGTTCTTGATCAGCGGGTTGGGTGAAGTACCGATGGACAAGATGACGGTATCGACATCAAGCACGAACTCTGAACCCGGAACCTCGACCGGTCTTCTTCTGCCGGAAGCATCCGGTTCGCCAAGTTCCATTCTGATGCACTTGATACCGGTGACAAAGCCGTTCTTCGGATCTCTGGGATCATCAGGGTTATTGTAGCCCAGGATCTCAACCGGATTGTTGAGCAGTCTGAAATCGATGCCCTCTTCCTGAGCGTGTTCGACTTCTTCCTTTCTGGCGGGAAGTTCTTCCATTGATCTTCTGTAAACGATGTAGACCTTTTCAGCGCCCAGACGCAGAGCCGTTCTGGCAGCGTCCATGGCGACGTTGCCGCCGCCGACGACCGCGACCTTGCCGCCCTTCATGATCGGGGTGACGGGGTCTTCACGATAGGCTTTCATCAGGTTGGATCTGGTCAGGAATTCGTTAGCGGAGTAGACGCCCTTGTAGGCTTCGCCTGGGATGTTCATGAACCGCGGTAAGCCGGCACCGGAACCGACGAAGACGGCTTCATAACCCATTTCAAACAGTTCGTCGATGGTCAGGGTCTTGCCGATGACGACGTTGGTATCGATGTCAACGCCGAGAGCCTTCAGGGTTTCAACTTCCTTGGCAACGATTCTCTTGGGAAGTCTGAATTCGGGAATGCCGTAAACCAGAACACCGCCGGCAGTGTGCAGAGCTTCATAGACCGCGACCTTGTAGCCCTTCTTGGCCAGGTCACCGGCGCAGGTCAGTCCGGACGGGCCGGAACCGACGATGGCAACCTTGTGGCCATTGGGAGTCGGAAGCTGCGGCTTGGCAGTGTTGTTTTCGTTGTGGTAGTCAGCGACGAATCTTTCCAGTCTGCCGATGCCAACCGGTTCAAACTTGATGCCCAGGGTGCACTTGGATTCGCACTGGGATTCCTGCGGGCAGACACGTCCGCATACAGCCGGCAGAGAGGAAGTCATGTTGATGATCTGATAAGCTTCTTCAAACTGGCCTTCCTTTACCTTGGCGATGAATTCCGGAATATGGATGTTGACTGGGCAGCCCTTAACGCAGGGCTGGTTCTTGCAGTTGAGGCAGCGGCTGGCTTCGTTCATGGCGATCTCAGCCGTATAGCCTAAGGCAACTTCGTCAAAATTATGCGCTCTTACTTCCGGAGCCTGAGTAGGCATCGGGTTCTTATTGGGGATGATAGCCATTATTTTACCTCCTTGAACAGGTTGCACGCTTCTTCATAGGCGTGTCTTTCAAAATCCATGTACATTCTGTTTCTGGACATGGCTTCGTCAAAGTCGACTTCATAGCCGTTGAAATCGGGGCCGTCGACGCAGGCAAACTTGGTTACTCTCTTACCGTCCTGATTCAGGGTGAGACGGCAGCCGCCGCACATGCCGGTACCATCGATCATGATCGGGTTCATGGATACGGTGACCGGAATGTTGAAAGGCTTGGCAGCGGCAACGACGAACTTCATCATGATCAGCGGTCCGATCGTGATGATCTCATCGAAGGTCTCGCCGTTTTCCAGCATTTCCTTCAGCGGAACGGTGACATTGCCATGTCTTCCGTATGATCCGTCATCGGTCATGACAAAGAGCTTGTCGGAGCAGGCCTTGAACTCGTCCTCAAGAATGACGATGTCCTTGTTGCGGAAACCGATGATCGAGGTGACTTCGGCACCCAGACGGTGGAATTCCTGAGCAACCGGCATGGCAATGGCGCAGCCGACACCGCCGCCGACGATGCAGACTTTCTTAACGCCTTCGGTATGGGTGGCAACGCCCAGCGGACCGACAAAGTCCTGCAGGTATTCACCTTCGGTCTTGTGATTGAGTTTTTCAGTGGTACCGCCGACAATCTGGAAGATGATCTTGACTGTTCCCTTTTCCGGATCGGTTCCGGCTACGGTCAGAGGGATACGCTCGCCGTCTTCATCAACGCGTAAGATGATGAACTGACCCGGTTTGGCCTTTCTGGCAACCAGCGGGGCTTCGATCTCCATCTGAGTGACGGTAGCATTCAATGGTTTTCTGCTGATGATTTTATACATGTAAAATCCGTCCTTTCTATATGCCCATTCTTAGGATCTTCCTTACTGAGAAAGGACAGATCAAGAATACATAAATATAGTATCATCTTTTCCGGGCATTATAACACTAAATATAGATAAAGCAGATGTTTTTTGTTGACTGAATCGACAACTAATCTGTATTATAAATAAGGAAAAAAACATACCGATGTGTATAAGAGCAAGGAGGAAAATATGTTCGATTATACAGGAAAAGTTGTTGCTGTTACGGGTGCTTCTTCAGGTTTGGGCAAGCAGATGGCTGAAGGTTATGCTCAGCAGGGCGCCAATCTGGTACTGATGGCCAGAAGAGTTGAAAGACTTGAAGCCAGTGCCAAGGAATGGAAGGAAAAATACGGAGTAGACGTTCTTCCGGTTGCCTGCGATGTTACCAATGCTGAATCCATCAAGGCCGCTACCGAAGCCATCAAGAATCACTTCGGTCATTGTGAAGTTATCGTCAACTGCGCCGGCGGCGAAAAGGGAACCGGCACACCGTTAGTTGATTACAAGAGAGAAGACTGGGACTTCACCATTAATCTGGACCTGACCTCAATCTTCGCCGTTACTCAGGGCTTCGTCAACATGATGAAGGAAGCCATGGCAGCCGGCAAGCAGACTTACGGTCGTGTCATCAACATCGCTTCCATCTACGGTCTGGTTGGCAACACTGCCATTCCGACAATCGCTTATCATACCACCAAGGGTGCCGTTGTTAACTTCACCAGAGGCGCTGCCGCTGAACTGGCTACTTCCGGCATCACTGTCAACACCATCTGCCCGGGTTACTTCTACACTGAACTGACCACCGAAACCCTGAATTCCGATTACTTCCAGGCTTTCGCCAAGCAGTCCGTTCCGATGCAGAGATACGGCCATGAAGGCGAACTGAATTCCGTCGCTGTCTTCTTAGGCGCTGAGGAATCCAGCTATGTCACCGGCCAGGCCATTGCGGTCGACGGCGGCTACACTTGCGTATAAAAAGCGCATCATAACCGGTTACGGATCATAAAAGGGCTGACAAAGCCCTTTTCTTTGGCTAATTGGTAGTATAATTAAGAAAAATTGACAGAACAGTCTTAGCAAAGGATGGATCATATGAGTGAATTCAGTAATGCTTCCCGCGCTGCCGGCAGCGGCATTGACCGGCTGAACGCCTTTACGGAAGAACTGCACGACTGGTCGGTAAGCGGCAGGAAGCCGGTTCTGGCCTCCCGGGAGCTGCGTTATGTCCTCGGGCAGCAGAAACAGCGGCTTCAGAGCTTTGGCCTGCAAATGGAAAACGCAATCGACCATACCGGTGATGAGATCACCGGCCGGCTGGCAAGAAAGGGTCAGAGCATCAATGCCAGCGTGCTTTACCGGGAAGCTGTCCGGCGCACCAGCATAAAGAGCGGCGAGAAGACGGTCAAGACGGAAAAAGAGCCGATCACCTTCTATGCTACCCTGCTGGAAAAGCCCGGCTTCAGCGATTTTTCCTGTACCTGCCCCAACTGTGGCCACAGCGGTCTGGTTTCCGAGATGAGAGACGGCTGCCCGTATTGCGGTACGGTATTTGAGATCGAGGATGTCTGGCCGGTCTTCTCCTCCTGGTACAGCGTACCGGGAATCGTGGAAAGAGCGAACCTGATGACAAAACTGAAGAAGAGCATGATGACGATATTCTTTGTTTCCTTCGCGGCGCTGTCCGTAATCTCCTGGTTTGTCAACAAGGACATTGATCCGGTATTCCGGGAGCTGGTGTCGCTGTTTACCGGCGCCGTTACCGCCGGCATGCTCACCTTTGTCAGCTACATGGCCTACAGTATCTTCCTCCTTGGCCGCGTTTTCAAGGAAGCCGGCCGGTCCCTGCCCCTGCTTAAGGGCGTGAAGACCGGAAACAAGGTCGAAAAATTCATGAAACAATATGAACCGGACTTCTCCTTCCCCTACTTCGAAGGCCGTCTCATTTCCTTGCTCAGGGCTATCGCCTTTACCAATGACCGCCGTGACCTCAGCATCTATGAAGGCAATGAGGACCTTTCCTTCCTGGATAAGCTGATCGACATGCAGTACCGGGGAGCCCTGCAGCTGCTTTCGGCCAAGGCGGAAGACGGAGTTATCCGGATGAAACTGAAGGCTTTCATGGACAACCGTTATTACGACGGCAGAGTCAGTCACAGAGACGTAAACTATATCGTTGCCATTGAAAAGGACATCGAAGCGCACACTGATCCCGAATTCAGCCTCTGCAAGGTCAAATGCCGTAACTGCGGCTCGAGTTTTGATGCCCTGCACATGAAGAAGTGCCCTTATTGCGCCACGCCTTACCGGCTCACTCACGATGACTGGATGATCACCTCGATCAGAAAAGCCTGAGAACACCATCAGAAATGAGCATTTTGGTTGATTAAGCCGGTGCTCTGGTATAAACAGATAGATAAAGACAGGAAAAGGAAGGAGACCACTATGAAAGCAATTGATCTGGAACTCATGAAAGGATACCGCTATCTGTCCAATCTGCATTCTGCCGGCGGCAGTCTGTATTACACGGAAACCGTTGCCGACATCGAAAACAACGACTACAAGCAGCAGCTGCACTGCCTGAAGACGACCGGTGAGGATACTGTCATCTGGGGCCCGCAGAAGAGGATAGCCTCCTTCACTCTGGATGACCGGCTGTGGCTGAAAAAGAGCGGCGAAGGTGAACTCATTGAGACCGTTTATTCGTCACTGACTGACGGTGGGGAGAAAGAACTGTTTGTCCTGCCGCTTTCGTCCGGCGAGCTGAAAGAGTTGAACGGGGACTATTATCTTACGGAAGCCGAGACTGACCGGCGCTGCCCGGAATACTACCGTCTTTCCGAGCAGGAAAAGAAGGCCTTCCACCAGGCCTGCAGCAAGGAAGAAGACTATCTGGTGCTGGATGAATATCCGTTCAACTATAACGGCGTCGGCTTCATCAACGGCAAGCGGAATTCCCTGTTCATCATCGACAAAAAGAGTCATGAAGTCGTCAGAATCACCCCGGAGACCATGGATGTGGAAGATGTTCAGGTCCATGACGGCAAGGTTTATCTTTTAGCCAATGACTATGAATCGATGAAGAAGATGTTTGCCTCGATATACTGCTTTGACCCGGTCAGGGGAAAGCTGGAGGAACTCTATCATAACGAGAAGGCCTACCTCAGAGCCATTCACATCGTCCACGGCAGACTGTATGCCGAAGGCGCCTTTGACACCTGCATTTCCGGCCACAACTTCTACGAGGTAAAGGACGGCGATCTGCTTATGGCCTGTAAGAGCGAGTGGATGTTCTACAACAGCATCGGCAGCGACTGCCGCTATGGCAAGACCCATGGCCGGATCACCAGGAATGACGAAGTCTACATGATCACGGTCGACAACGAAAGATCGATCGTCGTACGCTTCGATGGCGAGAAACTGACCAAAATCACCGATGGCGAAGGTTCGGTAGACGATCTGGCCTTTGTCGGCGATGATCTCTATGTCATTGCCATGAAGAACATGAAGCTTCAGGAAGTCTACCAAGCGCCAGCCTTTAAGCAGCTGACCGGCATCAATGAGGAAATCCTGAAGGACAGATATGTGGCCAGACCGGAGCGCTTCAGCTGCTTCAACGAGGATGAGATCGTCGGTTATGCCCTCAAGCCGATCAACTATGATCCCAATAAGCGCTATCCGGCGATTCTGGACATCCACGGCGGTCCCAAGACGGCTTATGGTGAAGTCTTCTATCACGAGATGCAGCTTTGGGCTTCTCAGGGTTACTTCGTCATCTTCTGCAACCCGCATTGCTCGGATGGCCGGGGCGATGACTTTGCCAACTATGTCCGCCACTACGGCAAGACCGACTACTTTGACATCATGGCTTTCGTTGATAAGGCTCTGGAACTCTACCCGATCGATCCCAGCCGTCTGGCGGTGACCGGCGGATCATATGGCGGCTACATGACCAACTGGATCATTACCCATACCGACCGCTTCAAAGCGGCGGCTTCACAGCGGTCCATTTCCAACCGCGTAGCTGATTTCTACTACTCTGACTACGCCTACGATACGACTCATGAGCACGGCATCCCGCTTGATGAAAAGGCGATTGAGATGTTCTGGGACCGCTCACCGCTGAAATATGTGGAAAACGCCGTAACCCCGACCCTGTTCATCCAGTCAACGGAAGACTACCGCTGCCCGTTCCCGGAAGCCCTGCAGCTCTTCTCGGCCCTGAAATGGAAGGGTGTTGAGACCCGCATCTGCGGCTTCAAGGGAGAGAACCATGAACTCTCCCGCTCCGGAAAGCCTCTCCACCGCCTGAGAAGACTCCAGGAGATCACCGACTGGCTGATCAGCCATACCCAAAACTGAAAAGCGAACAAATGAAAAAGGCCGTTGAAGCGTTTGCCTCAGCGGCCTTTTAATGTGCCTTAGCTGTTTATTTGCCGATCTCAAAGAGATCTCGGGGAAACTTGGAAAGGGAGACGGCGCCGTCTTCGGTGACCAGAACCATGTCCTCAATGCGCATGTACATGATGCCGTAGAAGATCATCTTTGGCTCAGAGCAGAAGATCATTCCCGGCTTCAGCACGTAATCAACGCCATTATTGACCAGCGGATGCTCGTGGCAGTCGATGCCGATCTGATGCCCCAGACCGCCGCTGTCGCGGAAACGCAGGTAGTCCTGATAGCCGAATTCGCTGACTCCTTCCAGAACATAGCCATACAGCTGGTTGATGTTAGTCTGGTAGGGCTTGATCTTGGAAATCATGTTGAGCTGACCGTTGTGCAGAGCCCGGTAGCCCTCCTTGACGATTTCCGGCGCCTTGCCGTAGTAGAGCGATCTGCCCCAGTCGGAACAATAGCCCTTATGCATGAAGCCGATGTCAAAGGCGATGCCGGTTCCCTTGGTCAGGGTCTGCTCGCGGTCATAGTCAAAGGGAATCTCCACCGGCATCTGGTTCTTCCGTTTGAAGCCGATGGTCGGCGGGAAGGAGAAATCGTCAATGCCGTGGGCAAAGCCGTACTGCATCAGGCAGTCTTCGGCTTCCCGCATCGTCATGCCTTCCCGGAAGTTGTTGACCACATGCATGACGGCTTCATCAGTGAATTCCGCCAGCCAGGTCATGTGTTTGATCTCCTCAGCGTCCTTGATGCAGCGGATGTCGTTCCAGATGTCCTCCGCCAGTTCGGTCTCAATGGAAGGATCGACGGCTTTCAGGGTTTCCTGCAGCCACTTGTTCTGGTCGGAACCGATACCGATCTTCTTTCCTTTTACGATGGGTGCCAAAGTGTCTTCCATCTGGTCCATGTAGGACAGCACGACGCGGCAGCCCGGGAAACAGTCGCGGTTTTTGGGAATGGTAACGATTGTCAGCTCGCCGTCCTTATCCAGATAGGCCAACGATTCCGGTATCTCGTAGGCAGTGCAGTAGTCCGGCATGTTCTTCATGCAGGAACGCTGCCAGAACAGCTGCGTAGTTTCGGCGATGTACTGCAGATTGGCGCCGGTGCCAAACAGCACCGCATCCAGGCCGCGGCCAATCAGCGCCTGGGTACATTTCTTTCTTCTTTCACTGATCATACGAATTGACTCCTTTTACTAATAAGATAGCACAAAACCCCATAAACATGAAAACATTTTTCATTTGGTGAAAAAAATTACCATACGAAAATGAAAATTTCTTGCAAACGCTCTGAAAACGCACTATAATTCAAATTATTATTGAAAGTAAAGGGGAAACAACGATGCTAAAGTATATCGCCAAAAGACTGATCCTGGGATTGTTTACGATGCTCGTACTGGTTACCGTCGTCTTTTTTGGCATGAAAGCCATGCCCGGAAGCCCTTTCTCCAGAGACAATAAGGCCATCGCCGCGGAAACGCTGCGGGCACTGGAAGAAAAATACGGACTGGACAAGCCGGTTTCTGAGCAATATGTGATCTACATGAAGAATGTCATGCGCGGAGATTTCGGCATTTCGATCTCCAAGAAGGGCCAGCAGGTTTCCGAGATCATCGCCCTGCGCTTACCGGTGACGGCCAAGCTCGGTATCATTGCCTTTGTCTTCTCCATTGCCGTGGGCATTACCCTGGGCGTCCTTTCGGCCCTGACCCGGCATCGATGGATCAATTCAGTCATTACCGTATTTACGACCATCGGCGTATCCGTTCCGGGGTTTTTGCTGTCGCTGTTGATGATGGTAATACTGGCCGTCAAGCTGCGGCTATTGCCGATAATCGGCCTTAATACCCCGGCCAGCTACATCATGCCGGTACTGGCGCTGTCCTTCAGCCCGGTCTCCTCAATCACCCGTCTTACCCGTTCATCCCTGCGGGACGTCATGTCCAGCGATTACATAACTCTCGCCCGTTCCAAGGGTACCAAGGAATTCTGGGTCGTGCTCAAGCACGGACTCAAGAACGCCCTGCTGCCGGTCGTTACCTACGCCGGCCCGCTGTTTGCCGGCATGATCACCGGTTCTCTGACTACGGAGACCCTGTTCTCAATTCCCGGCATCGGCAAGGAATTTACCAACTCGATCTCAAACCGCGACTATACCCTGTGCATGGGTCTGACCATTCTGCTTGGCGCTCTGGTCATCATCATGACCCTGGTCTCCGACCTGGTTGCCGCCATCATTGACCCGCGCATCAAGGTGGACAAGTAGGAAGGAGAAGAAACATGTCAGAGAAAATGGAAATCAAAGACGAAATGTTTGAACTTCTTCCCGAGGAAGAAAAGAACTCCGAGTTCATCGCCATGGAGTCCCAGACCTTCCTTCAGGATGCCTGGAGCCGCTACCGGAAAAACCGCCTGGCCATGATCGGTCTGGGCTTTCTGATCATCATGATCATCATGTCGATCGTTGTTCCAATGTTTTCCAAGTATGGCTTTGAGACTCAGAACATCGAGATCCGCAACGCCCTGCCTTCCCTGGAGCATCCCTTCGGGACCGACAAACTGGGAAGGGACATCTTCGTAAGAGTCATGTACGGCGGCCGCATCTCGCTGGCAATCGCCTTCTCCAGCGCCTTCATCTGCCTGATCATCGGCATCCTCTACGGAGGCATTGCCGGTTATGTCGGCGGTAAGGTCGACATGGTGATGATGCGCATCGTCGACATCCTCGACAGCGTCCCGACGCTGCTGTATGTCATTCTGATCCTGATGATCTTCGGAAACACGATCCCGGCAATGCTGCTGGCGATCTGCTTTACCTCCTGGATCGGCATGGCCAGACAGGTTCGTCAGCAGGTCAGATCGATCAAGGAAATGGAATACGCCCTGGCCGCGACCGTCATCGGTGCCAGCCATTCGCGCATCCTGCTCAAGCACCTCGTTGTCAACGCGATCGGACCCATCATCGTCAACCTGACGACCATGGTCCCCAGCGCGATCTTTACAGAGAGTTTCCTCAGTTTCGTGGGCATCGGTCTGGATCCCTCGATCCCTTCCTGGGGAAAGCTGGCAAATGACTGCCGCGACCTCTTCTTTACCTTCCCGATCCAGATCACCTGGGTCATCGCCGCGATATCGCTGACCTGTCTGTCGCTGAACTTCATCGGTGACGGCATCGGCGAAGCGTTCCAGACCAAGAAAAGATAGGAGGGTGAAAGAATGCCATTACTTAAAGCAGAACATCTTACCACATCCTTCATTACTCCGCAGGGAAAGGTCCAGGCGGTCCGCGATGTCTCCTTCGAACTCAACGAAGGCGAAGTGCTGGGCATCGTCGGTGAATCCGGTTCCGGCAAATCCCAGATGATGTACACCATCATGGGCTTACTGGCCGATAACGGCGTCATCGAATCCGGCAAGATTACCTTCGATGGGGAGGACATCTCCTTACTGGATTTCCCCGACAAGAAGAGCTATGACCGCAAGATGCTGGAAATCAGAGGCAACAAGATCGCCATGATCTTCCAGGACCCGATGACTTTCCTCAATCCGGTCCTCAAGATCGAGACGCAGCTGATCGAGCCGCTGATGAACCATACCAACATGACCAAACAGCAGGCCAGAGAAAGAGCCCTGGAACTGATGAGACTGGTCGGCATCCCTTCACCGGAAAAGCGCATCAAGCAGTATCCGTTTGAATTCTCCGGCGGCATGCGCCAGCGCATCATCATCGCCATTGCCCTGACCTGCAATCCCAAGCTGATCATCGCCGATGAGCCGACTACGGCCCTGGATGTTACCATTCAGGCTCAGGTGCTGGAACTGATCGACAAGCTCAGAAAAGAGACCAACACCGCGGTCATCATGATCACTCATGACCTGGGTGTCGTAGCTAAGCTGTGTGACCGGGTAGCGATCATGTACGGCGGCAAGATGGTCGAGATCGGTACTGACCGGGAGATCTTCTATCAGCCTCATCACCCCTATACCAAGGGCCTGCTCAGCTGCATTGCCAAGACCGGCGCTGACGAAAAGGAAGAGGAACTCAAGCCGATTCCGGGCTCACCGCCTGATTTGCTCAATCCGCCTAAGGGCTGTCCGTTTGTGGACCGCTGCGGCCGGGCAATGCGCATCTGCAAGGATGTCATGCCTGATGTCACTTCCTATACCGATACCCACAAGGCCAGATGCTGGCTGAACGATCCAAGGGCGAAAGGAGATGAGTAACATGGAAAACAAGACCATTCTGAAAGTCTCTCACCTGAAAACCTATTTCGATGTCACCAAGGGCATCCTTACCCGCAAGCAGATCGTCAAGGCGGTCGATGACGTCAGCTTTGAAGTCAAGGAGGGTGAGACCCTGGGCATCGTCGGCGAATCCGGCTGCGGCAAGTCCACGCTGGGCCGGACGATCGTCAAGCTCTATGAACCGGAAGCCGGCACGATCGAATTCGACGGCAAGGACATCTCCAAACTGAAGGGAAATGATCTGAAGGCTTTCCGCAAGGATGTCCAGATGATCTTCCAGGATCCCTACGCCTCACTTAACCCGCGCATGACGGTCGGCGAGATCATCATGGAACCGATGATCATTCACGGTATCTACAAGACGGCTGCCGAAAGGGAAGCCCGTACGGTGGAACTACTGGAGATCGTCGGTCTGAAACCCGACCACATCCGCCGTTATCCCAGTGAATTCTCCGGCGGCCAGCGTCAGAGGATCGGCATTGCCAGAGCCCTGGCTGTCAATCCGCGCTTCATCGTCTGCGATGAACCGATCTCCGCGCTGGACGTCTCCATACAGGCTCAGGTCATAAACCTGCTGGAAAAGATCCAGAAGGAAATGAACCTGTCGTACCTGTTTATTGCCCACGATCTGTCGATGGTCAGACACATCTCTGATCGCATCGGTGTCATGTATCTGGGCCACATGATGGAAATAGGGCCGGCAAACGACGTCTTCTACCGTCCGCTGCACCCCTATACCATAGCCTTACTGTCAGCGATTCCGATTTCGGATCCCGATACCGCAAAAGCGAAGAACCGCATCATTCTGGAAGGAGAGATTCCGTCACCAATCAATCCTCCGGGCGGCTGCCCTTTTGCCTCACGTTGCTCCAAGGCAACGGAAAGGTGTTTCCAACAGACACCTGAACCGATCCAGGTCGGCGATCGACTGGTCACTTGTTTCTTATACGAGAAATAAAAAGAAAGGAAGGAATCAATGAACATGAAAAAGCTTTTCACATTATTGCTTGCAGTACTTATGGTTGTTTCGTTAGCTGCATGCAGCGGTGGCGGCAATACCCCGGAAAAGACCGGTAAGGTATTCAAGTACGCTGTCGGTGACTCACCGAACTATCTGGACCCGGCGATTGCGTCTGACTCCATCGGTTCATACGTCATTAACCAGTTCTACTACCCGCTGTACTACTTCTCACCTAACGGAATCTTACCGGCAGCTGCTGCTGATACCAAAGTCAGCGATGACGGACTGGTATACACGATCACACTGGTAGACAACAAATGGTCAGATGGCAAAGCGGTGACAGCCGACGACTTCGTCTATGGCGTCAAGCACGCTCTGTCTCTGGGTGACGCCGAGGTATCCTACCTGGCCTGGATCACCGACTACATCGTCAATGCCAAGAACTATGTAGCCGCCAATACCGACACCATGACTGACATCGGTGTCAAGGCTCTGGATGACAAGACGGTCGAATACACCCTGGTCAAGCCGTGCAGCTTCTTTACCTCACTGCTCTGGGGCGGCGTCTACTATCCGCTGAGACCGGACTTCGCTCCGTCAGGAGACTACACCTGGGCCAATACCGTTGGTTATCCGACATGCGGTGCCTTCACTCCGACTTTCATCGATACGGCTGCCAAGATCGAGTCCGTCAAGAACCCCAACTGGTTCGACGCTGCCAAGGTCAAGGTTGACGGTCTGGAATGCAAGGTCATCACTGACATGGAATCTCAGCTGATGGCTTACCAGACTGAAGAGATCGACTTCGCGACTTCTCTGTCCGCCGGTACCGTTTCCAAGCTGTATGACGACAAGGAACTGTTTGCTTCCGGCAACGTCAACTACTACATGGAACTGAACATGAGACCGGAAACGGCCACCAACAAGGCTCTGCTTGATGTCAATGTCAGAAAGGCCATCCTGTACGGAATCGACAGACAGGCTATCGTCGATGCCATTGACGCCGGCACCATCTACTACCCGCTGTACGGCTTCGTTCCGCATGGCATCGTAGACCCCACTGACGGTGACTTCCGTACTACCGGCGGCGATCTGTGCAAGTATGATCCGGATGCTGCCAAGGAATTCCTGGCCAAGGCCGGCTACAGCACTGACAAGCCGCTTGAACTGGAGTACTACTACAACCAGAACACCACTCATGATACTGTCGCAGCTGTCCTGAAGAGCCAGTTGGCCGAAATCGGCATCAACCTGACTCTGAAGACCGGTGACGTCCGCACCTTCTTCGATGATCGTGACAATCAGGGTCATTACGAAGCTGCCAGAGGCGCCATGTCTGCTGACTACAACGACGCTCTGACCTATCTGGATATGGCAACCTTCTCATATCAGACCAAGGCTTCCTGGGGTGATACTACCTATGATGCCCTGATGCTTGAGATTGCTTCAATGTCCGGTCAGGAAAGAATTGCCAAGCTCCACGAAGCTGAGAAGTACCTGGTTGAAGAACAGGCCATGGTCGTTCCGCTGTTCGGATACGGCTCAGCCTGCCTGCGTCACACCTATGTGACCGGCGACTTCGACAACGGCCAGGGCAACTCCATCTTCTGGTATGTTAACATCAACAAATAATTCATCCAGAGATTGCTAGAAATAAGATCGGATGATTACCTGTCACCCGGAAGCAAGGCTGCCGGGCGAAGTAAAAACTTAATTCATCAGTGAATTATGGCAGACAAGGGATCCTTCGGGGTCCCTTGTCTTCAGCGAATGGAAAGAGGTATTTATGTACAGTTTGGCTGAGCAGTATCGCATTGCCGATGCCTGTCTGAAAGAGCGACTGGAACTCGTCCTTCCTGAGGTGATGCAGGAGTGCGGGATCGAGTGCTGGCTGATTGCCTGCCGGGAATACAATGAAGATCCCATCATGAAATTCATTACCCCCTGTCACTTTCCCACGGCCAGAAGACTGTCCATCTTTCTGTTCTTTCATAAGGATGGTGCTACCCATCGCATCACGGTTTCCCGCCCCGATGAGGAACTGGCGAGATTTTATGACCGTGAATACGATGCAGAAAGCGAAACACAGATGGAGGCATTGATCCGGGTCTTACGGCAGTATGACCCGAAAAACATCGCCATCAATGTTTCTGAAGACGGCTATGCATACACCGATGGCCTGAGCCATGGGCTGTATGAGATGCTTATGAAAGAACTGCCCGCCGATCTGAGCAGCCGCTTTGTCAGCGCTGACCGGCTGGGCCTTCGCTATCTGGAAACCAGAACGCCGAGTGAACTGAAATACTACCCGGAAGTCATGGCTGAAGCCATGGAGATCATTGAGGCAGCCTTCTCTGACGAAGTGATCACCCCCGGTAAGACGACCTGCCGCGATGTCATGGACTTCATGGAACAGATGACCAATGACAAGGGGCTTTCCCTGTGGTTTCCGGCAACCGTTGACCTGCAGCGAAAGGGTGGCATGCTGGGCGAGAACACCGTCATTGAAAGGGGCGATCTATTGCACTGCGATTTCGGAATCGTCTATCTGAATCTGTGCACGGATACCCAGCGGCTCGCCTATGTGCTGAGGGAAGGCGAAGAAGACCTGCCTGAACAGCTTGCCGAAGCCATGAAGCACAACAACCGTTTCCAGGACATCGTCAGAAAGAACATGGCCAGGGGCTTAAGCGGCAACGAGGTCTTTAGCGAAAGCGTTGAGGAAGGACGCCTGGAAGGACTGCGGCCGGTACTGTATTCCCACCCCTGCGGCCTGTTCGGCCATTCGGCCGGGCCGATGATCGGCCGGTGGGATCACCAGCAGGGCGATCTGCCCCATGGGCAGCCGCTGTTAAGAAACAACACTTCCTACGCTCTTGAACTTAGCGTCATTGAGCATCTGGACATCTATGAGCAGGATACCTACATCTTTACTGAAGAGACCGTTGTCCTACATGATGGCAAAGTCGATTTTCTGGCGCCGAATCGCGAGCGCGTCAAGGTGATCGGGAAGAACTGAATAAATATTAAATGCGGCCTGTCATTACTGACAGGCTGATTAAGCAGATACTGGAAGGGGAGATTAGCATGGAATTTGATTTAAGCAAGAGACACTGTTACTGGTTCAATGAACTTTGCCGGATCCCGCACGGATCCCGCAATGAAAAACAACTCAGTGATTTCATTGCCGGATTTGCCAGAGAACATGGCCTGGATTACAAACAGGATGAGGTTTATAACGTCATCATTGAAAAGAAAGCGTCGCCGGGATATGAAAACAGCGAGCCGCTGATCCTGCAGGCCCACATGGACATGGTCTGTGAAGCCAACGGTGACTGTAAGCATGACTTCCTGAAGGACGGCCTGGATCTCTATGTGGATGACGGCCTGCTTAAAGCCAGAGGCACGACGCTGGGAGGCGATGACGGTACCGGCGTGGCCTACATGCTGGCGATTCTGGAAGACGACACGCTTGCTCATCCTCCGCTTTCCTGCATCTTCACCACCATGGAGGAGATCGGCCTGCTGGGCGCCTCAGCTCTGAAGCCTGAGGATGTCCATGGCCACCGCATGATCTCGCTGGATGGCGGGGGCGAATGTCACACCCTGCTGTCTTCCGCCGGCGGCGGAACGGCGATCGTTTCCCGTAAGCTAAGCTTTGAGCCGAATAACGATCCCTGCCTGCTTCTTCAGGTAAAGGGACTGCTGGGCGGCCATTCCGGCGGCGACATCCATCTGGAAAAGGGCAATGCCAACAAGATCGCGGCCCGGATGATCAGGGAAGCGGAAATGGCCGGCTTTGAGCTGAGACTGGTCGGCTTCAGCGGCGGCATGAAGGATAACGCCATCCCCAGAGAAGCCGCGGCTATAGTTGCTGTTAAGGCTGATAAGGAAAAACTGAAGGAATTCTTCCGCAAGAAGGAAAAGGAGATCTGGCAGGAACTGGAATTCTCCGATAACGGATTCAAGGTAGAAATAGGCGAGACGGAAAGTTCCCGAAAGCTGACTGCCGAAGATTCACGGTCCTTCATCGATCTGCTGTATCTGTTCCCCAATGGTTTCAGAAACCGCTCAATGGTCATTGAGGGGCTGACCACGGCCTCCCTCAATCTCGGTGTTGTGCGGATGAAGGATGACACGGCGGAACTGGATGCCCTGATTCGGGCAGCGCTGGATTCTCACGCCGATGACCTGCTTAATCAGGTAAAGGTGCTCAGCGAGCTCTTAGGCTGGCAGTTCAAGGTCGAAGGCCGCTACCCGGGCTGGTCCTACAGCGAGGTATCACCGATGAGAGATGTCTTCCGGAAGGTCTGCGAAGACAACGGCAGGGAACTGGAGATATCGGCAGCGCATGGCGGTTGTGAGTGCGGGGTGTTCAAGGGTCTGGATCCGCAGATCGACATCATCAGCTTCGGTCCGGTGACCCGCTACATCCATACCCCGGATGAGGAACTGGACCTGGCGTCATTTGACCGGTCATATGACCTGTTGTGTGAGATAATTAAAGAGTGCAGATAGGAGGAAGCAACAGATGAAAAAAGGAACTGTCGTCATACTGAGCGGAGCCAGCTCCGTCGGCAAGGGAGAGATCAGAGACCTGCTTCTGCAGGATGAGGATCTCAAGTTATTCTTCTCCGTTTCGGAGACTACCCGCCCCAAGAAGGAAAACGAGGTCGACGGTAAGGACTATTACTTTGTCTCCCATGAAGCCTTCGCAAACTCCGTCAAGAACCGGGAACTGCTGGAATATACCGAATTCAACGGCTATTATTACGGAACTCCCAAGGCTCAGGTCGAATACCTGGTCAATCTGGGCAAGAATGTTCTGATTGAGGTTGAAGCGCAGGGTGTCGGCGGCATAAAGCTGAACATCCCCGAAAGCATTGCCTTCTATGTCATGCCGACCAGCTTTGAAGAACTGGAGAAGCACATCGTAGAACGCTACCACGATGATGAGGCGTCCATACAGAGGCGTCTGAACAAGGCCAAGATGGACATGGAGATCGCTCCGCTGTTCCGAAATGTCGTTTATAACGATGATCCCGAAAAGGCCTATCGGCAGATCAAGGCCAAGGTATTGGAAGAAATGGAGAAACAGGAAAATGGAAATATCTAGAGAGAATTTTCTGGTTGATGTACCAAGTGTTGATGAGTTAAGACCCAAGATCCTTGACTACCGTCAGCAGGACAGACTGCTGGACAGCTGGCTGGTCAAGAGGCTCGATCAGGTACTGCCGTTAGTAATGAAGAGAAGCGGCATTGATTGCTGGGTCGTCTGTAATAACGAATACAACGAAGAGCCGGTCTTCTGGACTCTGGCGCCCCGTTCCCTGATCACCGCCAGAAGACTGACGATACTGGTCTTCCATCTGAAGGACGACGGAACGGTGGACAGAATGTCTCTGACCCATCCGGTCCCGGTCATCGGCGAGTATTACCGGCCGATGTGGCTCAATCCCAAGGGCCAGTCCTGGGGTGAATCCAAGGTCCTCAATCCCAACGCTCCGGTAAGCGAGCAGAAGGGTGAAGGAGAAACGCAGATGGAGTGTCTGGCCAGAGTTCTGAAGGAGATCAATCCCAAGGTCATCGGTCTGGACTTCTCCAGAAACTTCGCCTTTGCGGACGGTTTGAGCCATACGCTTTATGAAGAGATGATGGAAGTCTTCGATGATGAGCAGAAGGCCAAGATCGTCTCCGCTGAGAAGGTCGTCGTCGGCTGGATGGAGACGAGGATCGATGAGGAAATGGATGCCTATCACGGCATCATGCAGATCGCTCACGCGATGATTGCCGAAGCCTTCTCCTCCAAGGTCATCCTGCCCGGTGTCACCACCAATGAAGACGTCAAGTATTGGATGATGCAGAAGACCGTTGATCTGGGTTTCCGTCCCTGGTTTGACTATGAGGTATCAGTCAGAAGAGCCGGAATCGGCGAAGTCAGCGGCGAGACCGTGATCCGTCAGGGCGACATCCTGCATTGCGATGTCGGCTTCCGCTATCTGAACCTGTGCACCGATACCCAGGAAAACGCCTACATCCTCAAGCAGGGTGAGACCGATGCGCCGGAAGAACTGAAGGAAGTCATGCGTACGGTCAACCGTTTCCAGGACATCACTCTGGGCGAATTCAAGATCGGCCGTACCGGCAATGAGATCCTGGCTGCCTCACTGAAGAAGGCCAAGGAAGAAGGTATCGTACCCTGTCTGTATACTCATCCGATCGGCTTCAATGGCCACGCGGCTGGACCGACCATCGGCTTATGGGACAAGCAGGGCGGTGTCGAGGGCACCGGCGACTATCCGATGTATGACAATACCGCCTATTCCCTGGAACTCAATGTTAAATGTCCGGTCAAGAGCTGGGGCGTGGAGCTGACTTTCGGCGCTGAGACCGATGTTCTGGTCAGAAACGGCAAGGTTTATTTCCTGGCCGGCCGTCAGGACCGCTTCCACCTGGTCAAATAGAAAATGAAGAAGATCTCGGTTTTACGCCTGCTGATCCTGCATGCCGTATACAGCCTGGTGGCCAATTTCGCCCACCCGGTTGAACCGACATTCTATAAGCAGCTGGGCTTGCCCGATTACATCTTTGGCGTAGCCTTTGCCTCGATGGCCACGGCGCTCTTCCTGTTTTCGCCGTTCTGGAACAAGATTGCCGACCGCAAGGGGCCTAACCGGGTACTGACGCTGTGCTTCATCGGCTATGGCTTCGGTCAGCTGTATTTCTTCTTCTTTTCCGACAGCGTTCTGGATGTGGTGCTGGCCAGGCTGTTTGCCGGTGTCTTCATTGCCGGCATCAGTGTTTCCAACATCCTCTACATCCTGGACAACGCGGAAAACGAAAACAAGGGAGCCACCCTGGCAGCCATGGCTACGGTCAATGCCATCTTCAGTGCCTTCGGCTATCTGATCGGCGGCTTACTGGGTGATCTTTCCCTAAAGTTCTGCCTGGGAATCGAGGTTGCCGGATTATGGCTGCTTTCTCTGGCCCACCTGTTACTGCTCAGTGACTGTCAGCGCAGCGGCTCGAAGACCGACCTGCTTCAGCTGCTCAGAGAAGCCAACCCCCTGAAGGCCTTCATCCTGCCAAAAAAGGACCTCAGCAAGGCTTTCATCCTGTTTTTGTTGATATGCATGCTGACGAGCTTTGCCTCGATCTGTTATGAGCAGTGCTTCAACTATTTCATCAAGGACCAGTACGGCTTTCCGCCGTCCTATAACGGCTACCTTAAGGGAGGAGTCGGCATCATTACCCTGATCGCCAACGCGACGATCTGCAGTTATCTGCTGAAGCGGACCAACATCAGCCGCTCGATCATTTATGTTCTGGCCATCTGCGTGGTGATGATGACGGGAATCGTTCTGATCAACGCCGTCGTGCCTTTCATCATCCTGAACGTCGTCTTCTTCGGCTTCAACGCGGTCTACAAGCCGCTGCTGCAGTCGATGCTTAACGGCTTTTCCCGAAGATCGGAGAGCCCGGTGGTAGGGGTATACAATTCAATTTCCAATATCGGCACCATTGTCGGTTCGCTGGTTTCCGGTTTTGTCTATGAAGTCTCGCCGAGAGGATCATTCGTCTACTCAACGGCAGCCTTCATCCTGGCGGTCGCTTGCAGCGCCGCCCTGGCAAGACAGCCTGAAATGAGCAGCCGGCGTCGGAAGGGCTGATTAGAGAGGGGAAAACATGATTATCAGTGAAAGAAGAAAGAAATGCTTTGCGGAATTCCAAAAGACCGGTCTGGACGGCATCCTGTTTGCCGGCGGCGCCAACTTCCAGTATCTGGCGGAATGCACATCCTATTTCTGGCAGCGTTACTGCTTTAACCTGGATGTTCCGGTTGCCGGATCCCACATCATTCCGGAAGTCATGATCTACATGAACCGGCAGGGAAAGACGACCATCCTGACCATTCCTTCCAAGAAGGATCACTTTGACACTACCAAGAATGATGTCGTCGTCAGTTTCATGGATCAGTTTGAGGATGAACTGCGCCACATCGTCGACGGAAAGAAGATCGGCATCGGCCGGGATTGCGACGACTGGTTTGTCCGCACTTTGAAGGAAGTCGATCCCGAGATTGAAACCTGCAGCGTGGAGACGATCTTTGACGACATCCGCCGCATCAAGGATGCCAGGGAGATCGACCAGATGAGAAAACTCGGCAAGTTCACCGATGATGCTGTCATGTACGTAGTCAAGCACATGTATGAAGGCATGACGATGTTTGAATGCGAGCGGGGAATCATTGACTACGGTCTTACCCATGGCATTCAGGACCTCTCCTTCGCACCGACCTGCGGCTTCAAGACCAGAGGGACAAAGAACGCGGAAAACATCGAGCCCTTTGAACCGGAAAGAAAACTGGTCGAAGGCACGATGGTGGCCTTTGACATCGGCTACATGGACCAGGGATACTGTTCTGACTGGGGCCGGACCGTCTACTTCGGCAAGGCGCCTGAACTGGTTAAGAAGGGATATGAAGCCCTTCAGGCTGCCGAGTGCTACATGGTCTCTCAGATCAAGCCGGGTGTTACCCGTTTCGGCGACCTCTACGATCTGATCTGCGATAAGGCGGAAGAACTCGGTTATTATGACTATCTGCGCTTCAAGCGCGACGAACCGGGCGGAAACGGCCACCACATCGGCTCGGAAGTCCACGAGGTTCCCTTCCTGATCCCGGGAACGGAGCTGGTACTGCAGCCGGGCATGATCTTCTGCAGCGAACCGAAGATGTTCTTCCCCAACGAGGGCTACATGCGGGTTGAGGACATGATCCTGGTGACCGAAGACGGCGCCGAGTTTCTGACCAATTTCCCCAGAGACCTCTTTGAGATCGGAAGATAGAAAACGAAAAAAGGAAAAGCAGACAGCCGGTCTTTCAATGGCCGGCTGTTTTCAATTGGCAGCGCAGGCAAGACTGATGAAAACGGGCCGGATTTAAATTATAATATAGCCATAAACTATGAGAGATAAGGAGCAACAAAAATGAAAAAACTGGGATTTGGCTTGATGCGCCTGCCTCAGAGCGAAGGCGTTATTGACGTTGAACAGGTCAAGGAAATGGTCGACCTTTTCCTGGAAAACGGCTTCACCTATTTTGATACCGCGTATATCTATGAGGGCAGTGAGGAAGCGACCCGCAAGGCGCTGGTCGAACGCCATCCCCGGGACAGCTATACGCTGGCCAGCAAGATCAATGCCGGGGTTGCCAAGGATGAGGAAAGCTGCAAGCAGCAGTTCTATACCTCCCTGGAAAGAACCGGGGCCGGTTATTTCGACTATTACCTGCTGCACGCCATTCAGTTGAACAACTATGAGAAATATGACGAGTACCATATCTGGGATTTCGTGAAATCTCTGAAGGAGCAGGGACTGGTAAAGCACTACGGCTTCTCCTTCCATGCTACTCCGGAACTGTTGGATAAGCTGCTGACTGAACATCCGGATGTCGACTTCGTGCAGCTGCAGATCAACTACGCCGACTGGGAGAATCCCGATGTCCAGTCCCGGGCAAACTATGAAATGGCCCGGAAGCACGGCAAGCCGATCGTGGTCATGGAGCCGATCAAGGGCGGTACTCTGGCTAATCCCATTCCCCAGGTACGGGAAGTCTTTGAACAGGCCAACCCCGATGTCAGCCTGGCCAGCTGGGCCATCAGGTTCGTAGCCAGCCATGAGGGCATCATGGTCGTACTGTCCGGCATGAGCTCACGGGAACAGATGGAGAACAACGTATCCTACATGAAGGACTTCCAGCCCTTAAGTGAGGAAGAGGAAGCGGTCATTGAGAAGGCCAGAGAAGTCTTCGCTTCAGTTGATTCGATTCCCTGCACCAAATGCCACTACTGTACCCCGGGCTGCCCGATGGGCATTCCGATTCCGGACATCTTCGAGCATGTCAACCGCCGGATCGTCTACAATGATGCCCGTTCAGTTGTCCGCTACGGGCGGGTAACCGAAGGCAAGGGCAAGGCCAGTGACTGCATCCAGTGCGGTCAGTGCGAGGCGGCCTGCCCCCAGCAGATCAACATTATCGAACGGCTGCAGCAGGCTGTGGAGCTGTTTGAACAGTAATTCAGAGCCGCGGAAGGAGGGCATTTTGCCCTGATATGGAGAAGGAGAAGAAAGAGATGGATACGGAAAGATACCTGCAGGTACTGGCGGAAATAGACCGGCTTCTGGAAAGCGACCGGGAAGTCATCCTGGTGGCCATTGACGGCCGCTGCGCTTCCGGAAAGACGACGCTTGGCAATTATCTGAAGCAGCATTATGACTGCAATCTCTTTCACATGGATGATTTCTTCCCGCAGCCTTACCAGCGCACGGAGGAAAGACTCAGCGAGCCCGGCGGCAATCTGGACAGGGAACGTTTCCAGCAGGAAGTACTGCAGCCGCTGATGGAAGGTAAGGATGTACTGTACCGGGCCTTCAACTGCAAGACGCTGGATTTCAATCCAACCGTGACGGTTCCGTTTAAGAGGCTGAACATCATTGAAGGGGCCTACAGCCAGCATCCCTATTTCCTGGATGTATATGACCTGAAGGTTTTCTGCGATGTTGACCCTGAAGATCAGCTGGCACGCATCAGCAAGCGCAATCCGGATGCGCTGGAGGCTTTCCGGAACAAGTGGATTCCCAGAGAGGAAGCCTATTTCAACGAATTCAACATCCGGGAAGGCAATCTGATTGTCAGCACTCCTGATTACTGAAATAAAGACCGGACACTTCCGGACACCCGATAAAACGAACGTAAGAGCATTAATTGGTGCTCTTTCTTTCGTCAGAAGGAAAACCGGCTGAAAAACAGTGCCCGCAGATGATATAATATTATATTGATTGTTGGAGGTGTTTTTATGTCCAGACCTGAATTCCCCAAGAGAGCAGTAATAACTGCCGGCATGCCTTATGGCAACAAAGATCTTCACTTCGGCCACATCGGCGGTGTCTTCGTTCACGCTGACGTTTTTGCCCGCTTCTTAAGAGACCGCATCGGCAAGGAGAACGTCATCTTCGTATCCGGAACCGACTGTTACGGTTCACCGATCGCTGAGGGCTATCGCAAGAAGGTTGAAACCGAAGGGTTCAAGGGAACCATCGAAGACTATGTCATGGCCAACCACCTGAGCCAGAAGAAAGCCCTTGATGATTATGAGATCTCTCTGAACATCTTTGGTGCTTCCGGACTTGGCGACAGTAAGGACATCCACCAGCAGTACACCAACGAGTTCATTACCACCTTATATAAGAACGGCTGGCTGGAAAAGCTGGTCACCAAGCAGTTCTATGATGCCAAGGCCAACTGCTTCCTGAACGGCCGGCAGGTCATCGGCAAGTGCCCAATCGAAAACTGCCAGTCGGAAAAAGGCTACGCTGACGAGTGCGATCTCGGCCACCAGTACATGCCCGAGGATCTGATCGATCCCAAGAGCACCCTGACCGGAGAGACTCCGGAAATGAGGGACGTTACCAACTGGTATTTCCGGTTGACCGACTGCAATGACATCCTGAAGGAATATGTCGAAGACATCGCCGGCAAGGAAAACGTCCGCCGGGTCGTCTACGAGACCATGAGAGAATCCCTGGCCGAGCCGATCATCTATGTCCGCAAGGAAGGTTTGGAGAAGTATAAGCAGCTGGCTGACCAGCTGCCGGAACATGAATGTTCTGATCTGGAAAACATCAAGGGCGGAAGCTTCGAGATCACCTTCAAGACTCTGAAGGACAGAGAAGCGGCCTGCACCGTTCTGACTGCAAATGGCTTACGCTACCGTACCGGCAAGACCCTGGTACCGTTAAGGCTGACCGGCAACATCGAATGGGGCGTTAAGGCACCGTCACTGGAAGGCGAGGAAGGACTGACCGTCTGGGTCTGGCCGGAAAGCCTGTGGGCACCGATCAGCTTCACCAAGACTTTCCTGAAGAGGATGGGAAAAGATGATGAGGCCTGGAAGGACTTCTGGTGTGATCCCCAAGCCGGTGTCTTCCAGTTCATCGGGCAGGACAACATCTACTTCTATGGGGTTGCCCAGATGCCGATGTTCATGGCCCAGAACGGCCGGAATCTGAACGTTCACCCGGGCAAGGGCGAACTGTGCCTGCCCACCCTGGTGGCCAACCACCACATCCTTTTCCTGGACAAGAAAGCCAGTTCTTCCGGCTCGGTAAAGCCTCCGATGGCCGCTGATCTGCTGAACTACTATACCGCTGAGCAGCTCAGGGCTCACTTCATTTCCCTGGCGCTGGCCAACAAGTCGGTCAGCTTCATGCCCAAGCCGCTGAATCCGCAGATGCAGGACAGCCGGGAAGCCGATCCGGTTCTGGCTCAGGGTAACCTGTTTACCAACGTGCTGAACCGTCTGGTCAGAAGCTGCTTCTACTGCAGCCAGAAATACTATGACAATACCGTTCCCTATGGCCAGGTAAGTAAGGAAATCAGAGAGAGCAGCGAAAAGGCGATCCTGGACTTCGAAAGGCAGATGTACCGCTTCGAACTGCATCAGCTGATGAACACCCTGGACACCTACATCCGGCAGGCCAACAAGTACTGGGCCAGAAACATGAACCAGGCTGATAAGGAAGATAACGAACCGCTGAGGAGGCAGACCCTGATTGACTGCTTCCACATGGTCCGGGTGGCAACGCTGCTGTCGCACGCCATCGTGCCGGCCGGCTGTGAAAAGACGGTTGCCTATCTGAACCTGGACGAGAGGTTCTTTGACTGGCAGTATGCCTTTGAGGATCTCTACTATTTCTTTGAAGACAAGGAAAACCATCATATCCGGGAACTGAAGGAAAAGGAAGACTTCTACCTCAAGCATCCCAGTCAGTTCGTACAGAAAGAGGGGTAAAAATAACTATGGATTATAAGAAACTGGCAGATCTGCTTTATCCAAATCTGCAGCATGACTGCCAATATTACGAAGAACTCTATCCGGCCAGAGACCTGCCCAAGGGAGCTGAGGTCCTGCGCATGGCACCATCACCGACCGGCTTCGTTCATCTGGGCAACCTGTACGGGGCCTTTGCCGATGAGCGAATCGCCCACCAGAGCGGCGGCGTCTTCTTTCTGCGCATTGAAGACACGGACCTGAAGAGAAAGGTCGAGGGCGCCGTTGAGGCGGTCATCAACTGCTTCAACTACTTCGGACTGCACTTTGACGAAGGCGCTCAGCAGCCGGTGGAAGGAAACTACGGCCCTTACTATCAGAGACAGCGCGAAGAGATCTACCAGACCTTCGCCAAGAAGCTGATCTCGGAAGGCAAGGCCTACCCCTGCTTCTGTTCACAGGAAGAACTCAATGAGATCAGAAGGCAGCAGGAAGAAAACAAGGAAGCTACCGGTTATTACGGCAAGTGGGCGCACTGCCGCAACCTGACCTACCAGCAGGTGGAAGAACACCTGAAAAACGGCGATCCCTTTGTCATCAGACTGAAGGCGGAGGGTAATCCGGAAGTCAAGCATCAGTTTCATGATGAGATCAAGGGTGACATCGTCGTCACTGAAAACAATCAGGACATCGTCCTTTTGAAGACCGACGGCATTCCAACCTATCACTTTGCCCATGCCGTTGACGATCATCTGATGCATACCACCATCGTCTTAAGAGGCGAAGAGTGGCTAGGTTCGCTGCCCGTTCATCTCGAACTGTTTGACAAGCTGGGATTCCCGCTGCCCAAGTTCGCTCATACGACCGTCTTAATGAAGATCGATAACGGCGTCAAGAGAAAGCTTTCCAAGCGCAAGGACCCGGAACTGTCTCTGGATTACTACCGTCAGCTGGGCTATCACCCCTATGCCGTCAAGGTTTATCTGCTGACGCTGCTGAACTGGAACTTTGAACAGTGGTATCTGGGTCATCCGGACAGCGATGTCGATGAGTTCAAGTTCTCTCTCGACAAGATGGGCCAGTCCGGCGCCCTGTTTGACCTGGACAAGCTCAACAACATTTCCAAGACCTATCTCTCCAAGATGAGCCTGGAGGAAATGAAGGATTATCTGCGCACCTACGTCCGTTCCTACTGCCCGGAAAGGGAAGCCATGTATTTCGGCAATGAAGAATACCTGGACAAGATCCTGACTCTGGGCATGGGCATGAATCTGAAGAAGAGAAGGAAGGACTACATCTACGCCAAGCAGATCCTGGAGTCCATTGATCTCTACTTTGCGGATGGCTATAAGCGGGAAGATGAATTCAAATATGATCCTCAGCTGACCGCCACCATTCTGAAGCAGTTCAGAGACAGCTATGATTACAGCGATGACAACGGCACCTGGTTCAACAAGGTCAAGCAGATCGCTGCTGATAACGGCTTTGCGGCGGAGATGAGCGACTACAAGGCTGCTCCGGAAAACTACCGGGGTTCCGTCAGCGATATTGCCGAAACCGTGCGCATCGCCATTACCGGCCACCGCAATTCTCCCGATCTCTGGAGCATCATGCAGATCCTGGGTGTTGAGGAGTCAAACCGCCGCATTGATGAAGTGCTTAAGGAGCTTGCTTAATGCGCTACCCGTCATTTTTGCCTAAGAATGGAACGATAGGCGTCGTGGCCCCGAGCTTCGGGGTCAGCGGCTTTCCCTACGAGGACCGCTACTTCAACGCCAAGAAGAAACTGGAAGCCTTAGGTTATACGATCAAGGAAGCGGAGCACATTTTCGGCATCGAAAAAGCCGCCAGTACGGACGGCAGGACCAGAGCTTCTGAGTTCATGGAGATGTATCTGGACGATGAAGTCGACTTCATCATTTCCGTCGCCGGCGGCGAACTGATGATGGAGATCCTTCCTTACATCGACTTTGAAAAACTCAGGCAGGCCAAACCCAAGTTCTTCATGGGCCTTTCCGACAATACCAATCTGACTTTCACCCTGCCGGTGCTTACCGATACGGCGGCTATCTACGGCAACTGCTTCGGTTCCTTCGGCATGGAGAAATGGTACCGCTCGCTGAAGGAAAACCTCAAGATCATTACCGGCCAGCAGAGCAGCCAGCTCAGTTTCCCCAAATATGAAAAGGAAGGCTGGCCGAAGGAGAATCTCGATCCTTATGCCGGCTTCAACATGAGAAAAAAGGTTGAATACAAGTCCCTGGACGGCAAAGACCACAGGATAACCGGAAGGCTGATCGGCGGCTGTCTGGACATATTGGTAATGCTGTGCGGGACCAGATATGGTGATGTTGACTTTTTTCTTGAAAAGTACAAAGATGATGGTTTTATTTGGTTCTTAGAATCCTACGACTTAAATATTCTTTCTCAGCAAAGAGCGCTGTGGCAATTAAGAGAAAACGGATGGTTCAAATACTGCAATGGCGTGATATACGGTAGGCCATTTAATTCAGAGCCACTATTTGATGTGACGTTACATGAAGCGTTATTTGCTGCCCTTAACTCTATTGATGTTCCAGTGATATATGGCTGTGACTTCGGTCACTTACCCCCGGGCTGGACGCTCATCTCTGGATCGCTGGCCACCTTTGAGAAGGAAGGAAGCAAAGGCCGCATAAGTTTTGAACTGAAATGATCAGAAATGTGATATTTGACCTGGACGGTACCCTGCTGGATACCGAATACCGGGCCATTGAGATAAAGAAGATGATCCTAGCTCGCCATGGCTTAGATCCCAATGACCAATTGATGACCAGGCTGACGGCCCGCAAGCTGAAGGATGCCCTGCCTGAACTGCTGGAGGACAAGCAGCTGGTCAGGGAGATTCTGGATGACTATTATCAGTTTGCCTATGATGGCATTGATTATGGCAAACTGAAGTTGCCCGGCAGTGATGAATTGCTACGGCAACTGAAAAAATCTGGCTACACTCTGGCTCTGGCAACCATCTCCGACCGCAGCAAGGTCGATCAGGTGCTGCAGCAGTGCCAATGGCAGGATATCTTCAGTTATACCACGACCCTTGATGATGTCAGAAAGGCCAAGCCGGATCCTGAGACCTACCTGACAGTTCTGGAAAAGCTCGGGCTGCAGGCTGAGCAGACCGTGGTCGTAGAGGATTCGCTGATTGGCATTCAGGCCGGCAACCGGGCCGGGCTGAAAGTCATCTGCCGCCGGGAGCCCAGACTGAACATGGATCAATCCGGAGCTGACTGGTATGTTGATGATCTCGATGATATTATTCTGTCCATTAGCAACAAATGAAATAAAGTGATAAAGAAAGAATCCCCAAAGACAGTTGTAAACAACTAAGAATAATTGAAACGCAAATTCCTGTTGCCACCAAACAAGAATTTATGAAACAGTAGATATTAGCTTGTTCAAACAATTATGGCCGGCTCATAATTAATAAGTGACATAGAGCACATTCTGATATAAAGTATTTCGCTGAGAGTTATTTCTCTACCTTTCTAATTATTCCTTTATTGTCTAATAGATAAAGATTTGTTGCCCCAACCCCAAGCAAACGCTTTATTTTTTCGTCAATATGGCAATTTCGTGAATCAATAAAATCAAACTCATTTTCTTTAATTGTTTGGAATACAGGGTCATTTTTAGCCTTATATGTAATTAATACTTTATCAAATAAATCGATTATATCCTTTGAGTAAGTATTATTTTGAAGTGTAGCTAATACAAGCTTTTCAACAGCAATTCCACCAATAGCTATGGATGAATTGGTTGGAAGAGGGTGAATATGCGCAAGAGAACAAGAAAGGCCATTTATGATAAATCGGATGTGGTAATCGTAAGGCCCTTTTTCACTAATCAGTATTTTATCCGATCCATATATATCTGAAAAAAGAGAAACAAGAATGTTTAGGAGGTCGCTTATCGTTCTGTTTGATAAGAAATTTATGAGACTGAATGAATGTAGGCGAAGTTGTGTAATTTGAACTCTTTCGGTAGTATCAACATAAGTTTTTTCCCACAGAACATCTATGCCATCAGCCAATAGAGGCATTAATTCTGTTGCATCAGTTATTGGGTCAGAAACAAAAAGTAAAGAGGCCTTTTCCATTACTGAGCAAGTACGAGGAATGATTATGTTGTTTTTATAACAAAGTAGAGAGGGAACAGATACTTCGATCATGTTGTTTTTGCTTAATCCATTTATAACATAGTCGCTTAGTTTCTGCTTAACTAAGTTGCCTAAAGGGGTATATATGATATTACCAACGCTTCTTGATTTTGTGGCTATACCATAGTAGAGGAAATAATCCAATCTACTTTTAATGACGATGTGTTTTATTGTATCTTTTACTATCATATTTCACCTTAGATTGAAAAAAAATTAGACGAGTTAGATAAAAGCAAATCTATGCTCTCCACTTTGGATGGGGAAACAAGATCTAAGTCGTATAATAGATTTAAATCTTTTTTTCTTGCGTTACCAACGAAATCATAAAAATGAACATTACCTTTAAGGGATGACAATACAGCTATATGATTAAACGCTCCTCTACATGAGGAATATACACATATATTTACACCAGTATCCCCTAAATACTTAATAATCTCTTCACAACAAGGAAAAGAAAAAATGTTTTCGGTGATAATGTTAATTTTCCTAGAGTTAAGCGGGGTTATTACATTAACAAGGTTATAAACAATGTCATCAATGCAAGTGTTATTGATATTAACCGTAACTATTGATCCGTTTGTCTCAGGATTAGTTTTTGTTCTTTTTCTTTTATATTTTTTGTTTATTTGGCTTATTTGTTGTGGTGTCTCACTCACTAGTGATAGCCCTTTGTAAAACAATAAATTATGCCAGGATTCATCAACTTTAGGATCGTGAACTTTTAACTGATCGAAAAAGACAGTTCCAGGTCTTACTAGTAGTGAAGAAACATTGTATCTTATGCCAAGCAAACCAAGATAATCTAAATCATTACTCAGGCTTTCAGTCGATTGTCCAGGCAAACCCTGCATCATAAAGGCGGCAGGGAACAACCCATGTTTGTGAATAAGTTTTAGGGAGTTAATATTTTTTTCACGGTCATTATTCTTGTTTGCACGTCGGAGGACTTCGTTATCCAGGCTTTCAACCCCAAGCCAGATGCCGATAAACCCACTTGCTTTCATTAAAGCCAACAAATTGTCATCTAATATACCCGCTCTACTCTGTGCAAGTATTTTAATGTTGATAGGGTTCTCTATTAATCTTTTGCATAAAGCTGTACTCCAAGGCTTATTTAGTCCAAATATACTATCAATGAAAAAAACATACTTTGCGCCTAAAGTGGATTGGAGTTTTAAGTCATTATAGACATCATCAACTTCTCTATATCTAACTTTTCTGCCATTAAAGTTATAACAAAAAAAACAATTATATGGGCATCCTCGAGAGCCTTGAATAATAGACCAGTTTCTTATGATGCCATCAGAATTATTGTCAATTGGATAGCCAAAATAATTAATATAATTCAACAACTCGTATTTGGGGATGGAACGTGTTTGAAAAAGATCACCACCTGAATGTAGGATTCTTGATTTATTTGAGCAATCACTGTTTAATAAGGTTGCTACGGCTGTTTCCCATTCCCCAACAACAACATAATCTGCACCAGTGGCATTCAGCATCCTTTCGGGGTATAAAGAAGAATGAGCACCAACGATAATCAGTTTTCCATGACACGTTTTTTTTAGATGCTTGCAAAACGATATGGCATATAATAGCCTATAGTCAATTGGGTAGTTTTGAATAATGTCAAGCTCCGATGTACAAACAACAAGATAATCATAATCATGAAAACAAACAGATTCATTTACTCGCAAGTCATGAAGTTCAGCTGTAATTGAATCGCTTAATAAAGAGATAGTCCATAGTGAACCAAGAGGAGGTTGTAAAAAATAGCGCCCTCCTAATAATGGCGGGATAATGAAAGCGGCTTTCTTCTTTTTCATATTTACTCCAAATCTGTTCTAGTAGCCATATCTTTGTTATCGCCAGTTGCATAGAACTCTGCCCTTTTGAAAGATTTAATTAGCCACTGCATTTGATCTTCCATAGAGTTGTACTTCTGCTTCTCTGTCCATCTACAAGAACAAAGTCTTCCATCAGATAGACAGAAAATATCGTATAGGCCTTCATGGCAGGGGAAATATTTACAGCCTCGACATATGGAGTCTTCTTCATTCAAGTCGTAGTGGGATCCTTTTTTGCTGTTTTTCACTGTGACAAAAACATCACCAAATTTATATCTGTAGCATGGCGTTCCAAATCCTCTTGAATATTCATGAGTATAAACTGCATCGCACTTTTCTGCGAACTCCTGTTCTAAAGAATTAACCTCAGTGTAAAACGACTGCCGTTTAGTGCTATAGGGTACTGGCACTGAAACAATGTCCAAAATTTTTAAATCACAATGAAGGGAATCACAGTAGCTAATAATATCGTATATTTCATCATTATTATATTTACTAATAACCGTGTTTATTCTCAAAAGATGCCCTGTGTCACTTAGTAACTGTAGGCCAGATTTGATTTCTTGTAAACAATTCGCGCTTGATACAACTGTAAGAGTTTCTGGTTTTAGTGTGTCTAGACTTACTGCAAACTTGATGTTGTTAGGTAGCGATTTAATGGTGTCTTCGTGTTTTTTTAAAAGAGAACCGTTGGTGTTAACCAATGTGTAGAGGCAAGAATTGCCAAGATAATGTAAGATTTCACTGATATTTGGATGAAGAAAAGGTTCTCCACCTGTGATGCGTATTTTATGAATGCCAATGGATGAAGCATAGGAAACATATTTTTCTATTAAGGGCAATTGTATAAAAATGTTGTTTGATGCTGTAGCTTCTCCACCACTTCCACAGTATATACAGCGAAAATTGCACGCTTTTGTGATTGGGAATGATAAAAAAGGAGTCCAGTTGTTTCCGTGGTCTTTATCCACACTACAGTACTCATCCCATTTGTTTTGGAACGAGGTTTTCTTATCATAATCATGCATATCAAAGTACATTTTCATATTATATCCTCTTTCTTAACTAGTTAAATTATAAAAAGGAAAAACGACAGGTTTCAATAATTATTTGGCTGTAGAGAATAGAAGAAATACACTCTAGGGTTCTAATTCTATCAGGTCATTATCTGAACTATCTCAATGGCCCTGAGCAGGGAATCCGGACGGGCAAGGTTCCTGCCGGCGATGTCAAAGGCGGTTCCGTGGTCAACGGAAGTCCGGATGACAGGCAGACCGCAGGTGATGTTTACCCCGCCGTCAAAGTCCATCAGCTTCAGGGGAATGTGGCCCTGATCGTGATACATGGCCACCACCAGATCGTATTCGCCCTTGGCGCATTTCAAAAAGACAGTATCCGGGGGGATTGGCCCGCAGACATTGAGCCCGGCGGCCTTCATCTGCTTTACGGCGGGAATGATCTCGTCAATCTCTTCCCGGCCGAATAGGCCGTTTTCCCCGGCGTGGGGGTTAAGTCCGGCAATGGCAATCCGGGGATTCTCATATCCGGCCTTAACCAGAATTTCCTGAGCCAGTCCGGTCACCTCAATGATCCGTTCCTTCTTTACTCTTCTGATGGCTTCGGCCAGAGAAACGTGAGTAGAAACATGGATCGTCTTCAGTTTCTGAGCCCACAGCAGCATCGCGCATCTTTCAGCGTGAGTAAGTTCTTTAAGTATTTCGGTATGTCCGGCATAATCGTAACCGGCCAGATGCAGGGCTTCCTTGTTGAGCGGGCAGGTAACGATGGCGCTGATTCTGTTATCCAGGGCATCATCACAGGCTCTCTGCAGGAAGATGAAGGCGCTTTTGCCGCACAGCGGGGAAAGCTGGCCGACGGAAAATTCGGCAAGCTTCAAGCCGGTAGGGTCGATGACGTTGAGCTCGCCATCCCGAGCTTCTGCCGGTTCAGCGATCAGGTTCAAGCTGTAATGATAGCCAAAGCGATCATTATAGACCGAAAGGACATCTGCAGATCCGTAAATGATGACTTCATCCAAATGCTTATCCAGCACTTTTAGAATGATCTCCGGACCGATGCCGGCGGCATCGCCCATCGTTATTCCCAGTCTTTTTGCCATGGTGAATTTACCTCCGGTTTCAGATACTCTTTTCTGATCTTACATACATACGGGGAAAAAGGTTCGTCATCGCCGTGCAGCATCGTGCATCTGGCTTCCAGAACCTGTCCCAATAACAGATAGGCTTCTTGAGGTGTGAAGCGGTAGTCTTCGCACATCCAGTCGATCAGCTCATGGGCAGCTTCACAGAAGGAGTCCTTGATCTTAATGTTATTGGCAATGGTCATGATGTAGTCATCGTTTTCCAGCCGGATCCATTTATTGCCCTTGCGGCCCCTCAGCAGTTCGACCTGCAGGGTCACCAGAGCCTGACACTCGATGGCGCCGCCGTGAGGGATCTCGCCGTCGCCCATGATGGCGTGGCAGTCCCCGACATGCAGCAGAGCTCCTTCCACATTGATGGGCAGATAGACGGTCGTACCGGCGGTCACTTCCTGAACATCCATGTTGCCGCCGTTTTCATAGGCATACTGGGCGCTCTGGCTTCCCTGAGCCGGAGCGGTAGCAATGGTGCCGATCATCGGTTTGATGGGCAGTTTCAGCTGATCGGACCAGTCAACGTAATCATCATGAATTTCCACGGTCTTGGTTACCACATCCCAGTCATTGGGATAGATCAGCTGGGAGAGCTTGTTGCGCCAGCCGGCAAAGCCGGTATAGCCCAGTCTGCCCGGTCTGACTTCCAGGATCCTGACTGCCAGGGTATCACCGGGATGAGCCCCTTCAACATTAATGACAGTGCAGAGATTTGGTCCTCTGGACTTGGAGGGATCCCAGAGATCGGTGATGCTGTTGAGCCAGGAGCCACCGTTGAGCTGGGTTTCGACCTTAAAGGTTTCTCCGGAGCGAACGCTCAGAGCGGCTTCATTATCCGGGGAAAAGCAGTTATAGACATGATCTCTCTTTGCGGTTTTCATGTTTTCATTATATTATCTGCCGGCTGACCGGCACAAGAAAAAAGTCCGCTGAGCGGACTCTTCAAAGTCGTCTTCTGATCAGGTTCAGTCCTTCTTTTCCGGAGAGTGCAGGATCCAGCTGTTGCCGCCGACCACCATGTTATCGGGAATGAAGGTATCCCCGCCCAGAATGGTGGCGTTGGCATAGATGACAACGTTGTTGCCGATGTTGGGATGGCGCTTGCCGCCCTTGACCGGGAAGCCGTTTTCATCCATCTTGAAGCTGCGGGCTCCGATGGTAACGCCCTGATAGAGCTTGACATGATGGCCGAGCACGGCAGTTTCACCGATGACGATGCCGGTACCGTGGTCGATACAGAAGTATTCACCGATGGTCGCTCCCGGGTTGATGTCAATACCAGTCTTGCCGTGGACATATTCGGTCATGATGCGGGGAATGATGGGAACGCCCAACCGGTAAAGGCCGTGGGCCAGCCGGTAGGCCAGGATGGCGTAGAAGCCGGGGTAGGTGATGATGACTTCCTGCTTGCTGGTGGCGGCCGGGTCACCGTCATAGATGGCCTGGATGTCGGTCAACAGCACTCTCTTGATCTCTGGCAGCATGCCAACATATTCATCAATGATCGTGTCAATGTCGGCAGTTTTTTCAGCCAGCGCATAAGCGGCTGTCATCTGGTCCTTCAGCTGATTTCTGGTCAGGGAAAGGACCTGCTGCGGATCAGTTAATGAGCAGAAATGAAAATAATCAGGAAAAAGCAGCGTCTGTAAGAGTTTTAAGGCCCGGACGGTCAGTTCGCGGTCCGGAAGTCTTTCCTTATCGTCGTCTTCATTGAGTTCTCTCAGTTTTTCCAGTATTTCCTTATCCATGTTATTACCTGCTTCTATCGGTTTAATTATAGTTTTTGTCAACAATGATGTAAAGGAAACTGCCGGCATGAGGTTTGCCAGAGAGAAGGGGCAAGTTTATAATTTTGTTATTGAACTAGAAAGCGTGATTACATGAAGAAAATCGAACTTAACGAATTCTGCAATTTCAGGATGCTCTCATCAGTCACCTTTTCACCTGAGGGCGACAAGCTGGCTTATGTGCAGAGCACCATCGATGAAAAGGAAAACGAGTATCTCAGCAATCTGATGCTGATCAGAGACGGACGGACCGTTACCTTGGTAAATGACGGAAAGGTTGGCAGTTTCTTCTTTGAAGACAACGATCACATCCTCTTCTCCACCGTCAGGGGCAGGGATAAGGATAAGGAAAAGAAGGAAGAGTTTACGACTTACTACCGTCTGGATCTCAATGGCGGCGAAGCCGAAAAGGCTTATGAATTCCCCTTTATTACCGGGGAAATGAAGAAACTGGATAATGGTGACTACCTGCTTACCGGTGTCATTGACGTCCGCTATCCTGACTATTACCTGTTAAAGGATGAAAAGAAGAAGAAATTCCTGGAAAAATTCAAGGAAGAGAACGAAGACTATGAAGTTCTGACGGATTCCCCGTTCTTTTCCAATGGCGCCGGATTCGTTTCCGGAAAGCGTTCAGCGCTGTTTTATTACCATGTGAAGGATAACAGGCTGGAAAGACTGACGGATAAGTATCTGGATGTCGGTGACCTCCGGGTCAGGGGCGAGAAGGCATATTTCGTCGGTACCGGCTATAAGGCTAAGGCACCGCTGTATTCCGCTGTTTATATGCTTCCTCTGAAGGACAGAAAACCGGTCAGGATCCTGAAGCCGAAATTACAGATCTATTCTCTGGAACTGCTTAAGGACCAGCTGCTGGTCGTGGGAACGGAAGGAAAGCGCTATGGTCTCAGCGAGAACCCATTCTTCTACCTGCTCGATGAAAACACCGGCGAACTGCAGCTCATCAATGAAGCTGATGAGTCCATCGGTTTGGGAGTTCTGAGCGACGTGGAATACGGTTCAACCCGCTTCATGAAGAGCGACGGTGAGTTTGTCTATTTCCCCGCTCTTGAGCGCTATGACGGAGTTCTTAAGAGAATTGATCTGAACGGAAAGATTGAAACGGTTGCCTTTAAGCCGGGTTCCATCAATGACTATGACGTCTGTAACGGTAAGATCGCCATGATGGGCATGTTTGGCCTGGACCTGCCGGAAATCTACCTCAAGCAAGAGAATGAATACCGGAAAGTTACCAAGGCCAATGAAGAGGTATTAAAGGATAAATACCTGGCACAGCCCCGCTATCTGAAGACTGTCTGCGAAGGCGAAGAGATCGACGGCTGGGTACTGTTACCGGAAGAGTTTGATGAGCAGAAGAAATATCCGGCAGTTCTGGACATCCACGGCGGACCCAAGTGCGCCTACGGTCCGGTCTTCTTCCACGAGATGCAGCTGTGGGCATCCCGGGGCTACATCGTGATGTTCTGCAACCCCCACGGTTCCGATGGCCGTGGCAACGAGTTTGCCTCTCTGAATCTGCGCTGGGGATCCATTGACTTCCGGCACATCATGGCCTTTGTCGATAATGTGCTGAAGACCTATCCGCAGATCGATGAGAAGAAGGTCTGCTGCACCGGCGGTTCCTATGGCGGCTACATGAGCAACTGGATCATGGGTCATACCGACCGCTTCTGCTGCATTGCCACTCAGCGCAGCATTTCCAACTGGATCACCATGTACGGTGTCGGTGACATTCCGCCGATCGCCTGCGACGAGACCTGCAATACCCACCCCTACAGCGAGGAAGGATTCCGGCAGATGTGGGAGGTCTCTCCCTTGAAATATGTCCGCAATGCCAAGACTCCGACCCTGTTCATCCACAGTGATGAAGACCACCGCTGCCCGATCGAGGAAGGCTATCAGCTCTATACGGCGCTGATTTACCAGGGGGTTGAAGCCCGGATGGTGGTCTTCCATGGCGAGAACCATGAGCTGAGCCGCACCGGCAAGCCCAAGCACCGCTTAAGAAGGCTGAAGGAGATCACCGGATGGTTTGATGCTCATACCGGACAGCCCAAAAGCAATTCTTGATTAAGCCGGTAAAGTATTGTATATTTTAACTACAGGTTGTGAACAGAAGAGTAGCAGCAAGCCGGAAGCAGAGAGACATTGGCTGGTGGAAAATGTCCGAAGTGAACTGTGAACATGGTCTGGGAACCGTCCTGCCAATGTCCTTCAGGCAGGAACGTATGACGGCGTTAACGTTTTGAGAAGCAATTAAGGTGGTACCACGTTAAAGACGTCCTTTGTCGTGGTACCTTTATTTTTTACAGGAGGTATGAATATGACTGAGAAGAAACCTTATTACATTACGACGGCAATTGCCTATGCCAGCGGCAAGCCGCACATCGGCAACACCTATGAGATCATCATGGCTGATGCCATCGCCCGCTACCGCCGGGCCCAGGGCTATGACGTGCGCTTCCAGACCGGAACTGACGAGCATGGCCAGAAGATTCAGGAAAAGGCTGAGGCGGCCGGACTGACCCCGAAGCAGTTTGTCGATCTGCAGGCCGGTGAGATCAAGCGGATCTTCGATCTGATGAATACCTCCTATGACCGCTTCATCCGGACAACGGACGATGACCACGAAGCACAGGTCAAGAAGATCTTCAGGAAACTCTATGACCAGGGCGACATCTACAAGAGCGAATACGAAGGCTGGTACTGCACACCGTGTGAATCCTTCTGGACTGAATCCCAGCTGGTCGACGGCAAGTGCCCGGACTGCGGCCGGGAAGTTCACAAGGAGAAGGAGGAATCCTACTTCTTCAAGCTGAGCAAGTATCAGAAGAAACTGGAAAAGTACATTGAGGATAACCCGCACTTCATTCAGCCGGAATCCCGCAAGAATGAGATGATCAACAACTTCCTGAAGCCGGGTCTGCAGGACCTCTGCGTATCCCGCACCTCCTTCAGCTGGGGCATCCCGGTCGACTTTGATCCCAAGCATGTCGTCTACGTCTGGATCGATGCCTTAAGCAACTACATCACCGGTCTGGGCTATGATGTTGATGGTAATCATGGAGACCTCTATAAGAAGTACTGGCCGGCTGATCTGCACCTGATCGGCAAGGACATCGTCCGGTTCCACACCATCTACTGGCCGATCATGCTGCTGGCTCTGGATGTACCGCTGCCCAAGCAGGTCTTCGGTCATCCCTGGATGCTGGTAGGTGAAGACAAGATCTCCAAGAGCCGGGGCAATGCCATCTATGCTGATGACCTGGTTCACTTCTTCGGCGTTGACGCGATCAGATACTTTGTTCTGCATGAGATGCCGTTTGCTCAGGATGGCTCGATCACCTGGGAACTGGTCATCGAAAGATACAATTCCGATCTGGCCAACATCTTCGGCAATCTGGTCAGCCGCACCGTCTCAATGACCAACAAGTACTTTGACGGCCTGCTGTCCGATCAGCGCGCTGAAGAGCCTGTGGATGAGGAACTGAAGCAGCTGGCTGGCGAGACAGTCAGAAAGGTTGCGGCCAAGATGGATGAACTGAAGGTTGGTGACAGCCTGGAAGCCATCCTGGATCTGTTAAGAAGATGCAACAAGTACATCGATGAAACCACCCCGTGGCTACTGGCCAAGGAAGAAGACAAGAAAGTCAGACTTAACACCGTTCTCTACAACCTTCTGGAAGGCATTCGTACCGCTACCGTCTTACTGGCACCGTTCATGCCGGAAACCGCCGAGAAGGTCTATCAGCTGATCAACACCAGGGCAACGACTCTGGAGTCCGTTGAGCATTGGGGTGGCTATGAGGTCAACAACAAGGTCGCTGAAAAGGCAGATCCGCTGTTTGCCCGCATTGACGCCAACGCCAAACTGGATGAGATCCATGCCTATCTGGAAGAAAAGTATCCGACCGTCAAGCCGATGGTCTACAAGGATGAGATCGAGATCGGTGACTTCGAGAAGCTGGACCTGCGGGTTGGCACCGTTCTGGAGTGCCAGAAGCATCCCAAGGCCGACAAGCTGCTGGTTTCCAAGGTCAGATGCGGATCGGACACCCGTCAGATCGTTTCCGGCATTGCCAACTGGTACAAGCCGGAGGAAATGGTCGGCAAGAAGGTAGCCTTCATTGCCAACCTGAAACCGGTCGTCTTAAGAGGCGTGGAATCGCAGGGCATGATCCTGTGTGCCGAAGATGAGAAGGGCAACCTGGAAGTTGTCAGTCTGGGAAAGACTGAGGACGGAGCAACCATCCGGTGATCAGCATTGTTGCCGTCGGAAAGATCAAGGAAAAGTCCCTTCAGAATCTGATTGATGAATATCTCAAGCGGATCTCCGGCTACACTAAGATCAATGTTGTTGAAGTAGCGGATGAGCCTAATGACCGCAGTGACGTTCTTCAGATCGAAGGTCAACGGATCCTGAAGCAGATAAGGGATGACGCCTATGTCATCCTGCTGGATCTGCAGGGCAGGGAAGTTGATTCCGTCAGTTTCTCCAGGTTGATTCAGGACATCAATACCTACCGCTCTTCCCACATTGTCTTTGTGATCGGCGGGTCCCTGGGAGTCAGCGAAGAAGTCCGTAAGAGAGCCGATTACCGGCTGAAGATCTCCGAGATGACTTTTCCCCACAATCTGGCCAGACTGATCATTCTGGAACAGATCTACCGGGCCTATAAGATCGCCAACAACGAGACTTATCACAAATGAAAAGCTGTCTGCGGACAGCTTTTTGCGTGGTGATCAGTTAATGCGGACCAGAATGGCGTTGTGGCCGTTTTCCTTCAGGGCCGTCAGTTCCAGCCCGCCGTTCTTTTCCCGCCTGTAGAAGGAAAGCGTTTCTCCTTCCGTGCAGGGAGTCAGGTAATTGATTTCAAACTTTCTGATGTTCAGTTCATCCAGCTGAGCAGAACTGAAGAAGTTAAGCAGGGCGCTGACATAGGCGACGTTATTGACATGCCGGCCCAGATCGATATCGCCGGAAACGACAACATGGCGTCCGATCAGCTGGTCTTCGGTGAAATTATGATCGATCATCGTAAAATCATGCGGGCAGCAGTCGTCTTCCCGGAAAGCCAGATCAGCCGGAAACAGCCCGTCAACCGGCTGAACAGCATTGGCGGCAATGTTCCATGCGACCCACAGGGTCTTGGCTATGGCAACGATCTCATCACCGCAGGACAGCGTATAGTCGCGATAGCAGCGCTGACCTTCCGGCCGCAGCGGCCAGGTCGTAACGGTCAGCTGCTCCATCAGCTGCGGATAACGTTCAACGATCACCATGGTCTTGGTAGTCAGCCAGAACAGGCCTCTGGGCAGGATGTCGGCAGCACCGACCCCAAGCTGGCTGGCGTGCATGGTTGCCGCATCCATAAACAGGTTCATCATCGCCTTCAGCGACAGGCGGGCATTGTGATCGGTCATGCTGGGCATGACGGCGCAGCGGTATTGAAAGGTGTTTTCCATGTCAGGGAACCTCCTTCTTCAATATCATTTTACACTGTTTTCAACACCGTGAGTAAACAGACGGTCATGTCGGAGCCGGACATGAATAAACCGGGCCTTCCTCTTTATATTTTGCGGGAAATATGAGAACATTCATTTAGAGAAAAGGACAGGTGATAACATGGGTTTTCCAAAGAATTTCCTCTGGGGCGGTGCCACCGCCGCCAACCAGTGTGAGGGCGGATATGATGAAGGCGGCCGGGGCCTGGCCAATGTTGATGTTGTTCCCCACGGCAGCGAAAGAAGGCTGGTAACCACCGGGGTCAGAAAGATGCTGGACTTTGAAGAAGGCTACTACTACCCGGCCAAGCAGTCCATCGACTTTTACCATCGTTTCCGTCAGGACATTGCCTTATTCGGCGAAATGGGCTTCAAGACCTTCCGGCTTTCGATTGCCTGGAGCCGGATCTTCCCTAAGGGTGATGAAGAGGAACCTAATGAAGAAGGTCTGAAATTCTACGATGCCGTCTTTGATGAATGTCACAAATACGGCATCGAGCCGCTGGTCACCATTACGCACTTTGACATTCCCATTCACCTGATCAAACAGTATGGGGGCTGGAAGAACCGGAAACTGGTTGAGTTCTACAAACGGTTGGTCACCGTCCTGTTTAACCGCTATAAGGGCAAGGTAAAATACTGGCTGACTTTCAATGAGATCAACATGATCCTGCACCTGCCCTTCATGGGAGCCGGTCTGTACTTTGAGGAAGGCGAAGACCGGAAGAAAGCAGAATACCGGGCTGTTCACAATGAACTGTTAGCCAGTGCCTGGGCTGTCAAGATAGCCCGCGAGATCGATCCAACGATGAAGATCGGCTGCATGCTGGCGGCCGGGGAATTCTACCCGTATTGTTGCGACCCTGAGGACATCTGGCTGGCCAGGCAGACTGACCGCAGCAACCTGATGTTCATCGATGTTCAGGCCCGTGGTTATTATCCCTCTTATGCTCTGAAGCAGTTTGAACGTGATGGCATTGACATCAACCTGACGGAAGAAGACAGGGAAATTCTGAAGAATACCGTCGACTTCATTTCCCTGAGCTACTATTCCTCCAGGTGTGTCAGTACCAGAGCCGATGTGGAAAAAGCCGGCGGCAATGCCATCGGCGGAGTCCGCAATCCTTACCTCAAATGCAGCGAATGGGGCTGGGCCATTGACCCGCTGGGACTCAGGATCACCCTGAATTCCCTGTATGACCGCTATCAGAAACCGCTGTTCATCGTTGAAAACGGTTTGGGAGCCAGGGATGTTGTTGAAAAGGATGGCAGCATCAATGATGACTACCGTATTGATTACCTGCGCCAGCACATCATCGAAATGAAGAAGGCGGTCGAAGAAGATGGCGTGGAGCTTTGGGGTTATACCACCTGGGGGTGCATTGATCTGGTGTCAGCCAGTACCGGCGAGATGAGCAAGCGCTATGGCTTCATCTATGTTGACCGGGATGACTATGGCAACGGGACCCTGGAAAGAAGGAAGAAAAAGTCCTTCGAGTGGTACCGCAAGGTCATCGCCACCAATGGCGAGGATCTGTCCTGAGACAGAAAATGATTATTATTGAAAACACTTACAAAATGTTATAGAATACAGGCATAGGTAGTTTAGGAGGTTGATAATTACATATGACAGAAGTTAAAGTTCTTGTTGTTGATCCAGTTGGTTTACATGCCCGTCCGGCAACCGTCGCAGTTCATGCTGCCAGCAAGTGCAAGTGCAAGGTCACCATTTCCTTCAACGGACGTTCAATGGACATGAAGTCAATCATGGGCGTCATGTCTCTGGGCATTCCCACTCAGTCTGAAATCGTCATTACCTGTGACGGTGAAGATGAGGAAGCTGCCATCAAGTCAATCGTTGAGACTCTGGCCAGCCAGAAGGTCATCGACGCACCTGAAGCAGCACCGGCTGAAGAAGCATAGCAGTATTCAAAACGGACTGTCAAAGTATCATCTGCGGATGATACTTTTCTTTTCCGTTTTTCAGCCGGTTAATGTGTTAGAATAATATCAGAAAACCGTAAGGTAATAATCATTGGAGAGGAAAGAAAATGATCGAAGAAAAATACCTGGAATGGCTTAATCATCCGCAGATGGATGCGGACCTGCGTGAAGAACTCCAGCAGATGGATGAAACGCAGAAGAAGGACGCTTTTTACACCGACGCCAAGTTCGGCACCGCCGGCATGCGTAACCTGCTGGGTGCCGGCACTAACAGACTGAATGTCTATACCATCAGAAAGGCGACCCTGGGCTTCGGCCGTTGGCTGCTGACACAGGACGAACATCCTTCAGTGGCGATCGCCTACGACAACCGCTTCAAGTCACCGGAGTTTGCCGACCAGACTGCCAAGATCCTGGCCAGCCTGGGCATCAAGGCTTATGTCTTTGAATCGCTGCGTTCAACCCCGGAACTCTCATTTACCGTCAGATATCTGAAGTGCACCGGCGGCGTCATGATCACTGCCTCCCACAACACCAAGGAATACAATGGCTACAAGGTCTATGACCGTAACGGCTGCCAGCTGATCCCGGATCTGATCAGCCATGTCATCAAGGAGATCGACAGCATTTCCGAGGCCTTCGTTGAGGAACCGGTTCTCACCGAAGAGCAGAAGAAACTGATCGTCACCGTCGGCGAAGACATCGACATCCCCTACTACAAGGAAGTTCTGACCATTCAGCTCAACCCGCAGCTCAGCAAGGAAGACTACAAGATCGTCTTCACCCCGCAGCACGGTACTTCCCTGAAGGCCATTCAGTACCTGTTCAAACAAGTCGGCTATGACTGCACCTATGTTGAGGAACAGTGCACACCGGATCCGGCCTTCAGCAACACCATCATCCCCAACCCCGAGGATCCCAGAGCCTACAATCTGGCCATCGAATACGGCAAGAAGGTCGACGCTGACATCGTGCTGTCGACTGACCCGGATGGCGACCGCTTGGGCGTCGTCGTCAAGGATAACGGCCAGTACGTGCTGATGACCGGTAACCAGACCGGTTCCGTACTGCTCGAATATGTCTTCTCCCAGAGAAAGGAAAAGGGCCTGATGCCTCCGCATCCGGTCATGTTCAATACCGTCGTTACCAGTGACCTTGGTGAACTGGTCGGCAGAGACTACGGTGTCGACATTGAGAAGACCCTGACCGGCTTCAAGTACATCGGCGATAAGATCGCCAAGTATGAAGTCACTCATGAAAAGGACTTCGTCTTTGGCTACGAGGAATCATACGGCTATCTGATCAAGGAATTCGTCCGGGACAAGGACGCTAACCAGTCCTGCCTGCTGATCGCTGAGGCGGCCAACTACTACAAGAAGAAGGGCCTGACCTTCATGGATGTCCTGCGCCAGCTTTATGCCAAGCACGGTACTTTCCTGGAGACCCAGACTTCCCTCAACCTGCCGGGTGCTGATGGCAGTGCCAGGATCGCCGCTTTGCTGAAGGGCTTGAGAGACGAGGTCCCGACGGAAATCGCCGGTCAGAAGGTTGTCAGATACGAAGACTTCGGCACTCAGAAGTACTACGAAAACGGCAAAGAAGCCGAACTGAAGGGCTTTGACAAGAGCGATGTCCTGAAATACTTCCTGGAAGACGGCAGCTGGATCGCGGTCAGACCTTCCGGCACCGAGCCCAAGTGCAAGTTCTACTACTGCATCAAGGGCGCTGATCAGAAGGATGTCGAGGCCAAGCGCGACGCTTACTTCGCCGCCATGGACAAGCTGGCTGAATAGCAACATGACACAATAACCCAGAAAGGCCGGGCAACCGGTCTTTCTTTCAGTCATGACCCCGGTTGACCACCCGCATGGCGGCGGTGAAGAACAGGCAGATTACGGAAAGCTGGTTTTCCGCTATAATATCAATTAGAAGAGGTGTTTATGAAAATCGTCTTTTTCGACATCGATGGAACGCTGGCCGAAAGGACCCATGTCCCGCAGAGCGCCGGCGAGGCGGTAGAAAGGCTGCGGGAAGCCGGGAATCTGGTTTTCATCTGCACCGGCCGGTCGCATCATTATGTCAAGACTCATTTCGGCAGCTACGCCGACGGCTTCATCTGCCATAACGGCCGTTTCGCGATTCAGGGTGAAAACATCCTGTATGATCACCCGGTAGATTTTGAAAGAATAACGGCCATCTCGCAGGTCATAAAGGCCAGCAGGGCCGCCATGGTCTGGTATGGGTGCCGGGAGGGCTGGTATTACGGCAGTGAGCCGCCGTACGACAGTTTGAAGGAAGATGAAGAGGCGCCAACCGTCCATCCGGGCCTTTCCGCCAACATGAAGGCCTACAGCTTCAATGTTCATTTCACCCGCCGTCAGATCCTCGATCATCTGGAAGAGATTCTGAATGATCAGTGCATATTCAATCCCCATGGCCCCTTGCCCCATGCCGATGTTACCGTCAGGGGCCATGACAAGGGCAGCCCCCTGAAGGCGATCAGCAAGGCCCTCAAGGTAAATATCGAGGACACCTATGCCTTTGGCGACGGCATCAACGACATCAGCATGCTGCAGGCGGCCGGCCACGGCATTGCCATGGGCAACGGTCAGGACAGGCTGAAGGAAATCGCCGAATTCATAACTACCAACATTCATGATGACGGCATCAGAAACGGCCTGCGGCACTACGGACTGATAGAATGAAACAGGAGGACAGAGCATATGATGAAGAAACTTCCACCAATTGAAAAGATCTATGAGGCCTACAGCGCCATCGCTGACGGGCGGGTCAGCATGCATGATCACTTTGCCGAAGTGACATCCTCAGACAGAACCAAGGACTATATCGTCACCTTCAGCAACAACACCTACAGTTCCAACGACAACGGCTCATACTGGCAGTCCTATGCCGGTTATCCGATCCTGGCGGTTCTGATGCTGCAGGGAAGACTTTCCTATGATCCGCAGACCGCCAGTCTGTTTAAGAACATCAACTGGAAGAAACTGAACACTCAGTTTAAGAACAAATACGCTGATGCCGTTAAGGAGATCTTCAGGGATCTGCGCAACCGCGGCATTGATACTGATGAGATCACCAGGCAGGTTCAGGCAGGCTACAATGAACTCAAGAGGCTGGACATTTCTCTGAAGAAGAGCTCGACAAAGCCAAACCTGAAAAGCCGATAACAGTTTAACCGGGAGGAAAACACGATGAGTACCAAGGAAAGAACGCAATGCGATGAAAATGGCAACATTACCAGAATGGAACGCTATGATGGTCAGGGCCAGTTGCTGTATGTCCATGTCAGTGAGTGGCAGGACGGCCGAATCATTCGCAAGAGCAGTTATGACGCTGCCGGCAATCTGACAGCATCTTATGAGTATATTTATGATGAACGGGGGAATAATACCGAGGGAACCTGGTTCTTTTCCAACCGCGGGGTTCTGATGAAAGCCGAATTCGTCTACGATGACCAGGGCCGGCAGATTGAGATAACCCATTTTGGCACTGGCAACATTGCAACCAACAAGACCTTCCAGAGTTTTGACGATCAGGGAAAGCTGACGGTTTCTGAGTATTACGGAGCCTGGCCGGACAGCGCCCCGGTCTATACTTATTACCATTATGACGAGACCGGTTTTCCGGTAAGACAGCAGACTGAAGATGACTCCCATAACATCCTGCACTATGAACTGTTTACGGCCAACCGCTTCGGCAAGGTCGCTGAATATACCAGTTATGATGGACAGGATAAGCCGGTCTATACCATTCGCTATCTTTACGATGAGGAAGGAAAAAAGACTGGGGAAGAAAGATACGATGGTCAAGGCAAACTGGTACAGACCGGTAGCTGATTTCCTTCAATACGAAAAAAGAAGAACTGCTCTGAATTCTTCTGCTTTTCCGGTTTTTGTTTTTTATGCCTTTTTACGGCTGTGAATCATCAAGGGGATGATCAGCAGAGTCTTTTCCTAGGAATTCCTCCGCACTGATTTCCCGGCTGTTATCAACGGTCTTACCGCTGAAGGCGTTATGGTAGTAGTCGTCGGCATAGTAGTGGTTTTCCATCGGCTCCTTGCGGGCCTTGAGGAAGACAATGCCGAACATGGTGACAAACATTCCGATGAAGGAAAGCGCAAGGCTGATGATTGAAGGGGCCAGGATGGCTTTGATTTGGAAAAAAGATGCCGTCAGAGTAGCGAGCACGCTTACCGTAAACCATAGGCCGACCGCCTTGATGATCAGGTCTTCCTGCTTAGTTGCCTGCCAGCTGCCGCTGGCCTGCAGGTGCCGGCCCTTCCGTATTTCCATTAGGGGTTTTGTCCACTTCATGTTCTGCCCTCCTTTATTGCCTGTAAATCAAAACACGGGGCTGTCCCGTGTTTTCAGTCGATGTGTTCTCTCCAGATGTCAGCGCCTAGGTTGCGGAGCTTGCTGACAATGTCCTGATAGCCGCGGTCGATGTGCTTGATCTCATGAATGGTAGTCATGCCATCAGCCATCAGCCCGGCAACGACCAGAGCGGCGCCGCAGCGCAGATCAGTAGCCGTAACATCGCAGCCATGGAGATGGCTGATGCCGGTGATCTCAGCCTGAGGCTGTTCGATCTTGACCTTGGCCCCCATCTTCTCCAGCTGTTCACAGGCCTTGAAGCGTTCCGGGTAAATGGTCTCCAGAATGGTGGAAGTACCTTCCGCCTTGGTCATCAGCGCGGAAAGCGGCGACTGCAGGTCAGTCGCGAAACCCGGATAGGGCATGGTCGTGATGTCAACGGCGTTCAGGGCCGGGGAGGAGTAGACGTCTACCCTGTCCAGGGAAGGAACGATGTTGACGCCCATTTCCTTGAGCTTGGAGATCAGGGAATCCAGGTGATAGGGAATGACGTTTTCGATGCAGACATGGTTGGCCATGGCCGCGGAAAGGATGATGTAAGTGCCGGCCTCAATGCGGTCGGGGATGATCTCGTGGAAACAGCCGCCCAGCCTGTCGACGCCGTCAATGACGACCCGGCTGGTACCGCCGCCGCGGATGACCGCGCCCATGCGGTTGAGCAGGTTGATGCAGTCGATGATCTCCGGTTCGCGGGCCGCGTTTTCAATGATCGTCCGGCCCTTAGCGTAAACGGCAGCCATGATGATGTTGATGGTGGCGCCTACGGAGGCGAAGTCAAGATAGATCCTGGTGCCGACCAGTTCTTCGGCTTCAATGGTAATGATGATGTCATTGGGAATAGTCTCGTTGTCGTAGGTGATGTGAGCGCCCAGAGCCTCAAAGCCCTTCAGATGCAGGTTGATGGGGCGGGGGCCCAGATCACAGCCGCCCGGCATGCGCATGACGACCTTTCTGTATTTGCCTAACAAAGCACCCATGAAATAGTAGGAGGCTCTGAGTTTTCGGACAGCTTCCAGATCAAGAACGCGGTTTTCCATGTTGGTGGGGTCAATCAGCAGTTCATTGTCGCCGATCTCCTGAACGTCAACATTCATGAAGCGCATGATCTCCTTCAGGGAGTTGACATCGGAAATGTCGGGTATGCCGGCGATTCTGACCGGCTGATAAGCCATGACGGAGGCAGGTAAAAGGGCGACGGTGGCGTTCTTGGCACCGGATACCTTAATCGTTCCATCAAGCAGTTTCCCGCCGTTTATCCTAATTACTTCTTCCATAATTCATCTCTCTTTTTCCAAGACAAGTATATCATAATTTATCAACGGACAGAATAGAGCACAGAATGTCAGGAAAACGATGGCACGATGATATACAATGAACGTGTCAGAACAGTGAGGAAAAGAAAATGGATTGGCTTACCTGCATACGCAAGGCTATCAATTACATGGAAGAACATCTGCGGGATGACATCAGTGGCCAGGATGTCGCTGAGCAGGTCTATCTTTCGCCATTCTTTCTTCAGAGAGGCTTTTCGCTGATGACCGGATACGGTATCGGTGAATACCTGCGCAACCGCCGGCTCTATCAGGCAGCGGTGGACCTGCAGAATACGGACGAAAAGATTGCAGAGATTGCCGGCCGCTATGGCTACGAAACGCCGGAGAGTTTTTCCCGGGCCTTCACCCGTTTCCATGGATGCAGCCCGTCGCAGGTACGTGAAGGAGCGCCCTTCCGGAGCTTTCTGCCGCTGACGCTGAACATAACACTTTACGGAGGAAACAGAATGGATTACCGAATTACGCCGATGTTCCCTTTCCGGGTCATTGGCTTTGAAAGAGTATTTGACAATGAAACGGCATATGAAGAGATCCCGAAATTCTGGGATGAGATCTGTGAAAAATATGCCAATAATGTCTATGCCGGAAACCAACCGGCCAACGCCTATGAAAAGGCGCTGGTCGACAACTGCATCGGTGAGTACGGCATCTGCATCGACGACATCGGTGAGGAAAGATTCCGCTATCTGATTGCCGGAAGATACGCCGGCGGCGAAGTGCCGGAAGGCATGACGCTTTATGAATTCCCCCGGGGAGAGTGGGCCGTGTTCGACTGCAGCGGTCCCCTGCCTGGAGCCCTGCAGAGCGTCAACACCCGGATCTTCAGAGAATGGCTTCCGGGCAATCCTGACTATGAACTGTGCGGTAATGCCAATGTGGAATGGTATGACACCGTACACGGAGAGAAGACCGATCCCGATTATCACAGCGCCATCTGGATTCCGGTAAGGAAAAAAGAAGGATGATCATGTGAGTGACAGAGCAAAAAGCTCTGTTTTCTTATACCCGGGCAGGACTTTTTGGCTGGTGGAAAGGTATAATTAACATATGAAGTGAGGATAACGACAATGGAAAAGATCAGAAAGATTCTCGGAGGACTTCTGGCCGGTGCCGTCGGTGATGCCATGGGTGCGCCGACCGAGACCAGGTCAACTCAGCAGATTATTGATAAATTCGGAGGGCTGGTAACTTCCTTCCTTACTCCGCCGGAGGATGTCTTTGCCCACGGCTTTCCGGCTGGTAGCGTTACTGATGACTTTTCTCTGGCCTATTATACCGCTCAGGCCATCATTGACGCGCATGGCGTCATTGATGATGACATGGCAGCAGCAGCGCTGCTGAAATGGGCAGACACCCCTTACTATGTGATGGCCGGGCCGACGACCCGGGCGGCGGTAGACCGGATCCGCGGGCTGGAAACGCCCAGGCCGGACTTCGTCATGGCTGTTGACAATTCCAAGGCCACTAACGGCAGCGCCATGAAGATCGCTCCGGTGGGATTGGCCAGTGGCGGCGATATTGATAAGGCCATCAGAGATGCCATTACCATCTGCCGGCCTACCCACAATAATTCGACTTCACTTTCCGGCGGCTGCGCGGTAGCGGCAGCCATCAGCGCCGCACTGGCGGCTGACGCCAGTCTGGATTCCATAATCGAAGCCGGACTGAGGGGAGCCCGGGAAGGAGAAAGACACGGGGTTCAGATGTCGACGCCTTCCGTATATGAGAGGATCAAACTGGCGGTGGAAATCGGCAGGAAATACAAGGGAGATGACCGGCTGGTCATGAAGAAGATGACGGACATCATTGGCACCGGTCTGGCTGCGGCCGAAGCGGTACCCAGCGCCTTCGGTTTCCTGGCCGGCAGTGACGGAGACACCATGAAGGCCATCATCATGGGCGTAAACGCCGGTAATGATACCGATACCGTCGCAACCATTGTCGGCGCCATTGCTGGAACTTACCAAGGTTACTACGATGAGGAGATGCTGAAGAAGATCGATGAAGTAAACGGCTTCGACCTGAAGAAAACAACGGAAAGGCTGCTGGAGGTGAGCCGTGATGCATGACTATCTTCTGGCCATTGCCGGCAGTGACATTGATTATTTCTATCAGACTCAGGCCTTTCTGGGACCGGGCGATGCCTGCATAGCGACACCTTTGCAGACCCGGGTGGGCGGCTGCGTTCTCAATGTCAGCGCGGTAGCTTCAGCATCCGGGCTTAAGACAGCGGTGCTGGATTATCTGAAGGAAAACGATGAGTCTACCGACCTGCTGATCAATACTCTTAAGGAAAAGAACATCGATGTGAGCCATGTCAAATACGGCGCTGAGGTGGTCAATGGCAGCTGTTTGATCATGCAGTGCGGAAATGAAAAGTGCATCTACGTCATCGATCCGCAAAGGCCTTTCTTTACCGTCGATGAGAAAACGCAGAAACTGCTTGATGAGGCGCAATACATCTATTCACTGGCCCGGATCCTGAAGACCTCCTTCAGTGATCTGAAACCGCTGAAGAAGGCCAGAGGCAAAGGAGCCAAACTGATCTTTGACGGCGGCTGTCAGTATCAGGAAGAATATGAAAAGGACATGATCATGAACCTGGCTGACGGGCTGTTTCTCAATGAGACCGCCTACGAAAGACTGTGTCAGGTTACCGGCTGCCAAGCTAAAGAAGAACTGTTGAAGAGAGGCTGTGAGTTTGTCTGCATAACCTCCGGAGCCAGAGGAGCCAGCTGTTATACCCAAAAGGGCGAACTGTTTCAGCCGGCCATGAAGGTCGAGGTAGTTGATTCGACCGGAGCCGGAGACAGCTTTGCCGGCTGCTTTCTGAGCTGTCTGCATCAGGGAATGGACCATGGAAAGGCGCTCTATTACGCTTCCGTTGCCGGGGCCTACTGCTGCAGTCGTCAGGGTGGCATGGCTGGCAGCGTTGATCTAAAGACCCTGGAAAACTTTGCCAGAGAAAATGATTATGAAAACAATAACTGTTCAGACAGATAGGAAGGGCAACGGCATGTATCTGGACCCGGAAGAACATCTCTGTGACTGGTAGCAGGTAAAAAGCAAGGAAATCAGAGAGGCAGCAGCCTCTCTTTCTTAGAAGATCTTAATGGTAAAAAACAGGGAAAGATTTTCGTAATTAATATAGTCAAAATGACTATAATATTGTATAATGCTGGTGGAGGAGGAAAGAGAAATGGAATTCCTCAATGAAAAAGGACAGACAGAACAGCAGTTTCTGGCTGAATACGATGACAGCATGTACCGCAAGGCCAACAATACGGTGGACATGCTGCTGTTCACCATCAAGGACGGTACCCTTCAGCTTCTGCTGATAAAGAGGCGCAATCACCCCTGGATCAACCGCTGGGCGCTGCCGGGGGGCTTCGTCAACTATGATGAAGACCTGGATACCGCCGTACTCAGGGAACTGAGGGAAGAGACCAATGTCAGCGACACCGCCTACTTCCGTCAGCTCTACACCCTGGGCAAGGTCGACCGCGACCCCCGCAGCCGCACCATTTCCACAGCTTATCTGTCGCTTAGTCCGCAGGAGAACCTGAAGGATGTCCGGGGCGGCGATGACGCCCGACAGGCAGCCTGGTTCCAGGTCGAAAAGAAGACCGTTGAGCAGGATGAAAGCCAGCGGATCTCCAAACTGACCCTGAAAGGGGAATGCGAGATCTGTTATGAAATCACCGAAAAGGTCAAGGCCAATTACATCTGCCGCTCTTCCCGGCTGCTGAGCGAAGATGAACTGGCAGCCGATCACATCAAGCTGGTCAACATGGCCATCGACCAGCTCCGCAGCAATGCCATCTCTTCCGGCCTGCTGTTCAACCTGCTGCCGGAGACCTTCACGCTCAAGGAAGTGCAGACCGCTTACGAAGCGGTCAGCGGGCTGAAGGTAGATACGCCGAATTTCCGGCGCGGCATCGTTTCCCGCCTGACAGCCACCGGTCAGTACCGGCAGGGGCGCAAGGCAGCGATGCTGTACCGGTTCAATCCGTTATACGAAAACATGGAGGGTAATTAACATGAAAAAGCTATTGGTTGTTGTCGATGTTCAGAAGGATTTCGTTGACGGTTCCCTGGGAACCCCGGAAGCCGTCGCCATCATCGATAAGGTCGTTGAGACGATCTCTGATCCCCAGTATGACGATGTCGTCTTTACCAAGGACACCCACTTTGAGGATTATCTGCTGACCCAGGAAGGCCGCAACCTGCCGGTCGTCCACTGCGTCAAGGGTACCGAAGGCTGGCAGCTGGACAAGCGGGTCGAGGAAGCGGCCATGAGCAAGCTGGTTGAAGTCAGAGTCGTGGAGAAGAACGCCTTCGGCTCCAACAAGATCGCCGGCATCGCCTGCGGCTATGACGACGTGACGCTGATCGGGCTTTGCACCGACATCTGCGTCATCTCCAACGCCCTGCTGATCAAGGCGGCCAATCCGGAATTGCCGATCCATGTCATTGAAGCGGCTTGTGCCGGTGTTACCCCGGCAAAGCATGCCGCGGCCATTGAAACGATGAGAAGCTGTCAGATCGACATCATCTGAGGCAAGGAGGGAACAATGGAACAGATCATCAAGAGCCTGCTGGAAACCGACATGTACAAGTTTTCCATGGGGCAGGCCATTTATCACCAATACCCGGAATACATGACCACCTGGGATTTCAAATGCCGCAATAAGGATGTCCATTTCACCGAAGAAATGCGACAGGAGATCGCCAGACAGATCAGACTCTACTGCGACCTGCGCTTCAGCGAGGATGAACTGAAGTATCTGGACAACATCAAGTGGATTAAGGGATCCTATGTAAACTTCCTGCGCTTATGGCATCCCAACTTCGCCGACTTTACCATTGACGATCAGGCGGAATGCGGCTTACGGATCGAGACCCGGGGCAGCTGGCTGAACACCTCTATGTATGAGATCCCGACGCTGGCCATCGTCAATGAAGTCTATTTCCGGATGAACTATGACTATGATCAGCTTTACCGCCAGTTTGAAAGGAAACTGGAGGAAAAGATCAGCTGGCTGAAAGAAGGCGCCTGTAACATCGGCTCCTTCTCCGAGTTCGGCTTGAGAAGAAGGCTGTCGGCTGAAGCCCAGGAGCTGGCCGTCAGGAGAATGAGCGAGGAGAAATACGCCGATTCGACTTTTGTCGGTACCTCGAATGTCTATCTGGCCCGCAAGTTCAATGTCACCCCGGTCGGCACTCAGGCTCATGAATGGATCATGTGCGTTGGCCAGGGCAATCATCAGCTCAACCCGTCCTATTCCAATCTCTTTGCCCTGACCAGCTGGGTCAAGGAATACGGCGTTCTCAACGGCACCGCGCTGACCGATACCATTACGACCGACATGTTCCTCAGGGACTTTGACCTGACCTTTGCCACCCTGTTCTCCGGCGTCCGCCACGACAGCGCCGACCCGATCGAATGGGGCGAAAAGATCATCGAACACTATCAGAAACTGGGCATTGATCCCAAGACCAAGACCCTGCTGTTCAGCGACAGCCTGAACTTCAAGAAGGCGGATGCCATCCGCGAGCACTTCAAGGGCCGGGCCAAGGTAGCCTTCGGCATCGGTACCTACATTGCCAACGACACCGATGTTACCCCGCTGAACATCGTCATGAAGACGGTTCTGTGCAATGGGCAGGATGTCGCAAAGCTGTCTGATGTAGCCGGCAAGGGCATGTGCCGTAACCCGGAATATGTGGATTATCTGGAAAGAAGCATTAAATGGAGGAACGAACATGAGCAGAGAATTTGACGTCAAGAAGCACACCGAAGGGATCATTGAATTCATCAGAAACTATTTCCGGGAAAACCAACTGCGCGGAGCCGTGCTGGGCATCAGCGGCGGCAAGGACAGCGGTGTTGTCGCCGGCCTGCTTTCCCTGGCCTTGGGCCCGGAAAATGTCGTCGGCATTACCATGCCCTGTCACTCCAACCCCACTGATAAGAGCGACGCTCATCTGGTAGCGGAAAAGTTCGGCTTTGAAATGCTGAACCTGGATCTGACCAGCACCTTTGACAGCTTCGTTGCCGAGGCCAGCAAGATCGCCGACTGCTCCAACCCGCTTTCCAATGCCAACATCAACCTCAAACCCAGGCTGCGCATGGCGACCAACTACTACATCGCCGCACTGTTGAGCGAGGTCAGAGGCGGCACCTGGATCGTCGCCGGTACTTCCAACAAGTGCGAACTGTATGTCGGCTACTTCACCAAGGGCGGTGACAGCACCTACGACATCGGCATTCTCAATGACCTGACCGTCGAAGAAGTCATTGCGGTTGGCGCCTACATCGGCGTACCTGATCCGGTACTCTACAAGGCTCCCAATGACGGCCTTTCCGCCAAGACGGATGAAGACAAGCTGGGTGTGAAGTATTCCGAGATCGCCAAGGTCATCAACGGCCAGGAAGGAGAAGGCCAGGAACGCATCGAGCAGCTGCACCGCAACGCTCAGCACAAGTTCCATACGCCTTACTATAAGAAATGCGATTAGGAGTCTATTTCGGAAGTTTCAACCCCGTCCACCGCGGCCACATGCAGATCGTCTACCGGCTGCTGTCGGAGAATCTCGTCGACAAGGTCATCGTGGTAGCGACCATGGAATACTGGGGCAAGACGCAGCTGATGCCGCTGGAAAAGCGGCTGGCCATGCTGAAACTGTACGGTAACGAGAACATCATCATCGATGAGACCCATAATCACGCGGAAAAGACCTATCAGCTTTTCCGTCAGCTTAAGGAAGAAAACCCGGAGGATGAACTGTTCTTCATCATCGGGGCAGACAGCCTGAACCGCTTTGACCAATGGGTCAACTACGAAGAACTGCTGACCTATACCTTCATCGTCGTGGAGAGAGACGGCATTGACATTGAAGCGGCCATGAAGCGGCTGAAAAAGCGCGACTACCTGATCATGAGAAAGGTAAGGGATGTTTCCTCTACCTTCATCAGGGAACATCTGGACGGCGATCTGAGCAATCTGGTCGACCCGGGTGTTGCCGAGATACTCAGACAGCCTGATTAAGAGATAAGAAATAAAGAAGTGAACCTGATGCCCTGAGGGGGCATAGTGTTCACTTTTTTCTTGTTATATAAGGGCTTTATTTAGTAAAATAGAATAGCGGAGGTGTCGTATGGATCTAAACGCGCTTCAGAGTTTCTATGATGGTTACAGCATCAACGCCTATGAGATCTTCGGAGCTCACATGACGGAAGATGGCACCATATTCAGAGTTTATGCCCCCAATGCCAAGAGCGTGAGGCTCATTGGTGATTTCAATGGCTGGAACCGTGAGGCTGACCGCCTTTTCAAGTCAGACCTGGGTTTCTGGGAAATCAAGATTGGCGGTCTGCAGGAATATGCCCGGTACAAATACGTTATTGAGGCAGCCGACGGGACAATGGTCGAAAAGGCCGACCCCTATGGCTTCTATAATGAGAACCGTCCGGACTGGGGCAACAAGGTTGTCTCGCTTTACCATGAGTGGCAGGACGGCGACTGGATGGCCAGCCGCGACCGCAACTTCGACAAGCCGATGAACATCTATGAGGTTCATCTGGGCGGCTTCCGTCACAACTGGGCCGACCAGTGGCTCAATTACGGCGAGATGATCGACGTGCTGATTCCCTATGTCAAGGAGATGGGCTATACGCACATTGAACTGATGCCGCTCAACGAGCACGCGCTGGACCAGAGCTGGGGCTATCAGCAGTTTGGCTACTTCTCCATCACTTCCCGCTACGGCAGTCCCAGACAGTTGATGGAATTCATCGATGCCTGCCATCGCAATGGCATCGGTGTCATCATGGACATCGTCATCGTTCACTTCGTCAAGGACAGCTATGGCCTGGGCAACTTTGACGGATCACCTCTTTATGAATCCAGTGATCCCAATTACGCGGAAAGCCAGTGGGGTACCCACTACTTTGATTTCAACAAGAACATCGTCAAGAGCTTTTTGCTCTCAAGTGCCGGCTTATGGCTGGACAAGTATCATGTTGACGGTTTGCGCGTTGACGCCGTCAGCAACCTCATCTATTTCCATGGGGACAAGAGAAAGGGAGAAAACACCGAGGCCATCAGCTTCATCAAGCGGATGAACTACCATCTCCACCAGCATTTCCCGTCCGTCATGACCATTGCGGAAGATTCCACTGACTATCCGAAAGTCACCGGAGATCCTTCTGAAGGTCTGGGCTTTGACTACAAGTGGGACCTGGGCTGGATGAACGACACCCTGAAGTACTACAAGGAAGACCCGGAGTACCGCCATTACGATCACAACCTGATCAACTTCTCGATGGCCTACTTCTTCACCGAGCGCTTCCTGCTGCCGTTCTCCCATGACGAGGTCGTCCACTCCAAGGGCACGATCATCGACAAGATGTGGGGCAGCTATGAGGATAAGTTCCGCCAGTGTCGCAACCTGATGGTCTACATGTACACCCATCCGGGCAAGAAGCTGAATTTCATGGGCAATGAAATTGCCAGCTTCCGCGAATTTGATGAGATGAAGGAACTCGACTGGTTCCTGCTCAAGTATCCGCTGCACGACAGCTTCAAGCGTCTGTGCCGGGACCTGAACATGGTCTACCGTCACAATGAGGCCTTCTGGAAGTATGATTACAGCTGGAAGGGCTTCAAGTGGATCGATGCCGACAACAGCCGGGACCGCATTTACAGCTACGTGCGCTATGATGATGAGAAGTGCTATGTCGTCGTGCTCAACATGTCGCCGGTCGGTCACGAACATTTCGAACTCGGAGTTCCGACTTACGGCTACTTCACCGAGATCATCAACTCGGAAAGGGACATCTATGGCGGCTGTAACATGTGCAACTTCCGCAAGATACAGGCACACAGGACCAAGACAGGGTGCAACGGCTTCAAGTATAAGCTGGAGATGCGGGTAGCTCCGTATGCCGGCATCATTCTGGAGGCCAAATTAAGATAGGGGATAAAGAATTATATGTTTGAGAATAAAGACAGTTTCAGAGAAGAATTCTGCCAGCGCGTCATTCAGACGTACGGGCGTTCAGTTAATAAAGTTGAAAGGTCAGACCAGTTCCTGGTTCTGGCTCAGATGGTCAGAGAATATGCCAACTTCAGCTGGATGAAGAGCAAGGAAGAAGTCTCCGGAGAGGAAGACAAGCAGCTCTTCTACTTTTCCATGGAGTTTCTGATTGGCCGGCTGCTGACCAACAACATGATGAATCTGGGCATCTACAACATCATCAAGGAAGGCCTGGCCGATCTGGACATCGACCTGGGCAAGCTGGAAGAAGTTGAAAAGGATGCCGGACTGGGCAATGGCGGCCTGGGCCGTCTGGCTGCCTGCTTCCTGGATTCTCTGGCTACTCTGGGATTGCCGGGTCACGGCAATTCCATCCGCTACGAGTACGGTCTGTTCGAGCAGAAGATCGTTGACGACAAGCAGGTTGAGGTACCGGACATCTGGCTGAAGTACGGTAACCCCTGGGAAGTAAGAAAGACCAAGCACGCGGTTGACGTGCGCTTCTACGGCAAGGTCGAGACCTTCTGGAACAGCGATGGCAACATGGACGTCAAGCATGTTGACGCAGAAGTCGTCAGGGCCGTTCCCTATGACGTGCCGGTAGTGGGCAAGGACAATGTCTGCGTCAACAACCTGCGCTTATGGAAGCCGGAGGCTTCCGATAAGGCACCGGCCGGCAAGGACTTCATTGCCTACATTCAGGATGTCAATAAGATCTGTCAGAACGTCTATCCCGACGACTCCACCGAAGAAGGCAGGATCCTGCGCATCAAGCAGGAATACTTCTTCGTATCCGCCGGTGTTCAGACCATTCTGGCTGACCACTACGCCAAGTATCATACCTTTGAGAATCTGCCGGACAAGGTCGTCATTCAGCTTAATGACACCCACCCGGTTATGGTAATCCCTGAGATCATGCGCATCCTGATGGATGATTATCAGTACAAGTGGGACGTCGCCTGGGACATCGTAACCAGAACCGTCGCCTATACCAATCACACCATCATGCAGGAAGCACTGGAGAAGTGGCCGGAAAAGCACATAGCCACGCTGTTACCGCGCATTTACCTGATCATCAAGGAGATCAACAACCGCAAGAAGGCCGAAGTCTATAACCGGACTCTGGATCCCGATCTGACCAACCGGGTCTCCATCATCCGCGATGGCCAGGTCCACATGGCCAATCTGGCTAACCATACCGTCTTCTCCATCAACGGCGTCGCCCGCATTCATACCGAGATCATCAAGAGCGATGTCATGAAGGACTTCTACTATCTCTATCCTGAGAAGTTCAACAGCAAGACAAACGGCATTACCCATCGCCGCTGGCTGCTCTATTCCAATCCCCAGCTTACTCAGCTGTTGACCGACAAGATCGGACCGGGCTTCATCAACGACCCGCAGCAGCTGGAAAAACTGCTGGACTATGTCGATGACGAGGACACCATCAACCGCTTCATGGAAGTCAAGAAACAGCGCAAGCAGATTCTGGCCAACTACATCAAGAAGAAACTGGACATCGACATTGACATCAACTCCATCTTTGACGTTCAGGCCAAGCGGCTGCATGCCTACAAGCGGCAGATGCTCAACTGCATGAACATCATCGCCCTTTATCAGCGTTTCAAGAAGGAACCGGGCTTTACGATCTACCCGCGTACCTTCATCTTTGCCGCCAAAGCCGCTCCGTCCTATGTCTATGCCAAGAATGTCATCGAACTGATCAACCGCCTGGCTGCCGTCATCAACAATGACCCGGAAGTCAGCCGTTACATGAAGGTCGTCTTCATCCCCAATTACAATGTCTCGATCGCCGAGATCCTGATGAACGCGGCCGACATTTCCGAGCAGATCTCCACCGCCGGCAAGGAAGCCAGCGGTACCGGCAACATGAAGCTGATGATGAACGGCGCCATTACTCTGGGCACCCTGGATGGAGCCAACGTCGAGATTGCCGAACTGGTCGGCGACGATAACATCATCGTCTTCGGTCACAACGTTGACGAACTGCGCTCGCTGAAGTACAACGGCTATGACGCCATGGAACTCTACCGCACTAATGAGACCATTCACGCAGTGCTGGATTCCCTGGTCGACGGGACCTGGCATCCCAACAAGGATGAGTTCAAGCCGATCTTCGACGAGATCCTCTACCGCAATGACGAATATTTCCTGCTGGCGGACTTCGAACAGTATTCCGAAGCTCAGCGCACCGTCTACCATCTCTACAAGGAACATAAGAAGTTCTGCCGCATGTGCCTGATCAACATTGCCAAGAGCGGCTACTTCAGTTCTGACCGTACGATCAGCGACTACAACCGCGACATCTGGCATCTGAAGGAAATCAGGTAGGAAAATGCGCTTACCCATCAGTGCTTTTCTTGACGACTATAATCAGATAACCTGTACGATAAGCAGGAGTTTTAACGAGGGTAAAGCCGAAAGATTTACCCTTTTAAACGGTGATGAGGCCACCGACCTTCCCATTGAATCCTTCTGGGAAGATGGCGGTCGGATCATCTATCGGCTGAGCTGCCCGGATCTACAGATTGGCCGCAGCTATCAGGTCATGGGGCCCAACGGCTATACCGTTGAGCTGGTCTACCGCTTCATCGTCAAGAGCGAGCGCTTCAACCGGGAATTCGCCTACGAAGGCGATGATCTGGGCTGCCGCAGGGAAGGCGATGAGACGGTCTTCCGCCTTTGGGCACCGACCAGCAGTGAAGTCGTCATGGTGCTGGACGGGCAGTATCATAAGATGGTCCGCAAGGAAAAGGGTGTTTACGCCCAGTCCTTCCGGGGTGATCTGAGCGGCCGCAGCTATCATTACCTGGTCAGAGTGAACGGCGAAGTCCTGCAGGCCAACGACCCGTACGGGCGGGCCTCCCTGGCCAACAGCCGGGAAAGCGTCGTCTTCTTCCCCAGACCGCTGGAGCCGGTCGAGGTCAGAAGAAGGGAGCCGGTCATCTACGAAGTGTCAGTACGTGACTACAGCGAAGCGGGCACCTTTGCCGGTTTTGGCGAGAATCTGGAATACCTGAAGCAGCTGGGTGTCAGCCATGTGCAGCTGCTGCCGGTAAACGACTTCGGCAGCGTCAACGAATGCCACCCCGAATTAAGCTACAACTGGGGCTATGATCCCGTTAATTATCAGGTGCTGGAAGGAAGCTACAGTTCCGACACCAACCGGCCGGAAAGAGCGGCTGAGGATTTTGCCGCTCTGGTCAGAAAGATCCATGAAAATGGCATGAAGGTCAACCTTGATGTGGTCTTCAACCATGTCTATTCGGTCCAGCGCAGCAGTTTCCACCGCACTGTGCCTTACTACTGGTTCCGCTACCATGGCGAACGGTTGGCCGACGGCACCTATTGCGGCAATGAGGTGGACAGCGAAATGGCGATGGTACGTAAATACATCATCGACACCTGCCGTTACTATGTGAGCCAGTTTGATGTCGATGGCTTCCGCTTTGATTTGATGGGCTTTCTTGACGTGGAGACCATGAAGCAATTGCGGGAAAGCCTGAACGAACTGAAGCCGGGAATCATGCTGTACGGGGAAGGCTGGAACATGAATACCGCCGTGCGCTCCAAGGAAGCCTGCATGGATAACTACCAGCTCTTTGAGGGCATCGGCTTCTTCAACGACGTTTTCCGCGATGTCCTGAAGGGCTCGACCTTTGATGACCGAGCGCCGGGATACGGCAGCGGCGATGTCGCAAAGGCTGATGAGATGATTGAAGCCATGAAAGGACAGCGCTTTGGCGATAAGAAGAGAAGCATCAATTACGCGGAATGTCACGATAACCTGACTCTCTTTGACAAGCTGAAGGATTGCTGCCCGGAAGACAGCGAGTACCAGCTCAGAGAACGGCAGAAGCTGATCACCACCGTTGTGCTGCTCAGTCAGGGCATCAGCCTGCTGCACGGCGGCCAGGAATTCTGCATGAGCAAGGAAAACCGCCACAACAACTACAACACCGGTGATCTCATCAACAAGATGACGGAAGAGAAAAAGCAGCCTTACCGCGAGGTCATCGACTATGTCAGGGATGTCATTGAACTGAAGAACCGCAAGCGCATCGGTGATAACCGGAATGTTTCCTTCATCAACGATGACGGCGTCATTCTTTACGGCGTCAATGATCTGCTGATCATCATCAACCCCACGCAGCAGAATCAGCTGTATACCTTTGCCGGAAAGAAGAAACTGCTTCTGGACCGCAAGGGTAAAGGCGAGCCGGTCATTTCCGCTTCCTGGACGGTTGAACCGCTCTCGGTGATGGTGTTGGAGGAGATCAGAGATGATCAACAGGACCTGGGATGACTTTCTGAACCGCGAGTTTCAGCAGCCGTATTTTCAGCAGCTTTCGCAGTTTCTGAAGAAGGAATACGCTGAGAAGACCATTTACCCGCCCAAGCAGGAAGTCTTTTCGGCGTTTTACTATACTGACCTGGACAAGGTCAGAGTCGTGATCCTGGGCCAGGATCCCTACCATGAGCCGCGGCAGGCCTGCGGGCTGTGTTTCGCGGTCAAGCCGGGAGTCGAATTGCCGCCTTCTCTGGTCAATATTTATAAGGAAATTGAAAATGAAATGGAGGTGCCGATGAATTACCGCAACGGCTATCTGGTCAGATGGGCCAGACAGGGAGTACTGTTATTGAATACTGTGCTGACCGTTGAGGAGCACCGGGCCAATTCCCATAAGGACAAGGGTTGGGAGATCTTTACCGACCATGTGATCGAAAAGCTCAATCAGCTGGACCAGCCGATCGTCTTCCTGTTGTGGGGCGCCAATGCCCGCAGCAAGCAGGCTCTGCTTGATAATCCCAGACATCTGATCCTGACTTCCGCCCATCCTTCACCCCTGAGCGTCTACCGGGGCTTTTTCGGCAACGGTCACTTTCTGAAGGCCAATCAGTTCCTCAGCGAACACGGATGCGCGCCGATTGACTGGAGGATGTAGGAATGTTCAGCAATGTGCAGCAGGCCATCGACTGGATCACCAGCCGCCACCGCAGCGAAACCGGCCGATCTGACTACCGCGCCTATCTGGCCTCACTTGGTAATCCGCAGCTGAAGCTGAAGTGCCTGCATGTAGCCGGCACCAACGGCAAGGGCTCAACCACCAACTACCTCCGCTCGATCCTGCAGAGGGCCGGCTATAAGGTCGGCAGCTTTACCTCTCCGCATCTGATGACCCATCTGGACCGCATCAGGATCAACGATGAGAACATCGATGAGCAGTTCTTTCTCGACATCGTCAACCGCTATCGGGACGAGTGGGAAGCGCATCATCTCAGCATGTTTGAAATCGATACTATCATTTCCTTCTTCTATTTCCTGGAAAGAAAGGTGGACTATGCCGTTTATGAAGTCGGCATGGGCGGCCGGCTTGACCCCACCAACGTGATAAGGCCGCTGGGTGCGGTAATAACCAACATCGAAATGGATCACATGGCAATACTGGGTGATACCATCGGCAAGATCGCCGTCGAGAAGGCCGGCATCATCAAGGATGACCTGACGGTAGTGACCTTTGAGAAGAAGAGAGCGGCCATCATGGCCTTCAACATTGCCTGCAAGGTCCATAAGGCCAGGCTGGTCAGAGTGCCGAAGGCGCGCAATGTCGTCATCAGCGATCACATTGAGTTTGACTGCCTTTCCTATCACGTTTCCCTGCCCACCATAGCCCCCTATCAGATCCTCAACGCCTCCGCAGCGTTGACGCTGATGCGCCGCATGAAGAGGGAGAATAAGATCAGGGTCAGTAAGCAGCAGATCCTTGAAGGCCTGCAGACCCAGTGGGCCGGGCGGTTTGAAATGGTCAGGAAAGATCCCACCGTCATCCTGGACGGCGCCCATAATGAAAACGGCATTGACGGTCTGTGCCAGGCACTGGACCAGATTGATGGAGAAAAGGTCATCGTCTTCTCAGCGCTGCGGGACAAGCAGTACGCAAAGATGCTGAAGAAGCTGCAGGGCAGAGGCCGGCTGATCATTACCGAGTTTGAAAACAGCCGGGCTCAGTCAGCCGAACGGCTGGCGGAAGGTTTGGCTGAGGCGGAAGTAGTGAGCGAGTGGCAGAAGGCCGTTGATCTGGCGCTGGCATCAGGAAAGACAGTGATCATTACCGGCTCGCTGTACTTCATTTCCCTGGTCAGGGAAAGATTTGAGAGCGAAAAACGCAACGGAAGCCCGGACTTCTGTTAGTATTGTTATTAGGAGGACAGAATTATGCCCAGAGAAGTATTAATGGTTATTCTCGTCATCGTTTCCACACTGGTCATCCAGGGCGGCTTCATGCTCATGCAGAGACGGCTGATCGATCAGGTCACAGGCGCGCTGATGAAGCAGGATTATGAGAAGTTTGACCGGCTGATGGAAAAGAAGACAGTAAAATATCTGATCGCCCCCTTTAACCAGGATTATCTGAAACTCAACCGCTACTCCCTAGCCGGTGATACCGACAAGATCATCGAGTGTTACGACCAGTTTGCCCAGCGCCGGCTTACCTATGGTCAGGCCAAGGAAGTTTACCTGAGTGCCTTTGACTATTTCCTGAGCCGCGGCGACAAGCAGCGCTGCCAGCTCTTCCGGGACAGGATCAACGATCTTACCAGCAAGAAGGAGAACATTGACGGCATCAAGGAGATCGTCAACGACAGCTATGATGTCTATCTGGACCACAAGACCGACATGCTGGAAAGGCTTCTGAAGCAGATTGAGGATCTGCCGGAGACCCACCGGGGAGCCAAGGAAGCCATGATCGCCAAGATCTATGAAAACCTTGGCAACAGGAAAAAGGCCGAAGAATATCACAAACTGTCGGAGGAGCACATGAAGGCGTTCCTCACCCGGCAGTAAGTCGCCGATTCAGCGAAATAGGCTAAGCCTCTGCGGAGGCCAGCGGCGAAGTTGCCGGCAACGCCAATCCGAGCGGATTTGGAGCTGACGATACCGGCCGCGCCGAAGTTACGGTCTATCTGCAGGACGGTGAGAGCATCACCATTACCGGCCTGGCAAAAGGCGAGCAGTTCGATGTTGAAGTTACCGAAAACGGAGCCGACAGATATGACACCACTATCGAGAGCAATCTGACCGATAAGAAACTTCAGTCCAAGAAGTTCAGCGTAAGTCTGGAAGATCTTGGTGATGAAGGTCTGATCGTGGAGTTCACCAATAACCATGAGGAAACTCCGGTTACCGGTGAAAAGGATGGCCTGATGTTATACGGCACCATCTCACTGTACTCAATGCTGGCCATGGGCGTCTACTGGATGCTGACCAGAAGAAGAGAAGAAACCCAGCAGTAAACCGCTGAGTGAATCGGAAAATGACAAAGCCCTCTGTTCAAACGGACAGAGGGCTTTTGCGTAGAATGTTAAGCTGTCAGTAAATGGTCGGGATATCCTCGTCAATAGCGTACTGGCGGCGGAAGTCCCGCAGGTCAGCCTCATTTCTGATCAGCATGACTTCCTGAAAGGCCATCGTGTGAAGGTCCTGAAAGCCGGCCACCTTCTCCCCGGTGCAGATGCTGCAGCGGATCACCGGACGGCGGTTTTCCCGGTCATAGCCTTTCTTCTTTTCCTTTTTCGTGAAGAACATGGCTGATCTCCTCTTTCAGTATGCTCAGCTGTAGCGGCTGACCTTGGCCTTCGGGCAGCGGTCGGTAATGTACTTCAAAACGAAGTCAAAGGCCTCGCCATCGGCGTAGACCTGGTTTCTTAACAGTCCGCCCTTGAGGGTAATCAGATTTTTCGCCGGCTCAGCTTTGATGCGCTTGACAGTCTTGAAGTCGCTGTACAGAGAGCCGCCGGCTGCCGACAGCATGCCGGCTGCCGTAGTCGTAGGCTTGCGGGTCTTCTGGCCGATGAAGATGGTCAGCAGTTCCAGTGCCCGGGCTTTTTCGGTCTTGATCTGGATATGGTCGATTCCTTTGTCATTCATTTCAAACAGGACCGTGTACAGGCCGTTATTGGCCTTGACGACGGTATAGTAAGCCGGGATCGACAGCAGGATCAGAATGAGAAATACGAGGGCGGTCATTTCCAGGGTGAACAGGGCATCAGCCAGCTTATGGCCGGACAGATAACTGATCAGCGAGCAGAAACCGGCCACAAACAGCACGGAAAGGGCAATCAGGCGCCAGACTTCCGCAAGCAGGAAGAAACTGTTCTTCATTGGCAGTTCGTAGATCCAGCGGTAGGTACCCTTATCGTCCTTGCGGATCGGTTCCTCTTTTTCATAAGCGTTTTCAGCAACGGAAAGATCCGGCAGTTGGTTGGGCTGTTCAGACAGCTTTTCCATAACGGGTGCGTTGTTGTTCATGGTAAGACCTCCTTGGGTTCGCTGATATCATTATAAGAGAGTTTTGGAATTTTGGGAAATAGGCAGGCTTGCATTATAATGAAATTGACATATGGCAGGAGGATCATGAACATGGAATTCAGGTGGATGGACGGCTTTGAGATCAGCGTAAAGGAAGACAGGAGAGAAGTAGTCATTTCGGCTAACCGGGAAGGTCTGCTTTCCCTGGCCAACAATCTCATCACGCTGGCCCAGAAAGAAGGCTGCGATCACTTTCATCTTGATGAACACAACAGCCTGGAAGAAGGGTCTGTTGAGCTGATCATCGAAAAGACGCGATAAGGATCTTCCCGCGCAATAAGAAATATGAAAAGAGAGAACCGGTGGCAGCGGCTTTCGTTCAGCCTGTTGCCGGCTTCTCTCTTTTTAATATAATCATACATTTATGCCTTAAGAGTGCTGATCCTGAAAATTCAGGAAAGCACCGATCTGGTTGGCTTCATTATAGAACCGGCAGGGTATGATCTGCAGATGAGGGGTAAAATGGCGTGAACCGGCCGGACTGATGGCCCAGAGCTCATCATATTTTCTTCTGATCGTTTCGCTGACCAACGGCTGGCGGCTGATGCCTCCGCCGATGGCCGCCTTTTCCAAATCCAGCAGCCAGTCAAGGTTGTAGAGCTGGATGGCAATGTTGGTGCACAGCTCATCGAGTGCCCTTTGGGCCTGCGGATCTTCAGGCAGACGGCGGAAAAACTCTATGCCATCGATCAGCCGGCTTTCTCCGCTTAACTGGCGGTAGCGTTCCAACAGATAGCTGGTGGAGCAGTTGCTGCCGAGATGGGTGCTCTCATCGCCAAAGGTGCTGGCCTGCGTGGCAAGATAACTGTATTCGCCGGCTGAAAAATGCGGTCCGCGGACGAGCTGCCCGTTGATGATCAGCCCGCCGCCCACACCGGTTCCGATGATGAACACGGCAGCGTTGAGACAGCCCTTAAGGCAGCCGAAGCGGTATTCCGCTAAAGCGGCAGCCTTACCGTCATTTTCGATCGCGACAGGACAGCCGCAGCGGCGGGAAATGGCAGATGCGACTTCTGGGTCATGGGGATAACGCAGCACGCCTGAACTGAAGTAATGGCCGCGTTCAGGATCGATGATCCCGGGCATGGCGATGGCAATGCCTTCAACTTCCTGACGGACCGGCTGATGAATCTCGCTGATGGTATCAAGAAAGCTTTCAAAGCTGTCCATGGGGGTAGGCCTGCTTCCCTGATGGGAGGAGTTCATCTTGTCATCCATGACGGCATGCTTGATGGCGGTAGCGCCGATGTCAATGGTCAGCAGCTTCATGGCTCATCCTTTCTTCTGCCAGGAAAGCAGATAGCGGTAATGCAGGCCATAGCGGATCCTTGCTCCGGGCAGCATCTGGCTGACGACGCTGCGGACATGCCTCATATCCGGCAACGCGTAGGATGTCGGGATGCCTAGTTGCTCAGGGGCTTTCATGTGATGAAGCCGGGAACTGATCAGCGAGGGAACGACTCGCAGTCCCTCAATGATGTGATCCTTCAGAGAGAAGGGATCAGCCAGACCGACAATGATGATCCGGCCTTTTTCGTTGAGCAGATCAACCGCTTTTCTGAGTGAGGAACGCATCTCCATGTGATGCAGGGAGGCCACAAAGATCACGGCATCGAATCTGGCGTCAGATTGGAAATCGGCAAAGCTGCAGCAGACAAACCGGCAGTTTTCCGGGGCGCTGTTTCTGGCAGCGGTAAGACACTGCTCATCGATATCGATGCCAACCAGCGTTTCCGCACTGTCGCTGAGAAAACGCAGCAGCGAACCGTCACCGCAGCCGACATCCAGAACGGCTTTGCATCCGGACAGTTGTTTTTTGATCCAGCCATAATAGGCGGTATTGTGATTCCAGTAAGGCAGCGTCATTTCTGTCTCCTTTCCTGCGCTCTGACTTCAGCATCTCTGAAGGCGATTCTGGTAAACAGCGGGGTGAAGATGAAAACCAATCCAAAGGCGGCGGTCAGGCTGATCAGAAGAGACGGCAGCCACATGGACGCGAAGGTTATCGGAGCACCGTGTGCCCGGGCTTGCCGGTAGGCCAGGTATGTCATGACGGTGGTCATGAGCGGGGTGTAGATGACATCGGAGAGAAGTGCTTCCGCTGCTCGGGCCTTCAGGGATCCGGGCTGCAGTTTCAGCCTGTTCACCAGCTGAGTTCCCAGCTGCTTAACGGGGACAGCCAGACCAAGAAGGAAACTGAAGGAAAAACTGATGAGGACATTGGTGAAAAAACCGGGCAGAGTAAACTTCCGTGCCGACAGCAGGCCAATCAGAGAAAGAGTGATGCTCATGGCTGCGCCCATCATAAAGCTCATCTTCAATCCCGCTTTTTTCATTTTCCATTCCTCCGGGCAGTTGTGACTGCGGATTTTCTTTGATTAAGTTATCTTCTGTCTGCTGGCTTTGTTGCGGTCAGCTGATACATCTCTTCGTTGTCGATGACGGTTTGAACATCAAGAAACTCAGTCATGATCTCCGCCAGCTGTATTGCCGGCTTCAGCGGCTTCTTTATCTCTGGGGAGACGTTGCGATGATGATTGTTGATCCTTTCCCTGCTCATGCCGTGAGCGATGGTCAGCCGGCCGTTTTCCCTTAACAGTTCAGCCAGCTTGCTGATGAGCTGGCAGTCATCAGGAAAATGCGGCAGGGCATTATAGACGACAATGCGGTCATAGAGCTGACCCGGGTTAAATTCATTCACATCACCGCAGATTATGGTTACCTTTTCTTCAGTTAAAAACTTATCCCTGGCGATCGCGCACATCTTTTCGGACAGGTCAATGGCGGTAACGGCGGCAACCTGTCTTTCCAGATAATAGGGAATCAGCACGCCGGTGCCGCAGGCGACATCAAGAACTTCAACGCCTTCATTTACCTGAGCGTTGTCCAATATGGTATTAATGATGCGGTCGTTACGAACCATTCCCTCATCCCAGCTATCAGCTCGGCAATCGAAGAAATCCCTGATCATCTGAATATTCATATACTCAATTTTAGCACAGAAAACCCCTGACGCATCATCAGGGGCCCTGATAGACAATATGTTAAGAGATATGATTACTGCCGGATGAGTTCCAGCTGTACCTTTCCTCTTTCCAGGTCAATGCCGTAGACTTCCACTTCAACGATGTCACCTACGGAGAGGATCTCGGAGGGAACCGGATTTCGGCCCTGCCCCATTTTGGACTTGTGAATGAGTCCGTCATCATGCAGGCCGACGTCGACGAAGGCGCCGAAGTCCACGACGTTTCTCACTACGCCCTGCAGCCGGTCGCCGACATGCAGATCGGACAGTTCAAGAACGTCAGACCTTAAGACCGGACCGTCATACTGGTCACGGTAGTCCCGTAATGGGGTTTTGAGAGAAGCAATGATGTCGTTAAGGGTATATGAGTCAACCTTGACCTGGCCGGCCAGTTTTTCTCTGTCCAGTTTATCCAGCGTATCAGCCAGTTGCCGGGAGCCCAGGGGCAGATTGCCGGCCATGGCCCAAACGGCCTTGGCCGCCGGGTAGCTTTCCGGGTGGATCTCGGTTGCGTCCAGAGGTTCGCAGCCGTCCGGTACCCGTAAGAAGCCGGAAGCCTGCTGGAAGACCCGGTCAGTAAATCGCTTTACTTCCATAAATTCCTGACGGTCAGTGAAACGGCCATGCTGATTGCGATAGGCAACGAAATTCTCGGCGACCGCCTTGTTAAAGCCGGAGATGTGAGCCAGCAGTTCCCGGGAAGCGGTATTGGCGTCGACGCCTACCCGGTTGACGACCTTTTCCACCGCGAAGTCCAGTCTTTCCTCAAGCTGCTTCTGCGGTAAATCGTGCTGATACTGGCCGACACCGATGCTCTTGGGGTCGATCTTGATCAGCTCCGCCAGAGGATCCTGGATCCGTCGGCCGATGGACACTGCTGATCTTTCCTCGACATGGAGGTCAGGGAACTCAGCCCGGGCCAGCTCAGAAGCGGAATAAACGGAAGCGCCGGCTTCAGAGACCAGGGTGAACTGAACATTCAGTTTGTTTTTCCTGATCAGCTCACTGACAAAGGCTTCGGATTCCCGGGAAGCGGTGCCGTTACCGATGGCGATGATCTCGATCTTATAGTCGCTGATCAGCTTAAGCATGATCTTTTCCGCTTCGGCCTTCTTGCTGACCGGCGGATGGGGGAAGATCTTGTCGATCTTCAATACCTTGCCGGTACGGTCCAGAACCGCAAGCTTGCAGCCGGTGCGGTAGGCCGGGTCAAAGCCCAAAACATTTCTGCCGGTTAAGGGCGGCTGTAAGAGCAGTTTTTCCAGATTGCCGGAGAAGACCTCAATTGATTTCTCCGCGGCTTTGTCGCTGAGCTCTCCCCAGACTTCATTCTCTACGGAAGGAAAGGCCAGCCGTTTGAGTCCGTCGGTTACCGCCAACGCTATCTGCTCATCGGCAATGGTATAGCGGTCATGGGTCAGTCCCTTCAGACAGTAGGAATTCAGATAATCAGTATCGTATTCAAAGGAAACGGTGATGACCTTTTCCTTCTGGGCCCGGTTGATGGCCATGACGCGGTGGGCTTCAATGAATTTCAGTTTTTCTCTGTGGTCGTAGTAAAGCTGATAGACTTTCTTTTCATCGGGATTATCCTTCTTGACCTTGGTCTGGACAAAGCCGTAGTTAAACAGGGAATCGTAGATCTTCTTTCTGAACTTCGGATCATCGGAGACCTTTTCAGCGATGATGTCCCGGGCGCCCTGCAGAGCTTCTTCAACTGTTTTTACTTCTTCGTTCAAGTACTTTGAAGCCTGCTGTTCAACGCTGCCCCTGTCCGGCAGGGAAAGAAGCCAGTCAGCCAGCGGCTGCAGGCCCTTTCTTGCCGCCTCGGTCGCCCTGGTCTTACGCTTCTGCTGGTAAGGACGGTAGATGTCTTCCACTTCCTTCAGCTTTGTGCAGGCCAGAACCGCCTGGCGGATCTCGTCGGTAAGCTTGCCTTGGGCTTCAATGAGCCTCAGGACATCCTGCTTGCGGTTTTCCAGACTGACCTGGTATTCATATTGCTTGGAAATGGCCCTGATCTGCTCTTCGTCGAGTGATCCGGTCCTTTCCTTACGGTAGCGGGCAATAAAGGGGACCGTGTTGCCCTCTTCCAATAATTTAAGGGTTTCCTCGATCTGCCTGACACTGACATGCAGGACTTCGGAGATTTCCCTGATAAGCTGTTGTTCCATAACTAGCACCTCACTATCACGATACACGCAAATGTTCATTTTAAACAGTCTTGACTTATGCAAAGAGACAAAAAAGAGAAAAAGGAAAAATCGGCAAAACATAACGGTTAATGTGTTGTATAATGGTCTTGTAAGCGTATACACACAATAATACCAATAGATAAGGTGGCGATGAAATGAAAACAGAAATGCTAGCGATGATATTGGCCGGTGGACGTGGGACCAGACTTTTTGATCTGACCAAAAAGGCAGCAAAACCGGCTGTTTATTATGGCGGAAAGTATCGTATTATTGACTTCCCATTGAGTAACTGCGCTAACTCCAATGTGGGAATTGTAGGCGTGCTGACTCAGTATGAGTCGATCCTGTTAGGCTCTTACGTATCCAGAGCTTCCCTGTGGGGCCTGGATGGCCGGGACAGAGGCACCTTCGTTCTGCCTCCCCGGGAAACTGACAGCGGTTTCTCATCCTATGCCGGCACGGCGGATGCCATTTATCAGAACATTGACTTCATGGATCAGTACAATCCGGAATACGTGGTCATCCTCTCTGGCGACCATATCTACAAGATGGATTATGATGACATGCTGAACTTCCATAAGGCCAACAACTGCGATGTTACCATCGCCGGTCTGACCGTTACCTATGAAGAAGCGACCCGCTTTGGCATCATGAACACCCGGGAAGACAATCGGATCTATGAATTTGAAGAGAAACCGGCTCACCCGAAGAACAATCAGGCTTCCATGGGCATTTACATCTTCACTTATTCCGTGCTGAGAAAGGCGCTGATCGAAGACCATGCCGTTGAGACTTCCAGCCACGACTTCGGCAAGAACATCATTCCCAACCTGCTTAATGAAGGCAAGCGGCTGTTTGCCTATCCGTTTGCCGGCTACTGGAAGGATGTCGGAACCATTGATTCTCTCTGGGAAGCCAACATGGACCTGCTGGATCCCGCCAACCCACTGGGACTGGGCGATGAGAAGTGGAAGATCTATACGGAAGACTTCCCGGAACTGCCGCAGTTCATTACCGACAACGCTGAGATCGAAAAAGCACTGATCAACCAGGGCTGCTATGTTGACGGCAAGGTCAAGGGCAGCGTGCTGTTTGGCGGCGTCAAGGTCAAGAAGGGCGCCCAGGTAATTGATTCGGTCATCATGCCCAATGTCACCATTGAGGAAGGTGCCGTCGTCAGAAAATGCATAGTCGCTGAAAACCTGACCATTAAGGCCGGCCATCAGATTGGTGACGGCAAGAAGGTTCAGCTGATTGCCAAAGAGGAGGATTGTTAAGATGTTTAAATGTCTGGGTATTGTAACATTTGAAAACGATCGTCACGAGATTGAAGGCATGAGCCGCTACCGCACCATTCCGGCAATGTCTTTCCTGGGCCGCTACCGCATCATTGACATTGTCTTAAGCAACATGGTCAATTCCGGCATCGACCACATCAAGATCCTGACCAAGAACAAACCGAGATCGCTGATTGAACACCTCGGTTCCGGATCGCAGTACAACATCAACTCCAAGAGCGGTTCCCTGCAGATCCTCTACACTGACGAGCCGGTAACCAACCCGCTGTACTTTACCGATCTGGCGCTGTTAAGGCAATATGCCAATACCATCGCCGACAGCAAGCAGGACTATGTCCTGATCGCTCCCAGCTTCATGATCAACCGGATCAACTTTCAGGACATGATCGCTCAGCACGTCAAGAGCGGCGCCGACATCACCGTAGCCTACAAGAACATCGATGATGCCGACACCAACTTCTTAAGATGCCACAAGCTGACCTTTGAAGGTGAGCACATCGTTGACTCCAACCTCAATCAGGGTGACGAGAAGAACGCTCCGATCTCCCTGGAGACCTATGTCATGAGCACTGACTTCTTCCTGAAAGTCCTGAAGAACGCTGCCAAGGTTTCCGCTCTGTATACCCTGAAGGAATTCCTGACCGCGCAGGCTCGCAAGATGAAGGTTGTGGGCTACCAGTACAAGGGTTACCTGAGCTGCATCAACTCCCTGAAGAAGTACTTTGACACTAACATGGAACTGATCGACTACGACAAGGCCATGGAACTGTTTGACAAGGACTGGCCGATCTATACCAAGACCAATGACTCCTCGCCGACCTTCTATTCCCAGGATGCCAATGTCCATCATTCCCTGATCGCCAATGGCTGCGCGATAAGGGGAACGGTTGAAAACTGCATCATCGGCCGGGGTGCCAAGATCCATAAGGGCGCCGTGGTCCGCAACTCGCTGATCCTGCCTCAGGCGGAGATCTTCGAGGGTGCCCATATCGAATACGCAGTCATTGACAAGCATGCGGAAGTCAAGTATGTCAAGGAGATCATCGGTTCCGAAGAGAACCTGATGTATGTAGCCAGAAGGGATACCGTCTGATGAGAGGTGTCTTATACGCGGCCGCTGAAGGCCTGCCCTATATCAAGTCCGGCGGACTGGCCGATGTCATCGGCTCGCTGCCGCAGTGCATTGACCACGACAAGTATCAGGTCGCCGTTGTCATGCCGATGTACAAGAAGATCATCGACAAGTTCGAAATGGAAAAGGTCGCTGATTTCCCGGTGCAGTCCGGCATCATCAACAAGCAGGCTTCCCTGTACAAGGATGTCAGCAACGGCATTGACTACTACTTCATCCGCCAGGATGACTACTTCTACCGCGACGGCATGTACGGCTTTGCCGATGACGGCGAAAGATTCGCCTTCTATTGCAAGGCCGTGCTGGAAATGCTGAAGTTCGTACCGTTCAAGATCGACATCATCCATACCCATGACTGGCATACCGGCATGATCCCGATTCTGGCCAAGAAGGAATATACGGATGAGTACCACAACTCCATCAAGCATGTCTTCACCATCCACAACCTGGCTTTCCAGGGCAACTTCCCGCGGGAACTGATGAACTGCTTCAACCTGCACAGCCGCTACTTTGACAACGGCGATCTGAAGTTTGACACCGGCATGAGCTTCATGAAGGGAGCCATCGTCTATGCCGACAAGATCACGACCGTTTCCAACAGCTATGCCGGGGAGATCCTTTCCCCGGAATTCGGTGAAAGACTGAATGAAGCCCTCAGCTACCGCCGCAATGACCTCTGGGGCATTGTCAACGGCATTGACACCGACAGTTGGAATCCGGAGACCGACAAGAATCTGTTTGCCCACTATTCCTTGAAGAACATGGCCAACAAGAAGAAGAACAAGAGAGACCTGCAGAGAAGACTGGGCTTAAGAGAAGATGACAATGTCCTGTTGATGGGCATGGTCTCCCGGCTGACTTGGCAGAAAGGCGTATCCCTGCTGATTGAAAAGATGAGCACCATCATGGGCCAGGACGTTCAGCTGATCATTCTCGGCACCGGCGATAACTACATTGAAAACCAGCTCAAGCGCATTGAGTTTGATTACCCCCATCGGGCGGTCTTCTATTGCGGCTATGATGAGGCTCTTTCCCACAGCATCTATGCCGGCGTGGACATGTTCCTGATGCCCTCGCTGTTTGAACCCTGCGGCATCTCCCAGCTGATCTCCATGCGCTACGGCACTTTGCCGTTAGTCCGTGAAGTCGGCGGCTTGCGCGACACCGTGGTTCCCTACAACGAATATACCAAGGCCGGAACCGGCTTTACCTTCAAGAACTTCTCCGGCGATGACTTCATCTACATGATCAAGTACGCCATTGAGGTATTCTACTACCGCAAGGACGACTGGAAAAAGATGATGAAGAACGCCATGAAGGAAGACGTTTCCTGGCAGAAGAGCGCCCTGCTCTACGACCAGCTCTACAGCTGCCTGTAGGTCTGAGAACTCTCCAATCACAACTTAAGGCGGGAATCCCGCCTTTTGTCTTGACCGTGATATTTCCCGGGAAATGAGCAACCGGGCGCTGATTTGTTTCACCGGGGCAAATGTATTATAATTATCTATGCATGGGAGGGAGATTTTTATGTCTTCAGGAAAAAAGATAACAGTCGGCATGCTGATCCTGGCCCTGAGCGGTCTGCTTCTGGGCGGCGCGCTGGGATATGTGCTGACCCACACATACATGAGCAATAAGGTCCTTAACGAGATGCTGAAGGAAGGCTATGTGCTGACCAATGACGCCACGGCTACGGCTGATGACATCGTCAACGGCAAGAGCGGCTTTGTGGACGGCCAGCTGGTCATGGGCAACATCCGGGTTTTTGATACTTCGGACGCTACCGCTACCTCATCAGTGATTGTCAAGGGCAAGACGGCATACATCAACGGGGAACTGGTTGTCGGTGCCCTGCCGGTAAGTTATGGCGAAGACATCATGCCTACCACTACCGGAATCAATGTCCAGGGAGGCCAGTATCTGGCTGAGGACATCATCATCAGAGGCTGTAAGGATCTGCTGGCTTCCAACATCCGCAAGGGTGTAGAGATCTTCGGCATTACCGGAACATATTACATCGAACCGGAGCCGGAACCGGATGGAGGTGAGTAGGATGAAGTGGAGTATTTTCAAGGACACCTCCGTCGACAGCGAACTGGAGAAGTACGATGTTGAAGCGGAAGAACCTGAAGAGGAAGTAAACGCTGAAGCGGCTGCTGAAAGTGAAGAAAAGCGCAAGCCGGAAGAGGGAATGTCTGCCATTGAAGCGCTGACCATGATGACCGCCGGACGTCCGGGCATGTCAGAACCGACAGCTGCGGCTGAGACACCGGCCAGTGAGCAGACCATCGAATACAAGACGACCTTCAGTCTGGAAGAAGACGAAGGCGAAAGTGAAAGAGAAGAGAAGACTGTCATCAGCGAACCGACTGAGGAGATCGACCTGGATGAGGAAGAAGATGAGGACGAAGAATACGAATATGTAACCCCTCATTATTTCCGCAACGCCTTTCTGATTGTTCTGCTGTTCATGCTGATCGGCGCGGTTGCCAGTTTCTTCCTGTTCAATAACCGGATGGCTGAACAGCTGCGGGCCGGTTATCTGGCCAACGGTTACATCATGACCAACGAAGCCACGGCGACAGCCGCGGACATCCGTGAAGGCAAGACTGCTTACGTTCACGGCAAACTGGTCACCGGAACCTACATTGACATTGACACTTCCAATGCCACGGCGACCCCGGGGGACATTCTGGAAGGATATACGGCCTATGTCAACGGTCAGCTGATCACCGGAACCATTCCGACCTATACCGGCAACGGCTCTTTCGTGATCGTTCCGACTACCAAGGACATCATCATTCCCAAGGGCTATTATCTGAAGACCACTCTGAACATCAGCGGCAGCGGTCAGCTGCAGAGCAAGAACATCAAATACGGTGTTGAGATCTTCGGCATCGTCGGAAGCTATACGGGGAACTGACATGAAGCCGGAAATCCTGGAAAAAATCGAGTATTATAAGCAGCTTGGCCATGTCGTGCCCAAGCTTTCATCCATCAAGACCGAAGAACAGATCGAAGGGATCCGTAAGAGCGGCGTGATCAATACCGGAGTGCTGGACTATGTCGCCTCCAAGATCAAAGCCGGAGTCAGCACACAGGACATCGATGACTGGGTAACCGAGTATACTGAAGGTCATGGCGCCATCTGCGCGGACTTCCACTATGAAGGCTATCCCAAGCACGTCTGCGTTTCCATTGACGATGTGGTCTGCCACGGCATCCCCTCCAGCAAGGAGATCCTCAGGGAAGGCATGATCGTCAATGTTGATGTATCCACGATTCTGGACGGCTACTTTTCCGATGCCAGCCGGATGTTCATCATCGGCGAGACGACTAAAGAAAAGCAGCGGCTGGTTGAGGTGACCAAGCAGTGTCTGGACATCGGCGCTGAGCAGATCAAGCCCTATGGTTTCATCGGGGACATCGGCTATGCCATTGAGCAGCATGCCAACCGCAACGGCTACAAGGTTGTCCGGGAATTCGGCGGCCACGGCGTCGGCCTGCAGTTCCATGAAGAACCCTGGGTCGGTCATTTCGGCAAGAAGAACACCGGCATGCTGATCGTACCGGGCATGGTATTTACCATTGAACCGATGATCAACATGCGCAAGTCCGGCATCCGGGTCAGTGCCCTGGACGGCTGGACTGTCTATACCAAGGACAAGCTGCCTTCTGCCCAATGGGAGCACACCTTCCTGGCTACTGAGGAAGGCTTTGAGATCCTGACTTATTAGAGGTCGTCCATGAAGAAAAAGACCTTTGTCAAGTTTCTCATCATTCTGATGGTAGCGCTGATGTGCTTCAGCGTTCTGTCAGCACTGCTGAACCTGTAGAAGATATTTGCGAAAAAACGATCGGCGGTTAGTGAACTGCCGATTTTCCTATGGCCGAAAGAAAACAGCAATGTCTTTTGGCACAAATCGATATGTACTCAATGATCTTGACTTATATCAGAATCATCATTATCCAAACCATAGGCCGCGGAAATAGTGGCATATTTCCTGCATCCTGCTTCTTCCATCTTTTTAATAAGATTTCTTTTCAGTTCCGGATCACTGACCATTAAGATACTTTGTGATTGAACGTTAACAATACCATATCCATAAGGAGAATCAACCAGGACCCATTGGTCTTTTTCGTCTTTCCACAAATACTCATATCTAGAAACATCCATATTATATTCTCTTCCTTTCATAATCAAATTTTGTTACCCCTCTCCCCACAGCAATTATTATTGAGATTTTTTGCGGCGCTCCTATTGATTTAAGATAGTGCAGTGTTTGGCAATGACCACTCCCCGCATTGGTGTTTTTGAACTGTGTGAACGCACTCGTTAGTTAATGGTGAAGAAAACCCGCTGCATAGCGGGTTGGTTTGATCATTCGATCATGCCCAGCAAGTCCAGGATCCTATTGAGATCATCGGTATCATGGAAGGAAAGATTGATGGACTTATCAGTTATCTTGACCGGCGTGCCGTATTTTTCCTTCAGCCGCTTTTCCAGATCAGCGATGAAAGGATCCTTCTTCGGCTTTACCGGGTTCACTGCCGGCTGGGGCAAATGAGACAGGGCTTCAACGGCTCTGACGGACAATCCGTCCGCCACGGCTTTCTGGGCCAGCTGTGAGCAGGTCTTGGAATCCAGGGTAATCAGCGGCCGAACATGTCCCATGGACAGCTTGCCGTCTTCGACCAGCTTCTGCACGTCCTTGGGCAGCTTCAGCAGCCGTACCGTGTTGGCAATGTGCTCACGGCTTTTGCCGATGCGGGCAGCCAGCTGTTCCTGGGTGCAGTTCATCTTTTTCATTAAGGTCTGATAGGCAGTCGCCTCTTCAATGACGTTGAGGTTTTCTCTCTGAATGTTTTCCAGAAGGGAGATCTCCATCATCTGGTCGTCAGTTGCCTCCATGATGATGGCCGGGATGGTTTCCCTGCCGGCGATCTCGCTGGCTCTTAACCGTCTCTCACCGGAGATCAGTTCATAGCCGCCAACCGCCTTGCGGACCAGTATCGGGGTGAAGACCCCCTGCTGGCGGATGGAGTCAGCCAGTTCCCGGATCTTTTCGTCGTCAAAGACATGACGGGGCTGATAGGGGTTGGTGCGGATCTCACTGAGCTTAAGGGAGACCTTGCGGCCGCTGCCGTCATCGTGAGCGGTGTTTTCAATCTCGCTGATAACGTCTTCAATGTTTTCGCCGAAGATGGCCGACAGACCGGTTCCCAGTCGTTCTTTCTTAGCAGCCATTTGACCTCCTAACTGTTCTTGGTAATGACTTCCTTGGCCAAAGCGGCATAGGCTCTGGCGCCTTCGGACTTGATGTCATGCTCAAAAATGCTCTTGCCGTAGGACGGCGCTTCAGACAGGCGGATGTTGCGGGGGATATAGGAGCGGTAGACTCTTTCCTTGAAGTACTTGCGGACTTCCTGCTGAACTTCAACGGACAGCTTGGTACGGGCGTCATACATGGTAAGCAGAACGCCTTCGATGTAGAGCTGCGGGTTGGAGACCTTCTGGACCATTCGGATGGAAGCCAGCAGCTGGGTCAGACCTTCCAGAGCGTAGTATTCGCACTGAACGGGGATGATGACGGAATCGGCCGCGGTCAGGGCGTTGGTGTTGAAAAGACCCAGAGTTGGCGGGCAGTCGATGAGAATGTAGTCATACTTGTCTCTCAGCGGAGCCAGCTTGGCTTTCAATAACTTGTCGCGGTCCTGGTTATAGTTGGCCATTTCCAGGTCACTGCCGGCCAGGTCGATGGTCGCCGGAATGATGTCCAGCGGCGGGATGCGCTTGGTGATGATGCACTCTTCTGGAGTGGCATCCTGCAGCAGCAGCTCATAAGTGCTTTTTCTGACTTCTTCCCGGACACCGATACCCTGAGTGGCATTGGCCTGCGGATCCAGGTCTACCAATAAGACTTTCTTTCCCAGATATGCCAAACCTGCAGCCAGGTTAATGCTTGTTGTTGTCTTGCCGACGCCGCCCTTCTGGTTGGCTAAGGCGATAATCTTTCCCATAAACATACACCTCTCAAATCATTTTATCATATATCAGGCGGTTTTTCTTACCTTTATTGTCATGACGTAGTACTCATCGTCTTCGCTCTCCTCCATTGAGACCTTATCAGAGAGCTGACGGCACTTATTATAGCTGTCCTTCAGGGAATTGATGAGAATTTTTTCGGACACCCCGAAACACTTCAGCTTTCCGGCCTTTCTGGCCGGTTTGCGGCTGACCAGTTCCTCGGTCTGCTGAACATTAAGATTCTTCTTTCTAATGGTCTCCAGCGTCCTCACTTGTTTTTCTGGCGGCAGTCCTAGCAATGCCCGGCCGTGGCGCTCACTGATCTCGCCGGCGCTGATGGCGGACTGGACCTCGGATGTGAGGTTCAGCAGCCGCAGCTTGTTGGCGATGGATGACTGGCTGCGGCCCAGCCGGTCAGCGAGCTGCTGCTGGGTCATGCCGGTCAGCTTGAGGATCTGTAGGTAGCCGCTGGCTTCCTCCATGGCATTGAGGTCCTCACGCTGGATGTTTTCGATCAGGGCCAGCTGTGCGCTCTTTACCTCACCGGCGTCGATGACGATGGCCGGAATCTCCTTATGGCCTAATAACTTACAGGCTCTCAGTCTTCTTTCCCCGGCGATCACTTCGTAGCCGAAGTAGGTCTCCCGGACGCTGATGGGCTGAAGCAGGCCGTTTTCGGCGATCGAATCGGCCAGCTGGCGCAGGCTTTCCTCTTCAAAGTCGCTGCGGGGCTGATAGGGGTTGGTCTTGATCTTGTCTATGCTGATCTGTTTTAACTGTGACATTTATTAATCATTCCTTTACAATGGCTTTTTCTTGATCTGTGAATAGTTGCGGGGGTAGCGGCGGTCAGTTGGAGCATTCTTGACGATGTCGATGATCAGCCGCTGCTGTTCATCCAACTGATGGCTGTCGACGGCGACTACCCTGCCGTTGAGCTTTTTGAGGGCGTTTTCGCTTTCCTGGAGTTCCTCGCTTCCCCGGGGGCCCTTCATGGCCAGAAAATGGCCGCCGACCCGCACCAGCGGCAGGCAGAGTTCACTGAGGATGTTGAGAGAAGCTACGGCCCGGGAAGTGACGGTATCAAAGCCCTCATAGTGGCTTTGGGCATAATCCTCGCTGCGCTGATTGACGGCTTCGATGCCGCTTAGCTCCAGCCGGATGATCACCTCATTGAGGAAGGTAATCTTCTTGTTGTTGGGCTCCAGCATGGTCACCTGAAGGTCAGGATTGCTGATCTTGAGCACGATGGCCGGGAAACCGGCTCCGGTACCTACATCCACCAGGGAATTTCCCAGCGGGTAGCGGTTGAGCAGCAGGCAGTCGGCAAAGTGCTTGAGGTAGATTTCCTGACGCTGGGTTATGGCGGTCAGATTAAACTTCCCGTTCCACTCAATCAGCAGATCGGCAAAAAGCTCCAGCTGCTGCAGCTGTCTTTCCGTCAGCGTCATTTCGTGGCCTTCAAGAAGTTGTCTTAGTTCCATGCTTCACCTCGCCTACCTATTATAACAGAGATTACGCCTGATAAACCGAATTCTCCTGCTGTTTTTCCGCATCCGGCAGGCTGAATGATTACGGCAATCGCGCTGTTTTATGGTATCATAAATTTAGAAGAAAAAACCGCCAGGCGGTGAAAAGGACAAGGAGAAATAACATGAGAATCGGAATCGGAAATGACCATACAGCCGTGGAAATGAAAAACGCCATCAAGGCCTACCTGGAATCCAAGGGCCATGAAGTTGTCAACTACGGTACGGACAGCACGGAGAGTTATGACTATTCAATTGCCGGATACATCGTCGGTAAGGCCGTGGCTTCCGGTGAAGTTGACTGTGCCGTACTGACCTGCGGCACCGGCATCGGCATCTCACTGGCAGCCAACAAGGTACATGGCATCAGAGCGGCTGTCTGCTCAGAACCCTATTCAGCCAGAATGACCAAGATGCACAACAATGCCAACATCATCTGCTTCGGTGCCCGGGTAGTCGGCGTGGAAATGGCCAAGATGATCGTTGATGAATGGCTTAACACCAAATATGAGGGCGGAAGGCATCAGAGAAGAGTCGACATGATCACGGAGATTGAGCAGACTCAGAACCTGAAATACTGAGCCGGCTGAAAAAGCAGCTTAGAAGAAAACCTGACAAAATCTCTTAAATTAAAGGTGGACACCCAGGCGACCGGAATCGCCTGGGTTTTCATAGTGCCGGAAGACGGCTGCTCAAAGGTCGGGATTGAGCTCGCTGTCAGCTTTCTGCTGAATTGCCTTGCCGATGCTATTGCCTTATGAAAAGGGAATCGGGTTTTTGGTCATCCGGCTTTGCTGAGCCTTTTGAGTGAGCCAGGTAAGCCATCCTTGACCGGATAAAGTTCAGAAAACCTCCAGGTGTCTCGTAAACGGCGCATTGACTGGCGATTTTGGCTTTTATTTTACTGTAAATTTTTATGAAAGCATACTGAAAGTATGGTGAAAATATTGAAGTGGCTGAAAACTTTCGGTAAAATATATGAGAAAGCGATTGCATGGCTTCCTTTTAACATTTAGAGGAGGCGGGGAAGAGCACGAATTCATATTACTGTTCTGACCTTCAAGGCAATCCGAAAGGAGATTCTATGAAGAAAGGTAGAAGATTTACAGCAATGTTGCTGGCAGTTCTGATGCTTTTTGCTTTTGCTCCGGCAACTGCGAAGGCAGAAGATCAGGCGGCAACCCGTGTCCTTAGCGGCATTCCTGAAAATGTTACCGTTTCGGTCGACGGCACTCCGAAGACCCCGAATAACGGTAAACTGAATGTCGAAGCGGGCAGCACTGTTCTGGTCACTCCTAACGATGGCTGGAAAATTGTCAGCCTCAGAGTAACTTATCAAGCAGAAACTACTCATCCCGATACAGCCGTGGTAACCCTGACTGTCGGTGATGTTTGGGGAGACGGAACAGGTTATCAGATGCTGCTGGATGCCGACGGTACCGCATTTGGCACGATTATCCCTGAAACTGGAGCATTAGCATCCGGCGACGTTGAAGCCTCCGTCTATGCGGAATTCGAATATAAGATTCCGGAAAACGCTGACGGCAGCCTTACGACCAGCAATATCGTTCTGAATGACAGTGTAACCATTGAGATTCCGGGTGGAACCTATGACTGGTGCATCACCAACCCGACTCCGGGTGACAGAATGTGGATCGCTTCCGCTAATGGAACTGTCGGTGGACGCTATGATGACTTCGTGTTTGAAAATGGCAAGGACTACACATTTGTGGTAGAACTTGGCGGCAACAATGACAAGGTTGACCTCTTTGCCAGTGGTGAAGTGGTTGTTACCGCGGAAACTAATGGATACTCATTCGAGATGCCTGACGCTGATGCTGTCATGGAATGCGAAGTAGCGGAGAAAGTCTACAGAGATCACTGGGACTTCAATGGTGAGGATCAGCTTGACGAACAGCTCGAAGGATGGCTTCTTCTAGATGCTGATGGTGATGAAGATAACTGGGGCTTAGCTACTGGGGGCCACGGAGATTATGAGCCGGCAGATGAAAACTATGCGTTGTCTTCTTATTCTTGGTACGGGGATGCTCTTACCCCCGACAACTGGCTGATTTCTCCGACGATCATTGTTCCTGACAAGGACGCAACTTTGACCTTCTGGCTCCTTGGTAATCCCAACTATCCCGGAGATGTTCTCGGTGTTTTAGTTGGCCCTGATTCCGCCGTTGAAGAAACCACTATCGATACCAGCGCATTCGTTGCGCTTGGCGAGGACATCGTAACTACTGGTGAGTGGGTACAGCATACTTATGACTTAAGCAATTATGCCGGTACGGAAATCAGACTGGTTTTCCGTCATTATAACTGCACAGATATTTACTGGTTAAAACTCGATGATATTGGCATTGATGGTGAATTTGAACAGAAGGAACTGCAGCTTGAAGTTGACAAGATGGGCACTGATGGCATTGAACTGTCATGGAACGATCTTGGCGCTGACAGCTATGAACTCTACAGAGGTACTGAAGGATTCTCAGTATCAGACACCAAGTATGTTGACAATGTCGGCAGAACCATGGGTACTGAATACACCTATGTTGTCAAGGCTGTCAAGGACGGCGAATATGTTGCTGAAAGCAAGCCGATCGACGTAATCTACAACCCGTTCGAAGACGTTGAGTATGATACTCCGACCTTCGATCATGTTGCCTGGGCTTACAACAACAGCATCGTCAATGGTCTGTCCAACAACCATTACAAGTTCGGTGTTGAGAACCTGTGCCGCAGATCTCAGTTCTGCTACATGCTCTGGAGGATGGCCGGCAGCCCGAGCGTTTCCGGTTCCGTTCCGTTCGAAGATATCGGCGATCTGAGTGGCAACAACAAGAAGGCCCTGATCTGGTGCTACCAGCAGGAAATCGTCAACGGTACTTCACCGACGACCTTCGCTCCTAGCGGAGACATCAACAGAGCTCAGCTGGCTATCATGGTCTGGAAGATGGCTGGCAAGCCGGCTACTACCGGCATGACCTGCCCGTACACTGACATTGACTCACTGACTGCCAACAACAAGAAGGCCGTCATCTGGTGCTACAACAAGGGTCTGATCGACAGCATTACCGGCACTAAGTTCGAACCGAAGACCAAGGGCAACAGAGCTCTGCTGTGCGAAATGATGTATGGTCTGAACCTCGAAATGGGTCTGGTACCGGTTGACAATGTCGTTGAGACCAAGTTAGCCGCATCCGCTCTGAATGTTAAGCCGATCATCCTGACCAACCTCGTCAAGGGTGATGCCAAGGCTGATTTCAAGGTAAAGGACTAATCCTACAGTAATTTACTGAAAGACAACAGAACCCGGGAAACCGGGTTTTGTTTTGGCTTGAAAAAATAGCCAATACCATCCCTTATAGTGGAACAAACGGCATCAGGCAATGGACATGTCTTTTTCTTTGGCTTATAATAATTAATGAACCTGTTAAAAAGGAGAATTCGAGAATAATGGGAGTTTTTGATGTTTTGTATGATTATGGAGAATATGATTATTCTTCATACTACAATGGGCTACTGACTGATTACCTGGCCAGTCACCAGGACAAATTCCACGATCTGTTTGAGCAGATCGCGGCCATAGACAACACCGTTTGTCTTTATACCAACTTTGAGATCCGCTGTAATCTGGAAGCGTTAGCCAATAAGAAGATTGGCTACCGGGACATCAACAAGGTTCCGGCCGGCGTCATGAAGGCACCATACATCCTGTACTGGAAGAAGGACAACAACCAGAGAGCGATCCTGATCAATCTTGATAGCTACATAGAGGCAAAGGGCATGTATTACTGCCTCAGTGAAGTCGATAATGTCTTTGAAAAACAGCGTCTGGAACTGCTGGCCATGTATCTTAATGAAGACAACCAGAATAATCTGTTGAACAGCTTTAAGACTCTGTATGAAAACCGCAAGACGGTTGGAGCCGTGCAGAGAAAGTTTGACAGCCAGTACATTCCCAACATGGAAGACATGAAGGAAGCCGCTGTTGAGGAGTCAACCAGACTGTTTGATGAACTTATCGCCGCTCTGGCTCAGACGGAAGACAAGGAGACCAAGGCTCAGCTCATTTACCGGGGAGTCAGCCGCATCTTCCTGCTTAAGAAGGCCATCTATGTCAGCTACATGACCAACAAGACGCTTCTGGTGGAAAGACACGGTGAGAACGTCGTCGAGCAGCGCCGCTTTGCCAAGGCCTATGCCGATGAGGTCCGCATCGTTCCGTTCTATCAGCTCTGGAATCCGGAATCAGCCGGCCAGAACGAAGAATAGCCATTGCATCACTTAAAACAAAATGAAAAACGCCTGTCAGGGCGTTTTCTTTCGTGATGAGAAAGATACTCCGGAGAGTTTCTCAGAAGATCAGTCCAAACAGGCGGTAGACCAGATAAAGGACCACGTATAACCCGGCGACTACCGCGCTTAACGGCAGCAGATACAGGCATCTTACCGGGATGTACTTGTAACAGAGCAAAAGGATGCCGTTATCACCGGGATCATAAGTGAACATGTAATTGGCGCAGTCGCACAGATGCAGGCTGCGGACGGTAAAGTTCACCAGATGGGCCAGCAGCATCAGGCAGAGGGTTATCAGCACCACTCCCCAGACATCACCCAGTTCAGGCCGGCAGACATCCAGCACGGTGAAGGCCAGGCAGTTGATGATCAGCAGTGAGTGGTAACCGAAGAAGCCGATGGCCTTCCAGGAAAACAATTCAATGTTGCGGAAGAGCGGGTCCGGCTTCATGAAGGCCAGAAGCGCACCGGCAAAGCCCATGGAATAGCAGAAGACACCGACAAGCCGGTTGCCGGTTATTGAAGCATAGATGGCGCATAATGTCGACAGGTTGCACAGGTAGAAGGGCAGTTCGTTGAAGATGTTGTAATCATAATCCTTCAGAAAGCGCAAGCCGAATTTGTAGACAGCCAGATAGACAAAGCTGAAAATGCCGATGCCAAGCAAGACGCGCAGGCGAACAGCCAGGTCAAGCGGATAGACAAAAAGCCTCAGCAGTACCAGGGCAATGACGATGAAGGCCCAGAAACCGTACCAGGGAAGGGAAAAAGTGGTGATCCTGATTTTCTTCATTCTTCCTCCTTTAAACTGTCATCGACAGCCTGAAAGCGTAAAGCGGCACAAGCCGCTTTAGTTGGTTACATTTTTTCGGGAGCGGTTACGCCCAGCAGCTCCAGGGCATTATGCAGGGTGATCCGGGCAGCTTCCAAAAGAGCCAGACGCTGCGCAGTAAGCTCGGGGTTGGCGGGATCGTTGACCCGGCAGCTGCCGTAGAAGGAGTGGAAATCAGCGGCCAGCTTCTGGATGTAGTTGCAGATCTTATTGGGCAGCCGGCTGGCTGCGGCTTCCCCGACCAGACCGGTAAAGCTGTTGAGATGCTTCAGCAGTTCGGTCTCCTTCTGGTCGGTCAGCAGATCATAGCTCTCCAGCATTCTTACCGCCGGAGCCTGCTTGAGGATGGAACACATCCGGGCATGGGCATACTGGGCATAGAATACCGGGTTATCGTTGGACTGGCTCTTGGCCAGCGTCAAATCGAGATCCATGTGGGTATCGACGGCCTTGCTGACGAAGAAGTAACGGGCAGCGTCGCAGCCGATGTCATCCACCAGTTCCCTGATGGTGATGGCGTTGCCGGTACGCTTGCTCATCTTGACTTCCACGCCGTTTTCCACCAGTCTGACCATCTGAATCAGATCAACTTCCAGGGCATCCTTGGGATAACCAAGAGCCTCGATGGCGGCCTTCATGCGGGCAATGTAGCCGTGATGGTCGGCGCCCCAGAAATTAACCAGTTTCTGATAGCCGCGGTCGATCTTGTAGAGGTGGTTGGCAATGTCGGGAGTAAGGTAAGTGTAGAAACCGTCGCTCTTTCTCAAGACGCGGTCCTTGTCATCGCCGTATTCAGTGCTGCGGAACCAGATGGCGCCGTCCTTTTCATAGGTCAGGCCCTTTTCCTGCATTCTCTTCAGAGAGGATTCGATCATGTGCTGATCGACGATCCAGCGCTCGGAGATCCAGGAATCAAACTCGCAACGGAAGTAGGCCAGATCTTTTTTGATCCTTTCCAGTTCCCGAGTGCGTCCTTCCCACTTGAAGAAGTCAACAGCCTCCCCTTTGTCCGTGTGAAGATAACGGTCCCCGACATCCTTGATGATGTCATTGGTAACTTCGATGACATCGGGTCCATGGTAGCCGTCTTCAGGAAGCGCGCAGTCAATGCCGAAGGCCTGCAGATAGCGGGCATAGATGGATTCGCCGAGCATGTCGATCTGATGGCCGGCATCGTTGATGTAGTATTCCCGTAAGACATCGTAGCCGCTCTTCTTCATCAGCCGGCAGACGACATCTCCCCAGGCGGCACCGCGGGCATGGCCGCAGTGCAGCGGTCCGGTCGGGTTGGCAGATACGTATTCCACCAGCACCTTCAGGCCGTTGCCGGAGTTGTTTCTGCCGAAGTCGTCCTTCATGGTCAGGACGGTATTGATGATATCAGCCAGAGCAGCCTTCTTCATCCAGAAGTTGATGAAGCCGGGCCCGGCAATTTCAATCTTCTCAGTGTTAGCGAGTCTTTCCTGAAGCCCTTCGACAATCTTCTGGGCAATGTTACGGGGGTTATCGTGGAGAGTTCTGGCCAGACGCATGGCGATGTTGGTTGAGTAGTCGCCGTTATCGGAATCCTTGGGGGTCTCGATCATGATCAGATCGTCTTCCGGCTGGCAGGAAAACAGCTCGATGACCGTTTCCCGGATGGCCTGTTTAAGAGCAGTTTCAAGTTCGTTCATAAACTCTCCTCCTTCTTCGATAATGTAAAAATATCATATCATAGCGCCCCCTTTTATTAAAGAGCCGGGGCTCAGGCATAAAAAAAGTGGCGCGCCAGAAGGGACTCGAACCCCTGACCGTCCGCTTAGAAGGCGGATGCTCTATCCAACTGAGCTACTGGCGCATGCCTGCCTAAACATATTAGCACAAAAGAAAATCAATAACAACAAAAAATGTAAGCAGACGCAATAATGACGGCATTATCTGACCCTGGCTATGAAGATTCCGGAACCATTCTGGTATTCCCTGATGTCCATGCCGATGAAGACGCTGCCAAGATCGGCGTTGGAGATCAGATAATCGACATCGCTGCTGTTGCACAGGGTGAAGATGGCGCTATGGCTGAGTTTCTGTTTTTCAAACAGATAGACCGAACAGGCAGAGTTGGCCAGGGCGACCTTGCGAAGATGGGTCTCCTGCTCCGAATAGTCGGAAATGCGGCCGTCCAGACCAATGGCCGGCGTGGAAATGAAGGCAAAGTCAGTTCGGATGGATGACAGGTAGGATTCGGCATCGTAGCCGACAAAGCCCATCGATTCGTCATTCAGGTCACCGCCGGTACACTTGACGGGGATGCCGTAGTTATGCAGCAGCTGGATGGCCGGTACGGAGTTGGTCACCACGGTGATGTTCTTGCGGTTTTTAAGATAGTCGATCATGCACATGACCGTCGTTGAAGTGTCCAGATAAATGATGTTGCCGTCAGCAAGCAGAGAACAGGCTGCCTGGGCGATCTTTCGTTTTTCTTCCTTCATGTCGCCGAAGCGGTAGGAAAAGGGCTTGGGAAGACCGTTGCCGGCCAGAACCACGCCGCCGTGATTGCGGACGACGATGCCCTCCCTTTCCAGTTCGGAAAGCGATCTTCTGACGGTCGGGGTACTGGCGTGCAGAAGATTGGCCAGGTCCTTGACGCTGATGTAGCTGTACTTTTCCAACAGGCTGATGATGCTGGTGGCTCTCTCCGTGTTCATGTACTTCTCCTTATTAAAAAATGATTGAAAACGATCAAATTCTACCTTGATTTTAGCTGTTTCCTGATCGTTTATCAACTATTTAGCCATTTATTGACACTATTTCGTTCACTTTTCTATAATGAAATCAACAAAGATAAAAATGATCATAAAAACATGAGAAGAAGGTCTTTTGCCATTTTTGACCTTCTCTCCGCAACCAACCGCACATGTCTGAAAAGAAGGAGGTTTTCATGAGAGTAGGATGTGTCAGAGAAATCAAAAACAATGAATTCCGGGTAGGTCTGACGCCGGACAACACGGCAGCCTATGTCAGGGAAGGAAACGAGGTCTACATTGAAAGGGGAGCCGGTAGTGGATCCGGGTTTACTGACGAAGAATATGTCAGAGCTGGAGCCCGGATACTGGACAGCGCTGAAGAAGTCTGGAAACTGTCAGAGATGATGGTTAAGGTCAAGGAACCGCTGAAGCAGGAGTATCCCTTTTTCCATGAGGGCCTGATCATCTATACCTATCTGCATCTGGCTGCTGATAAGCAGCAGATGGATGCTCTTCTTGACCGAAAGGTCACCGGGGTCGCCTATGAGACCCTGCAGGAAAGGGATGGCTCGCTGCCGCTGTTAGTGCCGATGAGCCAGATTGCCGGCCGGCTTTCCATTCAGGAAGGGGCCAAGTATCTGGAAAAGAAGTTCGGGGGACGCGGTGTACTTCTGTCCGGAGTCCCGGGAACGCCGAAAGCCAAGGTCGTTATCATCGGTGCCGGAACGGTCGGCTCCAATGCCTGCAGGATAGCCGTTGGCATGGGTGCAGATGTTACCGTCATTGACATCAACCTGAAACGGCTGGAGGAACTGGACAGCCTCTACGGTGGCCGCATACAGACCTTGGTATCCAATGACTCCAATATTGAAAGAGAAGTCATTGAAGCTGATCTGGTTGTCGGTTCCGTGCTGATACCCGGAGCCAGCGCACCCAAGCTCTTCAAGGAAAGATATCTCCGGGAAATGAAGCCGGGCGCGGTCTTCGTCGATGTAGCCATTGACCAGGGCGGCTGCGGTGAGACCTCAGTGATGACGACTCATGACGATCCCGTCTACATTAAGGAAGGCATCGTTCATTACTGCGTTGGCAACATGCCGGGCGCGGTTTCCCGCACCAGCACCATCGCTCTGACTAACGCGACTTTGAGATATGGCCTGCAGATTGCCAGATACGGTCTGGAAGAAGCCTGCCGGAGAAACGAGGTAATCTACAGCGCCATCAACACCTATCAGGGCAAGCTCACTTATAAGAATGTCGCTGACAGCTTTGCAGGATATCAGTATACCGATATCCGGACCCTAATTTAGGAAAGAAGACCTGAAGAGGTCATGAAAATAAAGGAGGAAAATATGAAAAAGTTATTATGCATTGTTCTCTCTGTGCTGATGCTTTGCAGCTTCGTCGGCTGTAACAAGAAACCTGATGACACCGGCGACCATGTCCTGAAGATCGGATATGTTGAGAACCTGACCGGCAAGTCATCCAACTCCGGTTCATTATGCAAGAGAGGCATTGACCTGGCTCATGAACTCAATGACAAGGTAACCATCAATGGCGTTGAGTACACCGTTGAACTGGTCGTTGTCGACTGCAAGAGCGACAAGGTCGAAGCTGCTACCTGCGCTTCCCGCGTCATCGAGCAGGAAAAGGTTACCGCCATTCTCGGTCCGTCCAACTCCGGAACCAACATGGCGATGAGCCAGATCGTTGAAGATGCCGGCATTCCGGCCATCTGCGGCACCGCTACCAACCCGCTGGTAACCCAGGGCTACAAGTACTACTTCACCGCCTGCTTCACCAACAACTTCCATGCCACAGTCATGGCTCAGTTCGCCTATGAGCAGGGCTGGCGCAAGATTGCCGTAGTCAAGGAAATCGATACCGAAGCCGCCGTTGACTGCGCCAACAGATTTGAGGACATCTTCAAGAAGCTGACCGGTGATCCGGACTGCATCGTTACCGAAGTCGGCTACAATGTTGCTGACCAGGACTACAACGCTCAGATCGGCGTTTTGAAGCAGGCTCAGTTTGATGCCATCTTCGCCCCCAACACCGCCGCCAACCTGGCCATGATGATGGCTCAGGCTGAAACAGCCGGCCTGGATGCCAAGTGGATGGGCATTGACTCCTGCGAGGTTGCTGCTTTCATCGAAATCGGCGGCAAGTCGCTGGTCAACAGAGTATTCTTCAGTTCCTTCTTCGATTCCGGTACGGCTCAGACTCCGACCACTCAGAAGTTGTTCGACGAATACGCCAAGAGATATGACGATGTTATCGCCGCTCATACAGCCATGAGCTTTGATGCCTACAACCTGCTGATTGAGGGCATTAAGCAGGCCCAGTCCCTGGAAGGAGACAAGATCGTCGCCGCCATGGAAGCCATCAAGAACTTTGAAGGCGCTTCCGGCTATCTGAGCTTCAATGAAAACCACAACGTTGAGAACCAGGCCGTCATCAAGACCGTTGACGAGAACCTGAAGTTCCATTACGTAACCACCGTCAAGAACGGTAACTAACAGATAGCAGTTATCCTTTGCCACAATGCCCTTATTCAGGGCATTGTGGCTCAGAAGAAAGCAGGGGTAGATTATGCAGTATCATCTTGAAGAAACCAGGAAATTCGATCCTGAACTGTATGAACTGATAAAACTCGAAGAACAGAGACAGCAGAATACGCTGGAGTTGATTGCCTCTGAAAGCATTCAGTCCCCGCAGCTGCTGGAAATCAATGGCTGTGCCTTCAACAATAAGACCGCGGTCGGCAAGCCCGGAGACATGCACCTGCTGGGTTCACAGTATGCGGATGCCCTGATTGCCCTGACCGCCCGGAGAGCCTGCCAGCTGTTTGGCGCTGAACACGCCAACGTCCAGGTCTATTCCGGTTCCACAGCCAATTATGCCGTTTATGCCGCCTGCCTGAAGGTGGGCGACCGGGTGCTGGCCATGAGCCCCTCGCAGGGAGGCCACGCCACCCATGGATCAACCAGAAACTATACCAGCCAGGTATATCATTTTGAGCATTACGGCGTTGATCCCGAAAGCCAGCTCATCGATTATGACGAGCTGCGCCGCAAGGCAATGGAGTTCAGACCAAAACTGATCATTGCCGGGGGAAGCACTTATTCCCAATTCATTGACTTTGAAAGAATCAGCCAGATCGCCAGAGAGGCGGAAGCCTATTTTCTGGTGGACATGGCGCATTATACCGGCCTGATCGCCGCCGGTCTGGTACCTTCACCGGTTCCCTGGGCCGATTTCGTTACCGGTTCGACGACCAAGACCATCTGCGGGCCGCGCAGCGGCTTCATTCTCTGTAAGCAGAAATACGCCGACATGATCGATGACGGCGCCTATCCAAAGATCGTCGCCTCCCTGCATCTGCAGACCATGGCAGCCATGGCCAGTGCCTTTGGCTATGCCATGAGCGAAGAATTCCGGCAGGTCATGCGGGCTACGGCCGACAATGCCGACACGCTGGCCAGAGAACTGCAGAAGCGGGGGTTCACCATCGTTTCCGGCGGCACCAGATGCCATCTGATGGTCGTTGACATGCGCGGTAAGGGCATTAACGGCAAGGAATTCGCCAAGATCCTGGAAACGATCAACCTGTCGGTAAATGCCGTTGACATTCCCTATGACACTTCGCCGGTCAGAAACGGGGTGCGCATCGGCTGTACGGTGGTTTCCCAGCGGGGCATGGGGAGAGCGGAGATGGCGGAGATCGCCGACATCATTGCCGCAGTTGCCCAGGCACCTGCTGACCGGAAAGTGCTGGACAGCTGTGCCGCAAGGGTAAGAGCTCTTTGCGACCGCTTCCCGCTTTACGGCCGCTTTGATAAACTGAGTAAGGAAAGGGGTGAACAGCATGCCGTTTGACGTACTTATCCAGCAAATATGCAACGGTCTGGTACTGGGCTGCGTCTACGCGCTGGTATCCATCGGCTATACCATAACCTACGGAATCATCAGACTGATCAACTTTGCCCATAACAGCATCTTCATGCTCAGCATGTATTTCGCCATCGTCTTTGTGACCATGCTGGCGCTGCCCTGGTGGCTGGGGTTCATCATTGTGATCGCCCTGACTGCCATCATGGGCGTGCTGACCGAAAAACTGGCCTATCACCGCCTGCGCAACCGCGGTGCCCCGACCAGCACCATCAAGATTGCCGCCCTGGGCGTCAGCTATCTGATCGACAATGTCGTCATCGTCATCTTCTCCGGCCGGCCGAAACAGTTCCCCACCGTGGATCTGCTGACAGATGTCTTTGAGATTGGACCGGTCAGGCTGCAGAGAACGGCCATTATCGTTCCGCTGGTCGTGCTGGTCCTGTTAGTAGGACTGACCTATTTCCTCAATCACACCAAACCCGGTCTGGCCATGCGGGCAGTAAGCCGTGACATGGAGGCCGCCCGGTTGATGGGCATCGATGTCGACAAGACCATTGCCTTCTCCTTTGCGATTGGCTCCGGACTGGCCGCCATCGGCGCCATCCTGTGGGGCCAGCGCTACACTTCGGTAATACCGACCGTCGGGTCAATGCCCGGCATGAAGTCTTTCATCGCCGCGGTCATCGGCGGCATCGGCAACATTGACGGCGCGGTCATCGGCGGCATGCTGATCGGCATGATCGAGGTCATGGTCGTCGCCTTCTTCCCGGGCCTGTCAAGCTACCGGGATGTATTCAGTTTCTGCCTGCTGCTGATCGTCTTATTGATCAAACCTACCGGAATCATCGGCGAGAAAGTCGCCGATAAGGCTTAGGAGGTGGCATCATGGAAAAGAAAAACAATGCCATCTTCCAGAGAATACTGGAAAACCGCAATAAGGTTCTGACGATCGTCTTTCTGGCTCTCATCATGGTAATTGTCGGTAACTTGAAACCCTGGTTTGGCAGCTACTGGGTCCGGGTATTCAATACCTGTTGCATCTATTCGATGGTCACCATGAGCATGAACCTTGTCAACGGCTGTACCGGCATCTTCACGATGGGCTCTCCGGGCTTCATGTGCATCGGTGCCTATACCACGGCCATCCTGACCCTGACTCCGGAAGTCAAGGACGCTGTCTATTATCTTTCACCCATCGCTCCCTGGCTCAGGGAACTTAATACCAGCTTCCCGGTAGCTCTGCTATTGGGCGGTCTGTTTGCGGCCATTGCGGCCTTCATCATCGGTTTCCCGGTACTGAGATTATCGGGAGACTACCTGTCCATCGCGACCATGGCCTTCTCTGAGATCGCCAGGGTCATCATGCTGAATGCCCAGAGCATTACCAATGGGCCCATCGGCATCACCAAGATCAAGAATCACGTGACCGTCTGGGTAGCCTTCATGGCGCTGGTGTCGGTGTATGTCCTGTTGAGACTGCTGATGCGTTCTACCTACGGGCGGGCGCTGAAAGCCGTCCGCGATGATCCGGTTGCCGCTGAGGCCATCGGCATACCGCTGTTCAGGACCAAGATGACTTCCTTCATCATTTCCGGTTTCATTGCCGGCATAGCCGGAGGTCTGCTGGCTTCTCTGGTCGGTACCATTGATGCCAACCAGTTCGTTTATTCGTATGTCAACCAGTTTTTGCTGATGATGATACTGGGCGGCAACGGCTCGATGACCGGATCCATCCTGGGCTCCTTCGTCATCACCACGGCTCTGGAAGTCTTCCGCTTCATGGATGAGCCGATTGACTTCGGCTTCTGGAAGTATCCCGGCATCGGCGGCATGAGAATGGTCCTCTTCTCCATTTCCCTGATGCTGATCGTCCTGTTCTGGGAACATGGCATCATGGGATCCAACGAATTCTCCTGGGACCGCATCATTGAGAGAGTGAAGAAACTGGTGAGTTCAATCAGGGGACTGTTTAAGAGAAAAGAGGAACAGGCATGAACGTACTGGAAACCAGGCATGTCACCATGCGCTTCGGCGGCCTGACGGCCGTCGATGATCTGAACATCGTAATTGAGGAAGGTGAAATCGTCTCTCTGATCGGACCCAACGGAGCGGGAAAAACGACCTGTTTCAACGTGATCACCGGAATCTACCAGCCTACCGAGGGCGAAGTGTTCTTCTATGGCGAAAAGCTCAACGGCAAGCGTCCGGATCAGGTAGCTTCCATTGGCATTTCCCGTACTTTCCAGAACATCCGCCTGTTCAAGACAATGACGGTATTGGAAAACGTCCTGTGTGCTACTCATTTCAACCGCCACAGCGGTCTGTTCTCCAACATCCTGCATCTGCCTAACGCGCTGAAGGAAGAAGGATTAAACCGGGACAAGGCTCTGAAGATCCTTGATGAGGTCGGTCTGGCGCAGTATGCTGACTGGAAGGCCACCAGCCTGCCGTATGGATTACAGAGAAGGCTGGAGATCGCCAGGGCCTTGGTCAGTGAACCAAAGCTGCTCTTACTGGATGAACCGGCAGCCGGCATGAACCCAAAGGAAAGTGATGAACTGGCGGATTTCATCTTTGAGATCAAGGACAAGTTCCACATTACCGTTTTCCTGATCGAACATCACATGAAACTGGTCATGAAGATCTCTGACCGGATCTATGTTACTCAGTATGGCAAGACCATCGCGATGGGTACGCCGGAAGAGATCCGCAACAACCCGCTGGTCATCCAGGCCTATCTGGGAGAGGAGGGATAACATGCTGGAAATAAAGAATCTGAGCGTCAGTTATGGCGGCATCAAGGCCCTCAAGTCCATCAGCATAACCGTTCCTGACAAGAAGATCGTCACGCTGATCGGCGCTAACGGCGCCGGCAAGAGCACGACCTTGCGGGCCATTGCCAAACTCATCAAGCATGACTCCGGAACCATCATCTACAACGGTGAAGACATAACCGCCATCTCCGCCAGGGAAACCGTGCAAAAGGGAATCACGCTGATTCCCGAAGGACGGCATGTCTTCCCGGACATGACCGTACTGGAAAACCTGAAACTGGGAGCTTTCCTGCGCACTGATAATAAGGCCATCAAGGAAGACATTGACTACATGTATGAGCTCTTCCCGGTATTGAAGGAAAGAAGCACACAGTTGGCCGGGACCCTTTCGGGCGGCGAGCAGCAGATGCTGGCGGTATCAAGAGCGCTGATGGCCCGGCCGAAGATGCTGATGATGGATGAGCCGTCATTGGGACTGGCTCCGATGCTGGTCAAGGATATCTTCACCATCATCGAAAGGGTCAACCGGGAAGACGGCTTGCCAATCCTTCTGATCGAGCAGAATGCCAACTTCGCCCTGAAGGTAGCAGACTACGGATACGTTCTGGAAACCGGAACGATCCAGCTGGAGGGTACCGGCGAGCAGCTATTGGAAAATGAAAAGGTCAAGGAACTCTATCTGGGAACCGGAGACTGATGTCTGCGGATCATGAACTCATTAACATAAAGCGTCAGGAGAACCTGAAGCTTTGACTTTTGCGGTAAATAAATTGATGGAAAAGCAGGGTGATTGCGCTATAATAAGAGTACCGGAGAGTTAGCTCAGTCGGGAGAGCGCGCGCGTCACATGCGTGAGGTCATGGGTTCAAGCCCCATACTTTCCACCATTGCCATCAAAAAAAGCCTTGCGGCTTTTTTCTTTTGCTCGATTAAGGCGTTCAGCGGGTCTCCTGATAGTCATCGGGATCATTGGGCTGTCTGCCGTGAATGTCCAGGAAATCGACAAAGCCGGTCATCTCAAAGATCTGCTCGACATCACCGCTGACGTTGACAAGATGCAGCTTTTCGCTGCCGAGGCGCTTGGCCAGCGACAGCAGAATGCGCAGTCCGGTTGAGGAGATGTAGTCGACATCATCAAAGTCGATGGTAACATCGCGGCCATCCGCTTCAATGTCGTCGCAGGCATTCTTCAAGATCTCGGCGGTTGCCGTATTTACCGGTCCGAACAACTGCAGAGTTACGGTCTGGTCATCTTCGAACCTCTCCGTCTGCAGGTCGGTGTTTCCCTCGATCAGGCCGAAGTGCTTCAGGGCGTTTTCGATGCCGTTATCATCAATGTCGGTAGTAACGTAATCAGCAGCTGCCTTGACCTTGTCCTTGGCATTGCCCATGGCTACCCCGATGCCGGCGTACTGCAGCATCGGAATGTCGTTTTCCCCGTCTCCGAAGGACATCGTTTCCGCCTTGAGGAGACCTTCCTTTTCCATGAAGCGCTGCATGCCGACATCCTTGCCGCCGCCTCTGGCGATGATGTCAATGCCGGTGTCATTCCAGCTGGTGATGTCGCATTCATCCAGCGTCTTTCTCAGCAGCTGCTTTTCCGGTTCGGGAATGAAGCCCAGTACCTGGTAGATCTTTTCGCCGTTATAGGTACTGATCTCCGGAATGGTACCGTGGGTACTGTTCTGGGTGTTGATGACCGTCTCATTGACATAGTTAATGGCCCGGCCATCTTCTCTGATCAGTACCAGAGGAATGCGTTTGGCTTCAAACATGGAGATCAGGATTTCCATGTCACCTTCGCCGATCGGCGTACCGGCAAACATGTGGTAGTTTTCGTCCAGACACAGCTGGCCGTTCAGCGTCAGGTAGGCGTCAAAGGGGACGTCCAGAACCGGCAGCTTGACGAGTTCCTCCAGCGAGCGCCCGGTGCAGATGATTGTCTTGATTCCCTTTTCCCGCAGCTTTTTCAGTGCCTTGGTGGTTGAGGCGGGAACCTTGCCGGTTGCGTGGGACAGCAGGGTGCCGTCGATGTCAAAAAAGCATGCTTTGATCATATGCTAAGTTACCCTCTTTCTCCTTTATGATAGCACAAAAAAGCCCGCGGGTTTTCCGCAGGCTGACATATTTAGAACAGATCGCTCAGATAATTCTGAAGGATCACCTGAACGACAATGATGACGACATAGAAAACGATGAAGACAATGTAGGAGATGGAATGGGGTATCAGTCTGAACGGCTTGCCCAGTTCTTTCCAGCGAATCTTCCGGAAGAACAGAATAAAAAGGATTATCAGAAAGATGGCCGCGATCAGATAGACGAGAGTCTCACTTATCTCAAAGGTAAAGAAGCTTTCCAGGGTGGAAAGGGTATTGTTGGCCACGTGCAGCAGCACGGTCGGAATGATCGAGTTATAGTGCCAGGCGATCAGGCCAAAGGCCAGACCGATGAAGATGGCCGGGACGCTCTGCTCAACAGTGCCATGGAACAACCCAAAGGACAGGGCGGAGATCAGCACATAGCACCAGCAGCCATAGGGCTTCATGAGCTTGCGGATCCAGCAGCGGAAGACCAGTTCTTCCATGATGGGAGCGCCAACGCAGGCATAAAGAATGCTCATCAGAGAAAGACTGTCTTCTGAAGCGGAAGAGAAGTCAACGACCAGCCCCCACAGCTGCCAGCAGGCCAAAACAAAGAAGAATGTGCCTATGCAAAGAGGAATGAGGGGAAGAATGTCTTTGTTTCGGACCGGTTCAAAACGGTAAAAACGGTCAACGTACTTACGGAAAAAGATCATGTATCCCAGATAATAACTCAGGATGATGCAGCCGTAAAGAAGTGCTGAAGTGAGGAATTCCTGGATGAAGGGATTGGGGAAAACGAAGGTCACCATGACGGCGATGCCGGAAGAGGCGCCTTGCAGGGCATACATGATCACGCTCAGTGAGAGTACATAGCCGGCCACGCAGCGGAAGGGCTTGTAATAGTTTCTTTGTTCGCTTGTTTCTTTTCTTGCCATGTTGCTCACCTACTTTACTCTGAAGGCCTTCGGGGCCTTTTTCATGACCAGGACATACATGATTGCGGATACGGCAGCCAGAACGATGGTTATGATGGTCAGAACGGGAAGACTGATGGTTAAGTGAACTTCCATCAGGATATAGGAAACCAGATAGAAGACCCCGTCAATGACCGGGTAGGTCTTGTTGACGACCGTTCCCTCAAAGGAATAGGGCTGCAGAAGATAATAGGAAGTGATGTTGAAGAAACTGAAGAAGACGGCCAGTACCAGCGGTAAAAGGAAGCAGACAGCTACCTTGCCGGTCACCACGGTATCGGAATGAAGGGCCATGGCCACGCTCATTCCCACCCCCAGGATCAGGCCGATGGTCAGATTCTGCAGCATCACCGTGCGCAAGCGCAGATGGAGGTTTTCCATGATGCTGTCGCGGGTACGGTAGAAGTTATAGTTGATCAGATGGCGGTCCAGCTGGAAGAAGCAGAGCTGAATGAACTGCTTGGTGGGCCGGGAAGTGAAGATGTACATCAGAAAGAACATGTTCGGCATCATCCGGTAGATGGTGTCTCCGGTTATCTCGATTTCCAGGATGTCGGTAAAGAGTGCGGTGTCTGCCAGAAAGATGAAGACGGCCACCGGCAGAAGGCTGAAGATGACGCAGCCGATGAAACCGGGCAGGATGCTGCGGCGGTAGCGGGACAGAAACAGCCGGTATATGTAGCGGTAGCCGGTCCGGTTGGTCTTTTCCTCCTTTTCCCTGATCTTGATCTTCCTGTTCAGGTCGGTATAGTCAACGCCATCAATGACAAGGTTCTTGTTCTTGCCGCTGATGGTCAGCTGCAGCAGGTTGTACTTGAACAGGACGTCATACTTGTCGAAGTTCCAGAGATACAGCCAGGCTCCCACACCACCGATGACCAGCAGGATGCCGGCCAGCTCCAGAAACAGCACCGGCAGGCAGATGTCGAAGAAGACCGCCAGGGCGCAGACGATCAGGCAGGCCGCGGCCAGGGCCAGCCTCAGCGCCAGTTTTTGGGTAACATATCTTCCCCGTTTCTCGCTGATCATCAGGTTGATGCCTTCAGTCACATAGGTGATTGCCAGACGCAGGATGATCCAGTAGAGTACCCGCAGATAGCTGACATTCAGTGAAGCAGCGATGAACAGTCCGGCCAGACCATAGAGCAGGCCCTGCTCGAGCAGATAGTTCTTCAGCAGATAGCGGCCGTAATCTTTGGGATTGGCTTTCATCAGGATGATCAGGTCATAGTCATCTTCATTGAAAAGGAAGATGCCGTTGAAGGGCTCCCTGGCAATGCCCAGAAACAGCATCAGGGTCAGAAAGACGCTGAGTTGTGAGTTGGAAATGGTTCTGATGATCAGAAAGTAAATGATCTTTCTGGTAAAGCGATACAGATAGGACAGAATGGTCAGGGTAAGACCGATTCCTTCCTTGGCCAGATATTCCGACGGCAGGTCATCGTAGAAGAAGCGCCGGAACAGGAAACTGTGCGACAGAAAGTAAAAGAAGGAATTGGCTTTCTTGCGGGAACGCAGGTCCCTGATCTGCCGGTTCAGCTGACGGTTATTCACCTTTCAGTATCTCCACGATCCGCTCTTCGAATTCCGGAGTCTTGATGATGTCATTGTCAACCAGCTCCAGCTTACCGTTATTCAGAACCACGATCTCATCGCACAGGGAAGTGGCCAGTTCCAGAATATGGGTAGAGAAGATGATCACGTGATCCTCCTTGAGATCCTTGAGCATCTGCTTGATTTCAGCGGCAACGATGACATCCAGGGAAGTCAGCGGTTCATCAAGTAAAAGCACCTTGGGCCGGGCGATCAGGTACATCAGGATCTGCAGCTTGTGCTTCATGCCCATCGAGTAATCTTTGATCAGCTTGTGCTGGCTGGTTTCCTCAATGTCGATCAACTGAAAGTATTCACTGATTGTACGGTCTGGGGTGATGCCATTGATCTCGATGAAGGCCTTGATGAACTCATAACCGGTCAGAAACTCCGGCAGCATCGGGTCGGTCAGTACCAGGCCCAGATTGTGGGCATCCAGCTCTTCCCGGCTGCCGTCATCGTGTTCAATGTAGGCTTCACCCTTTTCGTGGTCGATCAGACCGTCTACGCAGTTGAAAAGGGTCGTCTTGCCGGAGCCGTTACGCCCCAGTAAGCCATACATCCTTCCCTGTTCAAAGGTGAAGGAAAGATCGTCCAATACCAGAGTGCTGCCGTAGCTCTTGGTGAGATTGCTGATGACCAGTTTCATATGTTCATCCTCCTTGTGAGAAAAATCAGAATAATGTACAGGGCTGCTGCCGCTGTCCAATTCAGTATATCATAATTCTTTTTTGCCGATTTCCTTAAACAAATCACACTTTTGTGGTAATATAAGCGATATATGTTTAGAGAAAGGAGAGGGACATGAAGTACATATTCGTGATTAATCCGGCTGCCGGTATTGAGAACTCCGAAGACAGACTGCTGGACTCTCTGAAAAAGAAGAAAAAGCTTAACTATGACATTTATTATACAAAGGCTCCCAAGGACGCCATCAGTTTCGTAAAGAAGACCTGTCAGGAAAACCCTCAGGAGACTTTCTGCTTCGTTGCTGCCGGCGGCGACGGCACCCTCAATGAGGTGGTTAATGGCGTAGCCGACTGCGAGAATGCCTGCTTCGGCTGCTGGCCCTGCGGTTCGGGCAACGACTTCGTCAAGTATTACGGCGAGGTTTCCAACGCCGCCAACCTCGACAACCTGCTTAACGGTCATCTGGAGACCATCGACCTGTTGCTGATCAACGGAAAGCGCTACTCGGTCAATGTCATCGACACCGGTTTTGACTGCGTGGTCATCAATCAGATGGAAAAGATCAGAAGGACACCAATCATAGGCGGCAAGAATGCCTATACTACCGGCATCGTTCAGGCCCTTTTCGGCGGCCGCCATCACCGGGGCATCATCAAGGTAGACGGGCAGATCATCAACCCCAAGGGCACCTTCATGCTGGCGACCTTTGCCAATGCCAGCCATATCGGCGGCGGCTACAAGGCAGCCCCGCGGGCACTGGCTGATGATGGACTGATCGATGTCTGCGTAGCCCGGCCGATCTCGATCCCCAAACTGGCCCAGATCATCGGCATCTACCGCAAGGGCGAGCATCTGGAGGACAAGAGATGCAAGGGCATTTTCTCCTATTATCAGGGCCGGGTAGTTGAAATTGACGCTGCCAGCCCGCTCTACATTGCCGCGGACGGCGAGATGATCAAAAGCCGGCACTTCCGCATCGAGATCGTCGACAAGAAGGTCCGCTATCTGGTTCCCCGCAACAGCATTGAGCACAAGAAAGGTTCAGAGAACTGAACCTGATTAATTGATTTGAGTCAGGGCACGCTTGGGCGTGCCTTTTGCTTACCAGTCGACGGCAATGTCGAGCTGGTAGACATTGCGGTGGGCAAAGGCTCCGGTATCGCAGACGATGCCCATGCCCAGTGAGGTCAGCACCAGAGTGCCCCGGGGCCGGATGTCCAGATTGGCGGCGACCATGATGTAATCGCCCAGCATCTTGCAGCCGTCTTCTCTTATCCAGTAGGGATCGTTGTTTCCCCGGCGGCGCATGATTCGGATGACGCCGTCCATCGGGAGGTTATAGTAGGTCTCCTTACCGCTGGGACCGTTGACGGTTCCGCGCTTTTTGGTCAGCTTCTCGCCCTTGTAGGCCGGGTTGCGGTAGTTGGAGGCGGAGCGGACGACGACGCTGTAGCTGTGGCTTTCCTTATTGCCCTGTCTGTCCAGTGCTTCCACGGTAACCCGGTAGGTTCCAACCTTGAGGTTATTGACCGCTGAGGATATGGTATAACTGCCGGGCAGCAGTTTCTCGCTTAAGGACAGCTTGCCGTCGACATTGTCGCTGACGGAAAGCAGATTGCCGGAGGGGTCAAATTCACCGCCGGCGATCATGGAGACGGTTTCGTTTTTGAATTCAATGACCGGTGCCACGGCATCGACGACGCAGACCGTAAAGCTATCGGAGACGCTGCAGGTCTGCCCGTACTCATCGGCTGAGTTGACGGTAACATTAATGACATGCTCTCCCGGCTGGGAAAGGTCGATCCGCTCACGGTCAAAGATGATCTCATTGCCGCCGTAAGCTTCCAGAAACTGGAAACAGTCCCAGTCTTCTTCGCTGCAGTTAAGTTCGATCTCCCTGTCCTTCAGGGTCAGGAAGGTCTCCTGTTGTAGCCGCTCCAGGCTTTCGGCCATGAGTTTCTTGAGATGATAGTGATTGTAAACCGTCAGGCCGCACAGGATGTTGGCGGCTGTCAGGATGACGATCAGGATCTTTTTCATGCCATGACACCTTTCTTGTCTGTCTATTATATAATACTTTTCCGGAAAAAGACAAATGGCGCGTCTGTGGAAAGCGTTTGGAAAAACCGGTAAATATGATAAAATGATACCGAGGTGGAAAGAATGAAGAAAATATTAGTAATGTTATTAGCTCTGGCTTTCCTGTTACCGGGCTGTTCGTCCGGAAAGGGAACCACACAGGCCTATGATACCGGACTGGGACTGGAACTGTATCTGCCGGCCGGTTTTGAGGAATTTGATTCCGAAGACTTTGCCTATGCGATTTCCAACGAGGATAATGTAGCTCTGGACAGCGCCAGAATGGTCGTTTTCGTCAATTATGAAAGTGACGACTATCTGAAGGCCATGGGTGCCTTCTATAAGGACACCAAGGAATACGGCGAAAGCGTCAGTACCGACACGGCCATTAAGACTTCGGCCGGCATGGTTGGTGACCGTTATGTCTTCGACTACGATTATGATGACCTCTATTACAAGGTCGCCTGCATCCCCGGCAACGGCGGTTATTACATTGTCAACTTCTGCTGCTACAACGATTCCAAGGAGCTTCCGGCCCGCTTTGATGAATATGCCAAGCAGATCAAGGTAGTCAAGGCCAAGGCTGATCTGGGCGTCAAGACCTATACCAACTCCCGCTTCAGCATCGTTCTTCCCGATTGCTTCGAGGAAGAAAAGGATAATGCTGACCTCTACGCTGACGCTGTCGGCCTGAGATTCAGCCTGTTCGATGAAGAATTCTTCAAGGAAAAAGGATATCCCTTCCCGGCCAGTGAGAAGGAAGCCCTGGAGAGTTTCCGGGCAATCTTTGAGGATACGGCCTATGAGATAAAGAATGACGGCGATCTGTACTACTATGTCCTTCCGGATGAAAAGGAAGGCTATGCCTATGTCTATACCATGAAGAAAGACAGCGACGGCTACATCGGCGTCGACGGCATCACCTTCATCGAGCACAAGGATGACATGATTCCGGTCATCCTGAAGTGGACCAAGACCATCCAGCTTGTTGACTGATAACATCAGAAAATGGGGGCTCTTAAATTAAACGTGGTTTAGCGTGGTTTAGGAGAGTAACCCATCAAAAACTATTAAATTAAACGTGGACGCCCAAGTGATGGAAATCACTTGGGTTTTCCATAGGTAAGAATGAGTAAAGCGCGGTTTCTGAAACGCCTGAAATTGTGATATCCATAGGCTGATTTTATGATCGTTTTCAGCTGGTTGTTGAGAGATTCCGCGACCGCATTGGTAAGCTTGGTACGGTTCTGAGACCTGGCTATCCCATTGGCTATTCCCGCCTTCCATTTAAGATAGGTGTTGCCAACAGAGATCAGGGAATCGTTTCCGGAATCGATAAGCCTCTTCGATATGAACTCAATGAATTCCAGAGCTTCATGATAATTGACCTTCTGGTCATACCTGTAGAGGTCCTGAAGGATGTTGTAGGCGGTAAGCAGA